>Ga0209035_10000025_pt1 | contig 69265 bp, 62 predicted proteins | sample MarorgKNORR_S2LV_6_FD_188220 | JGI IMG/M metagenome (GOLD analysis project Ga0209035, IMG submission 188220) | Marine microbial communities from the Southern Atlantic Ocean, analyzing organic carbon cycling - AAIW_A/KNORR_S2/LV (SPAdes) (version 2) | ecosystem: Environmental > Aquatic > Marine... | reverse complement strand
TAGGGATCATAGTACAGTAATTCATGCTGTTCAAGCTGTAAATGATATGATTGATACTGATAAAATTTTTAAAAAAAATATAGGTGAAATAAATAAAAGATTATCCTCCAATTAAATTAAATAGTCGGTTTCTTTAGTATTAAATAATTGATATTGAATTATAAAACTGATTTCTTTTAAAATATATATTTATAACTTTATTCTAATAAGAAAAAATTTAATAATGATTAAATATTTACTTGAATCCTTAATAAAAACAAATCATAAGAATTCATTAATAAAACAAAAATATGTTTTAAAAAAACTTATTAATAAAGCTAGGAAAACTGATTTTGGTAAAGATCATAACTTTATAAAAATTAGAAATTATAAAGACTTTATAAATAATGTTCCAATTAGAAGCTACGAAGACTTTCATATGTATATAGATAAAATTAAATTGGGAAATGAAAATGTTTTATGGCCTAAATTGCCAACATATTTTGCCAAAACATCGGGTACAACTTCAGGTACAAAATATATTCCTATAACTAAAGAATCTATTCCTAATCATATAAATAGTGCTAAAAAATTATTATTTGATTATATTAAATCAAAAAAATCATTTCATATTCTAGGTGGTAAAGTTATGTTTTTATCAGGTTCTCCAAACTTAGAATATATTGGTCAAATTAAGGTCGGTAGATTATCTGGAATAGTTAATCATCACAAACCTTTTTTTTTAAAAAATAAATATCTTCCATCTAATAAAATAAATACCATTGAAAATTGGGAAAAAAAAATTGATAAAATAGCAAATGAAACAGTAAATAAAGATTTAAGAGTGATTGGAGGGATACCCCCATGGATTCAAATGTATTTCAATGTTTTAAAAAAAAAAACAGGAAAAAAAATAATTGATATTTTTCCAAACTTAAAACTAATTTGTCATGGTGGTGTAAATTTTGAACCATATAAAAAAAATCTTTTTGATACTATTGGTTGTAAAATTGATACTTTAGAAACTTTTCCAGCATCCGAAGGTTTTTTTGCTTATCAAAATACATTAAAAAAAAATGATTTAATTCTGCAAACGAACTCTGGTATATTTTATGAGTTTATTTCTATGAAAGACTATAATTCAAATAATGAAAAAAGATTGCAACTAAAAGATGTAAAAATTGGTATTAATTATGCAATGATAATTAGTACTAATGCTGGTCTTTGGGCATATGATTTAGGTGATACTATAAAATTTACTTCTTTAAGTCCATATAAAATTATTGTTACGGGAAGAACAAAACAATACCTTTCAGCTTTTGGTGAGCATGTTATTGTAGAAGAAGTAGACAAAGCATTAGTGGAAACTTGTAAATATTTTGATGAAACAAAAGTAATAGAATACACTGTTGGACCAAAAATTAATAATAGAGGAAAATCTTATCACCAATGGCTAATAGAATTTGAGACAAATCCTAAAAATTTAAAAAATTTTGAGACAAAATTAGATTTAAATCTACAAAAACTAAATCCTTATTATTATGATTTAATTAAAGATAAAGTACTCTCAACTTTAAAAGTTAAAGCTTTAAAAAAGAAATCATTTATTAACTTTATGAAGTCAATTAATAAATTAGGAGGTCAAAATAAAGTTCCTAGAATTTCAAATAATAGAAAAATTATAAATCAAATTTTAAAGAATAATTAAATTGAAAAAAAAAATTGCTATTCTTGGTTCAACAGGTTCTATAGGAACACAAACTCTAGATGTTATAAGTAATCATACAGATAAATTTTCAGTTGAACTATTAACTGCAAACTCAAATATTGACCTTCTTATAAAACAAACTATTAAATTTAAACCTAAGACAATAATAATTATAAATGAAAAATATTTTAAGAGATTAAAAAAATCTCTACAAAATATAAATGTTAATATTTTATTTGGAGAAAATTCTCTTAATAAATTTTATAATTATGCCAATATAGATATGGTTGTTACAGCATTGGTTGGAAAATCAGGATTAATTCCTACTATTAATGCTATAAAGAATAAAATAGATATTGCTCTAGCTAACAAAGAAACTCTAGTAATTGCTGGAAATATTATTAATTCATTAGCTAAAAAAAAATCGGTAAAAATATATCCCATAGATTCTGAACACTCTGCAATTTTTCAATGTTTAATTGGAGAATCTGAAAAATCTATTGAAAAAATTATACTTACAGCTTCAGGTGGGCCATTTAGAGGTAAAACAATAAGTGAATTAAAAACTATGACTAAAAAAAATGCTTTAAAGCATCCAAATTGGAAAATGGGTGATAAAATAACTATAGACTCATCAACATTAATGAATAAAGGTCTTGAGTTAATAGAAGCTAAATGGTTATTTAATATTAATATTGATAATATAGAAGTTGTTGTTCACCCGGAGTCAATAATTCATTCAATGGTTCAATTCATAGATGGGTCAATCAAAGCTCAATTAGGAGAACCTGATATGAAAATACCTATTCAATATGCATTAAGTTATCCTGAAAGAATAAGTAATAATTTTCCGAGATATGAATTTGATTTAAAAAAATCTTTGAATTTTGAAAAACCATGTTTTGAAACATTTAATAATCTGAAACTTGCTATTGAAGCTGCTAAAAGTGAAGGAAATTCTCCATGTATTTTAAATGCTTCAAATGAAATTGTTGTAGATGCATTTCTTAAAGAAAAAATTTCCTTTTTAGATATGACAAAATTTATAGAAGAATCTTTAAATAAAATATCCTATATTGCAAATCCTACTTTAGAAGAATTGATTGAGACTGATTTAAAAACTAGAAATTTCACAAATAAATTAATAAATAAATTATAGTATGGATGGTTTAATTATGGCAGCACAAATGATTCTCGCAATATCAATTATTGTCGGAATCCATGAACTTGGACATTTATTATCTGCCAAAATGTTTGGGATGAGAGTAGAAAAATATTACATAGGATTTCCACCTAAAATATTTAGTTTTAAATATAAAGGAACTGAGTGGGGCCTAGGATCAATTCCTCTAGGAGGTTTTGTCAAAATATCAGGTATAATAGATGAATCTTTTGATACAAAACATATTAATAAAGAGCCTGAATCTTGGGAATTTAGATCTAAACCAGCTTGGCAAAGGCTCATAGTAATGTTAGGTGGAGTAATATTTAATGTAATTACTGGTGTAATTATTTTCACTTTAATGACATTTAATAATGGAGAAACCTTTATTTCTAAAGATGAAATTAATAAAAATGGGATATTAGCGCTTACGATTGGAAAAGAAGTAGGTTTTAAAACCGGTGATAAAATAATAAAAATTAATGATCAAGATTGGAGTAGAGATAGTGAATTATTTGATCCAAATTTATTCTTAAATGATAATAGTTCATATACTGTTTTAAGAGATAATAATGAAATGAAAATTTATCTTCCTGAAAATTTTATTGATTATATGTCATCAAAAGAACAATTAAATCAATTCTTAAAATTAAGATTACCATTTAGAATTGATAGTGTATACTCTAATGCTCAGGAATCAGGAATTATTAAAGGAGATAAAATAATATCTGTAAATAATAATAAAATAATTGATTTTTTAGAGCTTAAACAAGCAATTGAAGCAAATAAAAATTCAATTATTCAAGTAGGTATTGAAAGGGACGAATCAATGATTGATAAAATTGTAAATGTGAGTAAAGAAGGTCAAATTGGAATAGGTGTAAAAATTTCTGAAGCAAACCGATCTCAACAATTCTATAATTTACCTGAATCTTTTGGAATTGGAACTAATAAAGCATTCAATCTTGTATGGATAAATATACAAGCATTTGGTAAAATGTTCTCAGGTAAAATGGATCCTACAAAGAATTTATCTGGTCCAATTGGTATAGCTCAAATTTTTGGTTCTGAGTGGAACTGGAATAATTTTTGGCGAATTGTAGCTTTATTATCAATGGTATTAGCATTCATGAATTTATTACCTATTCCCGCACTTGATGGAGGTCATGCAATGTTTTTAACATATGAAATCATTTCTGGAAGAAAGCCATCTGAAAAATTTTTAGAATATTCCACAAGATTTGGAGTTATAATATTACTTGGTTTAATGTCTTTTGTAATATTTAATGATATATATAAATTATTTTCTTAAACTTTTTTATACCACTAATAGTTTAAAATTTGTTATAATTTTATTAAGTATAAATTTTAGTATTGTTTCTATATCATATACTCAATCAACTTTTGAATTTCTTAATATAAATGAAAATGCTAAAATTAAAGCTTTAGGAGGCACTAATGTATCATTACATACAAATCAAAATTACTTCATAGCAAATCCATCATTATTATTTTTTTCAAAAAATAAAAGCATTTTAATAAATCACATGAAATATATTCTTGATACTAATTCATCAAGCATTTTATATACTGATAGCATTAGTCAAATAGGAAAATTTGGTCTTGGAATCAAATACTTCTCTCATGGAAAATTTAATGGTTATGATGTATTTGGTAACTCTACCGGATTATTTCATCCCAAAGAGTTTTCAATAAATTTCACTAAAGCAATAAAGTTTTCAAATTTTATTTTTGGAACAACCATTAAATATGTTAACTCAAAAATATTTGATATAACAAATGATGCAATTTTAATTGACTTAGGAGGAATATACTACCCTAATAAAAAAAAAAATATAACTATTGGAATTAATATATCTAATTTTGGATTTTTATTATCAAAAGAAAATATTAACCTTCCGTTATATATTCAACTTGGAACCACTTTTAAACCTAAGTATATGCCAGTAAGGTTTTCATTCACATTAAATAAATCATCAATAAAATCATCAATAAATGATATTTACTCAAATTCATTCACTCAATTCTTATCACATATGAATGTAGGTCTGGAAATTTTAATTTCTAAAAACTTAAATTTACAGTTAGGGTATAATTATAAAATAGATCAAGAGTTTTCTTTAACAAATAATAGAAATAATGGTGGTTTATCATATGGTATTGAGATACTTTTGCGAAGGTTTAATTTAAACTATGGAAGAGTTATAACAAACACATTAAATACTTCTAATATAATATCTCTTAATTTTAATTTAAAAAGAATTTAAATTTATAGAATGAAAAAAATAAAAAATATGACTCCTCAAGAAATAGTTCGAGAACTTGATAAATATATTATTGGTCAAAACGAAGCTAAAAGAAATGTTGCAATAGCATTAAGAAATAGATGGAGAAGAATGAATGTTACTGAAGACATAAAAAATGAAATTATTCCAAATAATATTCTCATGATTGGTGCTACAGGTGTTGGAAAAACTGAAATTGCAAGAAGACTTGCAAAACTATCTGATGCACCTTTCACAAAAGTAGAAGCATCTAAATTTACTGAAGTTGGCTATGTTGGAAGAGATGTAGAAAGTATGGTTAGAGATTTAGTAGAACAATCAGTTAATCTAGTTAAAGTTGAAAAAAAAGAAGAAGTAAAAATAAAAGCAGAAGAAAGTGTAAATAATATTATACTAGACATACTTATACCTCCAGTTAATAAAGTCCAGTCTAATATAAATTTAAGTCTTGAGAAAAAGCCTCATAATGATGACAAAGAAATAAATGAAAAAACAAGAGATAAATTTAAATTAAAAATTAAAAGTGGAGAGTTAGACGACAGAAAAATTGATATTATTATTCAAAAGCCAAACAATTCAGGTATTGGAATGATTGGTGGGGGTATGATGGATGAATCATCTATGATTAACCTTCAAGATATGATAGGGAATATGATGCCTAAAAGAAATAAAAAAAGAAAGGTGACAATTGGAGAAGCAAAAAGCATACTATTAGAGTCTGAAATGTCTAAGTTAATTGATATGGATGAAGTAAAAGATGAAGCATTAAAAAAAGCAGAAAATACTGGAATAATATTTATAGATGAAATAGATAAAATTAGTGGTGGTTCAAAAAAAGGAGGAGGACCAGATGTAAGTAGAGAAGGAGTTCAAAGAGATCTTTTACCAATTGTAGAAGGAACATCAGTAACCACAAAGTATGGTATTATGAATACAGAACATGTATTATTTATTGCAGCTGGAGCTTTTCATTTATCAAAACCCTCTGACTTAATACCAGAACTTCAAGGTAGATTCCCAATAAGAGTTGAGCTTGATAATTTAACACAAGATGATTTCCTTAAAATATTAAATGAACCAAAAAACTCATTAACAAAACAGTATACAGCATTAATTAAATCTGAAAATGTAGAAATTATTTTTAATGATGATGCTTTAAAAGAAATTTCAGAAAAAGCATTTATAATTAATTCTGAAATTGAAAATATTGGCGCAAGAAGACTTCATACTGTTATGAGTAAACTTTTAAATGAAATTTTATTTGATATACCAGAAAAAATCGGACCTAACGCTAAAATAATTATCACAAAACAAATGGTTGAAGAAAAATTAAATGCTATAACTCAAGATAAAGATTTAAGTGAATATATCTTATAATTTAAAATCTTTTGGGAATTTAATCCATATTACCTTCCCTAATTTAGGTTTAACCTCATTCCAATTTGAAATATCAAATTCTATAATAACTATTCCTGATGTAGGAAGGTTATCTAGAGATATATTAGATAATAAATTTATAGTATTTGTTAAACCTGGATTATGACCTACAATCATAACCTTTTTAAATTCATTTTTTAATTCAATAATAGAATTATAAATTTTATCTGAAGATGCATGATATAAACTTTCAAAAAAATCATATTGATTAAGCTTAATTTTATCTATAAAATATTTTGATGTTATAATTGTTCTCTTTGAAGAACTAGATAGTAAATAATCAATTAAAATATTTTTTTTTAATAATTCTGTAGACATTATTTCAGCATCTTTCTTACCTCTTTTATTTAAAGGTCTTTCATAGTCAGATAGATTCATATTTTTCCAACTTGACTTACTATGTCTAACTATAATTAGTGTTTTCATAATATGACATCATCAAACTTTAAATCATTCATGCATTTAAAATGATTTAAAGGACATTTTGAATGTCCAATTTTAGTACATGGTCTACAAGAGAGATTATTATTTTGATAAATAGCAAATTTTGTTTCAAATGGATAAAATCCAAGATTAGGATGTGTTGATCCCCAAATCCCTACTACCTTTTTTTTTAATGCAGCAGCAATATGCATTAATCCAGTATCATTAGTATATACCATATCTGCATTCTTTAAAAGAAAAGCTGACTGATTAATTGAAAGCTTTCCACACATATTAACAATTTTTGTTTTTTTATTTAATGTATTATATATTTTTTTTTCAAAATTTTTACTTTTATTAAAAAAATTCTCAATTACATTGGCATCATTTATAGCATCTTTTCCTCCCAATAAAATAATAGGAGAATTCAATTTATCACATAATTCAATTGCTTTATTTGTTGGAAGTCTTTTGGTAAAATATTTAGCCCCTAAAACTAAAATTATATAATTTTTTTTATGAGAAGATGGCAACCAACTATTCTCAAAGATATCTTTGTATGAAAAAAAATAATCTAAACCCTTTAAATCATCATTAATTCCAAGTGGTTTTAGTGTTAGAATATAAGATTCAGCTATATGAGGTAATCTAATTTTTAATTTAAAATTTACAATCAACCATCTTTTTATAAATTCTTTATTATAAATATATGATTTTTTAAATAGTATAAATCTTAAAAATATAGACCTAAGATTATTATGTAGATCAATTACAAAATCATAAGATTCATATCTAAGTTTAATAGCAGTTAAAAATAAATTTTTTTTAAAAAGTATAACCCTATCAATATTTTTGTTGTATCTATATAAATCTTGATATCTTTTTTTAGTAATAAAGTGTATTTTTGAATTTGGAAACTTTTTTTTTAGTAATCTAGGAACTGGAGAAGTTAAAACAATATCTCCAATAGAAGAAAAACGAATTATTAATATCTTTAACATATTATCAATTATAAAAAACTCTAATATCTTTTATTTTTTTTTATTACTAACATTAAGTTATAGTAATGATTTAAAATCTTATGTCAATTTAGACAGTATAATTCACCAAAAAAAGAGAATTGAATTTGAAGTAGAATTTTTAAATAGAAATTATTGGATAGAATCAAATATCAGAGAAATATTATTAATAAGAGATTATGAGACTGGTAAAGATATTAAATGGGATTTTGCAATATTTAATAAAAACTTACAGAATCATTTTAAAATGGAAATTGAAATAGATAGATCTTATACTCTCCTCAAAAAAAAATCTGAAAATAATAATTTCAATATTTTATTTAAAAAAGAATATTCTAATGAAAAAGAATATTTGTTAATAAAGATAAATTCAGATTCATCTAAAATTTTGAAATATGAAATAAAACTACCAATTAGTTCAAAAATAATTGATTTTATAACATTCGATAATTTAATAATTTTTTCAAGTAGCAATAAAAAAAGAGAAAATCTTTTAAATATTTATAATATTAGAAATAAGAGATTTATGAACTTATATGCATCATTGAAAATAAATGAAAAAGTAATAGGTATTAAAAAAATTAATGAAACAATTTTTGAAGTTATTGTTTTAAGTGAAGAACTTGATAAATCAAATCTTCTTTCTAAAAGAAGATTTGATTTAAATGGTAATGAAATTAATAAAATTCAAGTTTCAATTAAAAATAGATCCTTAATTTCAGGAAATTTCTATACTATAAATAGTAATAAAATAGTAGGAATTGGTCTATATGGAAAGAAAAATTCAAATGATGCTATTGGTATTTATATCTCAAGCTTTTTAGATAACAAATTAGAATATTTAAAAAAATATAATTTTTTTGAGTTACCTAACTTTTATAAAAATGATGAAAAATATCTAAAAACAAATATCTTAAAAAAAATTAAAAATAAAGATTTTGATAAAATTAAATTTGATCATAATTTCATTCCTAATGAACTGATTAAAATTGATAATAATTTAGTTTTTAGTGCTGAATCAATTCTATTAAATTATAATAACAATAATAACTATACATATATACCATATTATAATACTTATGCAGGAACTTATGACAAAATGATAAATCCAAATTTTAAAGGTTATGATCACACCAAGTTTATAATTACAAGTTTTAATTTAAATGGAGAAATTAATTGGAACGAATCATTTAAAATCAATGATCTTAATACCTTTGATGAGACTCCCTTCTTTAAAAGTTTATTTTACAAAAATGATATACTCAACTTTTATATTAGTAAAGGTTTTTTCAAATATGTATTAATTAATAAAAAAACTAAAATCAAAACTATTCCTATAATTACAAAATATAAAGATGATAAAATCAAAGAAACTGAAGCAAATCCTGAAGCAACTAAATTATGGTATAATAATAATTATTATACATATGGAATTCAAAAGATAAAAAATACAGTTAAAGGTGACTTAAAAGTAAATAGAAGGGTATTTTTTATTTGTAACTTTGAAATAGTAAAATAGATGAAATTTTTTCTTAAAATGAAACTATATTTGCAGATAAAATGATGCTTAAGTCTAAGTTATTTGATAAAGAAAGATTAGATATAACTGTTAATCGTCTTTGTCACCAACTCATAGAAAATCACTCAAACTTTGAAAAATCAGTATTAATAGGTTTACAACCTAGAGGTATCTATTTGCAAAATAGAATAATACAAACATTAAAAAATATTATTTCAGTAGAAATCCCTTCTGGATTTTTAGATACTACTTTTTACAGAGATGATTTTCGAACAAAAGAAATACCAAAAGCAAAAGAAACATTCATGCCTCATTTAGTAGATGATAAAAATGTTATAATAATAGATGATGTATTATTCACTGGAAGAACAGTTAGAGCTGCAATGGATGTAATTATGAGCTTTGGAAGGCCAAATAAAATTGAATTATTAGTTTTAATCGATAGAAAATTTAGTAGACATATTCCTATAGAACCAACATATTACGGTACAAAAATTAATACTATTACATCTCAAAAAATTATAGTCAACCTAATAGAACAAGGCTTTAAAGAAGACAATATATGGATAACAAATAATGAATAAACTCAAATCAAAACATTTACTTGGAATAAAAGATTTATCTATTGAAGAAATAGAATTAATTTTTGAAACAGCAAAAATGTTTAAAGAAGTTTTATCAAGACCAATTAAAAAAGTACCATCATTAAGACACTTAACAATTGCTAATATTTTTTTTGAAAATAGTACTAGAACAAAATTATCTTTTGAACTTGCTGAGAAAAGGCTTTCTGCAGATGTTATAAACTTTTCATCATCAGTAAGCTCTGTAAAAAAAGGTGAGAGTTTATTAGATACCATTAATAATATACTTGTTATGAAAGTTGATATGATTGTAATGAGACATCCTAGTGCTGGAGCACCTCATTTCATATCTGATAAAATTAATGCAAGTATAGTTAATGCTGGAGATGGAACACATGAGCATCCTACTCAGGCATTACTTGATGCCTTTTCTATAAAAGAAAAATTAGGTACATTGAAAGATAAAAAAATTGCAATAATTGGAGATATTCTTCATTCAAGAGTTGCTATTTCAAATATATATTTATTGAAAAAAATTGGTGCAGAAGTTATGATATGTGGTCCATCTACACTAATTCCAAAATATATAAATGATTTTGGAATTATTATTGAAAATGACATTAATAAGGCACTAAAATGGTGTGATGTTGCTAATGTATTAAGAATACAACTTGAAAGGCAGAATATTAATTTTTTTCCCTCTTTAAGGGAATACAGTTTATACTTTGGTATAAATAAAAAATTATTAGATAAAATAAATAAAGATATTATTATAATGCACCCAGGTCCTATAAATAGAGGTATAGAAATAAATAGTGATGTAGCCGATTCAAAAAATTCAATAATACTAGATCAAGTTGAAAATGGAGTAGCAATAAGAATGGCTGTAATGTATTTATTATCTCTAAATAAGAATGAATGATAATATTAGTTTATCTTTTATTATCAATAATATTAATTTTATTACTTACTTCTAAATTTAAAATTCATCCTGCAATAAGTTTACTTATTGGAAGTTTTTTCTTAGGAATTTTACTCAATATGAATTTTATTTTAATTTTAGAATACTTGTATATAGGATTCTCAAATACAATTAAATCAATAGGATTAATAATAATTTTAAGTGCAATAATTGGAGAATCCTTAAAGCAAAGTAATTCTATAAAAAAGTTTGGAAATTTAATTTTATATAATTTTCAAAATAAAACATTACTCTCGTTAAACTTATTAGGTCTCTTCCTAGGGACTGTAGTTTTCTGTGATTCAGGCTTTTTAATTTTAAATGGTATCTCTAAATCTATTGCATCGTCAGCAAATTATTCTTTAACAAGTTTAAATTTGTCTTTATCTGGAGGACTCTATGCATCTCACACATTAGTTCCCCCAACCCCTGGACCACTAGCTGCAATTAATAATTTAAATGGAATTTCTATGATTGGAGATATTATGCTATTAAGTATAATTGTTTCAATTCCAGCTTCTTTAATATCTTTTTTTTATGCCAAAATAATATTTGGAAGATTAAAAATTAAAAAAACTTTTAAAAAAATTGATATAAGTTCAAATTATTTATTGCCCATATCTGTAATAGTTGTCCCATTATTTTTAATAAGCCTAAATACTTTAACTAATTTTATAGACAATGAAAATCTAAAACATATTATTCCAATAATAAAAACTATAGGAAATCCAATTATAGCATTATTAATAGGTACGATTTTATCATTTTTTCTCCCAGATATAAAAGAAAATAAAATAAATATAATTTTTAAAGGTATTAAAAGTTCAACCCCAATATTAATTTTAACTTGTATGGGTGCTTCATTTGGAAATGTTATTAAAAATTCAGAATTAACATCTTTACTAACTAATATATTTAATAATGAAAATATTTCTTTAATTTATATTGTATGTATATGCTTTACAATAAGCATAATTTTAAAAACCAGCCAGGGTTCAAGTACATCATCAATGATTATAGGTAGCTCAATAATTTTTCCATTAATTAGTTCTTATGAATTGATATCTTTTGATATTGCAATGATTGTATTGTCATTAGGAGCTGGCTCAATGATGATTTCTCATATAAATGATTCGTTTTTTTGGATAGTTACTCAAAAATCAAATCTAAAAATGAATAATGGAATTAAATACTTTTCTTTAATGAGTATTTCACAAGGTTTAGGTACTTTTGCGCTTATTATTTTAATAATTTATTTATTTGGTTAATACAAATACAAGTTTTACTAATCAAAAACATCTAATACAATATAGAACAAAAAATCTAATGAAAAATTATATACTATTATTTTTATTCCTTTTAAACAGTTTAAATCTTTTTTCACAACAAAGAAGTGGTATCGGAGCTGAAAATTTTCGAGGAACTGGGAATTTTCAAATGTCTACTATGTCAGTTAAGGGAAGATTGTTAGATTCTGAAACAAAAGATGGATTATCATTTGCATCAATTTCTATTTTTACTTCTGACTCAATTTTAGTATCAGGAGGAATCTCTGAAGAAAATGGAAAATTTAAAATTGAAATTGATCCAAGAAAAATGATGGAAAAAATTAGAGAGAAAAGATCAATTCAAACTGGAAATCAAAGAATAGGTATGTCTTTATTTGCAGAAATTTCATATGTGGGTTATGAAAATAAAAAAATAGAACTTCCATTTAATCTTCAAAATAGAGAAATATCAATAAATGACGTATTTTTAGTTGCCGACGCAACAAATTTAGATGAAGTAACTGTAAGAGCAGAAAAAAGTAGCTTGGAATTAAAATTAGATAAAAGAGTTTTTAATGTTGGTAAAGATTTAAGTAATAAAGGTGGAACTGCAGAAGAAATTCTTGAAAATATCCCATCTATTGATGTTGATATTGAAGGTAATATAAGTTTAAGAGGCTCTCAAAGTGTTCGAATTTTAGTTGATGGTAAACCAGCAAGCATGATGGGTTTAGATGGGCCAAATGCTTTAAAACAATTACAGAGTAGTGAAATTGACAAAGTGGAAATTATAACTAATCCTTCATCAAGATATAGTGCTGAAGGGTCAGCAGGAATTCTAAATATCATACTAAAAAAAGATAGATTAAAAGGATTAAATGGATCAATAAACCTTAATACCGGTTATCCTAATCAAAATGGATTATCAACTAGCTTAAATTATAGAAAAAGTAAATTTTCAGTATTTACAAGTATAAATATTAATTCAAGAGAGTCTAAAGGTGGCGGATATACAAATTCAAACTTTTTTCTACCTGATACAACATTTTCATCTAAAGTAAATAGAGACAGGAATAGTGAAAGTTTTTCATATGGAATCAGATCAGGCTTTTCTTTTTTCCCTAATAAGAATAATATATTTAACTTTTCTTTTAGTTTAAGAGACTCTGATAGTGATGGAATTAGTGAAAATAATTACATTGATTTCAATTCAAATAATATTGAAATAAATAAAAGTTCAAGGTTTGAAAACTCAAACTCAATTCGAAATAATTTAAGTTATAATTTTTCATACACTAAAAATTTTAAAAATAGAGGTCATAACTTAAAATTAAACTTTTCATGGAGTGACAATTTAAGTGATAAAACAACAAGCTATAATGAACCTGATAAAAGATTAGAACAAAAAACTATTGAAAATAGTAATAGATATGATCAAAATATCAGATTAGATTATGCTTATCCTTTTAATGACAATAAAGGAAAACTAGAATTAGGTTATAAGAGGGATTATGACAAAATGAATAGTGATTACCTTGCAAAACAACTTTTTGATGATATATGGAGAAAGATTCCACCATCTAATAAATATGATTATTTTCAAGACGTAAATTCTTTTTACGTACAATTAGGAAATAAGAGTAAAAAATTATCTTATCAGGTAGGATTAAGATTTGAAGATACAAATTTCTTTGCTGATCTTATTGAAACAAATGAGACAACTTCGCTAAAATATTCTAATTTTTTCCCTTCAGCATTTCTAACTTATGAATTTAGCGACAATGAGTCTATACAACTTAGTTATAGTAAAAGGTTAAGGAGACCAAGATTTTGGGATTTAAATCCATTTTATGGATTGGGCGATAGTAGATCAACATTTACTGGAAATCCTTTTCTAGAACCTGAACTTACAGATTCTTATGAAATTGGATTTTTAAAAGAATTAAAAAAAGGAAATTTTTACCTTGGAACATATTATAGAAATACAAGTGATGTAATTGAAAGAATATTAGATGTAAACGATCAAGGATTTTCTGTTTATAAGCCAGTAAATTTAGGAATAACAAATGCATATGGAGTAGAAATTAATGGATCAATTGAATATAATAAATGGCTTAGAACTACAGGATCATTTAATTTTTTTCAATCTGAAACAGATGGAACATTCAACGAAAAAAGTTTCTATGCTAAATCATATAGTTGGAGGACTAGATTAAATAATACAATTAAAATGTTTAATGATAAATTAGAAGGTCAAGTTACAATTGATTATAGAGGCCCATCAGAATCAACGCAAGGTAAAAATTTATCATCATATGGAATAGATATAGGTTTATCTAAAGATGTATTTAAAAACAAAAAAGGAACTGTAAGTCTGACTGTTAGAGATTTGACAAAATCTAGATTAAGAAGATATGAAAGAAGTGGTGAAAACTTTTTCACTGTAGGTGAATTTGCTTGGAGAAGAACTCAAGAGTTTAGACTTTCATTACAATATAGAATCAACCAAAATAAAAGGAGACAAAGTGGAAGAGGTAATTATGACTCATCTGAGTTTCAAGGGGGAGATGCTATTTTTGGAAATTGATGAAATAAAATATATATTTATACGATAACAATAAATATATAATTGTACCTTTCAAGTCTACAAAAATTTATCTTAAAAACAGCACTAGAAAATATAAATAACGAATCTCTATCATTAAATTCAGATGCAATAGAAACGTTTATAATTAAATCAAGAAAAAATCAATCTAATGATTTTAAAAAAAAAATGCTAACGGCTTCAATTAATGAATTTTTAGAAATCAAGAAAAAAATTGAAAAAGTTCAAATTAAATACTCAGTTACTAATTTTGGAGTTATAGAACCTGATTCAAATAATAGTGCACATATTTATTTTTATGAACCAATAATAAAATTTTATAATATAAAAGCAAAAGAACATTTACTAAAAATGGAAGAATCAATATATAATAGTATTGGTGAATATCGAAAAAGTTTTGAAATTAAAAAAAGAAAATATGAAAGGAAAGATGGAAATCATAAAAGAGGAGTAATAAGAGGGGAATCAAAAAACTTAAAAAAAGCAAAAGCATCAGTAAGCAGATGTTTTTCAACATTAATTAAAAAAAAATATTTTAGAAAAATTCCAATTTTAAATTATGATAATAATGAAATTGGAATTGGTTATAACTTATCAAAGTTAGGAAAATCAATAATAGTTAAATACTTAAAAAAAAAAATTGAGATCTAAAATATATATAATAACAGCAATTATAATTTTTTCATGTTCACAAAATAAAGAATCAGAATATAAGAATTCACCAAGAGTTAAATCATATGTAAAATTAACATCACCTAATTCCAATGAAGTATTTAATAAAAATGATATAATTAATTTTATAGTTGATACAAATGATAAAGTAGAAGAAGATAGCTCTATAATATTTTTTAATAATGAAAAAATATTATTTAATAAAAATGTAAAAATTGAAACAAATTCACTATTGAAATTTGGAAAATATAATTTTAAAATAAAAACATGGCTTTCAAATAATAAAATAGAAACTAATTTTAAAACAATTTACTTATATCCCAAAGAAGCCCCTAAAGAGCTTTCATATGAAATAACAAATATTTACCCTCATGATTCAGAAGCTTATACACAAGGTCTTTTAATAGATATAAACGAAAAACTCTATGAAAGCACAGGACAATATGGTAATTCTACATTGAGAGAAGTTAATCTAAAAACAGGAAAAATAATTAAAACTATAAAATTAGAAGATAAATATTTTGGTGAAGGTATTACGTTATATAAAAATAATATTTATTTATTAACATGGAAATCAAATAAAGGATTTGTATATGATAAAAATACATTTGATAAAATTGATGAATTTAATTATAATACTGAAGGTTGGGGAATAACAACAATTAAAGATAAACTAGTAATGAGTAATGGAACTGAAAATTTAAATTTTATAAATCCAAATACTTATAAAATTGAAAATCAAATACAAGTTTATGATAATAATGGAAAGGTTATAAATATAAATGAATTGGAATTTATAAATGATAAAATATATGCTAATATATATGGAAAAGATATTATTCTTATTATAAATTATATTACTGGAAAAGTAGAAAATTTCATTAATTTGAATAATATTTTTAATAAAAAAAATTATACCGGAAAAATTGATGTTTTAAATGGTATTGCAACAAATAATAATAAAATCTATGTTACTGGTAAATGGTGGCCTAGCATGTTTGAAATAAAAATTATGAATGATGAATCTAAATGAAATAACAAAAAAAATGAATGAATTATCAAATATAAATGCAGGAAAGATTGATGCAAAAATTAAATTTGAATTTAGTGATGGATGTGTTTTAATTGATGACACAACATCTCCACCTACAATTAGTAATGAAAATAATGATGCTGATTGTATTATAGAAATAAATAATGAAAACTTTTCTGAAATTCTAAATAAAAGAATGAGCTCAATGTCTGCATTTATGACTGGTAAAATGAAAATTAAAGGGGAGATGGGTATTGCAATGAAATTATCATCTTTATTTGATTAGAGTGCGCATGAGAAGACTCGAACTTCCACGACTATAATTAATCACTAGGCCCTCAACCTAGCGCGTCTACCAATTCCGCCACATGCGCTAAATTATTGTTTTCTCTGTGTCCAAATTTCATATTTTGGATCACCTTTAGAACTAAAACCTTTATGATGCCAATCCCCACCTTTTACCTCATAAGCAAACTCTAGAGAATGACCTACTCTCGTAGAATCACGTGAGAAAAATTCTATGTTTTCTATATAATTTCCATCTTCAGATGTAAATACACCACCACCCGTACCATAAAATCCTTTTTTATCTATATCATAAGCAATCCACTGAAATCTACCATTAGCAAGAATTTTCATAGTTTTTCTAGATCTATTTATATCTCTCATTCTCATTTCACCTCGTCTCTCTATACCACTCATTAGCCATGATCCATTCAAATTTGAATTATAGTTTATTGTTTTATAATATTTTATATCATCCAATTTCATTAAACCATTTTCATCATTTTGATTAATACTTACATTTGAAAAATAAACTGAATCTCCAACTAAAGATGAATCTAAAGAATTAAATTCAACTACTTCATAATAACCATCTTCATTTAATAAGTATTTTCCCCCATACGTACTAATAAATATTTTATCATTATATATAGTTGATGAAAAAAAATTATCTGAATAAATTCTAACTTCTTTTATACCATTATTTTCATATTTCCATGAAGTATTTTTTAATGGATTAGAAGAATTAATTTGATGAAAAAAAGAAAAAAGAAAAAAGAAAAAAAAATTAAGCATAATCATTTAACATAACAGGCATAACAAGCATAACTATATCTTCATTATCATCTATTTCATCAGGAATAATTAAACCAGCTTTATTTGGTTCTGATAATTTAAAAGTTACTCTATTAGAATTCATATTAGATAAAATTTCTATTAAAAATTTTGCGTTGAAACCAATTTCTATATCAGCACCATCATGTTCACAAGAAATTCTTTCATTTGCTTCATTTGAAAAATCTAAATCTTCTGCAGAAATTAATATTTCTCCACCAGAAATTTTAAACCTTACTTGATTAGTAGTTTTATTAGCATAAATTGATATTCTTTTTAAAGAACTTAAAACTTCTGATTTATCTACCCCAACATTATTTGAATTATCTAATGGTATAACATTTTCATAATCAGGATATCTTTCATCTATTAACCTACAAACCATTTTAATATTATTAAATGAAAAAAATGCGTTTGAAGCATTAAATTCTAATTTTACATCTGAAGATTTATCTGAAGGTAATGTGGACTTTAATAAAGTTAAAGATTTTCTTGGAAGTATCATTTCATGATCAACTTCATCACCAGTTATATCACTTCTAATATACTTAACTAATCTATGACCATCAGTTGAAACAAAAGTACAAGAAGATGAGGATAACTTTAAAAAAATACCTGTCATTGCAGGTCTTAATTCATCAGTACTAGTTGAAAATATAGTATTAGATATCGCATTTCCTAATATATCAGAATTTAAAACCATGGTATAACTATCAGAAACCTGTGGTACTTTTGGAAAATCAGTAGCATTTTCACCAGCTAATTTATATCTACCATTATCTGAATTAATCTCAATATTATAATTTTCATTATCAATTGAAAATGTTACAGGCTGCTCAGGAAGATTTTTTAATGTATCAATCAAAATTTTAGCAGGAATTGCTATACTACCATCTCCTTTTGATTCAACTTGAATCTCAACCATTATTGAAGACTGTAAATCAGATGCAGTTATTAATAAATTTCCATTTTCAATTTCAAATAAAACATTATCTAAAATAGGAACTACAGGATTAGAAGTAATGATTCCATTAATAGCATTAAGATTTTTTAGAAGATAAGAGGAAGAAACTATAAAATTCATTTTTTATATTTTTTTTATAATAATTGTAAATTTAAATATAAAATCAATCTTCTTCATTAAAATTTATAGTTTTAGTATTATCATCCATTATATTTTCATCCGAAGATAAATTGATGTTCTTTCTTTTAAAAGCAGGAATAGCTAATTTTTGTTCAAACGAATCATTATCAAATCCTTGATTTTTAAAATTATTTATTCTTTCATCTCTTTTTATTAAGTATTCATTTTTTTTATTTGAAGTGTCAAATCTCTGTATTGAATCTTCTACAGAATCTAACTCTTCAATAACAACATCTTCAGATTTATCATTAGTATTATTTTCTAAATATTCAGGTTTATAAAAATCTTCATCTTCTTTATAATCATCATCAATATCATGAACAACTTCTTCTTTATTATCATAAGATGTAACAAATTCAATGTCTTTTTTATTATTTTCAGTTTCGAATAAATTAGTTTGACTATCTAAACCTTTATCATCTATTTCTAATTTTTTCTTATCTAAAACATTATTTAAAACGTCTTCAGTTTTATAATTATCAGTAAATCCAGTAGCAATAACAGTAACTTTTATTTTATTATCTAAATTTTCATCATAGGATGTGCCAAAAATAAAATCAACATCAGGGCTTGCTGAATCATGAATAAATTTAGATATAATTTCAAGCTCAATAGTTGATAATTCATTTTCATCACTTCCAGAAACAATATTTAATAAAATTTTTCTAGCTCCATTGATACTTCTGTTATTTAGTAGAGGTGAATTAATAGCTTTCTCAACAGCATCTTTAGCTCGATTTTCTCCAGAAGATTCTGCAGATCCCATTACAGATGTTCCTGCATTTTTCATTACAGTTTTAACGTCTTCAAAATCAACATTAATCCTACCTGGAACTGTAACAATCTCAGCTATACATTTTGCTCCAGTAGCAATTATATTATCCGCTTTCTCAAATGCTTTGCTTTGACTTAAATTGCCATAAATTTCAATAAGTTTTTCATTCAAAATAGTTATAACACTATCACAATTGATTTTTAATTCTTCAATTCCATCAATAGCTTTTTGCATTTTTGCTTTACCTTCAAAATTAAAAGGAACCGTAACAATACCTACAGTCAGAATATCTAATTCTTTAGCTATTTTGGCAATAATTGGAGCAGCTCCTGTACCAGTTCCACCACCCATTCCTGCAGTTATAAATAACATTTTAGTATCATCACTTCTCAATAATTCTCTTATTTGATGACTACTTTCTTGCGCAGCATCTCTTCCTTTTGAAGGATCAGCACCAGCACCTAATCCTTTAGTTAATTCAATCCCAATTTGTAATTGATTTTTTACATTACTGGAATATAGAGCTTGAATATCTGTATTACAAACAATAAATTCAACATTTGTAATACCTATAGAATGCATATAATTTACTGCATTACTACCTCCTCCACCAACTCCAATTACCTTAATAATGGATTTATGATGAGAAGGTATTTCAAATTCAAATGACATTATTAATTGTTTTCATTTTTAAATTCTGTTAAATCATCATCATTCAATAGACCTTTTATTTTTTCAGTTACCATTTTTCCAAATTGACTTGCTTTAGGTAAGCTTGAAGGTTTAAATTGAAAATTTTCTTTATCATTAGCATTACTAAAATCATTTACAAAATCCCATAATAATAATCCCACTGCTGTTGAATATTTAGGATATTCTAAATCTACTAAATCGGATTTCACAAGATATGAGCTTGGATATCCTTTTCTAACATCTAATCCAGTAATATATTTAACCTGTTGTTTTAAATTCATTAGTTGAGATCCGCCACCAGTTATTACTATACCTGCAGATAATTTTTCACTCATACCGCTATTCAAAATTTCTTGATGAACTTTTTCAAAGATTTCTTCCATTCTAGCTTCTATTATTTTGTATAGATTGTCTAATAAAATTTTTTTATCTTCTCTTTGTCCCTGTCCTTTAATTTTCACATACTCCTTTATTGGTCGATTAACATATAAAGCTTTACCAAACTTAATTTTTAAAGCCTCAGCATGATGTCTGGGTAAACCAAGTCCTTCTTTTATATCTTGAGTTACTATATCACCTCCTAAAGGAATAACTGCAGTATGTCTAATAATACTATCATGAAATATAGAAATATCAGTAGTTCCACCACCAATATCTACTAAACATATCCCATCTTCTTTATCCATCTCATTTAGTAATGCCAAACTTGATGCTATAGGTTCTAAAATTAAATTTTTACATTTAATATTAGCTCTTAAAATACATTTTTCCATTATACCAATATCAACTTTATTAGCACTTATAATATGAAAATCTGCTTCTAATTTTTTTCCAACCTCTCCTATAGGTTCAACAGATTCATGATCTTCATCTATAGTAAATTTTTGATGCATACTATGAATAATCTTATGATTAGTTGGTATTACAGCCATTTTTGATCTATTCTCAAGTTGTTCAACATGATTTTTAGTGATTTCAACTTGGTTATTATTATTATCCTGCAAATTTATCGAATGATGTGTACTAAAACTTTTAATATGTTTTCCAGCTATACCAACATTAACATATTGAATAGGAATAGAAGCTTGTAATGAAGCAATTTTAATTGCTTCATTAATTTTTGCAGTAGCCTTAATTAAATTTTGAATCATTCCTTCAGCAACCCCTTCAGATTCAACCTCACCATAGCCAATTATTTTTAATTTTTCATTTTTAACACTTTTAGCAATTAAAACACATATTTTAGATGTACCAATGTCTAATCCAACGAAATATTTTTTATTATTAACCTTCATATTTTGTATTATGCATTTTTATTACAAACAATCTGATTTTCAAACTTTAAATTAACACTTCTATAAGTATTCCAACCTTTAGCAGGTAAAATTTTCTTATAAAAGAATATCAATTTATTAAACTTATCATCTATTTTAACAGGATATCCAAAAATAATTTTTTGTTTTGAAACTTGAGGATAAATAATAATATTTTTATCTTCTTTTATATCAATTTCTGATATAATTCTTTTTAGAAAATCATTGTTTCTAATATAAATTATTAGAGAAAATATTTTTTGACCAAAGTCAGTAGAATTTATATTTCTAAAATTAAAATTTAAATTATCATCAATATGGATTAGAATAACTCTTTCAGAAAATTTAATAGATGTTGGAAAAATATTACCATCTAAATCAACATATAAATCTTTATCCTTTTCTGAAACAATTCTTGCAATAGGGTTAAATTGAACAATATCAACAAGTAATCTGTTATTTAAATCTTGATAAAGTTTTAGTTTTTTCACATAAGGGTTTAATAAAATATTTTTTTCAATTGTATTAATATTTTTAATCATTGAGTCAACTTCTAATTCTTGAAGAATTAATTTTTCAATTTGAGTTTTATTTAAAAATTTTTTTTCTGAATTAATTACAACTTCTTTTATAAATTTTGTTTTATCATTTTTAAATAATAAAACAACTAAAAAAAAAGATGATAATGATAAAATAACATAAATAGAATTTTTTAAAATTTTAATCATAATAATTTAAATAATTCATTAACAATATTAAAAGTAGCATAAGGCTTAGATATTTTTTTTAAATTTTCCTTCATTTCATTTGTTTGAATATCATCATTTAAAAGATTTATAACTTCTTTCATTAATTGACTTTTTGCATCTTTATCCTTTACTACTAGACAAGCATTTTTATTTAAAATATTTATAGCATTTTTTGATTGATGATCATCAACAACGTTTGGAGAAGGAACTAAAATTAAAGGTTTTCCAACAATACAAAGTTCAGAAATAGCAATTGCACCTGCTCTAGAAATAATTATATCAGCTATAGAATAAGCTAATTCCATTCTATCAATAAAAGGTAAAATTTTAATATTTGAAGCTTCTAAATTATCTGATTCGATTTTATTATAATATCCATTTCCAGTTTGCCAAATTAGTTGAAAAGATGATTCTTTAATTAAAGATAAATTTATCAAAATACTTTCATTAATTTTTTTAGCACCTAAACTCCCGCCAATAACTAATATTGTCTTTTTAGAACTATCAAGATTAAAATATTTTAAAGCTTCTTTTTTTGATTTTGGAAGATTAATTATTGATTTTCTTATTGGATTTCCAAGATTCAATATATTTTTATTCTTCATATATTTATTCATATTATCAAAAGCAACAAAAATAAAATTTACTTTTTTACTTAAAATTCTGTTTGTATATCCTGGAAAAGAATTCTGCTCTTGAATAAAGGTTTTATAACCTAAAAGATTAGATGCTAATAAAATAGGACCTGATGAATATCCACCAAAACCAATAACCGCATCTGGTTTAAACTTTAATAAAATAAAAATAGATTTTATAATCGAATACAGTATTTTGATTGGCAATAAAATGTTCTTGAATAAAAATGGTAAACCGACTCCAATAATATTATTAATAAAGGATACTCTTTTAATCCCTGATATCCATAATCCAATTACTTTATAATTGTATTTTGGTATAATACTCATTTCCATTCTATCATTTGCACCAACAAATAAAACTTTTGAATCAATATTTTGTTTTTTAATTTCATCTGCTATTGAAATCATAGGGAATATATGACCTCCTGTTCCTCCTCCACATAAAATAATTCTATATTTTTTTTTCTTAAGCATATGAATAATTTTTTTCTTCAACATTATGTCTACTAATACTTAATATTATTCCTAATGTAATACCTGTAAATAACTGTGAAGTTCCACCCATGCTAATTAAAGGTAAAGTAATACCTGTAACAGGTAATAAACCAACTACAACACACATATTGGTAATTGCTTGAATGACAAGAAAAAAACTTAATCCAGCACTTAGCAGTCCTCCAAATGGTCTTTTAGACTTTAAAAAAATATGTAGCCCTCTATACAGTAGAATTAAATATAAAAGTAACACTGCTAAGCCACCAATTAAGCCATATTCTTCAATTATTATTGCATAAATAAAATCAGAATAAGATTGAGGTAAAAAATTCTTTTGATTACTTTTTCCAGGACCTTTTCCAAAAAGACCTCCAGTAGATACTGCAATATAAGCTTGCTCTAACTGAAAGGGTATATTTTTTTTATATATAAAATCTTCTGTTCTTGAAATAGCGGTTCTTCCCCTCTGACCGGTTATTAATGCTATTGATGCTGCAAATGAAATACAAATAACTAAAACAAATAAATATTTAAACTTTACTCTTGCTATAAACATTATTAAAATAGATGTAAGACCTAAAATAATTGATGTGGATAAATTAGTTAATGCTATAAAAAGACATATAATTCCAATCCAAAAAAAAGGTTTAATTAAACTTTTTATATTATCTAATTCATATTGACTTTTTGAAAGAATACTTGATAAATAAATTATTAAAGAAAGCTTAGCTAAATCAGAAGGCTGAAATGCTTGATTAATAATAGGAATATTTATCCATCTTGATGCTTCATTAATATTTAATCCATATAAAAAAGTAAAAAGCAATAATGGTAGTGAAATATACATAGCTATTTCTGAAATCTTGGAATAATATTTGTAATCCAATTTATGAGCAAACCACATTGCTATAAAACTTAAAATTATTAAAAGAAAATGTTTAAAAAGATAGAATTCCGTGTTTCCATCCATTTTTGAATAGGCTAAAGAACCAGTTGCACTATAGACAGATAATAAACTAAAAGAAGATAAAATAAGTGCAATTCCCCATATCCATTTATCACCTTTTATATTTTCTTGAATCCAATTAATCATTAATTATCTGAGTTTTAAGGTTGCTAAAGTTAGAATTGCTAAAAGAATTCCAATCATCCAAAATCTAGCAACAATTTTTGTTTCATGAATTCCTTTTTTTTGATAATGATGATGTAAAGGAGCCATAAGAAAAATTCTTTTTCCTTTACCATATTTTTTTTTAGTTAATTTGAAATAAAAAACTTGGATGATCACCGATAAATTTTCAACCATAAAAATGCCACATAATATAGGAAGAAGTAATTCCTTTTTAATAATTATTGCAAGAACAGCTATTATTGCACCAATAGACAAACTTCCAGTATCTCCCATAAATACTTGGGCGGGGTATGAATTATACCATATGAATCCTATACACGCTCCTACAAATGCAAAAGAAAAAATTACCAATTCACCTGAATTTGGTATATATAAAATATTTAAATAATCAGCAAAAATTATATTACCAGATAAATAGCAAAAAATTGATAAAGTAATTCCAATAATAGCAGATGAACCAGCAGCAAGACCATCTAACCCATCCGTAATATTAGCGCCATTAGATATAGATACAACTATAAAAATAATAATCAAACTATATATAAGCCATGAAAAATTATTTAGAAATGAAGGTAATAACCACTCATATCTAAATTCATTATTTTTTACAAATGGAATTGTTGTTATTAAATCTTTAGTATCAATATGTTCAACTCCCCTAGAAATACTTTCTTGAGTAATTGGTTCTAAAAAGTTTCTTACAACAATAGAATCATTACTAATTATAATATAAGCAACAATAATTCCTACTAAGACTTGACCAAAAATTTTAAATCTACCTTGAAGACCAACTTTATTTTTTTTATAAATTTTTAAGTAATCATCTAATCCTCCAATAAAACCCATAAAAATAGTAACAAAAATCATTAAGAGAATATATATATTATCAAGCCTAGCAAATAATAAAGTTGGAACTATAATTGATATAATAATGATAAACCCTCCCATGGTAGGTGTACCTCTTTTTTCATTTTGTCCTTTTAAATTTAAATCTCTAATATTTTCAGACAGTTGTAACCTTTCTAAAAATTGAATAATATTTTTTCCAAATAAAATACTTATTACAAGAGATAATAAAGCAGCCATTCCAGCTCTAAAAGATATATACTGAAATACGCCAGCTCCAACAAGATTAAATGAATCATCCATGTACATAAAAAATTCGTATAACATTTTTTATATTTTATTTAATTTCTCTTCTAAAATCTTTCTTTCATTAAAATCAAAAAAAGAATCATTAATAATTTGATACTTTTCATGACCTTTACCTGCTAATAATATGATTTCATCATTATCACAATTATCACAAGCATAATGAATTGCTTCTTTTCTATTTACAATTATTTTATATTTTTTTTTATTTTGAATACCTACTTTAATTTCATTAATTATAGTCATTTCATCCTCAAATCTTGGATTATCAGAAGTTAAAATAACGAAATCACTATATTCTGAAGCAATTTTTCCCATTAATGGTCTTTTCATTTTATCTCTGTCCCCTCCAGCACCAACTATTGTTATGATTTTTCTATCTTTTTTAAATTTATTTATTGTTCTTAAAACATTTAACAATGCATCTGGAGTATGAGCATAGTCTACAATTCCAATTATATTTTTCTTTCCTCTAAAAATTTCAAATCTGCCCTTAGGTGGTTTTAGTAATGATAAATTTTTTAATACAATCTCTTTATTAAAATTAAATAAGTTTATAACAGAATAAATTGCAAGAATATTATAAGCATTAAATTCACCTATTAAACTAAAATGAACAATTTTAGAATCTATATCAATTGATAATCCTGAAATATCATTACTTACTATTCTACCTTTAAAATCTGCATTTGATTTAATTCCATATCTAAATATTTTTGCTTTACAATTTTGAACCATATAATCAGACCTCTTATCATCTGAATTTATAATTGCAATTGAACTGTCACTTAAATCATCAAATAATTTCTTTTTTGCATTTATATAATTTAAAAAAGTTTTATGATAGTCTAAATGATCATGAGTTAGATTTGTTAAAATAGAAACATCTATATTTAGTCCTTTTACTCTTTCTTGATCTATTGCATGAGAACTTGCTTCCATTAAACAAATTTTGCAATTGTTAGATACCATTTTTCTTAATAATTTATTAATTAATATAGAACTTGGAGTTGTTAAATTAGTTTCTAAAACTTCATCATTAATTATATTTTCAATCGTAGATAACATCCCAACTTTTATATTTAAGTTAGAAAAAAACTGATGTAAAAAATATACTATAGAAGTTTTTCCATTTGTTCCTGTAACACATATTATTTTAATTTCTTTTGATGGATTTTTATAAAAATTCGATGAAATAGTAGATATTGACTCTCTTATATTTTCAACAATAACATAAGTAATCTTTTTATCTAATAAACTTGGCAACTCTGTACAAACTATTACTTCACATCCACCATTAATTGCATCTATAATAAAATTGTGTCCATCAACTATATTTCCTTTGACAGCAAAAAAAAGACATCCTGATTTTACATCTAATGAATTATCAGAAATGCCAGAAATAAATTTATTTCTATCTCCATGATATTCTTTAACTTTTATATTTTCAAGAACTAATTCTAAATTCATTATCCTAAACTAATCTTTATTCTTTTGTAATTTTTTAATAATTTTCCAGGAGTTACTGTCTGTTTCTTAACTCTTCCTCTTCCAGAAAAACTAACTTCAAGTCCTCTTGACTCTAATAAATAAATTGCATCTTTTAAAGTCATCCCAATAACATTTGGGATTAAATTCATATTTATATTAATACCTTCCCAAAAAATTGAGTTATCAACAACTTTTGTTTTTACCCATTCATTTTCAGATTCACTATGATTTGATATACCTAAAGTGTTAGATATATTAATTAAATCATTCCTAAAACCAGATTTTATTGTTGGAAATGAAACATCATATTTTTCTAAAGTCATTTCTTTAAAATAATTTATATCTGATAGAAAAATTTTATCTGCAATTTCTTTAAAAACTGGAGCTGCAACATCACTTCCATAGATTCTGTATTTTTTAGGATTATCAATAACAACAATACAACTATATTTTGGATTTTCAGATGGGAAAAATCCGACAAAAGAAGTGTAATACTTATTTACATATCTACCATTTAAAACTTTTTTTGAAGTACCTGTTTTACCAGCTATTTTATAATAACTATTTTTAATATTATCAGCAGTTCCATTTTCAACTACTCCTTCTAAAAGTTTAATAACAGTGTTAATTGATTTTGAACTTGCTATACTAAACCTTTCATAGTTATCCATTCTCTTTATCGTCTGATTTGCTCTTTTAATTTCTTTAACTATTTTAGGATTAACATAATTTCCTTTATTAGCAACAGCATTATAAAAAGATAGTGTATGTAAAGGTGTCAACTTCAATTCATAACCATGAGCAATCCAAGGCAGAGATACTTTACTCCATGCAGAATCATTAGTATTTTTAATTGATGGAATTGAAGAACCAAAAATCTGAAAATCAAAATCTTTATTAAATCCAAACTTATTTAAATATTTCAAATAAGCATCCGGATTACTTTTAAATTGATTTTCAATAAGTTTAGCAATTCCAATATTAGAACTTTTTTCAAAAATTTCTTTTATAGTAATCTTTCCATATCCACCAGGTTTATGATCTTTCATTATTTCTGAATAAAATTTCATCTCTCCATCACCTGTATCTAAAGAATCATATATTGATGCTTTTGAATCTTCTAAATAAGCAAGTATACTAGCTAATTTAAATGTTGAACCAGGTTCATGCATGCCCTGATCTGCAATAGCATAATTATATACTTCATTATAATTTCCATTTTTATTTTTACTAAGATTAGAAATTGATTTTATTTCTCCAGTTTTTACATCCATTAAAATTACACTACCATAATCAGCATCATTTCTAATTAAACCATTCAATAATGCATTTTCAGTAATATCTTGTAAATTAACATTAATTGTTGTTGAAATATCATATCCATTTTTTGGAGAAGTTTCAGTTCCATCATATATAGGTTTCCAATAATTTCCAGCAATCTTTTGATGCAAAGCCTCACCATCTTCTCCATTTAAAAAAGAATTAAAGCTATATTCAATACCAACCGTACCTCTATTGTTTTCATCAACTGAACCTATTGTTCTATATCCTAATTTTGAAAAAGGTCTATATCTTTCATCAATTTTTTCAAAAATAATTCCTCCTTTTAATCTGCCCTCTCTAAATATAGGCCAATTAGAAATAATTTTTTTTTCTTGATAATCAATCTTTCTTCTATTTAATAAAATATATCTATTGCCATTTTCTTTAACACTTAAAATCATCCTTTTATAAGATTCTTTACTCTTATCTCTAAAAAAACCAGACAATAAGTAACTTAAAGAATCAATTTTTTTTGAAAATAATTTTTTTTCTGGAACTGAAGGATCAAATGCAACTTTATAAAATGGTAACGAAGTAGCAAGAATGCTACCATCATCAGATAATATATTTCCTCTACTTGCTTTTATTTTTAAACGCTGGAGATTATTTTTTTTAGATTTAGAAGTCCAATAATCTCCCTGATTAAATTGTAAATTAAAAATACTATATGTAATTGCTAGACAAACTAATGTAATTAGTAAAAAGACAACTCGAACTCGAACTAAAATTTCCTTTTTAATATTCATCTTTTATAGAAATTTTTTCAGGTGGTTTTTTTGAAATATTTAGATTTAATTTCTTGACTCTTTTTAAAACTTCTGTTTCTTTTCTTGAAAACATATAATTGTTTTTTAAAGTCACATAATCCGTTCCAAGTTCTTCAACTTCTTTCTCTAATCTATTTATTTCCCTAACTTTTCTTTCAACTGAATGTTGATTGCTTATATAAACTACTAAAAAAAATATTACATAGAAAGTCCTATAATAATCTATCTTAATAAATGAAGAAGGAATTTTTATTTTTTCAAATAACTTCCTCAAAGACTGTTTTAATTTATTCATACTAATTCACCTATTCTTAATTTCGCACTTCTTGATCTTATATTTAATTTGACTTCATCAGTTGATGGTATCAATGGTTTTTTATATATACTATTAAAAAATAATTTTCTATTACCATAAAAATCTGTTTTGTAGTTGGAATCGAAATTCGATTTATTAATAAAATTTTTTACAATTCTATCTTCGATAGAATGATAAGATATGATAACTAGTCTTCCTTTAGGATTTAACATATCTTTAGTTTTTATCAACATTTCTTTTAAAGCATTAATTTCATCATTTACTTCTATCCTTATAGATTGAAATAATCTTGATAAAAACTTATAATTAACTTTTTTATCAAATAGATTATTTGATATTTCAATTAAATCCGAATTATATTTTATTTTTTTCTTCTTTCTATATTCTATTATACTTTTAGCAATAAGTTTTGAATTTTTAAAGTCACCATAATTAAATAAAACTTTACTTAACTCAAATTCCTCATAAGTATTTAAAATTGTTTGTGCACTTTTTTTATTATTTGAATTCATTCTCATATCTAACTCTGACTTACCTTTATATGAAAACCCTCTTGATTTTGTATCAATTTGATATGAAGAAACACCTAGATCAGCTAATATTCCATCTACTTTTTTAATACCTCTTTGTTGTAAATGCATATCAAAATATCTAAAGTTACTATCAATTAATTCAAATTTTTTTTCTTTAATAGTATTAATATTTAAAGAATCAATATCAGTATCAAAAGAGTAAAGCTTAGCGTTTTTTTCTAATTTATTTAAAATATGCTTTGAATGTCCTCCTCCTCCAAAAGTTAAATCTATATATATTCCATTTGGTTTAATACTTAACCCATTAACTGATTCATTAAGTAATACTGGAATATGATATTTCATAATTATTTATTCATCAAAGTATTTTTGAGCTAGTTTAGAAAATTCATCAGCATCATTTATCAAATATTTTTTATAATTAAAAGGGTTCCACAACTCAATAACATTTCCCATACCTACTAAAATTACATCATTTTTTAAATTTGAATAGGCTATCATACTTTTAGGGATAAGAAATCTACCATTAGCATCTAGATCTACTTGGGAAATACTACTAAAAAGGTTTCTTTTTAATTTTCTTTGTTCAGAACTAAATTCATTTAAAGAATTAATTCTAGTATAAATATTTTGAAATTCGTGTAAAGAGTATATTATTAGATTGGGCTCAAAACCTTTTCTGATAATTATACTTTTTTTAGAAGCTTCAGGTAAGACTGATTTTAACCTAGAAGGTAAAACCAATCTCCCCTTAGCATCTAATCTACACTCATGTTCGCTTGTGAAAAAAGCCATATCAGAGTATTAATATAAACCACTTACAGCAAATGTAATAAACATTTTAACATTAAGCACCACTTTATCCCACTTTATCCCACTTTTATAATAAAAAAATATTTTAGATTTATTAGATATCAAATAAATCTATTTAATTCTATTAATAGTATAATCTAAAAGATTAATTATACTTTTTTTATATAAGGAATCTGGAAAAAAATTCATAATACTTTTAGCTTGCCCAATTAAGTCATTCATTATTTTTTCACTATAAATGACTCCTTTTTTTTCTTTTACAAAAGAAATAATTTGATCAATAGATTTATAACTTTTAATATAACTTAAAATTTTCATTTTTTCCGAAGAGGATGATTTAGAAAGAGCATATATTAAAGGTAAAGTCATTTTTGCTTGTTTAAAATCATTTAAAGATGGTTTCCCTATATCATGATTTAAATAACCAAATAAATCATCTCTAATTTGAAATGCTTGCCCCACTAAAGTTCCAAATTCTTTCATTAAAATTATATTTTTATCTGAGTTTCCAGCTGATAGAGTACCCATTTCACAGCATGATGAAAATAAAGTAGCAGTTTTTTGATTTATAATATTAAAATAAGTTTTTTCATCAATATTTAATGTTTTTGACTTTTTTAGTTGAGTAATTTCACCTTCACTCATTTTTTTTACTGCGTTAGATAAAATTCCTAAAAATTTAAAATCATTGTTTTCAACAGATAACTCAAGGCCTTTAGATAATAAATAATCACCTATTAATACAGAATACTTACTCTTCCATAATGCATTTACAGAAAAAAAACCCCTACGATAGTTTGACTCATCAACTACATCATCATGAATTAAAGTAGCTGTATGTAAAATTTCAATTAGTATGGCTGCTCTAAAAGTAGAAGCAGAAATTTTACCACTTAGACCAGCTGATAAAAAAACAAATAAGGGTCTGATTTGTTTACCTTTTCTTTTTAGGATATAACTAACTACTTTATCAATAAGAATATTATCACTTGAAATTGATGTTTTAAGCATCTGCTTAAAATCATTCATTTCTTTAAAAATGGGTTTTTGAATTTCTTTAAGATTCATATATTAATTTTATACGATATAATTTAATTTTTGATATTAATATTATAATCTTATACTACAGATTATGAACAATAAAACACAAAAAGAAAAAAAGGTATATAAAAAAGTTCTAAAAAGATCAAAATATTGGCCAATTGTTAAACTTTTTTCCAATCGAAAAAAATTTATGAATGAAGTATCTATAAAGTCTCAAAATAAAATTATGGATAAGTTAAAAGATAAATCTATAATTGAAGAAATTAAAAATACTCTATATAGAGAAAAATTAAGAATCAATAAAATACCATGGAAAGCTGACTTGCCTGATGACAAAATATTTTGGGAAAAAATAAAAAAATATTTAAATGAAATTGATAATAATAAAGAAATCTCAAAATTTGAAAAAAAATTACTATCTAAAATCATTAATAGATATACAAAAGAGATAACTGGAAACTTTAGAAGAACTCACTTTAGTTTTTCAAGAAGAATTATAGTAACATTTTTTGCAAGATTATTAAATACAGCAAGACTTAGAAACCCATTTGGAAATTTACGCCTAAATAGTAAAATAAGTATAATAGGAAAAATAAAAAGACTTAGAAAATTATCAAAAAAAGGAACTATAATTATGGTTCCAACACATTTTTCTCATATAGATTCTGCATTAATTGGATGGGTAATTTCATTTTTAGGATTGCCTGCATTTATGTATGGCGCAGGACTAGTATTATACAATATGAAACTCTTTTCATATTTTTTAAATAGTTTAGGAGCTTATAAGGTAGATAGAAGAAAAAAGCATTTATTATATCTTGAAACGCTTAAAACTTATACTGAAGAAGCTATAATAAATGATTGTCATAATTTATTTTATCCTGCTGGAACTAGATCTCGCTCTGGAGCAATTGAAGAAAAATTAAAACTTGGTTTATTAGGAAGTACACTAGAGGCTCAAAAAGAATTAGATAATCAAAATAAAAAAATTTTTATTGTTCCTGTAACATTCAATTATCAATTTGTTCTTGAAGGACCTGCATTAATAAATCAGTACTTATCTAATAATAATCAAGATAGATCTTACTTAAAAAACCTTGGTTATTCTAACTCATTTAAAATACTTTCTTTTATTTCAAAATTTTTTACTAAATCTAATAGAATATCTGTTTCATTTGGAAAAGCCATGGATGTATTTGGAAATTTTGTAGATAATAAAGGAAATATAGATAAAAAAAATTCGAATATAACTCTATATAAAAATTATTCTAAAAAAGCAGAAATATTAAATAATCTATCTAAAAATATTGTATGTGAACATAAAGCTGGAACTCAAGTTTTTTCAAGTATGTTAATAGCATATGTGAGTTTTAAACTTATTTTAAAAAAATTTAAAAACTTAGAGCTTCATAACATATTAAGATTACCAAATGATGAACTTGATATTCAAATAAATTTTTTTAAAAAATATTATAAAACAGCTATTAATTCTATAAGGGAATTAGAATCTAAAAATAAAATAAAATGCTCAAAAGAAATAGATTTACCTATAGAAGAACAAATTAAAATGGGATGTGAAAACCTCGGTTTATATCACCCTATAAAACCAATCATATTAGAAAAGAATAAAATTCAAATAAAAAACATAAAAATGCTTTTTTATTATCATAATAGACTCACGGGTTTTAATCTTAAAAAAATATTTATTTTTTAAGATTATTCATCGATTGTATACGACTATCAAGAGGAGGATGTGAATAGTTAAAGAAAACATATAAAGGATGAGGTGTAAGATTTGTTAAATTATCTTTTGATAATTTTTTAAGAGCATTAATTAAATAAATTTTACTATAAGTTTTACATGCGTATGCATCAGCTTCAAACTCATTCACCCTACTTTTATAATTCAATAGTATTCCAAATATAAAATTGATTGGAGTATATAAAATAGAAAAAGCAAAAATTTCAAAATGTCTAAATGAAATAGAACCGCCTAATGCATAACTTATTTCTGAATTAAAAAGAAATTTTGATAAAATAAAAAGCATCATTCCAGTAATTAGAATCGAAATTATAAGATTTGAAAAAATATGTTTCTTTTTAAAATGACCTACTTCATGAGCTAAAACAGAAACTAATTCTTCATCATTATGATTTTTAATAAGAGTATCAAACAAAACTATTTTTTTTGATTTACCTAATCCTGAAAAATATGCATTTGCTTTTGTAGATCTTTTTGAACCATTAATAACAAAAATATTAGTTAATGGAAAATTAACTTTTTTAGCATAATCGTTAATTTTACTTTTTAAATCACTATCCTCTAATGGAACTAACTTATTGAAAAGGGGAACAATTAATAGTGTATAAAACATATTTATAAAAATTATAAATAATGAAATAACTACCCAAAAATAAATCCAAAAATTTAGTGGATATAACATTATAAGAACCAATAATATAGAAATCAATATGCCACCTACAATAATCGTTAGAAAATAACTTTTTAGTTTATCAAAGAAAAATGTTTTAAAATTCATTTTGTTAAAACCAAACTTTTCTTCAATAATAAATACACTATAGAGTTGAAAAGGAATAGAAATAAAATCATTAATAAAGAATATAGAACCAAAAAAAAGCAAAGAAAGACTTAACTCATTTTCTAATGTATAAGATCTTAAAAAAGAATCTAATTCTCCTAATAATCCATATTTAAAAACATAAAACAAAATTATAAAACTAATAGTACTAGTAATTAAACTAAATCTAAAAGTAGTTTTATTATATAATTGTGACTTACTATATTCTATTTTATCATAAACTCCTTGGAGATTTTTTGGAATAGGGTTATCAAATGATCTATAGTTAAGTAATCCTATATAAAGATTTAAAAAGTAATCAATTGATATAATTATTAATATAATATTTAAAATAGTAGTTGATTCCATAATAGTTTAAAAATAATCAAAAATTAGGTATTGGACATTGAAGCATCCTCACATTTTTAGGTGGTAATTTTTTTCCTAAAAAATTAAACTGATATATAAGAGAAATTTCATGAGCACCACCAGTTAATCCTTTTAATTTAGATAAAGAATAATCATAAGTATATGAAATATTAAAATCATCATTTTTTATCCCAATGATACCTATTAAGGATTCTATACCATTATTAGAATTTATTGGAATACCTCTATACCAAAGCCCAAATAAAACAGGATTAAAATTTATAAAAGAACCTAAATCAAGTTGATTGATATTTGATATTATTCTATAATTAAAAGCTGGAATAATAGATATATTTTGATTTTTTGTATCTCTTATTAAAAAGTTATATCCACCATGAAATGAGAATAATCTTTCTAAACTCTCTATATCTCCTGAAAAAGAAATATTTGGTTTTGGTAAATTATATATTGAAGAACCAAACCATACATTTTTTGAATAAGCTATTAATCCAATTGCTAAATTTATATAATTAACTTTTTCAAAAAGAGATATATTCTCTTGAGACTGATTTATTAAACCATTTTGAGAAAACTGATCATAAAATAAAAAATCTTGATTATTAAAATTTGAATTAGTATATGATATTTGAATACCGGATCTTAATACCCAATTATAATCGAGGTTGATTTCATATGATAATGAAGGAGAAATATGAGAAGTAGTAAGGTTAGTTATTCCTTGATTTTCATTAGAAAAATTAATTCCAATAGAAAAATTCGAATTAGACAAATTATAATCTATCCATGATGTAAAATACTGGTAACCATTATCAATCAACGGCCACTGATTTCTATAAATAATTCCTACTCTTCCATATTCTCCTGAACCAGAAAGTGCAGGGTTTAAACTATGGGGCGATGAGTAGAATTGAGAATAGTTAATATACTGAGCATTAATTGATGATGATATAAACAAGACAATACTTAATAAAAAAAAATTTCTCATTAACCTTAAAACGTAATTTTATTAGATTATATATAATTAATTATTTAAAAATTGATGATCTAAGTATTAAAATTTTTGCAATTGAAGCACTAATGTTTTTCAAAAGCATTTTTGAATTTTTAATACAAAAAGAATCATCTTTTGATTCACATGCTGGAAGCACTAAATGAAAATATTCTAATAATTTTTCCAAAATACTATAATCAATACGACCACCAATAGCAACTAAGAAAACATCTTTTTCTTTTAAATAATTACTTAAAGATATAGGAGCTTTACCATATAATGACTGACTATCTAAAAAGCCTTCACCTGTAATTATTATAGTATTCTTTTTCACATATCTTAAATAATTTATATGATTAAAAATAAAATCTGATCCTGAATAAATTTTAGCATTTAAAAAAATCTTTAAAAAGGCTCCTGCCCCACCCGCAGCTCCTCCTCCTATAATATTATTAGATTCTACATTATAAATTTTATCTGTAATCTTTGAAAAATTATTCAAGCACGATTCATAAAAACATTTATCATCATTTTTTAATCCTTTTTGAGAACCAAAAATATTAACTGAACCATTTTTTCCTAATAAAAGGTTTTTAACATCTGATAATAATATGAATTCAATGTTTTTCTTTTTTAAAATAAAATCAGATAAATCAATGCTATTAAGACCTATAATATGATTATCATTTATATAAGCTCTTTTATTATCTAAAAACTTTATACCCAAAGCATTTAGAATGCCAGATCCTCCATCTATAGTAGCTGAACCCCCTAAAGATAAAATAATTTTTTTTACTCCTTTATTTATTGCTGATAAAATCAGCTGTCCTGTTCCATATGAGCTAGATTTATTTATATCTTTTTCATTTTCTTCAATTAGTTTTAATCCTGATGCAGAAGCAAATTCTATAACTGCAGTATTTCCATCATCAATTAATATATACTCACTTTTAATAATCTTACCTAAAGGGTTTTTAACTTCTTCATAAATTGTATCATGATCATTATAAAATTTAAAAACATCTAATGATCCATCACCTCCATCAGCAATAGGTAACTTTATAATTTTAAAATTTGAATTTACACTTACCAAACCTTCTTCTATAATTTTAGTTGCTTCTACAGAAGAAAATGTACCTTTAAAAGAATTTGGTGATATAATTATATTCATTAAACAAATTTTTCAATACTTCGTATTGAATAACTATAAATAAAATTAAATATTAATTTGATATTGTAATTATATAAAATTTTTATTCATCTTTGGCATCTTAAAAATATCATAATAAATAATGAGTAATAATTTAGTAATTGTAGAATCCCCAGCAAAAGCAAAAACAATAGAAAAATATCTAGGTAAAGATTATGTAGTATCTTCATGCTATGGACATATAAGAGACTTATCTAAAGGAGATTCAGCTATTGATAAAGAAAATGGATTTACACCTACGTATATCCCATCTCCTGATAAAAAAAAAGTTATTGATGAGTTAAAAAAATTAAAGAAAAAAACAAAAAAAGTATTTCTAGCAACTGATAATGATAGAGAAGGAGAGGCTATTGCATGGCATTTAAAAGAGATTCTTAAACTTGATGAAACTGAATATGAGAGAATTATATTTAGAGAAATTACCAAAAAAGCTATTTTAAAATCCTTAGAAAATCCAACTAAAATTAATATGGGTCTTGTAAATGCTCAACAAGCAAGAAGAGTTTTAGATAGACTTGTTGGTTTTGAAATATCACCAATTTTATGGAAAAAAATCAGACCTAAATTATCAGCTGGAAGAGTTCAATCAGTAGCTGTGAAATTTGTTGTTGAAAGAGAAAATGAAATAAATATCTTTAATCCTGAAAAATCATTAAAAACTACTGCAGTATTTAAAATTGATAATAAAGAAGAATTTAATGCTGAATTAAAAGAAAGATTTAAAACATTAGAAGAAGCAGAACAATTTTTATCTCAGTGCTCTAATTCAAATTTTAAAATAAATGAAATAGAAAAAAAACCATCAAAAAGATCACCTTCAGCACCATTTACAACTTCAACACTACAACAAGAAGCTAGTAGAAAAATAAGTTTTTCACCATCTATGACAATGTCTACAGCACAAAAGTTATATGAAGGAGGACACATAACTTATATGAGAACTGATTCCGTAAATCTTTCCGAAGAAGCTCTCTCAAATTCTAAAGAAGTTATTATTAAAAAATTTGGAGAAAAATATTTAGAAACTAGACTTTATAAGACCAAAAAAGAAAATGCTCAGGAAGCACATGAAGCAATTAGACCAACTAATTTTAATATTGAATCAGCCGGTAAAAATGAAAATGAAAAAAAATTATATAATCTTATATGGAGAAGAACACTTGCATCGCAAATGAGTAATTCAATTTTTGAAAGAACAGTTGTTAAAATTAATATAAGTAATTCTGATTTAAAATTCAGAGCCTCAGGTGAGGTTCAAATATTTGATGGTTTCCTTAAAATATATAATAATGAATCCAATGATGATGATAAAAAATTACCAAAAATTGAATTAAATTCTAATATAAATTATCTCAAAATATTATCAAAAGAAGTTTTTTCTAAACATCCACCTAGATTTACAGAAGCAAGTTTAATTAAAAAATTAGAAGATTCAGGAATAGGAAGACCATCTACGTTTGCCGAAACCGTTAGAAAAATAAAAGACAGAAAATACGTTGTAAAAGAAGAAAGAGATGGAAAAGAAGTTAAAAGTACTGAATTAGCATTAATTGATTCTCAAATTTTAAAAGAAATTAAAATTGAAAAAACAGGTTTTGAAAAAAATAAAATTTTTCCAACTAATATAGGAATGTTCGTTACTGAATTCCTAGAGATGAATTTTAATTCAAGTTTTATGGATTATTCATTTACTGCTAAGACAGAAAAAGAATTAGATCAAATAGCATTTAAAGGTAAAAAATGGAATGAAATGATAGAAAATTTTTATTCAGGATTTTCAAATTTGTCAAATAATGTTCCTGAGGAAAGACATTCTCTCGAAAGAAATTTAGGAAAAATTGAAGGAAAAAATGTTGTAGCTAGAATAGCAAAATTTGGACCTGTAATACAAATTGGAGATAGAGAAGATGAACAAGAAGGATATCCAAAATATTGTAATATTCCAGATGAAAAACTTATTCAACACATTTCCATAGAAGAAGCTATTACAATAATTAATTCAACTAATGAAAGAAAAAGTCTACCTACTTTTCCTTATCAAGATGGTGAGATAGAAATAAAAGATGGTAGGTATGGTTATTATCTAAGATTCAAAGAAAAAAATTATAAAATAGTTAAGGAAGAATATCCTGAACCTAAAAATTTAACTAAAGATGATTGCATCAAAATTATAAATACGCCAGTTGAAAAATCTAAAGGAATATTAAAAGAATTTGATGGGGGAATTCAAATAAGATTAGGAAAGTATGGGAAGCCACCTTACATACTTGCTGTTAGAGGTTCAGAAACTGGGAAATTATTTCAACAAAAAAGAAAAAAACCATTTGTCGGAATACCAAAAGAATTTTTTGAAAAGTATAAAAACTCTATTGAAGATATATCTGTGGAAGAAGTTCAAGAAATTATTGATAAATTTTTAAATAAATAATTATTATTCTACCAAAAAATAATTATTAGACTTATCAACATCTGCCATTCTTTGTGAAGAATCAATTTCCACAGAATATATTTCTTTTTTATTGGTATCAACCTTAAAACTATATGTAGGATTTACCCAGCTCCAATCAGATAAAATTTTTACATTATCTTTTGGATCAAAACTTTTGATTCCTCGCATTATAGAAAGAGGTATATAATATAAATCTTGAGTATTATCAGAATACTTCACTGTAACTTCTATTGGCATAGGTATTTTACCTATTCTATTAAGATTAACTTGAATAGAATTATTGGTTATATTAGTTATTGAAATCCCATAATCTATTTTATGAATCGTTCCAATCCAATAATCTAAATACCAATCCAATTCTAAATTAGTTAACTTTTCTATAATTCGTATAAAATCATATTTATCTGGATGTTTAAATTTCCAAGTATTATAATATTTTCTTAGTCCAACAAATAAATTTTCATTTCCTATAATATATCCAAGTTGATTTAAAAAGATTGAACCTTTAGTATATGAACCAACACCATAAGCTTCATTAGTTGAAAAATAATCCGAGTGGGTTGTTAAAGGCTCTTCAATATTTTTTTTCAAAAATTTAAAATATCTATCATAAGATTTTTTTAAAGGGTTTAAAGAATCTAACCTGTAGATATTATTGAATATTTCATTTTGTGTATTATTAGAAGCAAAAGAAGTAAATCCTTCATCCATCCATGCATAATAACTTTCATTAGTTGCTAATACCATTTGGTACCAAGAATGAAGAATTTCATGAATTGTTACAGACAACAAACTTGAGAATTTTCTTTCTCCAGTAATTAATGTTGCCATAGGATATTCCATACCACCATCACCTCCTTGAATAATTGAATATACAGGATATGGATATTTTCCGAAAGTTTTATTAAAATACTGAAATGCTTTAACAGTTTCCAACTGAAGTCTTTCCCAATTTTCTATCATAGAAACTGAATTATTCTGGTAATAAAAACTAAGTAATGGGCCATCTGGAACTTGAATTTTATCAAGCTTATAATCTGGATCTGCAGCCCAAACAAAATCATGAACATTATTTGCAATAAAATTCCATACATTATTATTATTCTGTATTTCTTTTTTTTGTAAAATTCCAGAGGCTGCAACAATATACTCTTTATTAATCTTTATAGTAACATCAAAATCTCCCCAAGGGGCATAAAATTCTCTTGCTACATATGGATTAGCATGCCATCCTTGATGATCATATTCAGCTATTTTAGGAAACCATTGTGCCATAGAATATTCTATCCCTTCTTTATTATCTCTTCCACTTCTCCTTATTTGTTTAGGAACTTGACTATAAAAATCTAAATTAAAAATGGTAGAATCACTAGGATACAAAGGTTTATAAAGTTCTACTTCAAGAACAGTTCCTTCTATATTGAAAGAAAGATTGTTACCATCCTGTTTTAAAGATTTAATTCTATGATAACCTATTTCATCCTTTTTTAAATTAAAAATCCTATCGCTAACTCTTTTATCAGGATCATTAATATTTCTACTCCTAACATCCATCATACTATTAGGCTGAAAAGCATTAAAATACAAATGAAAAAAAACTTTATTTAATGTGTCATTTGAATTATTATAATAAATAACTTCTTCTATGCCAGAGAATTGATTATTATTTACGTTAAAATCTATATCAATTTTATACTTGACTTTTTGCTGCCAGTAATTACTACTAATAAGACTATGATTAATAAAGAAAAAAACAAATAAAATACTAAATTTTTTAAGCGTCGACTTTTGCATATTTAGCATTTTTTTCAATAAATTCTCTTCTTGGAGCAACTTCATCTCCCATAAGTTGAGAAAATATTCTATCTGCTTCAGCAGCTGAATCAATTGTTACTTTATTTAATGATCTTTTTTCAGGATCCATTGTAGTAGACCAAAGCTGCTCAGGATTCATTTCACCAAGACCTTTATATCTTTGAATATGGATAGATGATTCTTTACTATCTTTAGCCATTTCCTTAACCTGTCTATCTTTTTCATCTTCACTCCAAACATATTTACTTGTCTTCCCTTTTGTTAATAAATATAAAGGAGGAAGTGCTATATAGAGATACCCTTTATCAATTAGTGGCCTCATATATCTAAAGAAAAATGTTAATACAAGTGTTCTTATATGACTACCGTCAATATCTGCATCAGTCATAATAATAACTTTATGATACCTTAACTTTTCTAGATTCAATTCTTTTTCATCTTCTTCAGTTCCGTATCTAACACCAAGAGCAGTTATAATATTTTTTATTTCATCATTATCATAAATTTTATGTTCTTGAGCTTTCTCAACATTTAAAATTTTTCCTTTTAATGGTAATATTGCTTGAAATTTTCTATCTCTACCTTGTTTTGCAGATCCTCCAGCAGAATCACCCTCAACAACATAAATTTCACAAAGTGACGGATCTTTTTCGGAACAATCAGCTAATTTACCTGGTAAACCTGTACCTGTAAGTACATTTTTTCTTTGCACCATTTCTCTTGCTTTTCTAGCAGCATGTCTTGCTTGAGCAGCTAAAATAACTTTTGAAACTATTTGTTTTGCTTGCTTAGGATTTTCCTCTAAATAATTTCCAAGCATTTCTCCAACACATACATCTACAGCTCCCATAGCTTCATTATTTCCTAGTTTGGTTTTGGTTTGACCTTCAAATTGTGGTTCTGCCACTTTAATAGATATAATAGCAGTTAAGCCCTCTCTAAAATCATCGCCACTTATTTCAACTTTAGCCTTTTCAAGAAGTCCAGACTTATCGGCATAAGATTTTAAAGTTCTAGTCAAACCTCTTCTAAAACCAGCTACATGTGTTCCCCCTTCAACTGTATTTATGTTATTAACATATGAAACTACATTTTCAGTATAAGAAAGGTTATATGATAAAGCAACCTGTACAGGAACATTTTCTTTTTTTCCTTCCATATAGATTGGTTCTGGAATTAATTTTTCTCTTGAACCTTCTAAATAATTAACAAATTCAATAAGTCCACCATCAGAAAGAAATTCATCTTTTTTAAAATTTCCATCATCATCTAATTCTCTTTCATCAATTAAAATTATTTTTATTCCAGCATTAAGAAAGGAAAGCTCTCTTAGCCTATTAGCAACAGTATCATATTTATACTCTGTAACAGTAAAAATTTCCTTATCAGGAGTAAAAGTCACTATAGTACCCCTTTCTTTTGTTTTTCCAATTTCCTTAACGCTTTCATCTGGAATACCTCTTCTATATCGTTGTTCAAATACTTTACCATCTCTATAAACAGTAGCTACTAAATGTTCTGAAAGAGCATTTACAACTGACACTCCTACACCATGAAGACCACCAGAAACTTTATAAGTATCTTTATCAAACTTACCACCAGCATGTAACACAGTCATTACTACTTCTAAAGCAGATTTTTTTTCTTTTGGATGAATACCAGTCGGAATTCCTCTTCCATTATCGATTACTTTGATAGAATTATCAGTATTGATTGTTACAGATATTTCAGAACAATGTCCTGCAAGAGCTTCATCTATAGAATTGTCAACAACTTCCCATATTAAATGATGTAGTCCTTTAAAACCAACATCTCCAATATACATTGCTGGTCTTTTTCTAACAGCTTCTAAACCTTCTAAAACTTGAATATTCTCTGCTGAATAATCTTTTTTATTATCTATATTGTCTGACATAATTTTATTTGATTTCTATACGATAAATATAGACAAAATATAGTACCTAATTAGGTATTAAGTAATATAAAATGATCATTTTAAATATATAAAATTCTTTGAATTCTGAATAAAAATAATCTTCAAATAATTACATTTATATTTGAATTATAAATAAATAAAATTAAATAGAAACAAAATGTTTGAACCTGTTGATTTTTATGAAATAGATACCTTATTAACTGATGAACAAAAATTAATTAGAGACTCAATTAGAGAATTTGTTAATCAAGAAATTACTCCAAATATTGAAGAATGGTATGAAAAAAATCATTTTCCAATGGATATTGTTAAAAAAATGGGAAATATTGGAATTTTCGGTCCAACTGTTTCGACAGAATATGGAGGAGGAGGTCTAGATAATATATCATATGGACTGATAATGCAAGAAATTGAAAGAGGTGATTCTGGAATGAGATCAACTGCTTCAGTTCAAAGCTCTCTTGTTATGTTCCCAATTGAAGAATATGGATCAGAAGAACAAAAAAGAAAATTCTTACCAAAATTAGCTACTGGTGAGATGTTAGGATGCTTTGGCCTTACAGAACCAGATTATGGATCAAATCCTGGTGGAATGATTACTAAAATTGAAGATAAAGGTGATTATTATTTATTAAATGGTTCTAAAATGTGGATTTCAAATTCCCCTAAAGCAGATATTGCAGTTGTATGGGCAAAAGATGAGAATAAAAGAATAAAAGGATTAATAGTAGAACGTGGAATGGAAGGTTTTACAACTCCAAAAACTGAAGGAAAGTGGTCACTTAGGTCAAGTTTAACTGGTGAACTGGTATTTGATAATGTTAAAATTCCTAAAGATAATATTCTACCAAATAAAGATGGATTAGGAGGGCCACTAGGTTGTCTTGATAAAGCAAGATATGGAATATCATGGGGAGCTTTGGGGGTTGCTATGGATTGTTATGATGCTGCAAAAAAATATTCATTAGAAAGAAAACAATTTGATAAACCTATTGCCTCATTTCAATTAATTCAAAAAAAATTATCTGAAATGCTAACTGAAATTACTAAGGCTCAACTTTTATGTTGGAGATTAGGATCACTAATGAATGCAGGAAAAGTATCATCAGCTCAAATTTCTTTAGCTAAAAGAAATAATGTTGAGATTGCTTTAAAAATAGCTCGGGATGCAAGACAAATTCATGGTGCAATGGGAATCACTAATGACTATCCTATGATGAGACACATGATGAACCTAGAGTCTGTAATTACATATGAAGGAACACATGATATTCATCTTTTAATACTTGGAAATGAAATTACAGGCATCCCAGCATTTAATTGATGAATAAAAGTATATCAAAAAATATTTTATCAAAATACGGCTATAAAATCTTTTTAAGATCATGGTCAACAGATAGACCCCCTTCTCATAATATATTAATAATCCATGGTCTAGGAGAACATTCTGGAAGATATGATGAGTTTGCTAATTTTTTTTTAAAAAAAAATATTGGCGTATTTGCTTTTGACTTAGTAGGACACGGAAAAAGTGAAGGAGTTAAAGGGCATGTATCAAAAATTGAAAATTTCATTGATGACATTGAGGAAGTATTAACTAAAGTAAGAAAAAAATATATTAATATACCTATTATATTATTTGGACATAGTTTAGGTGGCTGCCTTGCTTTAAACTACTTAATTGAAAGAAAAAGCAAAGAAATTAACTCTGCTATTATATCTAGCGCATGGATTATAACTAAAGTCAAATTACCAAAATATTTATTGAAATTCCAACATCTTCTTAGTCTTATATTCCCAAAAATTAGATTAAATAATAGATTAAATCCAAATGATTTATCAAAAGACAAAGAGATAGTAAAAAATTACATTAATGATCCTTATGTACATGATAGAATTTCTTTAAACCTGTTTAAAGAAGTAAATAAAGGAATAAAGAAAATTAAAAAAGAGTCTCATAAATTAAATCTCCCTATTCTAATAACTCATGGAAAAAAAGATAGAATTATTTCTCATAAAGGTTCAGAATTACTTAATAAAGAAATAACTCATTCAAAACTTAAATTATTTGAAAATATATTTCATGAACCTCATAATGACCTTGAAAAAATAGAAGTTTTAAACTTCTATTTTGATTTTATCAATTCAGTTAAAGGAAATAATTTTTAAGTTGTTAAATCAATATAATTTATTTTTAGTAATTTGAAATTGAAAAAAAATCTAATAAAATGAAAAACTTATATAAGTTGATATTCAAGAGTATATATACCTTATTAATCATTATGTTATTTGCCTTCTGCACTAATAATACCAAATCAGAAAAAAGCAATAATGATAGAATGACAGAAAATGATAAAAATGCTTTAGGAGCTCTAGGACAAATAGGTAGTGATTGGGAAAATCTCTCTGATGGTAAAACATTTAATGGGTGGCATATTTTCAAAAAAGATGAAGTTAACGATAGCTGGATTATTGAGGATGGTGCATTTGTTTATGTTGGGGGAACAGATGGAAACTCAACTGGAAATGATTTAATTTCTGATAAAAAATTCACAAGCTATATATTATCTATTGACTGGAAAATTTCTAAAGGAGCAAATAGTGGTATATTTTATGGAGTAAATGAAAACAGTGATTTTGGTCAGCCGTATTTTACAGCTCCAGAAATTCAAGTTGTAGATAATAATAATTCAGTTGGTTCATCAAAAGAGTACGCTGGATCATTATATGATTTAGTTCCCGCTAAAGAAGGTTTAATAAATCCTGTAGGAGAATGGAATAATTATATTATAGAGATAAATCATAATACAAACCTAGCTTTAGTAAATATTAATGGTACAAAAGCATTAAGTTATCCTTTAAGTGGAAATAAATGGGATAAAATGATAAAAAATTCAAAATTTAGAGATTGGTCTGAATTTGGAAAGCATAAAACAGGAAATATTGGCCTTCAAGATCATGGAGGAAAAATTTATTATAAAAACATTAAAATCAAAGAAATAAAATGAGTAAAAAAATATATATCATATTATTAATAATTGGTCTATTTAGTTTCACAGAAAAAAAGTCATTTAATGATTATATAAAAAAAGATTTACCATATCTAAAGAATTTATATCTTAATATCCATAAAAATCCTGAAATATCTCTTATGGAAAAAGAAACCTCAGAGAAGCTTGCTATTGAATTAGAAAAAATTGGTTTTGAGGTAACAAGAAAATTTGGTGGTTATGGTATTGTCGGAGTATTTAAAAATGGGAATGGACCAACTATACTTTATAGAACTGACATGGATGCTTTACCTATGAAAGAAAAAACTGGACTACCCTATGCAAGTAATATAATAACTAAAAATTATGATGGTAACGATGTTGGGACTATGCATTCATGTGGTCATGACATGCATATGACAGTATGGACAGGTACAGCTCGTGCAATGATCGAAAGAAAAAATGAATGGAAAGGAACATTAATTATGTTAGGACAACCAGCAGAAGAAATTGGAAGAGGAGCAGCAATGATGCTAAATGAAGGATTATTTGAAAAATATCCTATTCCAGATTATGGAATTGCTCTTCACTCTTCACCAATAATTCCTTCTGGAAAAGTTGGGTTTGGAAAAGGTTTTACAATGGCAAATACTGAATCTGTAGATATAAAAGTACTTGGTCAAGGTGCTCATGGAGCTTCACCTCATATGTCAATTGATCCCGTAGTTACTGCCTCCATTATTGTAATGGAACTTCAAACTATAGTAAGTAGAAATATAAACCCAATAGATGATGCAGTAATAACTGTTGGTTCTATAAAAGGAGGAACAAAACATAATATAATTCCCGATGAAGTAAATCTTCAATTAACAATTAGAACATATAAGCAAGAAGTTAGAAAATTAATTCATAAAAGAATTAAAGAAATCTGTAATGGAGTAGCATCATCAATGGGACTTGATAAATCCAGATGGCCTGAAATTATTATTCCTGAGGGTTATACGCCAGCTAATTATAATGATAGTGATCTTGTGGATTTAATGATGAATTCTTCAAAAGAAATGATTGGTGCTGAGAATGTTGTTATAGCAGAGCCACAGATGGTAGGAGAAGATTTTGCAAGGTTTGGAAATACAAAAGAAAAAATACCTACCGTTCTCTATTGGCTTGGTACTGTACCTGATGAAAGAATGAAAAAATATGAAGAAGGAAATTATGCATTACCCGCATTACATTCACCATTCTATTATCCTGAAATTGAAAGATCCATAACAACTGGAATAAAAGTCAATACTGAATCCATGATAACAATATTTAGTAAATAAATAATTTATCTTGATTAGTTTTATCAAACTTGTAAAATTCTTTTTTTTTAGAGTTTTTTAAAAATAAAACATTTGATTGATTATCATAAACATCCAACAAAATTTTATTTGTTATTCTTATACTGAGTATTTCTTTATTGACTTTAAGTTTTGCATTCAACCGAAGCACATCATTAATAATGTTTTTTTTTGAATAAACCATTTCTAATTCTTTTGAATTTATGAAAATATTAAAATTATCATTCAAATAGCTTTCTACAAATTCAAAATTTTTATTTAACTTTTTGTTTTCATCTATAGAGATTGAAAAACCATTATTTAATCTTAATGCATCTTCTAAATCATTCAAAAATAATTTGATTTCAATATTTATTATTTTACCCTCTATAACAATATCCGATGTACTTATATATATAGGATGAATTGATAAACTAAAAAATAAATAGATATAAATCACAAAATATGTTTTTACAAATAAATAATTTAATTAATATTGAGTGTAAACTAACTAATCATGAACATCAACACAAAAGCGACTCTAGAAAATTCTTATGATGCCATAGTAGTAGGGACTGGAATAAGTGGAGGTTGGGCTGCTAAAGAATTAACAGAAGGAGGGTTAAAAACTCTTGTACTTGAAAGAGGTAGAGATGTTAAGCATGTTAAGGATTATCCAACAATGAATAAACATTCATGGGAACTTCCGTACAGAGATCAACTAACAGCTAAAGAAAGAAAAGATTATCCAGTTCAGTTAAGAACAGGATATACTGTCAAACAATCTACTAAGCACTGGTGGGTTAAAGATACAGAAGAGCCATATACAGAAAAAAAAGGTTCATTTGATTGGATTAGAGGTTACCATGTTGGGGGTAGATCTTTATTATGGGGAAGACAAGTATACCGCTGGAGTCAATTAGATTTTGAAGCTAATGCAAAAGAAGGAGTTGGAACTGATTGGCCTATAAGATACAAGGATATTGAAAAGTGGTATGACCATGTTGAAAATTTTATTGGAGTAAGTGGCATGAAAGAAGGACTCTCTCAGCTCCCAGATGCAAAATTCCTACCACCTATGGAAATGAATTGTGTTGAAAAAGACTTCAAAAATAATTTATTTGATAAATTCGGTAGAACATATACGATAGGAAGAGTAGCGCATGTGACAAAATCACATAATGGTAGAGGTCCATGCCAAAGTAGAAATTTATGTATAAGAGGATGTCCATATGGAGCCTATTTTAGTTCTAACTCATCAACTCTTCCCGCTGCAGAAGCAACTGGAAATATGACTTTAAGACCAAATTCAATTGTCCATTCAGTAATTTATGATGATATAAAAGAAAAAGCCATAGGTGTTAGAGTTATAGACTCAGAGACATTAGAGATGAAAGAATATTATTCAAAAATAATTTTTCTTAATGCCTCAACAGTAAACTCTACTTCTATCATGCTTAAATCAAAGTCAAATAGATTTCAAAACGGATTTGGAAATGACTCTGGTGAATTAGGTCATAATATGATGGATCATCACTTCAAAGCTGGAGCTAGAGCAAAGATGGAAGGCTATGATGATAAATATTATCATGGAAATAGACCAAATAGTGGTTATCTAGCAAGATTTAGAAATTTAGATAAAAACGATATGGATTTTCTTAGAGGATATGGATATCAAGGAGGAGCAAGTAGAAACGGATGGTATAGAGCTGCAGAAGAAGGATTTGTGGGTCAAGACCTTCTAGATACTGCATCTGAACCCGGAGGATGGAATATGAATTTACTTGCCTTCGGTGAAATCTTACCTTATCATGAAAATAAAATGTATTTAGACAATAATAAATTGGATAAATGGGGAATGCCAACTGTTGTTTTTGAGACAGAAATAAAAGAAAATGAAATTAGGATGAGAGAAGACATGAAAAATTCAGCAGTAGAAATGCTTGATTCATGTGGATTTAAAAATGTAGAGCCCTACGATAACAAATACGATATGGGAAATGGAATTCATGAAATGGGTACAGCAAGAATGGGTAAAGATCCAAAAACATCAATTTTAAATAAATGGAATCAAGTCCATTCTGCAAAAAATGTATTTGTAACAGACGGAGCATGCATGACATCTTCAAGTTGTGTTAATCCATCTATAACTTATATGGCTTTAACCGCAAGAGCTGTAAATTATGCAATAAGTGAATTAAAAAAGAGAAATCTATAATGGAAAGAAGAGAAGCATTTAAAAAAATTTCATTATTTATATCAGGATCTTTAATAGTACCTTCTACTCTACTTAATTCATGTAGCCCATCTGAAAAAAAATTAACCTGGAAACCAAAATATTTAAATAATAAAGAAGCGTTTTTTTTAAATGAAATTTCTAATGCTATAATTCCAAATACAGAATATCCTGGGGCAATTGCTATTGGTGTTCCTAAAGAAATCGAGGAATATGTTTTTAATGTTTTTGAAGAAAGTGATATTTCTGAATTTAGAAATGATCTAAATCAATTGGATAATTATTTAAATAGCAGTACTAATAAATTTTACGAGTCTACTTTATCTGAAAAAACTAAAATACTAAATTCAATTCAAACTCAATCAGAATCTGATATAAGAAACATATATTTAAAAATAAAATCATCAGTTGCAACTTCATATTTTAAATCTGAAATTGGTGCTACAAAAGTTTTAAAATATAATGGTCCATCAGTTGTTCTTGGGCAATATAAAGGTTGTATACCTTTTAATGAAATTGGGAAAACCTGGGCCATATAGTTTTGAAAAATAATTTAAAAATTCCTTTAGAATATTTTTATAAGTGGGAAATAAAAAAGCCTAATGAGACTTTTTTGATTCAACCAATTGATGGAAATTATCACTATTTTACATGGAAAAAAGTTGGAGATCAAGCAAGAAGAATTTCTAATTATATCAATAGCTTAAAATTAAAACCAAATTCACAAATTGCAATAATATCAAAAAACTGTGCACATTGGATTATTACTGATTTAGCAATAATGATGAGTGGGCACACCTCAGTTCCTTTATATGCAAATGTAAATGGCAAAACAGCAAAATATATACTTGAACATAGTGAGGCAAAATTGGTTTTTATTGGAAAACTTGAAAAATATGACTGGAAAGAAATAAAAAATAATATACCTAAAAGGATAATTCAAATTGATTTTGGATATTATGGATTAGATACTAAAATTAAAAAATGGGAAGATATAATTACAAATACTGAACCTATAAAGGGCAGTCCATTACGTATGCTTAATGAAATTATAACAATAATTTATACTTCAGGAACAACAGGAATACCAAAAGGTGTTGTACTAAAATATGCAGCAGCAGCATTAGCAACAAAAAATTTAAATCTTCTTTTTCCTTTAATAGAAAGTGATAGATTTTTTTCTTACTTGCCGTTATCTCATATTGCTGAGAGAGCTTTAGTTGAACATGGAGGTATTATGTCAGGAGGAAAAATATATTTTGCTGAAACTTTAGATTCATTTGTAGAAAATTTAAAATTTTGTGAACCTACTATCTTTTTTGGTGTACCTAGAATATATTCAAAATTTAAATCTAAACTTTTAACAAAATTTCCTCAAGGTTTAATAAATTCTTTACTAATGATTCCATTATTAAATAGTGTTTTTAAAAAATTAATTAAAAAAGGATTAGGATTAAATAAATCTAGAATTTGTATTACTGGAGCTGCTTCTACACCAATAACAACATTAGAATGGTTTTACAAATTTAATATAAAAATATATGAAGCTTATGGAATGTCAGAGAATTCCGCATGTTCTCATGGGAATTATCCTGAAAATATAAAATTTGGTACAGTTGGCAAAGCCATGCCAGATACAGAAGTAAAAATTACTCCAATTGGTGAAATAATTATGAAAAATGGATGTATCATGGAAGGATATTTTAAAGATAAGGAAAGAACCAATAAAGTAATAAAAAATGGTTTTTTACATACAGGTGACAAAGGAGTAATTGATAAAGATGGATTCTTAAAAATTACTGGTAGAATAAAAGATATTTTTAAAACATCTAAAGGGAAATATGTATCTCCAAACTTAATTGAAATGAAATTAAGTAAAAATAAAAATATTGAACAAGTATGTGTAGTTGGAGAAAATTTAACCCAACCTTTAGCCTTAATTATTTTAGCTGAAGGAATTGAAAAAAATGAGGAAATCAAAATTAGTTTTAAAAACCTACATAAAACAATAAATTCTGAACTTGAAAAACACGAAAAAATTAATAAAATAATTATACTTAGAGATAATTGGACTATTGAAAATGAAATCCTTACCCCAACTATGAAAATAAAAAGAAATATTGTTGAAAAAAAATATAAAGAAAGCTATGATAAATGGTTAGGTGATAAAAATGAAATTATTTTTCAATAATTAATTAATTCTAGATTTATTTTTCGAACCAATTAATGGATTATACCCATTCATCTTCTTTGGATAAAATCCTGTTCCATCATACTCTCTAATATTTGGACTCTGCATACAATTCTTTGAACAACACCCTTTATACTTTTTAGCTCCATTTTCAGACAAAGGAAAATGTTTATTACAATCAGCATTTGCGCAATTAACCATCCTATCTGTTTTTTCTCTTGTAACTAAACATTTACTTATAATAGTTGGATTTACCTTATTTATATTCTTCACAATTCTATTATCAAATACATAACATTTACCATGAAAATTTTCTCCATCTTCTTCTATCCCATATTTAATAATTCCTCCATTCAATTGATAGACATTTTTATAACCTTTACTTATTAATAATGCACTTGCTTTTTCACATTTTATACCACCAGTACAATATGTAATTATTTTTTTTGACTTATCAATTTTATCTTCTATATCTTCAATTTGATCAGAAAAAAATCTAAAATTTTCAAGATCTAAAGTAATTGCATTTTTAAATTTTCCAATCTCATGTTCATAATTTGATCGAACATCTAAAATAATTGTATCTTTTGGTTCATTTTTTAAAATTCCCTTAAACTCTTCTGGTTGAATATATTTTCCTGATTTGTTTATTACATCAATATTTTTAGTGCCAGAATTAACTATCTCATTTTTTAATCTTACATGAAGCTTTTGAAATGCATTAGATTTATAATTATCAACTTTAAATTCTAGATTTTTGAATAATTTATTTTTTTTTAAATTATTCATATACTCCTTACAATCTTTAACTTTACCGGATATAGTACCGTTTATACCTTCATGAGAAACTATTATTCTTCCCTTAATATTATTTTCTATGCAAAAAGAATGATGGGACTCTCTAAATTCTTTTGGATCATTAACCTTTGCATAACAATAAAATAAAAGTATTTGATATTTTAAAATCATAATATATTATAGTCAGAAAGATACTTAGACATTTCTATTTGAACACTTTGAGCTTTTTCTCTTACTGTTTTTTCGAAATTTATTGATGAGTCTGAATAAATAATACTTCTAGAGAGATTAACTATTAAACCACAATTGTTATTAATTCCATTCATACTAACATTTTTCAAACTACCTCCTTGAGCACCTATACCAGGAACTAAAATAAAATGATTTGGTATTATCTTTCTAATTTTAATAAAATCTTTAGTTCTATTTGCACCTACCACGTACATCATATTTTGATTTGATGACCATGAAACAGAATTTTTTATTACTTTTTCAAACAATTTTTCATTTGTCCCCTCCACATTTAAATATTGAAAATCTTCAGCTCCTGAATTAGAAGTAAGAGATAATAAAATTATCCATTTATTTTTAAATTCTAAATACGGCAAAATAGAATCTTTACCCATATATGGAGATAATGTTACGGCATCAAAATTTAATTTTTCAAAAAATGATTTTGCATACATTGTAGAAGTATTTCCAATATCTCCTCTTTTTGCATCAGCTATTTTAAAAATATCATTAGGAATATATTGAATTGTTTTACTAAGGGACTCAATTCCTTTTGGACCTAAAGATTCATAAAAAGCTAAATTAGGTTTATAAGCAACTACTAGATCTTTTGTTGAATCTATTATCTTTTTATTAAATTCAAAAACCGGATCATTTGCCTTTAGTAGGTGCTTAGGGATTTTATTAATATCTGTATCTAAACCAATACATAAATAAGATTTTTTTTTCTTAATAGAACTAACAAGTTGTTCAAAATTCATACTATCTAAAATCAATCACCTCAATATCTGGATAAAGAGTTACATCAAAAGTAAAAAAAGTATTATCTAATTCCTCTTCAACAAACTCATTAATTGTATAAACATATTTACTATTTGTATTATCAAATACTGAAAAACTATGTAAATAATTATTTAAGTCAATGTTAAATACAATCTTATAATAATTTTTAGAATTATTTTGAGGATATAATTCAATAATATTTAGTCCATCTACTTCCCCCATATACTTATAATTAAATCCATCTTTATAAATTTCAAAAATATTATTGAGTGATATATCTTGTTCTGAAGGATCAAAATCTGAAACTGTGACTTCATTTAAATCATCCATATATGTCCAAGATGTCTTAGCATCATTAATTATTTTTTGACCTTCAATATTTAAAACATATTTATCTCCTTTTATAAAAATTTTACCTTCAAATGAATCAGAAATATTTTCAGTTAAGTTTATCATGGAATATGTAAAAGTTGTAGAAAACCCCTTCATTTTCTTATAGTTATCACTCATAGAATTAAGCAGTGAAAATGCTTTTTTATCTGGATCTACATAAGGAAAAGATAAAATAGGTATTAAAATAAATGTAAATAATAAATATCTCATAATTTATATCCCAAAGTTAATCAAGTTCATTATAATGTAAAATTAATTAATCTCATTAATTAATTTTTCTAAAGAATATTCATCTGACACCAAAACTTTTCTGGCTTTACTTCCCTCTGATGGCCCAACAATCCCAGCAACTTCAAGTTGGTCTGTTAATCTCCCTGCTCTATTGTAGCCTAATTTCAACTTTCTTTGTAAAAGAGAAGTGCTACCTTGCTGATGAAGAACAAATAATCTTGCCGCATCTTCAAATAAAGGATCTCTATCAGTCAAATCAATATCAGAAATTTGCTTTTCATTTTCATCAATATATTCAGGCAATAAATATGCAGAAACATAACCCCTTTGCTCGCCTATAAAATCACATATTCTTTCAATTTCAGGAGTATCTATAAATGGACATTGAAGCCTAATAACATCTGAACCAGTAGAAAATAACATATCCCCCATTCCAACCAACTGCTCTGCTCCTTTTGCATCTAAAATAGTTCTTGAATCCATATTAGATGTTACTTTAAATGAAATTCTAGTAGGAAAGTTAGCTTTTATAACACCAGTAATAACATTAACAGATGGCCTTTGTGTAGCAACTACTAAATGGATACCAATTGCTCTAGCCAACTGAGCAAGTCTAGCTATAGGATTTTCAATTTCTTTTCCTGCTGTCATCATTAAATCAGCCAACTCATCAATTACTAATACAATATATGGTAAGTATCTATGCCCTTCATTTGGATTTAATTTTCTATTAATAAATTTTTTATTATACTCTTTTAAATTTCTAGATTGAGCATCTTTTAATAAGTTATACCTAACATCCATTTCCGTACAAAGAGAATTTAATGTATGCACAACCTTTTTAGTTTCTGTTATTATTGCTTCTTCACTATCTGGTAATTTTGCTAGAAAATGTCTTTCAATTTTATTAAAAAGGGATAATTCAACTTTTTTAGGATCAATAAGAACAAATTTTAATATTGAAGGATGCTTTTTATACAATAATGATGTTAACATCACATTTAAGCCAACCGATTTACCTTGTCCAGTAGCACCAGCAACAAGAACATGAGGCATTTTTGTTAAGTCAGTAATAAAAACCTCATTAGAAATTGTTTTTCCTAAGATTAATGGTAATTCAAAATTATTTTTAACAAACTTTTCTGTTTTCATAACAGATCTCAAGCTTACTAATTCTCTATTTTTATTAGGTACCTCAATACCAATTGTCCCCTTACCTGGAATAGGAGCAATTATTCTAATGCCAAGGGCTGAAAGACTTAAAGCTATATCATCTTCGAGATTCTTAATTTTTGAAATTTTTATACCTGCCTCTGGAACTATTTCATATAAAGTAACTGTTGGTCCAATAGTTGCCTTAATTTTTGATATTTCAATATTAAAATTTCTTAATGTTTCTACAATTTTTTCTTTATTAGATTCAAGTTCATCTTTAGTTACTTGAATTTTTTTATCAGGAGCAGGATCTAAAATATCAATTTTAGGATATTTATATGAAGATAAATCGAGTTTAGGATCATAAACATCACCTGTTTTTGCAGAAGTTTTTTTTTCTATTTTACTTTCTTCAACCTTTAATACAATTTCATCATCTAGATTTGCTTCTTTTACATCAGCAATGGATTCTTTCTCTTCCTCAATATCTTCCTCAATATCTTCCTCAATATCTTCCTCAATATCTTCCTCAATATCTTCCTCAATATCTTCCTCAATATCTTCCTCAATATCTTCCTCAATATCTTCCTCAATATCTTCTTTAGCTACTGCTTCATTATTTGTTCTAAATAGTTTAATAGAATAAATACCAAAATAAAAAATGATAAAGAAAAACAACAATAAACTTAAAATTAGAATGGTAGAAAACCCAAATAAATTTTGTAAGAAAATAGATAAATTATAACCTATACTTCCAGTATAGCTAGATAGAAAAAAATTCTCAGGAAAAAAAGTTAAAAAATAACCCATAAATGCTGAGATCCAAATAATTCCAAATAAAGAAAATATAAGCATTTTCTTAATCGAATAAAGTTTAGTATCAAATAATAATCTAAATCCAACAACTAATAAAAACGGAACAAGTAAAAAAGAAGATATGCCAAATCCTTCAAATACTAAATAATGAGAAGTATATGCCCCTATAATCCCTAACCAATTTTTTACCTCAGCTCCAAAAGAATTGATAGATAAATCTGAATTTATTAAACTAAAATCATCAAATCCAGTAAATAAATATGAGAAAAGTGATGAAAAAATAAAAATAGATGTTGCTAAACTAAAACCACCAATTGCAAGCTTAAATTTTTTAATAAATGATGGTTTTCCATTATTCTCATCTTCATAATAATCTGTATTGAATGAACTTTCTACCATTTAATTCAAATTTAACTATAGATTTTAGATTAAATATTTTTCTTCTCTTTTTTTAATAAAATTTTATTTATACTACTTACCATGGAAGGCCCCTCATAAATCCAGCCTGTATAAACTTGAACTAATGAAGCACCCAAATTTAATTTATTTATAACATCTTCAGCTGTAAAAATTCCTCCAACTCCAATAATTTTAAGTTTATTATTAGATTTCATATTTATATATGAAATAATTTCGTTTGACCTATTTTGAATAGGTTTTCCACTTAACCCTCCAGACTCTAATTTATTTTTCCTTGATATAATATTTTTCCTATACGTAGTAGTATTAGATGCAATAATACCATCAATTCTATACTTAATAGATACTTCAATAATGTCATCCAGTTCAACATAAGATAAATCAGGAGAAATTTTTAAAAGAACAGGTTTTTTTTCTTCTAAAGAAAAATTTTCATCTTGAACTTTTTCTAAAATTAAAGCAAGACTATCCTTATGCTGAAGTTCTCTAAGATTAGGTGTATTTGGAGAACTTACATTTATGACAAAATAATCAACATGATTTCTTAGTTTTTTAAAACATTTTAAATAATCAGCAGCAGCTTTGTTATTGGGAGTCAATTTATTTTTTCCGATATTTGCTCCAATAATCATATCTCCTTTATATTTTTTTAATCTTTTTTTTATTTTATCAACACCATTATTATTAAAACCCATTCTATTGATCAATGCTTTATCCTTTAGTAATCTAAATAATCTTGGTTTATCATTTCCATCTTGTGGTTTAGGAGTAATTGTTCCAACTTCTACATAACCAAAACCAAAATAATTTAACTCATTTAGTAATAATGCATTTTTATCAAAACCAGCGGCCATTCCAATTCTATTTTTAAACTTAATACCAAATAATTCTTTTTCAAGTAAACTATTTTTAAAAGTATAATTGTACTTAATAAAATTTGATAAAATTGGAATTTTACAAATCACTTTAATAAGTAAAAAAGAAAAATTATGAATAAACTCAGGGTTGAAAAGAAAAAAAACTGGACGAATTATCAGCTTATACATATACAAATATAATCATAGAATTAACTCCTTGGATGAAATTCTTTTACAACTTGTCTTAAATATTCTTTATTTAAATGTGTATAAATTTCTGTAGTTGTAATAGATTCATGACCAAGCATTTCTTGAACAGCTCTTAAATCTGCTCCTCCTTCAATCATATGAGTAGCAAATGAATGTCTAAATGTATGAGGACTTATATTCTTGTTTAGTTGAATTTTTTTAGATAATTCCTTTACAATTATAAAAATCATATTTCTAGATAATTTTCCACCATACCTATTTAAGAATAAACATCCTTCATGACCATCTTTTATTTTCATCGAATTTCTGTACTCCTTTATATAGATAGCTATGTATTTAATAGCATGTTTACCAATAGGAACTAATCTTTCTTTTGAACCTTTTCCCAAGACTTTAATAAATCCAATATCTAAAAATAAATTCTGAATACTTAAATTAACAAGTTCAGAAACCCTTAAACCACAGCTATAAAGTGTTTCTATAATGGCTCTATTTCTGGTTCCTTCATAAGTTGATAAATCTATCTCATCTAAAATTTTCTCTATATTATCAAAAGTTAATGTATCTGGTAATTTTCGAACAATTTTAGGAGATTCGACTAATTCCATTGGATTAACAGTTATTTTTTCTTCGATTAATAAATAAGAAAAAAATGATTTTAATCCAGATATGATTCTAGCTTGAGTATAAGAAGAAACACCTAAATTATATATATAAATTAAAAATTCAGAAATAGTTTTTGAACTTATCTCATTACAATTAATTTGAATATTCTTAATTTGTAAAAATTGTATTAACTTTTTAACATCATTCACATAAGCAGAAATAGAATTCTTAGATAAAGATCTTTCTAATTTTAAAAAATTTTTATACTCAATTATTTCATACTCCCACATACATATGTTTTTTTTACACTAAATTTATAATAATCATGAAGTTAATAATTATTAATGGTCCAAATTTAAATCTTCTAGGTATAAGAGAAAAAAATATATATGGAAACACTTCATTTGAGACGTATTTTAAAAAATTAAAAAAAAAATACTCTGACATAAATCTTGAATATTTTCAATCTAACCATGAAGGAGAATTAATAGAAAAAATTCAAAATATTGGGTTTAAATATGATGGAATAATCATTAATGCTGGTGGATTTACTCATACCTCAGTAGCAATAAGAGATGCTATTTCATCTGTCGAGTCACCAGCAATTGAAGTTCATATTTCAAATATTTTATCAAGAGAGGATTTTAGGAAAAATAGTTTTTTATCTGATGTATGCATAGGAATAATATCTGGCCTAGGTTTAATTGGTTATGACTTTGCAATAAATTATTTTAATTCTAAATAATGCTTAAAATTTATACTGATGGATCAAGTAGAGGAAATCCAGGTCCAGGGGGATATGGAATTGTTATGTTATACAAAGGCAATAGAAAAGAGCTAAGTCAAGGTTATAAACTTACTACTAATAATAGGATGGAACTAACTGCAGTAATTAAAGCACTTCAAGCTATAAAAAATAATAATATAGAAATTATAATTTATTCTGATTCGAAATACGTGGTGGAATCTATAGAAAAGGGGTGGGTTTGGAATTGGGAAAAAAACAATTTTAAAAAAAAACAAAATATTGACTTATGGAAAAAGTTTATTCCTTTATACAAAAGTTTTAAAATAAAATTTATTTGGGTAAAAGGTCATGCTGGTATAAAAGAAAATGAAAGATGTGATGAACTTGCAAATTTAGCACAGTCTGAAAATTTGATTAATGATGTTGGATACAAAACTTAATCAAAATAAAATTATTTTACTGAATTCATTGCTGCACCAATAATTCCCGCATTATTCTTAAAATATGCTGGAACAATTTTGGAATTTGATTTTAAATCTGATTTAAACTCATTAAAATATTTACTAATTCCACCTCCAAATATTATTAAATTAGGAGATATTAAAGATTCTACAAATAATAAATATTCTGTAAATCTTCCTGACCACTGTTTCCATGTTAAATTTTGCTTTTTTCTTATATAATTAGAAGTATATTTTTCAGCACAATCACCATACATTTTTAAATGACCAAATTCAATATTTGGAACTAATTTTCCATCTATAAAAATTGAAGTTCCTAGTCCCGTTCCAACAGTAATTACAATAATTGTTCCTTTTGTACTCAGCCTCTTATTTAAACTTATTTCTGCAATACCAGCAGCATCTGCATCATTGCAAACAACACATTCTAAATTAAATTTTTTATGAAATTTTTTTTTTAAATTAATACCAATCCATTTATCGCTTATATTCGCAGATGAAAAAATTTTATTTTCTTTAACAATTCCTGGAAAACCACATCCAATTCTACCATTCCAATTTAATTTCTTTATTATATTTAACTCTATTTCCTTTAAGACCTCTTTTGGAGTAGATAATCTTGGAGTAGGAAATCTGATTTTATCTGATAATAGATCTCCTGACTTTGTATCTACAATTGCTCCTTTAATACCAGAGCCACCTATATCTATACCTAAGACTTCCATTATTTTACAATCTTTAATTTTGCATAATTTAATAATAAAGTCTTTTCACCAACAGTATTAAATTTTACTGTTGCTTTTTTTTGATTTGAATCAATTTCAACTTTTAAAACCTCTCCTTTTCCAAATGAAGGATGTTGAACTAAGACTCCTTCTTTTAATTCATTAATATCGCTTGATTGAAATGATGTATTAATTGTAATCTTTGATATTGGCTTAATATTTCTTTTTTTTTCATTAATTACATTTTTGACAAATGATTTGTTTATTTGATTAGATTCACTTTCCAAATACATTGGATTTATTTCTTTAATAAACCTACTTACTTGACAATCTTTTAGCATACCATACCTATATCTTGTATTAGAGTATGTCAAATAAAGCTTTTTCATTGACCTTGTTATAGCAACATAAAAAAGTCTTCTTTCCTCTTCCAAATCTTCTCTTGTTGTAATCATCATCTGAGAAGGAAATAAATCTTCTTCAACACCAACTACAAATACAACAGGAAATTCAAGTCCTTTCGACATATGAATAGTCATTAATGAAACATACTCTTCTTCAGAATCATCTTCAGAATCAGAGTCTGTCATTAATGAAATTTCTTGTAAAAATTTATCTAAATCATAAGAGTCATTTTCTGGATTGTCTACAAACTCTTTAATTGAGTTTAGTAATTCCTGAATATTTTCAAACCTACTAATTCCTTCAATACTTTTATCATTATATAATTCTTTAAGTAAACCTGAAGTTGATGCAATATGTGATGCAGATGTATACGCATCATTATTTTTATTAAATATCTCAAAAGATTTAATCATATCTACAAACGGAGATAAAGATTTAATTATTCTTTTACTAAAATACGTTTCCGCACTCCCCATAACTTCCCATAATGATTTATTTTCTTCATTAGATGTAAGAATAATCTTATCAATACTTGTTAATCCAATTCCTCTTCTTGGGTAATTAATTATTCTTCTAAAAGATTGTTCATCATTATGATTAACAACGAACCTTAAATAAGCCAATAAATCTTTTACTTCTTTTCTTTGATAAAAAGAAACGCCACCAAAAACTTTATACTTTACTCCAATCCTTCTTAAGGCTTCCTCCATTGATCTTGATTGACTATTTGTTCTATATAAAACGGCAAAATTAGAATTTGTTAATTGCTTTCTATTTTTTTCTTCAAAAATTAGATTAGATACCATCCGACCTTCTTCATTATCAGAATAAGTTTTTTTAACTGATATCAATTCCCCTTCCTCATTTTCTGTCCAAACTTCTTTACTTATCTTGGAATGATTCTTTTCAATAATTGAATTTGCAGCATTTACTATATTCTGAGTAGATCTATAGTTTTGCTCAAGCTTTACAACTTTCAAATCATCAAAATCTTCTTCAAACTTCAATATATTTTTTATTTCAGCTCCCCTAAAAGCATATATGCTTTGAGCATCATCACCTACCACACAAATATTTCTGTGAACCGACGCAAGTTTTTTTGTTATTAAATATTGACAATGATTAGTGTCTTGAAATTCATCAATAAGTACATGCTTAAATATTTGTTGGTATTTATTTAAAATATCAATATGATCAGAGAAAAGAATATTTGTATTAAATAATAAATCATCAAAATCCATTGCTTGAGACTTAAAGCACCTCTTTACATAAACTCTATATATTTCTCCAATTTTAGGTCTTAATGATAGGGCATCTTCTTCTTGAATTACCTTATTATTTAAGTAATCAGAATATGATATTAATTTATTTTTAGCATTTGATATCCTATTATAGACATAATTCTCTTTATAGATTTTAGGATCTAAAGTAAGTTCTTTAATAATTGATTTTATTAAAGATTTAGAATCTTGGGTATCATATATCACAAAATTTGATGGATATCCAATCTTATATCCCTCAACTCTTAAAATTCTAGCAAATACAGAGTGAAAAGTACCCATCCATAGACTTCTAGCCTCAGTGCCAACAATTGACTCAATTCTATTCTTCATCTCATTAGAAGCCTTATTTGTAAAAGTTAAAGCAAGAATTGAAAAAGGATCAACTTGATGTTCTTTAATGAGATGAGCAATTCTATATGTTAGGACTCTAGTTTTTCCAGAACCAGCTCCAGCAACAACCAAACATGGACCCCCAGAATGAGTAACTGCTTGTTTTTGAAAATTATTTAAGTCTTTTAAGTAATCCATTTGGAAATAAGTAAATGAATCTAATACTTAATTAATAAAAAAATTAGTTAGTTTTGAAAAAAGTTTAAAAAATGGAATACAACACAACAAGAGACAAGTTAACACTCAGGGAATACGGAAGAAATTTTCATAAACTAGTCAAACACTTAAAAACATTTAAAGAAAAAGAAAAGAGAAGTAGGTTATCAAAAACTCTTATAGAAATGATGAAGATAACTCATCCAGAAATGAGAGATCAAAATGAAGTTGAGCCAAAACTATGGGATGATTTATATATTATGGCAGATTATAAATTAGATATAGAAAGTCCATTTCCAGTTCCAGCTAAAAAAGGTCCCGATGCTAAACCTGAAAGATTAAAATACCCAAAAAGTATAATAAAATATAGACATTACGGTAAAAAAATTGAACTTCTAATTGAAAAAGCATCCAAATTAAAAGATGATAAAGAAAAAGAATCTGCTGTAGTTCATATTGGTAAAATGATGAAATCATTCTTTGGTATGTGGAATAAAGAATCAATTGATAATAATGTAATCATTAAACAGATAAAGGAACTATCTGATGGAAAATTAACTATAGATTCAGATAAAGTTCAAGAATTAAATTTATTCCATAAAGTAACTAGAGAAAGAGGTACAAATTCATACCCTAGGAAAAATATTCGTCACAAAAGACCATTCAAAAAAAGAAGAATGTAATGAGTTCATTCAGGATTTATGGTGGTAAAAGTCTGAAAGGAGAAATTAATCCACAAGGAGCTAAAAATGAAGCTCTTCAAATTCTTTGTGCTGTTCTACTCACTGAAGAAAAAGTAATAATCGATAATATTCCTAATATTAAAGATGTTAATCTTTTAATTGATTTAATTAAAGGTATTGGTGTAGTTGTTATTAAAATTAATGAAACTTCTTATTCATTTGAAGCAAAAAATATAGATGTAAGCTTCACTAAATCAAAAGATTTTTTTACTAAATCATCTAAAATTAGAGGATCAATAATGATGATGGGTCCATTGCTTTCTAGATTTGGATCTGCTTATGTAATTAAACCCGGTGGAGATAAAATTGGAAGAAGAAGAATTGATACACACCTTATTGGAATGCAAGAATTAGGTGCAAAATTCACTATTGAAAATAATAATACTGTATTTAAAATTCATGCTGACAGACTTAAAGGTAAAAATATTCTATTAGATGAAGCATCTGTAACTGGGACAGCAAATATCATAATGGCGGCAGTTTTAGCAGAAGGAAAAACTACTATATATAATGCGGCCTGTGAGCCATATATTCAACAATTATGTAAAATGTTAAATTCCATGGGTGCAGAAATAAGAGGTATTGGATCAAACTTTCTTAAAATCAATGGAGTTCAAAAATTAAAAGGATCCAATCATAGAATTCTTCCTGATATGATTGAAATTGGTAGTTTTATAGGTATGGCAGCGATGACAAAATCTGATATTTTAATTAAAAATGTAAGTATTGAAAATTTAGGAATAATACCAAATACATTTAAAAGACTAGGTATTAAAATGAATATAAAAAATGATTCAATACATATCCCTTCTCAAGATCATTATGAAATAGAATCATTTATAGATGGATCTATTATGACACTTTCTGATTCTATTTGGCCTGGTTTCTCACCTGACTTATTAAGTATAGCCTTAGTAACATCAATTCAAGCAAAAGGAACAGTATTAATTCATCAAAAAATGTTTGAAAGTAGATTATTTTTTGTAGACAAACTTATTGATATGGGAGCTCAAATAATTTTATGTGATCCTCATAGAGCAACTGTAATTGGTCTAGATAGAATGATCCCATTAAAAGGTATTACTATGACTTCACCTGATATTAGAGCTGGAGTTTCTTTATTAATTGCTGCACTTTCAGCAGAAGGTGAAAGCATAATAAATAATGTCGAACAAATTGATAGAGGATACAGCGATATCGAAAACAGATTAAAAAAATTAGGTGCTCAAATAGAAAGAGTCTAAAAAAAATTTTTCAATTTATTTAATGAATACATTGGACTTTCTAATATAAATAAGTCACTAATAAAAGTGGGTATTCCTTCAATTACAGCATAACTGCGTAAACTAACTTTTGTTTTATTTTCCTCTAAAAATTCTAATACCCATACTGATCTTGTATCCTCTATTCTTTCATAATCTGAATTAATCTCAATATGATCAGGCTTAGAATTTAATTCTATAATTGTTTTATTGTGTTTTTTTGAAATAATAACATTAGATACTAAATCTCTTTTTTTTAAAGGCCAATTCATATTAACTGTAAAATAAACATACATTAGACTATCTGACTCATTTGATAAAACCTTACTTGATTCTAGCTTATACATCCATTGATATGAAGTGTTATAATCTAAAATAATAGATGAAATAGATTTAATATTAGAGTTTACAATTGTTTCAGCAATATATTCTTGATTATTCTGATCTATATTTCTTAGATATACTTTGATTTGATTTATATCTTTTTTCAAAACCCAATTAGTTGGAAATATTTTTTGGAATGGATTAATTAAAATAATAAATAATAAAAAAAAATTAAACATGAGATTAGGTATTCTTTATTTTATTTTATAAATGTATTTCAAAATTATATATTAGCAATCGAGAAAGTTCATATGTATAAATATATTTTTTTATTAATCATTTTTTATAATAATTTTTCTTTAGCACAAGAAATAAAAAATGATACCATAAAAATTAAAGACTCCACAATCACTCTAGATTCTATCGGCGATATAAATGAAGAAGTCATCAAAAATATTTTTTTTGAATTAATTGATATTAAAGTAAATAACATTCAATTTATTACGAATGAAATTTCATCTTATAGAAATAATATAGAAATTAATGAAAGAGATACTCTCTCATTAATAATTCAACTTAGAGGAGGTGATAGTGATATAATTTTTAACTATTACTTTAATGGAGATCCTAATTTTAGAACTATAGAAAATGGAAAAATATTATATGACAAAATTAGTAATAGGATATATTTTGATTTTATTCCTAATAATGAGCAAGCATCAAATAAGTTTATAACTTGGAATTTATTTGCATATGAAAATAATTTTTTATTTAGTCAATTTAATTTTTTAATTGAAATAAATAATCTTGACTATGCTCCTATAATTATAAATAAACAAATTAATAAAATTATTAGAGACTCATACAATTTTAAATATATCCCAATTATAACAGATGGTGATCAGAATACTTTATTTAGCTTAAAAACCAATGCCCCCATTGATGAATTTGATCCAATTAGTGGTACAATTCTATGGAAAATCAATCCAGATAATATAGATGAATTAGAGAAAACATATAATTTTGAGTTGAAAGTTTTCAAACAAAATAATCCTGAAAAATATGATTTGGATACATTCAAAATTATTTATTCAGAAAATAATTTTGCACCTGTTTTTGGTAAAACTTCAAAATGGATTGTTGAAGAAGGAGAAAGTTATGAATATAAAATCCCAGTTAATGATCCAAATGTTAATGACTCTTTAGCAATAGAAAATATTGGTGCTCAATTACCTAGAGGAATGAAATTAAATAGTAAGAATAAAACATTAACATTTGATGTTGATTATAATCATGTAGATAGAGCAAACAATACTCAAAATTATAATTTAGAACTGAAGGCTTCAGATCTTTCTGGATTATCTTCTCAGATTTCACTTGATGTTGTTGTTTTAAATACCATTAACCCAATGAAAGTTCAAGAAAAAATTACTGAACTTCTAAAAGAACTAAAAAATCATGAAAAAGGTCTTGATGAAATAAATGATAATCTTAAGTGGATAGAGGCAACTTCTAAAAATAACAGAAAAATAAGAACTTTTTCAGCTGCTGGAATAACTTTCTTAGGAGCTGTAGTGGGAGTTTTATCCTCCAATTCAGAAGTATCTAGAAAAGCAGTTCGATTAGCTGGACCAATCATTGGAGCAAGTGGAGCTGTTTTATCTGTAATTAATGAGGTTCTATCAAGAGATGATAATGAAATTAAAAGCTTATTACAAGAAACTATAAAACTTCAATCAAATGTAAAAGCAAAATATGATAGATTAAGTTTTTATGAAAACTCATCTAATAATAGTGATTTTCAAAATCAAGAAATTGACCTTCTTATAAGAACAATTGAAAGTGATAGAGAAAGTTTAAATAAAAATTTATTTACTATTTCCGAAAATTATCAAATAATAATATCTGAAAATAGAATAAAAAATATTCTTCTAAAGAAATGAATTACTTAAAATTATTTTTCATTTATCTACTTATTTTTTCATGTTCATCAACTAATAATAAAAGAATAGAGAAAATTGATATTGCCCTTAACCTTGAAAATTTTCCTGAAACTTATTTGAAAATGGATGAGTATTTTGATACTAAAGAAATACATAATTCTGATAATGTTTTTCTATTTCCTGAAAGAAATACAGTAATACTACCAAAAGAATTTAAATATGAAAATAAATTATTTAACACTCAAAAATATTTAGATTCTTCATATACACAAGGATTTCTTGTTTTACATGAAGATAGTATCTCGTATGAATCTTATTATTTAGGACAAAATAAAAATACCAGACATATCTCTTGGTCAGTAGCTAAATCTTTTGTTTCAGCACTTATGGGAATCGCTATTGATGAAGGATTCATTAAAAGTATTGAAGATAATGTTGAAAAATATTTACCTGAGTTAAGTAAATCAGGTTATAATGGAGTAAAAATAAGAGAGTTATTGCAAATGTCAAGTGGTATTAAATTTGATGAAACATATTCAGATATGAATTCAGATATCAATAGATATTGGAGAGGGTTTGTACTTGGTGAATCTCAAGATGCATTTGCTTCAACACTAAAAAATAAGATAACTCCAGGTACATTTAATCATTATGTAAGTATAAATACACATGTGCTAGGTATGATTATCGTAAAAACAACAGGGAAATCTTTAACTGAATATTTAGAAGAAAAAATATGGAAAATAATAGGAATGGAATATAATGGATATTGGTTAGTCGATGGAGAAGGAATGGAAATGGCACTTGGAGGATTAAATGCTACTTTAAGAGATTATACTAAAATGGGAAAATTATTTTTAGATAGTGGTAGGTGGAAAGGATTACAAATTGTTCCTGAAGAATGGGTATTAGAATCAACTTCAATTAATGGAGAGCATTTAGAAGCCAAAAGTATTAACTCTGCACACCCAAATATAGGTTATGGATATCAATGGTGGATACCTGGCAATTCTCAGAAATATGGAAATGAAGAAGAATTCATGGCAATTGGTATTTACAACCAATTTATATATGTTAATCGCTCAACAAAAACTGTCATAGTAAAAAACTCTGCTAATAAGAATTATTATGATCGTTTCAACAATCCATATGCAAGTAAAATGGTTGCAATAGAATTATTTAGAGAAATAGCACACATTAATAAATTACAAACATCAGAGTGAAATTCAAAAGAAGAGTTTAATTAGTCAAGGTTTCTTTCTTTAATTCTTCAACATCTTTTTTTAAGGTTTCCACAGTTATTTTTAATTGAATTACCATACCTAATGCTCCTAAACCAAAAATAAATCCCATAATTCCTAAACTTTCCATATTATAATTATTTAATTAATTTTTTTTTATTTTGTAAATAAATAAATCTTCAATTGATGTTTTAAACAGAGTTGCCATTTTAAACGCTGTAGGTAAACTTGGGTCAAATTTTTCTTTTTCAATGGCATTTATAGCTTGACGTGATATTCCAATTAACATTGCCAGTTCTTCTTGAGTTAATTTTTGATTTTTTCTTAATTCTCTTACCTTATTTCTCATTTATATTTTCTTGTGCTAATGATTATAGAAGTTATATATGAAAAAGAAATAAAAAATACTAAATATTCAAATTCAGGTTCCGAGTCAATAACTCCAAAATCAAATGAAATCTCATACACAAGACCAAAAACAACTGCTAATCCTAATGTAATTGCCATTGCATCAAATTGAATTTTCTTTTGTAGCTCATCATAATCTTTAAACACATTTTTCTGTGCTATAATCATCCCAACCCCAATAGCAAGATTTATTACAAGGCCTATTTTAGTTATCAGTAAATTATCCCACAGGAAGTTTACTCCGTATGATAAAAAAGCCGTGCTTGCAACCCATGCAAATACCCATGCCATTGAAATTTTTGTAGATTTATTTAGTTTTTTCATAATATTATTTAAGATTAAATATGATGAAGAATATAACGATGATTATAACACTATTATATTTCTTAAAAGT
>Ga0209035_10000024_pt1 | contig 69594 bp, 74 predicted proteins | sample MarorgKNORR_S2LV_6_FD_188220 | JGI IMG/M metagenome (GOLD analysis project Ga0209035, IMG submission 188220) | Marine microbial communities from the Southern Atlantic Ocean, analyzing organic carbon cycling - AAIW_A/KNORR_S2/LV (SPAdes) (version 2) | ecosystem: Environmental > Aquatic > Marine... | reverse complement strand
TGTTCGCCATTTAAAGTGGTACGCGAGCTGGGTTTAGAACGTCGTGAGACAGTTCGGTCCCTATCTACCGTGGGCGTTGGAGACTTGAGGGAAGCTGTTCTTAGTACGAGAGGACCGGAATGGACAAACCTCTGGTGTTTCGGTTGTGACGCCAGTCGCATTGCCGAGTAGCTATGTTTGGAAAGGATAACCGCTGAAAGCATCTAAGCGGGAAGCCCCTCCCAAGATAAGGTCTCCCTGAGAGTTTAACTCTCCTAAAGATCCCTCGAAGACTACGAGGTTGATAGGTACGGTGTGGAAGAGTAGTGATACTTGAAGCTAACGTATACTAATTGATCGTGAGGCTTGACCATATAACACCCAAATTATTTGGATAATTTATTATTCATCTATAGTTTTTGTGTTGATGTGTCATGCAATACACTGATGTACAGTGACAAACTTTAAAAAATGTATTAATTTGTTATATCGTCTTAACGATATAAAAACTTTTAAATTCGTAAAACCTGCATTTATGCAGTGTTTTGCAAACAGTTTGCTTAGTGACAATAGCGAGTGTGACCCACCTGATCCCATCCCGAACTCAGAAGTGAAACCACTTAGCGCCGATGGTAGTGTGGGGTCTCCCCATGTGAGAGTAGGACATTGCTAGGCTTTAATTCAAAAAACCCCCAGACATCGATTGATGCTGGGGGTTTTTTTTGGTTTATAAAATTTACAAGTATCGAGATTTACTGTCTATGCCTATTGATTGATTCAATTAGTAAATTATCTATTAGAAGGGCTATCTTCTTATTGGTTAATGTCTTCTCCCAGTATCATGCTGATATATTGCTGACGTAATTTGTTGTTATGTGTTCGCATTGTTAAATATTGAGTGTGCTCATCCGATTTTTTTGGATTAATTACTATACCCCATAATGGATTAGCACTAGTTGGAAGCATCGAATATCTACTATCACCTAAAATTGATTGATCACGAGGATCGAAGGCGATATAGTCATTGGAAAAAGACTGAAAGCGCATAATATCCTTAAATAACAGACTGTCTTTGTCTATAGATGAAAAATTATTATCTTGATTAATGCTTTCGACTGCTTCACCTTGGTAGATTCTATCATTGGATAATCCGACGCGAATTGCATCGATATAGTAGCTGCCTTGATAAAGGTAGATAGAGCGCCATAATACAATATTTCCTAAGGTTGGTTTAACGATGGATTTTTCGACAATATGCCCACGTTTTTTAGAAAGCTCAGTTTGTATATTGATTGCCCGACTTTGCTGTATGTGGGCAGTTGATAAATAGACAGTGCAAAATAAAATACTGTAAATTGTGATTTTATTAGATTTGAATTGTATATTGCCAATAACGCCAACTAGCAAGGATAGTGTAAATATAGGATCAATAACAGAAATTAAATTTCCAGAAACTCGTTCATCTGAGAATGGTAATAATAGATGTGTACCATATCCAGTAAATGCATCCAAAACCCCGCTTAAAAGATAACCCAAGAAAGCAAAAAAATATAGGCGCCTAAAATTTATATTTTTTTTAACAAAAGGCCAGCATACTAAGGCACCGATCAGTGCACCTATAGGGATAAATACAATTGAATGGGTAAAATGTCGATGGTAATCTAGAAAAAGCAACGGATCGTTAGCGGATTGAATAAATATATCAGCGTCTGCTAAAACACCAGCTATGCAACCGATAAAAGTTGCAATTTTTAATTCAGATTTTTTGGCACCGAGTTGTGCAACTGCTGATCCCAATAACGCCTGTGTAACGATGTCCATAGTAACTTGGAAATTTTAGATACCACATAATACCCGAAAGGCTAGTATTGGCTTGTTACAACAAGTAAGGCTTAAATCTTCTATGTATGTTGAATAACCCAGTTACTAAAGTTTGAAGCAGTCATAGCGCCTGATACACGATCAATTTCTTTTCCATTTTTAAATATCGCTAATGTTGGAATAGAGCGAATGTTGTATTTGGCAGAAATTGCCTGCTCTTTTTCAGTTTCTATTTTGATAAAACGAGCTTTAGGTTCCAGTTGTACGGCTACCTGCTTAAATGTAGGTGCAAACTGTTGGCACGGACCACACCAAGTTGCCCAAAAATCAACAATTAATAATTCACCTGTCTTCTCAATGGCCCGTGTTAGTTGTGTGCCCGTCATTGAGATTGGCTTACCCTTGTATAAAGGCTCTTTACATTTACCACAGTTAGGGTTTTTGTCTAGCTTTTCCTCTGGTATGTTGTTTAAACCGCCACAGCTTGTACACATTGTAATCATAGAGATCGCTTAAGTTATTTTGCTTATAAGGTTTATCTATGGGCAGTTTGTTTTAATTACAAGCTAAACCAGGTGATCACTTGAAGATTTGTTATTGTAAGTTAAATCTTGTCTAGTCGATGGACGCTTAGAGCGTGGAATTTTATTCTTTTTTCGCTTAATTAGCTCTTCTTTCGATACAATTTTATCTACAGACACAAGATCATCAACACTTTTTTTGATTGATTGAAATGCTTTTGGGGCTTGAATTTCGACAATTTGCTGAATAATCCATTTTTCATCAACCTCAGTCATGGCTTTTTGTACCTTCTCACCAAAATAGCGCATGAATAAATAGTTAGGCTCACCTTCAGAAAACTCATAATCACTATAGTCTTGAGAGCGCAAATTATAGGTATCTATAAATTCTTGCCAATGATCGCCTTCACCAATACGCTCTTGTTTATTCTCTTGGTAATAGTCCGCTGATTGTTTGGCTATTGCAATGATAAGCTCTTGACGTTTCTTTGTGTCAAGAACATCAAACGCTAATCGATCAACACATTGAATTAAATAGCACATGTATTCTCTAATAACGTCAAATACTTGATCTTTTTCAATAACGTAGGCTTTGTTGATTAGATCAGTTAGGTGGTTTTTAGTAATGCGCCAAGAATTAAAGGCAAGCGCACCTGCAATGTCATCTATGGTTTTTACTTGAGTCTTATGCCAAGTACTTTTTACTCTCATGTCATTTATTTATAAAGTTCTATGAAGAGAATTTTAACAAGCAATTGAAGGGAGATTGCTTATAAATAAAAAGGAGAATTAATCGCAGTTGTAGTTCTTAAAAGAACCTAAATCATGCACTTCATCAAAACCCATTTGAGTTAAATAATTTTTTGCAGTTGCTGAGCGAGCGCCACTTAGACAATACAAAATAACTGCCTTATCCTTTTTAATTACATTGGCTGCATTCATAATGCCCTGAAGTGGCAAACTGATTGCATTTGGTAGTGCGCCACGTGAAAATTCAGCACTGGTTCTAACATCAACAAGTTGGGCGCCTTTGGCTAATAGTTTGCACGCATCAGCGGACGAAAATGAGTTAAACATAGTATAATTTCCTGAATAAGTTTTTTTGAAAACTCTAGTCAATTAAGAGCTCATATCAATATAAGGGAATCATTATATAACAATGTTAAGTAAAAAGCAACTAAGAAATGATATAGAATCAGTCGCTGAGGCGCTTAAAAAGAGACATTTTTCCTTTGATATCAATGCCTTAACTAAATTAGAAAATAGTCGAAAAAAAAATCAGGTTAAAACACAAGAGCTTCAAAATTCAAGAAACTCTCAATCAAAATCTATTGGCAAGGCTAAAGCTGCTGGCGAAGATATTAAGCCATTATTAGATGCAGTGGCTAACCTTGGTGATGATCTTGATGCGGCCAAATCTGAATTACAAGAGATTGTAGCTAAAATTGATGATATTACTTTATCAATGCCTAACATCCCACATGAATCTGTTCCTGAAGGAAAATCTGAAGATGACAATATTGAGGTGTCAAAATGGGGTGAGCCTGGTCAGTATGATTTTGAGGCTAAAGATCACGTTGATTTGGGCGAGAAGCTTGGTTTAGATTTTGAAACGGCGGCGAAGATTTCAGGCAGTCGTTTTTCGGTAATGACAGGAAAAATGGCGCGCCTACATCGTGCTTTGACTCAGTTTATGATTGACCAGCATGTTGATGTTAATGGTTATACTGAGGCCTATGTCCCATATTTGGTGAATGCAGAATCACTAATGGGAACAGGTCAATTGCCTAAATTTGAGGCAGACTTATTTAAAACCCATTTGCATGGCGAAGAGGGTGATGCTAAAACTTTGTATCTTATTCCCACTGGCGAAGTTCCTATTACCAATATGATGCGTGACACCATTGTTAATGAAGCGGATTTACCACTTAAATTTGTTGGTCATACGCCAAGTTTTAGATCTGAGGCGGGTGCTTATGGTCGTGATACTCGTGGCTTAATTCGCCAACACCAATTTGAGAAGGTTGAGTTAGTGCAAGTGGTTAAAGCGCAAGATTCTTATGCGGCCTTAGAAGTGTTAACATCACATGCTGAAGGTATTTTGCAGGCACTAGAATTGCCATATCGTAAAGTTAATTTATGTACTGGTGATCTTGGATTTTCATCTGCAAAAACATTTGACCTTGAGGTTTGGTTGCCCGGTCAGAATGCATATCGTGAAATTTCTTCATGCTCATGCTTTGAAGATTTTCAAGCACGCCGCTTACAGTTAAGATTTAAAAACAAAGAAACAAACAAATCAGAGTTATTGCACACTATCAATGGCTCTGGCCTTGCGGTAGGCAGGACGTTGGTTGCAGTCTTAGAAAATCATCAACAAGCTGATGGCAGTATTAAGGTGCCATCAGTATTACAAGGTTACATGGGTGGCCTGGAAGTTATTAATTAATTTTTTATATAAGGAGATAAAATGAATTTATTAGATTTAATCATTAGCCCTGCATTTGCAGAAGGTTCAGCAGGCGGTTCTGGCGACCCATTAGGCGGCTTACCATTTTTAATTATTATGTTTGTACTGATGTATTTTTTACTCATCAGACCACAGCAAAAACGTGCAAAAGAGCATAAAACATTATTATCAGCATTGAAAAAAGGTGACGAAGTTGTTACCAATGGCGGTATTATCGGCACTGTAGCATCAGTCGATGAATCGTTTGCGACAATGACGATTGCTGAAGGTATTGTTGTTAAGGTTCAAAAGCAAGGTATCAATCAGAAATTACCAAAAGGCAGTGCTCAAATTTAATTAACTCAGGCTTTTTATGAATCAGTTTTCTGCACTTAAAAATACATTAATAGCATTTTTCTTATTGCTTGCAGCGTTGTATGCATTGCCAAATATCTTCGGCTCAGATTTGGCAGTTCAGGTATCTGCTACTGGCGATGCCGCCTTGGTACAATCTGATTTAGACAAGGTTAAAAAAACCTTAGATACTAAGTCAATCACCTACAAGTCGGTTGAGCTAACTGGTCGTAGAATTTTAGCTCGATTTTCAGATAACAAGTCACAACTAAAAGCTAAAGAATCGCTAAAACTGGAGCTTGGCCGTAATTACGTTACTGCCCTGAATCTAGCGCCTTCTGTGCCAACTTGGTTGGCTGATTTGGGTGGTAAGGCAATGTCATTAGGGCTTGATCTTCGCGGCGGCGTACACTTCTTGCTAGAAGTTGATATGCACGCTGTAATCAATATGTCGATCAATAAATCTTACAATGAGGTGCGTTCGTTACTTAGAAAAGATCGATTGTATAAGCGCGTAGAAATCCAAGGCAATCACCTTGTTATCTTATTTAAGACTATCGAGACTAGGGATAAAGGTCTTGAGATAATTAAAACAGAATTAACCGACCTTGAAGTGCTAGAGGTTGAGTCGGATAATGACTTACAAGTCAGCATTGGCATTACTGAAAATGCTCAGACTGAAGCTAAAAATAATGCTTTAAAGCAAAATATTACCACTTTACGTAATCGTGTTAATGAGCTTGGTGTTGCAGAGCCAATTATTCAGCAGCAAGGTTTAGAGCGTATTGTTGTGCAATTGCCAGGCGTGCAAGATACGGCGCGTGCTAAAGAAATCCTAGGTGCTGTTGCGACATTGGAGTTTCGTCTTGTTGATGAAAAGAATGATCCGCAAACAGCCATTCAGTCAGGTCGTACACCAGTTGGCTCTAAGTTGTATTATTTTAGAGATGGGCGTCCATTGCTACTTAAAACCCGTGTAATTACTACTGGTGAAAATATTACTGGTGCCTCTTCTGGTATTGATTCAGAAAATGCAACGCCAATGGTTAATATTACTTTGGATAGTGCTGGTGGTCGTGCAATGTTAGACACCACTAAAAAATATTTACACCATCGTATGGCAGTTGTTTTTATTGAGAATAAAGTTGAAACTGTTTTAGAAAAAGGCAAGATAGTTAAAAAACGTTCAACCACTCAAGATGTGATTAACGCAGCAACCATTCAAGGTACTTTTTCATCAAGGTTTCAAATCACTGGTATCGATAGTGCCAGAGAAGCAAGAAACTTAGCGCTCTTATTAAGAGCGGGTTCGTTGTCAGCACCAATTGAGATTATCGAAGAGCGCACAATTGGCCCAAGCCTGGGTGCTGACAATATTAACAAAGGTGTGATGAGTGTTATTATTGGCTTTATCTTGGTATTAATATTTATGGCGGCTAGATACCGAGTATTTGGCTTAGTTGCAAATGTTGCTTTGACACTTAATCTAGTAATGATTGTGGCAGTTTTATCGTTATTACAAGCAACTTTAACATTGCCAGGTATTGCCGGAATTGTATTAACGGTAGGTATGGCAGTTGATGCTAACGTACTAATTTTTGAGCGAATCAAAGAAGAATTAGGTACGAATAGTAATATCCAAAAAGCTATTTCAGCGGGTTATGATAAGGCAGTATTGACCATTGCCGATGCAAATATTACCACCTTGATCGCATCACTAGTATTGTTCAGCTTTGGTACTGGCCCAGTTAAGGGTTTTGCAATTACTTTATCGATCGGTATTGTGACTTCAATGTTTACAGCCATTATTGTTTCACGAGCGATTATTAATAAAATTTATGGTGGCAAGAAAAAGCTAGAGGAGATTTCAATATGAGCATAACAGCTTTAAAGATTCCAACAATTGATTTTGTTGGAAAGCGCATGTACGCTATTATTTTTTCAGCCATGCTGATTGGTCTTAGTGTATTTTCATTAGTTAACAATGGCTTAAAGCTAGGTATTGATTTCACAGGTGGCACGCTTATTGAGGTTGGCTATAAACAAGGTGTAAATTTATCTGAGGTAAGGTCAACACTTGATCAAGCTGGATTTAAACGCGCAAATGTTCAGTATTTTGGCTCTACTAATGAAATTTTAATTCGTCTTGAGCCACAAACTATTTCGAGTGCAAAGCTAAGTACTAAAATTATTCGCCTATTGGGAGACGATGTTGATATTCGTCGGGTGGAATTTGTAGGGCCCAAGGTTGGCGAAGAGTTAACTAATGATGGTGGACTAGCAATGCTATACGCTTTGATTGGTATTTTGATATATGTTGCTTTTCGCTTTGAGTATCGCTTTGCTTTAGGCTCAATTTCTGCATTGATTCACGATGTAATTGTGACATTAGGCTTCTTTTCTATCTTTCAGATAGAGTTCGACCTAACAGTGTTGGCGGCTATTTTGGCTGTTATTGGTTATTCTTTAAATGATACGATTGTTGTATTTGATCGAATTCGCGAAAATTTCTTATCAACGCGTCATGTTGATCCCGAAAAAATTATTAATGGCGCCTTGAATCAAACCCTTTCGCGAACAATCATGACTTCATTAACTACATTGATCGTATTGCTAGCATTGTTCTTTTTAGGTGGTGAGATTATTCACGGTTTTGCCGTTGCCCTTTTGATTGGTGTATTGATCGGAACCTACTCTTCAATATATGTAGCAAGCTCAATGATTCTCGCGATGGGCATTACCAAGGAAGACATGCTACCTTCAGAGAAAGAAAAACAAGAAATCGATACAAGACCTTAGTCTAGTATTTGACTCATTAAAAAGGCCGCTAGTTAAGCGGCCTTTTTAATGCATGACATTTTACTTATGTCTACGCTTTAAACTTCTCAAATACCAAACAAGCGTTAGTGCCACCAAAGCCAAAGCTATTCGACATCACTCGGTTGATTGATTGAATTGTTGTTGAGCGAACAATTGGCACACCTTGTGCTGCTTCATCAATATTTTCAATATTAACAGACTCGGCCATGAAATCGTTTTGTAGCATTAGTAATGAATAGATGGCTTCGTTAACACCAGCAGCACCTAAGGCATGACCAGATAATGATTTTGTTGAGCCAACGTTAGGCACTTCATCGCCAAACACTTCTTTAATAGCGCCTAATTCTTTAGAGTCGCCAACTGGTGTTGATGTGCCATGCGCGTTGATATAATCAATAGGACCGTTGACAGTTGAGATTGCTAACTGCATACAGCGTTTAGCACCTTCACCTGATGGAGCAACCATATCATAACCATCTGACGTGGCGCCATAGCCGGTTAGTTCAGCTAGAATAGTTGCGCCACGTGCTTGTGCATGTTCTAGAGACTCAAGCACTAAAGCGCCACCACCACCAGAAATAACAAAACCATCACGATCTGCATCATATGCACGAGAAGCCTTGTCTGGCGTTTCGTTATACTTAGAGGAAAGCGCACCCATGGCGTCAAATAGCATTGTTAATGACCAGTGTAGTTCTTCGCCACCACCAGCAAACACAACATCTTGCTTGCCCATTTGGATTTGCTCCATAGCATTGCCAATACAGTGTGCAGATGTTGAACAAGCAGAGCTAATTGAATAGTTAATGCCCTTAATTTTGAACATGGTAGATAGGCACGCCGATGTGGTTGATCCCATTGTACGGGGTACACGATACGGACCTACTCGTTTAATACCTTTTTCTCTTAATATGTCAGCCGCTTCAACTACATTTTGGTTAGAGGCGCCACCAGAGCCCATAATTAGGCCTGTACGAGTGTTCGATACTTGATCTTCGCTTAAGCCGGATTGCTTAATAGCTTGATTAAGTGCAACCGCATTGTAAATAGCTGCGTCAGCCATAAAGCGCTTCATTTTTCGATCAATGATGTCGCTTGAATCGACTTCAGAAACTTGACCAGATACATGAGACCTAAGTCCCATTCTGGCTTGATCTTCATCAAACTTAATGCCTGATTTTGCTGTTTTCAATGATTCTAAAACTTCTTCACAGTTTGCGCCTAAGCTAGACACAATACCCATTCCGGTTATGACAACTCTATTCATTAGAATGCGCTCGTATCAGTAAACAAACCAACTTTTAAATCTTTAGCTTCGTAAATAACTCTGCCATCAACTTCCATAGTTGCATCAGCGATACCCATGTAGAGCTTGCGAGCAATAACGCGTTTAAGATTAATACGGTAAGTTACTTTTTTGGCTGCTGGTAATACTTGGCCAGTAAATTTAATGCTGCCACCTAGTGCGCGACCACGACCAGGGCCACCTAACCAGCCCAAATGAAAGCCAATCAATTGCCACATAGCATCAAGACCTAAACAACCAGGCATTACTGGATCTTCGTTGAAATGACAGGCAAAAAACCACAAATCAGGGTTAACGTCTAATTCAGCAATAATTTCACCTTTACCGAATTCGCCACCTTCATCTGAAATGTGGGTAATTCTGTCAAACATTAGCATTGGCGGCTGAGGCAGTTGAGCATTGCCTGGGCCAAATAATTCGCCATTGCCACATTGGATTAATTCTTCGTATGAATATGAGTTTTGCATAGGTTTGCCTTGTTTATCTTTTGATGAAATTATACATCAAAGTCCTTTATTTATATCGTCTATCAAGTCGTTCACATCTTCCAGTCCAACAGAAATTCTAATTAGACTTTCTGAAATATTTGCGCTTAGTTTTTCTTCATCAGTTAGGCGACCATGCGTGGTGGTGGCGGGATGAGTAATGGTTGATTTAGTATCACCCAAATTGGCCGTTATTGAAAATATTTCCGTGGCATTAATAATGTTAAATGCCGCTTGTTGCCCACCTTTGATTTCAAACGAAACAATGCCACCAAAGCCCGCTTGCTGATTTTTGGCTAGCTGATGATGAGGATGTGATTTTAGGCCTAAGTAGTGTACCTTTTCAACTGCAGGTTGTTTTTCTAGCCAAGTCGCAAGTGTTAGTGCATTGTCGCAATGAGCATTCATTCTTAAGCGTAATGTGTCTAAGCCTTTGAGTACGATCCAAGCATTAAAAGCGCTAAGGCTTGGTCCGGTTGTGCGTACAAAGCCATGCACCTGCTCAATAATATCTTCATTGCCCAATACTGCACCAGCAAGACATCGCCCTTGTCCATCAATATATTTTGTTGCTGAATGAATAACAATGTCAGCACCCAGCTCTAATGGCTTTTGTAATGCAGGTGTTAATATGGCATTATCAACAGCCAATAGAATATCATTAGCCTTTGTGATTTTACTTAGCGCTATAAGGTCAACTACTTGCCCCAGTGGATTAGACGGGGTTTCCAACAGAAAAAGCTTGGTGTTGTCATTAATTGATTTTTCCCAAGCGTTTAAATCTGATAAATCAACAAAGCTAACACTAAGGCCAAATTTAGTAATAATGGTATTAAGCAGCACAATCGATGTACCAAACATGTTGCGCGAGGCAACAATATGATCACCTGTCTTTAATAAAGCCATTAAGGTGGCAAAGATAGCTGCCATGCCAGATGATGTGGCAACACAGGCTTGAGCACCTTCTAGTGCAGCAAGCTTCTTTTCAAATGCATCTACGGTTGGATTAGTAAAGCGTGCATAGATATTGCCAGGCTCTTCTTTAGAAAAGCGTTTAGCTGCTTGTTCAGCAGAATCAAAGACAAAGCTAGAGGTTAAAAATATTGCCTCTGAATGCTCTTGTTCAGCTGTTGTTCGATAGCCTTCACGAATTGCTTTGGTGTCGAAATTTAACTCTTTCATTGTTTGTAAGTAATTGAGATATAGGGTTATTCTACATCATTGCAGATTAATTCAGAACTTTCGTTAGTGTTGTTTTCTTCCTTAACAGAATCTGCTCTGACTTCTTCTATCTCGTTTAAATATTGCTGATCAATATCGCCAGTAACGTATTTGCCATCAAAACAAGAGCTATCAAACGTTTGTATTTTTTTATTACCTTGTTGGACGCACCAAATTAAATCATCTAAATCTTGATAGATAAGTTTATCAGCACCAATCGCTTTGCAAACTTCTTCTGTGGTTTTTCCATGAGCAATAAACTCTTTGTTACTAGCCATGTCAATGCCATAAACATTTGGATAGCGTACTGCAGGTGCAGCAGATGCAAAAAATACTTTATTAGCACCTGCATCTCTGGCCATCTTGACAATTTGTTGGCTAGTTGTGCCTCTGACAATTGAGTCATCCACTAATAAAACATTTTTACCATTAAATTCTAGACCGATAGCGCTAAGCTTTTGACGTACTGATTTTTTGCGTAATTTTTGCCCTGGCATAATAAAAGTACGAGCAATGTAGCGATTTTTAATTAAGCCCTCAGAGTACTTAACCTCTAATTCATGTGCCAATTGTAAAGCCGATACTCGAGAAGTGTCAGGAATTGGAATAACGACGTCAATTTTTTCATCACCCCATTCTTTATAAATTTTGGCTGCTAGACGTTCACCCATTCGTAAACGTGTTTTGTAAACAGAAATATCATCAATAACCGAATCAGGTCGTGCAAAGTAAACAAATTCAAAAATACAAGGTGAATATTTTGGATTTTCAGAGCATTGTTGTATGAAAATATTTCCTTTTCGGTCAATAACTACAGCCTCGCCCGGCTTAATATCTTGTGTAATCTCATAGCCAAGAGCAGTTAATGCAACACTTTCTGAGGCAAGCATATATTTTGTACCGCCATTGGTGGTGCGCTTTCCAAGAATAAGTGGACGAATGCCATTAGGATCTCTAAAGCCAAAAATACCATAGCCTGGAATCATGCCGATTGTGGCATAAGCGCCACGGATACGTTTGTGTACTTGCTTAACAGAATCAAATATATCCTGCTCATTGATGCGTTGTTTTTGTAGCTTAGCTAGCTCGCTGGCAAATACATTGAGTAGAATTTCAGAGTCTGAATTGGTATTAATGTGGCGTAAATCTTGTTCGAATAATTCCTGAGCCAATTGTTTGGTATTGGTTAGGTTGCCATTATGAGCAAAGGCAATGCCATAAGGTGAGTTAACATAAAAAGGCTGTGCTTCGGCGCCACTTGATGTACCAGCAGTAGGGTAGCGTACATGGCCAATACCCATGTCACCCAATAAAGTGGTCATATGTTCAGTTCTAAAGGCATTTTTTACCAAGCCATTGGCCTTACGCATATAAAAACGACCTTTGTGAGAGGTAACAATGCCTGCGGCATCTTGTCCTCGATGTTGAAGAATGGTCAAAGCGTCATAAATATAGACCGCCGTGTCTTTTTTAGTAGTGGATAGAATGCCAACAATGCCGCACATAAAAGAGTTCCTTTAGTCGTTTTTAATAAATAGTAAGTGTTCTGATAGTGCGGGCTTAATGTCCGTCACCACGTCCTGAAAGACACGTAAAGCGCCATTAGTTTCAAGCCAATAATATTGCTGTGAAATGCTATCAATACCTTGAAATACCAGCACCATAATTAAGATGGCCAAACTGCCTTTGAGCAAGCCAACAAACATGCCACCTGCGTTATTTTTACGGCTATTAATATTTTTGGCATTAAGTTTGTCGTCTAAAGTGTGTAATGCATTAAGAGTTTTTTTAAAGAATGAAGATAAAAAACACGGCTTCGATGCATCAATAGAGATATTAAGCATATTAGAAATACTAGAACAGACACCAACAATAATAGCAAAAGTAAGGATAAACGAAAGTGTAATTCGAGTTGAAGTGTTGGTGACAACAATCTCCATCAAACCAAGATTGGCAATAATATCAAGGTAATACCAACTCAATGCGATGGCTGCTGCGAAAAATATTAAATAGGCAAAGATCTTATTTAAGGCGCATGGATTGCTTATATTGGAAGAGGCTTTGGTAAGCTTATAGATGGATTTTTTAATTAACAGTACGCCAATAAAAATAACACCAAAGGCAATGGCCATATGTGATTGATGTGATAGTAGCATCCAAGTAACGGTATCACTTATAGCTAGAGGTTGGTAAAACAGCCATGCAATAATAATAGCGAGTAATAAAAAGCTAAGGTTGATTAGTTCTTTAGCCATACCGCGCTTGAAGCCCAGTGCCAAGAACGCAATTAAAATAACAAGCGTTACCCAATCGGACCAAACCAATAGTCCGATCATATTCCAGGCATTTGCAAAAAATTCATTCATCAATTTTTTAGATCATTTTTTATATATGCGCCAATTTTACAAGGTTTTCTGTTCAAACGTTACTTAAACACCGTCAATGCATCAGCAACAACATGAAAGGATCCAAACACCACAATGCGTTGGTAGGTGTGTTGATTTATGGCCTCGGTAATGGCTAGATCGATAACACTGTAAGCCTTGATAGAATCTTTTAATTGAAATTGATCAATTAAAAATGTAACGTCTGCTGCTCGATTAACGCTTAATGGCGCTATTAGCCATTGATCAATAGATGGTGAAATGGCTTTAATCATTAAAGAAATATTTTTATCTTTAAGAGCTGAAAAAACAGCTAATGTTGGTTGTTTATCTTTGTTAAGCTCTTTGGCTAACGCTTTGACAGCAGCCTCATTGTGGGCCACATCAAAAATAAATTGCTTATTGTTAATCTTTTTTATCTGAAAGCGTCCGTCTAACTGTGCTTTTTCTAAGCCCTGATGTATTAAGAGTTCACCAACCTCAAGCTGTTTGTTAAGCCTACTGACGCATAAAGCAGCAAGTGCGGCATTGTATTGCTGGTGATCGCCTTTAAGGCTCAAGGTTCCTGAATAAGGTTCTGATACAAATTCGAGCAGGGTACCAATGTTATCAGCATGTTTTTGCAGTGATAAAGGTGGGTTTGTATCGCTACAGACGCATGGATGATTGGCTCGCATAATGCCGGCTTTTTCATGGCCAATGAGCTCGCGTGTATCACCCAGATAATCCACATGATCAATTGCAATATTGGTAATCACGGCAACATCAGAATTCACTATATTGACAGAATCTAACCTACCACCCAGACCAATCTCTAAAACGGCAACATCCACTTTTTGATCAGAAAAAATCAGCAGAGCTGCCAGTGTTGAAAATTCAAAGTAGGTTAAAGAGGTGTCGCCACGAACTTGCTCAATTTTTTCAAAAGCTGTGCAAATTTGCACGTTAGTTGCCAGTACGCCATTAATACAAAAGCGCTCATTGTAATCAAGAATGTGTGGCGAGGTAAATTTAGCCACCGAAAAGCGAGTTTGTTGATAAATGCTTTCAATAAAAGCTATAGTTGAGCCTTTGCCATTAGTGCCGGCAACAGTGATAACTTTAAATGGAACACCTTTTGGAAATAGCTTGTTATAAACGCGACTAATTCGTTCTAGACCAAGATCAATTTCTTGTGTGTGTAAGCTTTCTTGCCAGCCAAGCCACTCATCCAGCGTTGTTAGTCTTCCCAAAATTCACCATCAATCGTGCCATTTTTGTCTTTAGTTTTATTGGGTTGGTCTTTGTGAATAAACGGACCATTTTTTTTAGAGAATACTTTTTCGGCATTTTTAGATAAAATTCGATCAATGAAATAAACCCTAGAAAAAGGCATCAAGCCCAGCAGGCCAATGCCATCAGTGATAAATCCAGGGGTTAGTAGTAGTACGCCAGAGACCAGTATTACCACACCCTCCATCATTTCGAACGCAGGCGTTTGTCCATTGGCCATAGCATTTTGAGCTTTAGCCATAGTTGACCAGCCCTGTTGTTTGAGTAGGGTTGAGCCAATCAATGCAGTAATAACAACTAATAGAATAGTAGAAAATCCACCAATTGATTCACCTACTGAAACCAGTATGTAAATCTCTAGTAAAGTCATCACAACAAATATTGGAAAAATCATAATTATTTCTCGTTAGTAAAAATTAAATCCCAAACACCATGGCCAAGTCTTTCACCGCGACGCTCAAACTTGGTAATTGGTCTGCGTTCAGGTCTTGGTAAGTATTTATGGGCGCTTAGTGTATTTTTAAAGTGGGCGTGTGATTCAAGCGTTTCCATCATCTGTTGCGCATAGTGCTCCCAGTCTGTAGCCATGTGTACAAAGCCATTATTAATAAGTTTATTTGACATCATATCCATAAATTCATTTTGAACGATGCGGCGTTTGTGGTGTTTTTTCTTATGCCAAGGATCTGCAAAATATAGTTGAAATCCAGTCAAACTATTATTTTCGATGTTGTTTTTTAGTACTTCAACCGCATCCTCTTTAATCACTTTAAGATTGGTTAATTTGTTTTTGTGTGCCTCATTAATCAAGCGTCCAACGCCAGCTTCATAAACCTCAATGCCTAAAAAATTTCGCTCAGGCTCATTAATAGCCATTTGTAATAATGAGTCACCATTGCCAAACCCTATTTCCAAAATAACATCCTGCTGCTTTTCAAACAAAGTGTCAAAATCAATAATTTTGTCAACTATCGGATCAATACCGTATTTAGGCCAAAGATCATTCAAGCCATATTTTTGCCCTTCGGTTAATCTACCAGAGCGTTTAACAAAACTTTGAATTTTGCGTATTATTTTGTCACTCATAAGTTGTAATCAATGATTAGGGGTGAATGGTCAGAAAAGCGCTCATCTTTATAAATAGATGCACTTTGCACTTTGCCTTTCAAATTTTTGCTCAAAATTTGATAATCAATTCGCCATCCGGTATTGTTGGCCCAGGCTTGCCCGCGATTTGACCACCAAGTATATTGATGCGCTTCTTGGTTAATTTCTCTAAAGGCATCACTATAGTCAGCCTCTCCAAATAGTTCATCCATCCAAGCGCGTTCTTCTGGCAAGCAGCCAGAGCGTTTTTTGTTGCCAGCGAAATTTTTAATATCAATTTCTTTGTGCACAATATTAATATCGCCACAAATAATATAATCCCGACCGTCTTTTTGGAGAGTCTTTAAGTAAGGCATAAAGCGTTCAGTCATAAAATCCATTTTATATTGCTGACGCTCTTCTTTTGACGATCCAGAAGGAATGTAAATTGAAATAACGCTAAGAGTGCCAAAATCTGCTTGAATGAAGCGACCCTCAAAATCAAAATCCTCCCAGGGGCTAAAAATAACCCGATCAGGTTTCTGTTTGCAATATAAACCCGTACCACTATAGCCTTTTTTCTCAGCTGGCTTGTAATAGGTATGAGTGCCTTCTGGATAAAATTTATCATCCAACTGATCTTCTTGCGCCTTGATTTCTTGCACGCAAACAACATCAGCATTTTGGCTTTTCATCCAAGCAAAAAAACCTTTTCGTTCAGCTGCTCGAATGCCATTGACATTAGCCGTTATAATTCTCTTCATCAAAATAATTTTATAGGAAAAGCCATGCAGCAATATCAAAAAGACTTTGTAGATTTTATGTTAGAAATTGGCGCGTTAAAGTTTGGCGAATTTACGCTTAAATCAGGCCGTGTTAGCCCTTACTTTTTTAATGCTGGCTCATTTAATACTGGCGAACATTTGTCAAAATTGGGTAAATTTTATGCTCAGGCCATTACTGAAAGCGGTCTAGATTTTGATGTTTTGTTTGGTCCAGCTTACAAGGGAATTCCGCTAGCTACTGCTTGTGCAATGGCGCTTAATGATTCATTTAATGTCAATGTGCCATACAGCTTTAATCGTAAAGAAGCCAAAACTCATGGCGAGGGTGGCGATATTGTTGGTCATGCATTGGAAGGTGATATTTTAATTATCGATGATGTGATTACGGCCGGCACCGCAATCCGTGAAGCAATGGACATTATTGATGCAAATGGCGCCAAAGCCAAAGGCGTGATTGTTGCCGTTGACCGCCAAGAAAAAGGCAAAGGTGATAAATCAGCCATTCAAGAAGTAGAAGAAAATTTCGGTATTGCCGTGCTAAGTATTATTAATCTTGGTCATTTAATCGACTACCTGAAACAAGGTGACGATCAGGCGCTGATCGCGCGTATCGAAGCTTATAGGGATCAATACGGCGTTTAAAAACTAACTGGGCTATATTGATAGTCTAGGCTTTCAGCTACCGCTTGATGTGTGACTTTGCCTTGAAGAATATTCAATCCATTCAACAAGTTTGAATTATCAAATATGGCTTGCTGAGCGCCTCTATTGGCAAGTTCAATCACATAAGGTAATGTCGCATTCGTCAATGCTAAGGTTGCAGTCTGTGCGACTGCACCAGGCATATTGCCCACACAATAATGAATAATGCCATCAACCACATAGGTTGGCTTGTCGTGCGTGGTCACTATTGATGTTTCAAAACAGCCACCCTGATCGATCGAAACATCGACCAACACTGAACCTTTTTTCATTAACTTGAGCATATCACGTGTAATCAGCTTTGGTGCCGAAGCCCCTGCAACTAATACGGCGCCAATAACCAAATCAGCGCTACTTAAGTGTTGCTCTATATTGGCTTGCGTAGATAGGCCAATGGACAATTGTAGTGGGTGTTTTTTTTGAAATTTTACTAATCGTTCTGAAATTGAGCGATTAAGGATAGTAACATCGGCACCCATACCTAGAGCCACTTTGGCAGCATTCATGCCCACAACGCCACCGCCAAGCACTAGCACTTGTGCAAGATCTACCCCAGTGGCACCACTTAATAGCACCCCAGACCCACCCTGGGTTTTTTCAAGATGGTGGGCGCCGGATTGAATAGACATTCGCCCTGCAATCTCACTCATGGGCTGAAGTAGTGGCAAACGCCCATTATCATCAGTAATGGTTTCGTAAGCAATGCATGTTGCACCTGATTCTAGTAGAAGCTCAGTTTGTTTTGGGTCAGCAGCCAAATGCAAATAGGTAAAAAGTATTTGGTTTTTATTTAACAGCTTGCATTCTTTTGGCTGTGGCTCTTTGACTTTAATGATCATTTCAGCCTGATTGAAGATAGCTTTAGCTGATTTCACAATGTTTACACCCACTACTTGATAATTTTGATCGCTAAATCCAATGGCATCACCAGCAAGTGTTTCAATAATCACCTGATGGCCAGCCTCAACTAACAGCCTGGCGCCGTGTGGCGTTAGTCCAACGCGGTATTCGTGTATTTTAATTTCTTTTGGAATGCCAATAATCATGCTAATATTGTAGTACGAATATTATTTGATAATTCCCTATTATAGGATTTTATGATGATTACTAAAATTAGAGCAAAAGAAACGCTTGAGGGTGATGGTGTTGTAGTTAATCGCCTATTTCCTATCACTAAGCGCATGAACTTTGATCCGTTTGTATTATGGGATCATTTTGACATTTCTGCTGGGCATGGTTTTCCAGACCATCCTCATCGAGGTTTTGAGGCAATTACTTACATGCTTAATGGAGGCATGCATCATAAAGATAATTTAGGTAATGATGCTTTTGTTAGTAAAGGTGGAGCCCAGGTGTTCTGTGCTGGAGCGGGCATGGTTCATTCAGAAGTACCCGCTGAAAAAGGTCAAAGTACGGGTATTCAATTATGGATTAATTTACCCAAACGCCTTAAAACAATTAAACCGAGTTATCATCAAGTTTTAAGTGAAAATTTACCTGTAACTACTTTTGAAGGTGGATATTGTCGAAATATTGTTGGAGGAGGGTCCCCGATTGAGCTGCATACAGATATTACCTATCAACATGTCAATCTTAAGCAAGATCATTTTTACCAAATTTATATTAACCAAGGCCTTAATGCGATTATTTATGTCTTATCAGGCGAATTAATATTGGGTAATGAGACAGTTAGTGTAACTAAGGCGTTATTATTGGAGTGTAATGAAGAGCAAAACTTATCCATTAAAGCTGACAAAGATAGTGAATTTATGTTTTGTTGTGGGATGCCGCTTCATCAGCCAATTTATCAACATGGTTCGTATGTTGATTGATGCTAGGCTTCTTTTTGATTATCAACAATTTCTTCACTAATCATAAGATGGTTAATTTTTGCGAAAGAATGAATACGCTCATAGGTAATAGCGCAAGCATACTCAAGTTGCTCGTCAAAAACAATCGATTTGATACCGTCAATCTTTCGAATTTTTAAATGACCGTTGTAGCGTTTTAATTGTTCGGGTTGCATGCAAACCAGTCTTTCAGTCCAGTCGCTAGGTCTAAATTTCTGACCATCGTTAGTAATGCCTGATAGGGTGTAACGAATATGCGACATTACTATCTCCTTAGTTTAGTGAAAGCAATGCAATACTGCTTTTTTTCGATAGTATAAGCCAAATTTTGCTATGGTAAAAAGGATTCTCAACAATAACAGGATCGTGGCATTTGTGCCAAGTCACTGTTGAGATGTTTTTCTAGGTTAGCGCCCTTGCGATGCAAGGAATAAGATGGTGGAGGGACAGGGATTTGAACCCTGGAAGGAGATTAATCCTTGCTGGTTTTCAAGACCAGTGCATTCAGCCGCTCTGCCATCCCTCCGAAGTGGTGTATGATACAGCTACTTAAGGCAATAGTAAATGTATTTTTTATAAAATATAGCTTTGAGTGTTAAATTTTTTTAAGTATAATTTGCTTCTTTTAGATTTGTAGTAGGTAAAGTAATGGCAAAGATATGTCAAGTAACTGGTAAGCGACCAATTAGTGGTAACAATGTATCACACGCAAACAATAGGACGCGTCGTCGTTTTTATCCAAATCTTCACACGCACCGTTTTTGGGTGGAAAGTGAGAATCGTTTTGTAAAGCTTAAGCTAACTGCTAAAGGTTTACGTATCGTTGATAAAAAAGGCATCGACGTTGTACTTAAAGAAATCCGCGCACGTGGCGAAAAGGTTTAGGAGTAAATTATGAGAGAAAAAATTAAATTAGTATCATCAGCTAAGACTGGTCATTTCTACACAACAACTAAGAACAAGCGTCTTCACCCAGAAAAAGTTGAAGTTAAAAAGTTTGATCCTGTTGTAAGACAACACGTTATATATAAAGAAGCTAAGATTAAATAATCTTTTCTTTTTTACAAAGACAATAAAAAAGCCGCTATAAGCGGCTTTTTTATTGTCTTAATGATTCTAATTATTCTTCTAGAATTGTGTCGAGTGCAATGTGACCAACTGCCTCTTGATACTCAGAGAGCTGATCAAAGTTAAGGAACTGATAAAGTTCAGCTGCCATTGGTTTAATACCATTCATGGCGGTTAAATATTCATCAATAGTAGGGATGTGCCCTAATTTTGAAGTGATGGCGGCTACCTCAGCAGAGGAAAGGTAAACATCAGCATCATCGCCCAAACGATTTGGAAAGTTTCGAGTTGAGGTCGACACGACAGTAGCATTGTCTTTGACTCGCGCTTGATTACCCATGCACAAAGAACATCCTGGAACCTCTGTATGTTCTGTGAGATTCTCAAATACTGTATAAGTACCTTCTTTCTTTAGTTGCGCCTCATCCATGCGCGTAGGCGGCGCTACCCATAGTTCGGTTTTTGTTTCAGTATCATCTTTTAGCAATTGAGCTGCCGCCCTAAAGTGGCCAATATTCATCATACAAGAGCCGATAAACACTTCGTCAATCTCAGTGTTGGCAACATCTGATAACAGCTTGACATCATCCGGATCATTTGGACAGCATAAGATCGGCTCTTTAATCTCGTTCAGATCAATTTCAATCGTGGCTGCATATTCACAATTCTCGTCAGCCTCCATTAATATTGGGTTGTCTAGCCATTTTTGCATGGCCTTAATGCGCTTAGCAATGGTCTTTTTATCTTCATAGTCCATTTCTATCATTGATGACAATAAGGCAATGTTAGATTTTAAATATTCTTCAACTGGCTCCTTGTTAAGCTTAAAGGTGCAACCATTGGCAGAGCGCTCTGCAGAAGCATCGGCAAATTCAAATGCTTGCTCTAATTTTAGGTCGCCCATGCCCTCTATTTCTAAGATGCGACCCGAAAAGATATTCTTTTTGTGTTCTTTTTCAACTGTTAGTAGGCCCTTCTGGATGGCCACATATGGGATGGCGTTTACAATGTCTCTAAGGGTGATGCCTTCTTGTAGGGTACCAGTAAATTTAACGAGTACTGATTCCGGCATGTCTAATGGCAATACGCCGATAGATGCGCCAAAGGCAACTAGCCCTGAGCCTGCTGGAAAACTAATGCCTAGCGGGAAACGGGTGTGCGAATCGCCACCAGTGCCGACTGTATCAGGCAATAACATACGATTTAACCAGGGGTGAATGATGCCATCACCAGGCTTTAATGCTACACCGCCACGAGAATGCATAAAGTCTGGCAATGAATGTTGGAGCTCTAGGTCAATAGGTTTTGGGTAGGCCGCTGTATGGCAAAAACTTTGCATCACTAGATCGGCAGAAAATCCTAAACAAGCTAATTCTTTAAGCTCATCACGGGTCATGGCACCCGTGGTATCTTGCGATCCAACTGTGGTCATGCGTGGTTCACAGTAAGTGCCTGGGCGAATGCCATCAACACCGCACGCTTTACCTACGATTTTTTGTGCTAAGGTAAAGCCGGCGCTAGATTCACTAGCATCATGTGGGCGTAAGAAAAGTCCGCTAACGGGTAAATCTAGATCTTGACGGGTTCTATCCGTAAGACCTCTACCAATAATTAGAGGGATCCTGCCACCTGCACGCACCTCGTCTGGCATAGTGGTTGGTGTCAATTCAAAGGTGGATACAACATCACCCTGAATATTGGTAATCTTTCCCTCATAAGGGTATATGGTAATTTCATCACCCATATTAAGTTTAGATACATCGCATTCGATTGGTAGTGCACCTGAATCTTCAGCAGTATTAAAAAAGATGGGCGCGATACTTTCACCTAAAACAACACTGCCACCACGCTTATTGGGAACATAATTAATATCATTACCTAGGTGCCACAATACAGAGTTAATCGCAGATTTTCGTGAAGAGCCAGTACCAACTACATCACCAACAAAGGCCAATGGCAGTCCTTTTTCTTTAAGTTCGGCAATCGTTTCCAATGGATTGTCCATTGTTTTCGTGAGCATGGACTGAGCATGTAATGGAATATCAGGTCGAGACCAGGCTTCAGTGGCCGGAGATAAGTCATCAGTATTGATTTCGCCCTGAACACGGAAAACAGTAAGTTTAATTTCAGTAGGCAATTCATTTTTAGCAATAAACCAATCGGCATTTGCCCAGGCATTCACCACTTTTTTGGCAAAGCTATTGTCAGCTGATTTCTCTAGAACAGTCTGATAAGCTTCGTAAATCAGCAGTGTTTTAGACAGCGCATCACAGGCAGTCTGCGCAGTTGCATCGATATCTAACAGTTCAATTAGTGGTGTAATGTTGTAGCCACCTAGCATGGTGCCTAGTAAAAATGTCGCCTGCTTTTGATCAATTGCATTACAATTTTGCTCGCCTTTGGCGACACTAGTTAAAAAGCTTGCCTTTACATAGGCAGCTTCGTCAACGCCAGGCGGCACCCGATGAGTTAACAAATCGAGATAGAATGCCTCATCATTGCCATTGATTAAATTTTTAACTACAGATTGAGTTTGTTCTGCATTTAATGCTAATGGAGGTAAATTGTTTTGGGCGCGCTCATCAACATGGGCTAAGTAGGCTGTTTTCATCTGCATAATAAGTGAATCATATAAAGCGTATAATTTTATCATTTATTTGAATTGACTAAACGAATTATGAAACTCAATGCTTTAACTGCAATTTCACCTGTTGATGGACGTTATTTTGACAAAACTAAAGATTTGGCAGATATTTTTAGTGAATTCGGCCTAATTAAATACCGAGTATTGGTTGAAGTTGAATGGTTACAAGCCATGGCAGATAATCAAGGTATTGAAGAAGTGCCTGCATTTAGCGCGCAGGCTAGTGAATTTTTAGCCAATATTGCAACTAATTTTTCTTTAGACGATGCGCAAGCAGTTAAAGACATTGAAAAAACTACTAACCATGATGTTAAAGCAGTTGAATATTTCTTAAAAGATAAGATTAAAAACAATTCAGAGTTAAATGCCGTTAGTGAGTTTTTCCATTTTGCTTGCACCTCTGAAGATATTAATAATTTGTCACACGCATTAATGCTAATTGATGGGCGTAAGATAATGCTTAAGCAAATGAACAATGTTTTGTCATTAATTGGCAAGATGGCTAAAGACAATGCTCATATCCCAATGCTTTCTCGCACCCATGGCCAAACCGCTTCGCCAACGACAGTAGGTAAAGAAATGGCAAACTTCGCGTTTCGCCTTAAGCGCCAAATTGAACACTTAGAAAGTGTGAAAATTATGGGTAAATTTAACGGTGCAGTTGGCAACTTTAATGCTCACATATCAGCCTATCCAAATCTTGATTGGCAAGTAATTTCCCAGCAGTTTATTGAAGGCTTGGGTATTAACTACGCAATGTACACCGCACAAATTGAAACTCATGACTACATGGCTGAGTACTTCCATTCTATGAATCGATTCAATACTATTTTGATTGATTATTGTCGTGATATTTGGGGCTATGTATCGTTAGGTTACTTTAAGCAAAGAACCATTGAGGGTGAAGTTGGCTCATCAACCATGCCGCACAAAGTTAATCCAATTGATTTTGAAAATGGCGAGGGTAATTTAGGCATTGCTAACGCACTGAATACACATTTAGCTGATAAGCTGGCCATCTCTCGTTGGCAGCGTGATTTGTCCGATTCAACGGTGCTTAGAAATTTAGGTGTTAGTTGTGCTCATTGTTTAGTGGCTTATGCATCGATCGCTAAAGGTATTGGCAAACTAGAAACCAACGAAGCACGCTTGCATCAAGATCTTGATTCGTCATGGGAAGTACTTGCCGAACCTATTCAAACAGTTATGCGTCGTTATGGTATTGAAAATCCGTATGAGAAGCTAAAAGCGCTTACTCGAGGCAATACAATTGATGCACAAGTATTAGCTGAGTTTGTTAAAGATTTAGACATGCCAGAGGCAGCAAAACAAGCCTTGGCTGAATTAACACCAATGACCTATACGGGTGATGCACAAAAATTAGCACGTGATATCGAAAAACTGATATAATTTCGCGTCTTATACCTTTTTGGTGTAAGCTTTATAAAATAATACAGGAGCAAAAAACCCATGGTTAAAATTAGACTAGCCCGAGGTGGAGCCAAGAAAAAACCTTTTTATTCAATTGTAGCAACAGACTCACGCAAGCGTAGAGACAGTGGTTATATTGAGCGTATCGGATACTTTAATCCGGTTGCTCGAGGACAAGAAGTTAGGCTTACTATCGAAGAAGACAGATTAGATTACTGGACATCAAAAGGTGCACAAATTTCTGATCGCGTTCAACAACTTGTTAAAGAATTCAAAGACCCTTCAATCCGTGAAAAGCGTGTGGCATCTCAAGATGCTAGAGCAGCAGCAGTTGCAGCTAAATTAGCGGCAGAAGCTAAAGCTAAAGCGGACGAAGAAGCTAAAGCTGAAGCAGAAGCGGCGTCAGAGGAAGCAGCAGCTGAATAAGCAGTGAGCAATAACTCTACCAATAAAAGGCTATTAATCGGACAGATTAATGGCCTTTTTGGCGTCCAGGGTTGGGTGAAATTATTTTCACATGCCAATCCTAGAAAAAATATTTTGTCTTACCAGCCTTGGCATGTTGAGGTTAGTGGTCAGTGGAAAACGCTTGAAATTGTTAAGGGTCGAGTACAAGGAAAGACTATTGTTGCCCAACTTAAAGACGTGAATGATCGAGAGGTTGCCAGGAATTATATTGGTACAGATATTTATATTGAAAGAGATCAATTGCCTAAATTACCTAAGGGTGAGTATTACTGGGATGAGCTAACAGGCTTAGAAGTTGTTAACACTACAGGTGTTATGCTCGGTAAGATCTCTTATATGGTCGATACTGGCTCAAATAATGTCATGGTGATCAATGGAGAGAAAGAACATTGGGTGCCTTATATTGAGCCATTTTTGATCAATATAGACATGGATACACGTCAGATCTTGGTTGATTGGGACGAAGATTTTTAGCTCTAATTAATAGACAATAAAAAAGCCTGCATATCAGCAGGCTTTTTTATTATTTGATGAAAGTTGATTAGTTAATTAACGCCTTGTCAAGACCAATGTTTTCTAAGAAGTGTCTAACCCTAGTATTGGTGCCAACAATAGTAATATCAGCTGACTTCTCAATACAAATATTGCAAATTTCTGAAATTGCACGCGATGTTGTATAGTCAATCACAGGTACGTTAGATAGATCTAAAATCACTCTATCATAGTTACCTTTGGTAGAAAAGTCTCTAACAATGCCTTTAGCTGAGCCGAAACTCATTGGGCCGTTTAGCTGATAAAACAGCGTGTTTCCGGCGCGGATTAATTCTTGATGAGTTTCATCTAGATGTGAGGCTTCCTCAATAGTTTGAACGGAAACGATGCTTGCTAATTGTACGTCTGTCATTCTTTGCAAGAAGATAAGGCTAGCCATCACCAGGCCAACACCAACGGCAGCCATTAGATTGTAAAACACAGTAATTCCCAATACAACAATCATGATTAGAGCGCCAGATTTAGGCGCAGCAAGTAATCCTTTTAAGTATTCCCAATCGATAATATCAGTACCTACTTTAACCAAAATCGCACCCAACACTGCTAGGGGTATTTCTTTTGCGTATTGTGCGCCACCTAATACAATAGCAAGTAATAGTACTGCGTGTAGTGCGCCAGAGATAGGTGTTAAGCCGCCAGCTTTTACGTTGGTCATGGTACGCATGGTGGCACCCGCACCTGGAAGGCCGCCAAATAAACCAGAAAAAGTATTACCAATACCTTGACCGATTAGCTCACGGTCAGATTTGTGATGCGTGCGCGTAATTTCATCTGATACCAATGACGTTAGTAATGAGTCAATAGAGCCTAATACTGCAAGCATCATGCCTGCTGCCACCATATCAACAACAATGCTAGCTTCCCAAACTGGCATATGAAAGCTAGGCAAGCCAGTTGGAATGTCACCAAGGATCATTGCATTTAATGGCTCAGCAGTTGATGAGAACATCTCTGGAAAAAACAATAAAACCAAAGTACCTGTTATTAATGCAAACAAAGGTGCTGGAATAAATTTACCAATTTTTTTAGGTAGTAAGTACACGGTAGCAAGGGTTATAGCTGCAATTGAGATAGCGCCAATATTAACAAAATGCTCTTTTACTTCGCCTAATTCAGAGAAGATTCCTAATGTCGAGCCTTTGATTTCATAAAATCCCAAAACCTGAGGAATTTGTAAAATAATAATGATTACACCAATGCCCGTCATAAAGCCAGAAGTTACTGGGTGAGGCATCAAATTAATAAATCGGCCTAACTTTAGTAGACCAAAGATAATTTGAAATAAACCACCTAAAACAACTGTTGTAAAGGCAATTGCAAGGCCGGCACCCAACGCTGCATCTTGAGTATAGACAAGGCCAGTGGACGGGTCAATGGAACCTGAGAAATAAGTAACAAATTGAGTAACAACAAGTGCCATTACAACTGTCATAGGGCCTGTAGGGCCAGATACTTGAGCACCGGTACCACCGAATAATGCAGCAAGGAAGCCGGTAATGATTGCACCATATAGTCCAGCGATGGCGCCAGCGCCCGAAGCTAAGCCCATGGCAATTGCAAACGGAAGAGCTACAACACCAGCAGTAATACCACCAGTAATATCGCCACGTACATTATTAAAATGTAAATTTTCAATCAATCTCATGAATTAACCCTTGTTATATATAAGAAATAAATAAAGTTGACTTTAAAAAGCCAGGCTTAATATTATACAAAAATACACTTATTAAATGGAGGTATTATTATATAATATTGAACTAATATTCTTTTAGCTTGCTAAGAGATTTTTCAATAGCAACAGGCTATTTTTTTTAAATTGGAATACACAATGAACAAGATTGCAAGATTTTTACCATTTCTAGCGTGGATTGGCGAAATTAGAAACTCAAATGTATTGAAAGCAGATATGGTTGCAGGTTTGACTGTAGCGCTAGTGCTAGTACCACAATCGATGGCTTATGCGCAACTTGCAGGTTTGCCACCACAGCATGGTTTATACGCATCATTCTTGCCGGTAATGATTGCAGCGTTAATGGGTTCGTCTCGTCAGTTAGGTACTGGTCCAGTTGCTGTTGTGTCACTACTAACAGCAGCAGCGGTGCCAACCATCTTGCCTGAAGGTGCAAGCATGGAAGAATATGTTATATATGCATCGCTACTAGCATTTTTAGTGGGAATTTTTCAGTTTGCACTAGGCGCATTAAAACTGGGTTTTGTAATTAATTTCTTGTCTCATCCTGTTGTGGTTGGTTTTACTAACGCTGCTGCAATTATTATCGGAACATCGCAATTAAATAAAATTTTTGGCGTTGTTAAAGGTGATGGTGAGCACACGTATGAACAAGTGTGGGGTACGATTGCTAATGCTGCCTCGAATACACACATGGCTACTTTAATGATTGCGCTTTTGGCTTTTGCAATTATGATTGCAGTTAAAAAATACGCGCCAAAACTACCAGGTGTTTTGTTAGCAGTGGCAGTAACAACAATCATTGCCTGGTTAATTGATTTTGGTGGTTCAGTTGAAACTGGCGGTTATGGTGGCGCAATTGTTGGGTTTATTCCAGAAGGATTGCCACCATTGGTAATTCCAGGTTTTGACTTTTCAGTCATAAATCAAATGATTGTCACAGCAATAACTATTGGTTTGATTGGTTTTATGGAGGCAATTTCAATTGCAAAGGCGATGGCAGCCAAAACTAAACAGCGCCTTGATGCTGATCAGGAACTAATGGGCCAAGGCTTGTCTAATGTAGTTTCAAGTTTTTTCCAAGGTTATGCAGTATCGGGCTCGTTCTCTCGCTCTGCGGTTAACATTTCTGCTGGTGCGGTTACAGGATTTTCATCAGTGGTAACTGCAGTGATTGTTGGTATTACGCTATTATTCTTAACACCACTTTTATGGCATTTGCCTCAAGCAACATTAGCTGCGGTGATTATTATGGCGGTTATTAATTTGATTAAATTTGCACCGATTTTGCACGCTTGGAAAGTTGAAAAGCATGATGCGATTGTTGCGGTTACTGCGTTTACATTGACATTATTATTTGCGCCACATTTGGAAAATGGTATTGTAATCGGTGTTATTTTATCGTTGGCTTTATTCTTGTACCGTACAATGGAGCCAAGATTTACTGAGTTATCTGCACATGATGGATCAACTATGCTGGTTAATGCATTAGAAAATAAACTCGAGAGCTGTGAAGTGGTATCAATTGTTAAATTTTCTGGCTCTTTATACTTTGGTAATGCAGGTTATTTTGAAGATAAAATTTTAAAACTCATTGCCGATAAGAAGCAATGCTTAAGGTACGTTATTGTGGATATGGCGGGCATCAATCAGATTGATGCATCAGGTGAAGATGTATTGGCAGGCCTATTAGATAGATGCTCTGGCGCAGGTGTTGAAATTTTATTTGCTCGAACTGAGGGTATTGAAAAAGTACTTGAACGCTCTGGATTTATGAAAAAGTATGGCAAAGATCGTTTTTATGATCGTCGTACAGATGCATTGCGCTTCGCCTGGAAAGAATTAGGTGATGATGAAGCGGCTTCTAAGAGCCCTTTAAAGCATTTAATTTCTTAATGAATTATTAAGAAATTTCAAAAAAATCCAAGCTAAGGCTTGGATTTTTTTTTGGATGATTATATGTTTTTATAAATTTTCATAAAAAGCCTTAACAAAATAAAGCCCTTGTGGTTGTGCAGTTGCGCCAGCTTGTTTGCGATCTTGGAAGTCTAATACTTCCTTAACCCATTCAACTGGTCGTTCACCTTTGCCGACTTTAAGTAGCGTGCCTACAATATTGCGAACCATATGATGCAAAAAGGCATTGGCTTTAATGTCCAGCAAGACATCGTCACCATCTTTGGTTAGACGAATAAACTCAATGGTTTTAATGGGTGATTTTGCCTGACACAAGCTACCTCTAAAAGAAGAGAAATCATGCTCGCCTAATAAGTATTGAGCTGCCTTATTCATGTGATCAATGTTTAGTGATCTAGGCTCCCAAAGAGAGTGATGGCCAATAATGGCCGAGCGTACTTTGGTGTTGTGAATTTTGTAATGATAGCGCCTGGCAAATGCATTAAAACGTGCATGAAAATTCTCATCTACTTGTTTTGCCCAAGTGAAGTTCACATCGTGTGGCAAATTAACATTACCACCAAATAGCCAAGCCTTATCTTCACGAATTGCGTGAGTTTCAAAATGAATCACCTGTTCAATAGCATGCACACCAGCATCAGTTCTGCCAGAGCAAAACACCCTTACAGGGTGATCAGCAATACTAGAAAGGGCTCTTTCAACCACTTGCTGTACGGTGCGAATGCCAGATTTTTGTAGTTGCCATCCATGAAAGTCGGTACCCATGTATTCAACGCCTAATGCTATTTTCATAATTAAACATGTGTGTAAAATTGATTTAACTATTTTAACCACATAAAGAGCACCCCGTGAAAAATGAAGCAACTGGCCTGAAGAGAATTTTTACTGCTTATGAGTTTTCAATGAAAGGCTTAAAAGCTTGTTATCAATCTGAAGCAGCCTTCAGACAAGAAGTGTGGCTGTCAATCTTCTTACTGCCAATGGCATTCATTTTTGGCAAGACGGGCGTTGAGCAAGTTATTTTAATAGCAACTGTATTTTTGGTGCTTATTGTAGAAATTCTTAATTCAGCTATTGAGTCTGTGGTGGACCGAATTGGTGATGAGTATCACGTACTTTCTGGCGCCGCCAAAGATATGGGTTCTGCAGCAGTGTGGCTATCTCTAATGCTACTAATCATTACATGGCTGATTATTCTAATCTAGAGGGTCAAATTGACTCACCGGTTGAGTGTTTTGTTTTTGACTCAATCCCAAGTACCAATGATTTTCTTTCATCGCTGACGTTTTCTAAAACAACACAGGTTTGTATTGCCAGGGAACAAACTCAGGGCAAAGGCCAATATGATCGTACCTGGTTAAGTCAAAAAGATACCAATGTTTTATTCTCAATTAGACATGTATTTGATACTTCTGTATCTTTAAACGGCCTAAGTTTAGTAATAGGGCTTGCTGTTGTAAATACTTTAGAAGAGTTAGGTTTAGCGAATGTTAAACTTAAGTGGCCAAATGATGTTTTTTTCAATGAGAAAAAAATGGCAGGCATCTTAATTGAAAATTCCGTTCAAGGAAAAAGCCAATCAGTAGTCATTGGGCTTGGCTTGAATTACAAGCTTAATCAAGCATTTGAATGTGACACACCTTGGGTTGATTTGGCGAGTGTATTACAGAAACTGCCAAGTATTGAAGATTTGAGTGCCGTATTAATCAATACCATATTGAAATATTGCCAACTCTTTGCAGTTCAAGGATTGACTTATTTTTTAAAGTCTTGGCAGGCTGTGGATTATCTAGCTGGAAAAGGCGCTGAGGTTGATATTGATAATCAAACATTGCAAGGTGTTATTATGGGTGTTAGTCAGCAAGGTGCGCTAATGATAAAGACGGATAGTAAGGTCGTTGAAGCCTATAGCTCCAAACAAATACGCCTTATTTAGGGTAAGATAACTTCTAGACATTTAATCAAATTATCATGGCTCTAAATACCCTTACCGTTAAAAACATCAAAAAAAAATACGCACGTCGAGAGGTGGTATCGGATGTTTCTTTTGAGGTTAAATCAGGTGAAATTGTTGGTTTACTAGGGCCAAATGGTGCTGGAAAAACCACTTGTTTTTATATTGCTTGTGGGTTGGTGAGAGCAGACAAGGGGCAGGTATTTATTGATGGCGCCAAGGTTAGTAAAATGCCAATGCATAAGCGCTCAAAGCTAGGATTGGGTTATCTACCCCAAGAGCCTTCAATTTTTCGAAAATTATCGGTTGAAGATAATATTATGGCGGTATTGGAATTAAACTCTGAACTTGATAAAACAAAACGAAAGCATCGGCTTGAAGAGTTGTTGGCTGAGTTTAATATTGAACACATTCGCCATATCGATGGACTCAGTTTGTCTGGCGGCGAAAGGCGACGTGTGGAAATAGCCAGAGCATTAGCCATGGATCCTAAGTTTATTCTATTAGATGAGCCATTTGCTGGCGTTGATCCTATTTCTGTGGGCGATATTCAGCAAGTTATTTTTCATTTAAAAGATAAAGGTATCGGTGTGCTAATTACCGATCATAACTATCGCGAAATGCTGGATACTTGCGATCATTCTTATGTCTTGCACGCTGGCGGTATCATTGCTCAAGGTGACAAACAAACCATTCTAGATAATGCAGAGGTTAAGAAAGTATATCTAGGTGAATCGAATGTCAGTCACTAAGCCTTTTATTACGCTCGGTATTGAAAGTTCGTGCGATGAGACCGGTATTGGCCTGTATCACAGTGAAAAAGGCCTAATTGGACACCAGTTGTTTTCACAGGTGGAAATCCATGCGGAGTATGGCGGTGTTGTTCCAGAGTTGGCATCACGTGATCATATTCAGCGCACATTACCATTAATCAAGGACGTTCTTGCAGAAGCAAAATTAACTTTGTCAGATATTAGTGGTATTGCCTATACAGCAGGCCCTGGTCTTGCAGGTGCATTACTAGTTGGTAGTGCGGTTGCCAAATCATTAGCTTGGAGTTTAAAAATTCCATCGCTTGGTGTGCATCATATGGAAGGGCATTTATTGGCACCTTTGTTAGAAGATCAACAGCCAAGCTTTCCATTTGTTGCATTGCTAGTGTCAGGTGGCCACACCATGTTGATTGATGTTAAAGCTATTGGCGAATACGAAATACTGGGTGAGTCATTAGACGATGCCGTGGGCGAGGCATTTGATAAAACTGCCAAAATTCTAGGTCTTGGTTATCCTGGTGGCCCAGCTTTGGCGCAGCTTGCACAACAGGGCAATCAAGATGCATTTAAATTTCCACGACCAATGATTGATCGCCCAGGACTAGATTTTAGTTTCAGTGGTCTTAAAACATTTGCCCGCAATACCTTTGCCAAGCATCCTGAGCAAAAAGCTGATATTGCCAAGGCGTTTGAAGTGGCCGCTACTTCAACGCTAATGATCAAATGTAGACGTGCCTTGGAGCAAGCCAATAGAAAAACTTTAGTAGTGGCGGGCGGCGTTAGTGCTAATTTATCTTTGCGTCAAGAATTAGACGTAATGGGATTAAAGCTAGGTGTTGATGTATTTTATCCACGACAAGAATTTTGCACCGACAATGGCGCCATGATTGCATTAGCGGGTCATTTGCGTCTAAGCAAAGGCCAAGTTACAGCTGGTGGCGAAATCACCATTCAGCCAAGATGGAGTTTAGAAGATCTGGAGGTGGTGTGAGTCAGCTCGCCAAGGTACTGACACGAGCCTCAACTGGGCTTGATGCGCCTATTGTTACCATTGAAGTGCACATTTCAGGTGGCTTGCCTGGATTTTCAATTGTAGGATTGCCTGAAGGTGCGGTGAAAGAAAGCAAAGATCGAGTGCGCTCTGCACTAATGAACTCAAACTTTAAAATGCCCAAGGGGCGCATTACTGTTAGCCTGGCTCCTGCTAATCTACCAAAACATGGCGGACGTTATGATTTGCCTATTGCTTTAGGTGTATTAATTGCCTCGGGTCAAATCAAGCCAAGCATTGATATATCAAAATTTGAAAGCTATGGTGAGCTTGGATTAGACGGGCTATTACACACAACAGAAGGATTGCTACCTGCGATTATTGAAGCAAATAAAGCTAAGCATGGTGTGATTGTGCCTTTCGATAATTACGCACAGTGCGCACTGGTTGAGCAAGTTCAAATAGTGCCTGCTAAACATTTATTGCAAGTTTGTGAATTTTTAACAGGGCTAGTTACGCCTCAAAGTCCAGCTGTTCAAGCAAAAATTAAGCCTAAGTATGAGAATGATTTTTCTCAAGTCAAGGGTCAGTATCACGCAAAGAGAGCTTTGGAAATCGCTGCAAGTGGCGGACATAATTTACTTTTTAGAGGTGTTCCAGGCTCAGGGAAAACCATGTTGGCAGAAAGACTACCCTCTATCATGCCGCCACTAAGCACAGAGAAGGCCTTAGAGCATGCTGCAATTTGTTCAGTGGCTAACAAAGTAATTAATTCATCACAAATTTACGTGCGACCCTTTCGTTCGCCACATCATTCTTCATCAGCAGTTGCATTGGTTGGTGGCGGGTCAAATCCCAAGCCAGGTGAAATTTCTCTAGCACATGAAGGCGTATTGTTTTTAGATGAACTGCCAGAATTCCAACGCCAAGTTTTAGAAGCGTTGAGACAGCCCTTAGAAAGTGGGGAAATTCATGTCTCTCGAGCTCAACAGCAAGTAACTTTTCCGGCAAATTTCCAACTTGTTGCTGCAATGAATCCCTGCCCGTGTGGCTACTTTGGGGATGGCACATCTAAGTGCCATTGCACTGAGGATCAAGTTAATAAATATCAGATGAAAATTTCTGGCCCTCTGCTGGATCGAATTGACATGGTGCTTGATGTGCCGCCATTGCCAAAAGAGATGTTACTATCTCAACAAAATAATGACATAGAAAATAGCGAAACAATCAGAGCTCGCGTGCTTGATTGTTATAATAGGCAGCTGCAAAGACAAGGAAAGTTAAATGATCAGCTAAATACAGCTGAAGTAGATAATTTGATTGTTTTGAACACTGATAACAAGCAACTATTGGAAAGTGTGATTGATAAATTACACCTTTCAGCAAGAGCTTATCATCGAATTTTAAAAGTGGCTAGAACCATTGCTGATTTAGATCATTCGCAAGCTGTTGAACAGCAGCATTTGATCGAAGCAATTGGGTATCGCCGACATAATGGATAGAAAAATGGTAATAATTCCTGCAATTGATTTAAAAGATGGCCAGTGTGTTCGCCTTAGACAAGGCTTGATGGATGACACAACAGTATTTTCAGATAATCCGGTTGATATGGCGGCTCAGTGGGTTGAACAAGGTGCTAAGCGTCTGCATTTGGTGGATCTTAACGGTGCCTTTGAAGGTAAGCCAGTGAATGCTACCAGCGTTACCGAGATAACCAAAGCCTTCCCAGATTTGCCTGTACAAATCGGCGGCGGCATTCGAAATATGAAAATTGCCAATACTTATATTGAAGCAGGTATTAGTTATTTAATTATCGGCACAATGGCGGTAACTCATCCTGAATTTGTTTCTGAGTTATGTCGAGAATTTCCAGGAAAAATCATTGTTGGGCTAGATGCTAATAATGGCTTGGTGGCTACTGAAGGTTGGGCAAAGCAAACCGATTTACATGTGGTTGATCTGGCTAAAAAATTCGAACAAGATGGTGTTAGCTCAATTGTTTATACTGATATTGCTCGTGACGGCATGATGCAAGGTGTTAATGTCGAAGCCACTGCAGACCTAGCCAAACAAACTTCAATTGATATTATTGCCTCAGGTGGTATTACTAATATGGACGATATTACTAATTTATTAAGTGCATCGCATCACGGTATTGGTGGCGCAATTACTGGTCGAGCAATTTATGAAGGTACGCTTGATTTTGCTAAGGCGCAACAACTCTGCGATCAGCAAGGCTAATGAATATTGAAGTTGCTTACGCATTAGAAAATGAGCAAACCTTGTTGAATATAGAAGTGTCGGAAGGTATTAGTCTAAAGCAAGCCATCGAAGATTCAGGTATATTGGTGCTTTATCCACAAATTGATTTAAGCAAAGATAAGACTGGAATTTTTGGAAAAATAGCCAAACTTGATGTAGTTTTACGCGATAAGGATAGGGTAGAAATATATCGCCCGCTCATAGCCGATCCTAAACAGGTACGTAAAGAACGCGCTGCCCAAGGTAAAAAAATGCGCAGTGGTAAAAAATCCTAATTTTTGGTAAAATATCGCTTTAGATTAAAAAATATTACATGAACGAAGATCAACCTCCCTCGACACAGTCATTCTTAGCAAAACTGTTCAAACAGTTTTTTCATACGCCATTAAATTCTATTGATGCGCTTTTAGAAGCGTTAAAAGAATCTGAAGAAAACCATATTATTGATTCCCATAGTCGTAGTATTATCGAAGGCACATTGCAGCTTGAAAATATGGAAGTGCGTGATGTCATGGTGCCAAAGTCAAAAATGATCACTATTAAGCATAATGCAAATGCTAAAGAATTGCTCGATATCATGATTAATTCAGCACACTCTCGCTTTCCTATTATTGATTTAAAACGCCATAAAATTCAAGGCGTTATTCTTGCTAAAGACTTGTTAAGCTATTTGGCGGGCGATAAGCGTAGTGACTTTAATTACAAAGAGTATGTGCGTAGTGCGATATTGGTGCCAGAAAGTAAAACACTTGGTGCGCTACTTAGAGATTTTCAGCAAAATAAATCACACATGGCAATCGTTATGGATGAGTATGGTGAGATTGCTGGCTTGATCACGTTAGAAGATGTTTTAGAGCAAATTGTGGGCGAGATCGAAGATGAACATGACCTAGAAGAAGACAACATTATTGATTTTGGCGATGGCCGTTATTTGCTTAAAGCCAATACGCCTATTGAAGAATTTGATGAATTCTTTAACACAACGCTAGCGATTGACAATGTTGATACGGTGGCTGGTTTTGTTATTGGCGGCTTTACTAGATTGCCAGAGCAAATGGATGAAATCACATTACAAGGATTTAATTTTAAAATATTAAAAACAGATTCTCGTCGCATTCACCTTCTTGAAGTGGTGCGTGATATAGAGAAAGGTAAGGTTTAATGGATATTCTCATTAGTGTTTTTCTAATGGGTTTTCTGGGTGGTGTGCATTGTTTGGGAATGTGTGGTGGTGTGGTTGCCATGTTAACTGCTAGCCTTGATCCAGAGGTTAAAGCCAATCCTAAAAAAGTAGCATTATTTCATCTTAATTACAATCTGGGTAGGGTTCTTAGTTACGTCTTAATGGGTGCCATATTTGGCCTACTTGGTGCATTGTTAACTCAATCATTACAAATGGATGTGATTGACAAGAGTCTTAGAATATTTTCAGGTGTATTGATGATCATGGTGGGCTTGTATATTGCTGGCTGGTCTTCAGGCATTCAAATTTTAGAAAAAATTGGCGCAAAGTTTTGGGCAATATTACAACCCTTAACAAAGCGATTTTTACCAATTAGAAGTTTAAAAAGCGCTTTTTTTACAGGGTTGTTATGGGGTGGCATCCCATGTGGTTTGGTTTATGGCGCACTTAGTTTTTCAATTATTTCTGGCTCTGCTACGCAAGGCGCTATGATTATGTTGGCATTTGGCTTGGGCACATTGCCAAGCTTGTTGCTGATGGCGAGTTTATCCACACAGCTAACACGGTTTGTGCAAAAACCCATGGTTAGAAAAGCATCGGGCTTAATGATTATTGGCTTAGGTATTGTGGCATTATGGATGCCAATTAGCACATTGATTAAAGATGTGAGTCATGCTAATATGCAAATGATTAACACACCAATGAATGTGCCAATGCTCACGCCTAACAATGAAAAAAAATTCCCAACACCAACTGATTTTGATTACTTAACTTAAGCATATGTCATTAGAAAATACCGCGCAACTAGCCATTGATTTATTAAAAACACACGATATTACTGATTATGAGATTTCTATCAGCTCAAGCTCCGGCGTATCGACAGCAGTTCGATTAGGCAAGGTTGAAACTCTTGAGTATCACTTAGACAAAAGCTTTGATATTAATGTTTATATGGGTAACTCAAAGGGTCATGCCTCGAGTGTGGATCTAAGTGATAATGGCATTCTTAAAACCATCGAATCAGCTTGTTTGATTGCTAAATACACGCAAGATGATCCATTTAATGGTTTAGCACCAAAAGAGCTAATGGCTTTTGAAGTGCCAGATTTAGACATGTATCATCCTTGGGAGCTTGACCCTAGCCATAGTATTGAGTTAGCAACGAAATGTGAGGCTGCCGCACTAGATCAAGATGATATTGGCAATTCTGATGGCGCTGAAGTATCAAGCTTTCAGGGTGAAGGCTTATATGCTAATTCAAACGGTATGATGAGCGTGCAAAAAGGCGCCAAACATTCGCTTAGTTGTAGTGTGATTGCCAAGAAAAATAAAGATATGCAAACAGGCTACGAATATACAGCAGCACTAGATGCACAAGATTTAGAAGCGCCAGAACTGGTTGGAAAAAAAGTAGCCAAGTTAGCAGCTGATAAATTAGGCGCTCGTTCGTTGTCTTCACGTAAATGCCCGGTGATTTTTTCACCACGTTTATCTGGCGGGCTATTTTCACAATTAATTGGCGCTTTAGCAGGTGCTAGACAATATAAAAAATCAACATTTTTATTAAATAGTATTGATCAAATTGTATTGCCAGAAACCATCAGCGTACTTGAAAATCCTTTTGCTTTAAAAACCATTGGCGCCAAAGCGTTTGATAGAGATGGTGTTTTAAAAAGAAGGCAATATTTTGTTGAATCTGGCCAGGTGAAAAGCTACGTATTAAGCCAATATTCGGCCAATCAACTAGGCTTGCAAACCACGGCCAATTCAGGCGGTGTCAATAATCTAATTATTGAGCATCAGTTTAAAGGTGATTTAGGCGACATGATTAAAACCATGGATAAAGGTGTACTAGTAACAGAGCTTATGGGCCAAGGTGTTAATACAACAACGGGTGATTATTCTCGTGGAGCGCTTGGATTTTGGGTAGAAAATGGCGAGATACAATATCCGGTTTCTGGTATTACCATCGCAGGAAATTTAAAAGATATGTTGTTAGGCATTGAGCAGATTGGTACAGATGTCGATCATCGTAATAATATCAAAGTAGGCTCTATCATGATCAATCAAATGACCATTGCTGGCGAAGTGTAATGAAGTACGACATAGTCATTAATGGTGGCGGTATGGTGGGTCAGGCGTTTGCATTAAGCATGGCCAATGCTAATTACAGTATTGCTATTATTGAGCCGAACAATCCTAATCCTATATTAACGAAAGAATTTCATACGCGTGTTAGTGCCATTACCCCAAAATCTGAACAACTACTCAAAGACATTGGCGCTTGGGGTTTAATTCAACGAAAGCATGCATTTACTGACACCAATGTTTGGGATCAAAATTCACATGGTGCGTTAGAGTTTCACGCTAAAGATGAAAGCCTAGATTATCTGGGTCATATTATTGAGAATGACGCCATTCAATCAGCACTATTTGCCGCACTTAAAAAAACCAATGTTGATTTTATTAAAGCAAAGCTTGAAAATATTAAAAAAACTGACAATGGCTACCAGGTAATATTGGACAATGGTGAGCAGCTAGAGTGTGAGTTGTTGATTGCATCAGATGGCGCAAGATCACGCATTAGAGAGTTATTAGCCATTGAATTTAGCGAGCACAACTATCAGCAAAAAGCTATTGTTTGTAATATAAAATCTCAAAATGGTTTTAAAGATGCAACTTGGCAGCGATTTTTGTCAGACAGTATTATTGCTTTATTGCCACTCAGCGACACTCATGCATCTATTGTTTGGTCGGCGCAAAATTCACTAGCCGATGAATTAATAGCATTAGACGACCAAGAATTTGCAAAGCGCTTGTCAGCGGGGGTTGAATATCGATTTGGTGAATTTGAAGTACTAAGCAGTATTCAAGCTTTTCCACTGATCGAACGCAGCTCTAAAGAATATGTAAAGGAAAATTTGGTATTAATTGGCGACGCTGCGCATAATATCCATCCACTTGCTGGCCAGGGTGTAAATCTTGGTTTTGCCGATGTTGCTGAGCTTTCATCGCAATTATGTAGAAGTGACAAGTCTTTGGCTAATTATTCTGTATTGCGACAATATGCTAGAGCTAGAAGGTTTGACAATGAGTTAATGGCAAAAACCATGACTGGACTAAATTGGATTTATAAAGAAAACAATGAGCCACTTAGATGGTTGCGCGGTTTTGGCATGAACATCATTAACGAAACTCCGGCGCTTAAATCATTCTTACAAGAGCACGCACTAGGAAATTCTTAAAATAATTAATAAATGTTCGATGGCGTAATAATTGCATCAAGCGTTACATCCCAATCTTGTGTCTCAAGCTGCTCAACGTGCTGGCAATCAAATGCAAGTCCAATTAATGTAGGTTTTTCGCTAGATTTTTGATCTTTTTTAAAGGCTAATGTGCGATCGTAATAGCCACCACCCATGCCAATGCGATTTTTATCGCTGTCAAAACCCACTAATGGCATAAATACAATATCAAGCTGTTCTGCACTGATAATTTCAGTAGAAATTGGCTCTGGAATGCCATATTGATTATTTCTAAAATTTTCACCAACTTTTGCAAATTTAAGGCTTTTATCGACTAATATTGGTAAATAAGTATTTATTTCTTGTTTTTTTAGGAAGTTTTGTAAGTATTTCGGATCAACTTCACCATCATTTGGCAAGTAAAGGGCGATTTTTTGATCTTTATTAAAATTTACGATTTTTTTGATATTACTGAGTAAATTAATGGCAAGTTTATCCCGAACAACGATGCTGATATTACGTCTTTTTTGTCGAAGGGATTGGCGTAGTGCGTTCATATTTGCATTATAGCCGAAGAATATAGTGCCTATTGTGCCGTGTTGGCTTAAAACCTGAACCAGTAAGGCTCAAGGCGGAAATTCGAAGAGTACCGCAGGCTTCCCACTTCGAGGTGGGCTTGCACAATAGCAATCTATCTCATATCCTTAGTTGTTTATTTATCGGCTCAGGGGACGTAGCCAAACAAAAGTACAATAGACAAATATTATTATCACCTCTTACAATTAAATTGGCACACTTTTTATAAAAATAAACTTATATGCCTGTCATTAATAGGCGTAATATTTATAAAAATGTGCCTTAATAAAATAGAATAGTGTTATTGCATTTTGGGTGAGAATGTCAAGCTATTTATCTTGTACTTTAATACTGCCTTTCACTATGTGAGTGGTGAGCCCTATCATCAGCATAAAATTTATAGTGGTTATTCTCGAGAAAGACAAACAGAACTGCTAAATCAAGGCATTGATATTAATATTGTAGATTAGCGTAAAATCTACCCTATCTATATTTAGGGTGATTATTGTGAGCGATACTAATTTTTCTTGTCTGGGATTGCGAGTCGATCTTTTAAAAAACTTAACCAGTTTGGGCTATGAGTCAATGACGCCTATTCAGGCATTAAGCTTGCCGCCGATTCTATCCGGCAAGGATGTTATTGGCCAGGGAAAAACCGGCTCAGGAAAAACAGCCGCCTTTGGCTTGGGGCTGTTGCAAAAATTGGACGTCAAAGCATTCAGGGTGCAATCTATTGTTTTATGCCCGACACGTGAATTGGCTGATCAAGTGGCCAATGAAATTCGTAAGTTAGCTAGAGCTGTTCATAATATTAAAGTATTAACCTTATGTGGCGGTGCACCATTTGGACCACAAATTGGTTCTTTAGAGCATGGTGCACATATTGTAGTTGGTACACCTGGACGTATTGAAGAGCATTTACGCAAGCGTACACTGAAGCTTGAGCATGTTGATATGCTGGTTTTAGATGAGGCTGATCGCATGCTAGATATGGGTTTTCAAGATGCGATTGACGATATTATTGAAAAAATTCCTAGCAATCGACAAACTTTACTATTTAGTGCTACTTATCCACAAGAAATTGAAGATATTGCGCAACGTGTGATGAAAGATCCGGTTTCTGTGAGTGCACCTTCAACGCACGAAGAATCCACTATTAAACAGCACTTTTATCAAATCAATTCTGATGATGAGCGCATGAATGCTTTGCGTTTGTTGCTAGCGAAGCACAAGCCTGAATCTGCCTTGGTTTTTTGTAATACTAAGCGCGACACTCAAGATGTTGCTGATGAGCTTATTTACTATGGTTTTTATGCATTGGCGATTCATGGTGATTTGGATCAACGAGAGCGTGATCAAGCGCTAATTCGTTTTTCTAATAAAAGTATTTCAGTGTTGGTGGCAACTGATGTTGCTGCTAGAGGCTTGGATATCGATGCATTGGATTTGGTAATAAACTTCAATGTTGCCCACGATCCTGAAGTACATGTTCATCGTATTGGCCGTACTGGCAGAGCAGGACGTAGCGGTATTGCTGCAACTTTCTATAGCGATAAAGAGACTCGAAAGCTCGATGAGTTAAACATTGATATCAGTACTGATGAACTACCAAGCGATGCTCTTTTGGATAGGCCGATTAAAAAGCCTGCAATGACGACACTGAAAATTGACGGTGGTAAAAAACAGAAACTACGCCCAGGTGATATCGTTGGTGGCCTTACTGGCAAAGATGGCATTCCAGGCGACAAAATCGGAAAAATTACTGTTTCTAGTAATTGGTCATATGTGGCAGTAGAATCAAGTTTAGTTAAGGTGGCACTAAAGAAAATTCAAAATGATAAGCTCAAAGGAAAAACCTTTAGGGTGAGGATTTTGTCTTAGTCTAGAATGGTTTTTAGTAGTGTAATGGTTTGATCCATAGACATCTCTAAATTTTGAAATAATTCAGCTTCACTGTTGTGATTAGCGTCATCAGAAATGCCTTTAATTAAAGTAATAGGCATATCATATCTCTTGGCCACATAAGCAATCGCAAAGCCTTCCATATCGACCATATCAGCACCATTATTAATACTTACGGCGTTAGTGATGAATTGATCGCCCGTTGTTAAAATCATGGCTTTATCGGCATGTTTGGGTACATGGCAATCAATACGCTGATACATATCTTGTTGATAATCATCAAAAGGGATAAAGGTATCGTGCTGTGTGACTGAGCTAATAAAATGAGCACTACCTGTAGGAATAGAATTAATCGCACCTGCAAGGCCGATGTTAATGAGTCGATCAATATTAAATCTATTGATCAGCGTGGTTGCTGCCAATGTGCTGGCGACTTTGCCAATGTTGGATTCAATCAGGGTGATGTGATTGTTTTGGTAGACTTTATAGCCTAGATGATTATCAATTTTAGTTAGCTTGTAAGTAGCGATGATTTTATCAACCTCTTCGCGCATGGCGCAAACAATACCAACTTTAGTCATAGGTTATTTGTGCATTAACTTGTATATCTAAATCTACTCTGGCTTTTAAAAAGCTAAGCTCAATGACGCACTCAAGAGCAACTACATTGGCTTTTAAAGTTTTTATTAGTTGGCTGACTGCCTTAACACTTCCGCCTGTTGCCAGTAGATCGTCAACAATTAATACTTTGTCATTAGCTGAAATGGAATTTTCATGTAGCTCAAAAGAATTTTGGCCGTATTCTAATTGGTAGTCAATACTAATACATTGATCGGGTAGTTTGCCTGGTTTGCGGACCATGACAAACGGTACGCCAATTTTATAAGCAACAGCGGCGCCGAAAATAAAGCCTCTGGCGTCCAGGCCAACAATTTTATCAATGGAGTCTTGGTTGTATTTGCTGGCAATATTGTTAATTACATAGGCAAATGCTTCAGGATTTGCTAGTAATGGGGAAATATCTTTAAAAACAATGCCTTTTTTTGGAAAATCTACAATATCTTTAATATAAAGATTAAGATCCATTGTTAATCTTCCAATAGGGTAATCTCAAGAATTTCCCAAGTTTCAGAATCATAATTAACTTTGTAGCCAACTAACGCCCCTTCAACTTGGTCTCTTAAAATTAAAGGAAGCTCCCATACACGCGTACAGCCAGGATAGCCAAAAATATCATGATAGGTGTTATCTGAGATGGTAATGAGCTTGCTTAAGCCCATCTGTGCAAAGCTACCCATAACATCCTCAATAAAAGTTGGCGGCGCTAATGGGTAGAATTTTATTCTTTCATACATTTGCACAGTAGCAACTGACTCTAATAAATTCTGTCGAATGCCCTCCACATCATTGATATCTTGCACCAGCTCGGTGACGAGATCGTTTTCTTTGTCGATAGTAATCGAATGGATCATTGGAAAAACATTCATTGTTTCAATTGACATAATAATTCCTAGTGTTTAAAGTGGCGCATGCCTGTAAATACCATGGCAATGCCGTGTTGATTAGCAGCTTCAATAACTTCGTTATCACGCATAGAGCCACCTGGCTGAATAATAGCTTTGATGCCAGCTTCAGCAGCAGCATCAATACCATCTCTAAATGGGAAGAAAGCATCTGACGCCATTACTGAGCCTTCCACCACAAGGCCTTCATCTGCCGCTTTAATGCCGGCAATTTTGGCTGAATAAACACGTGACATTTGACCTGCACCAACGCCAATTGTCATTTCATTTTTGACATAAACAATGGCATTTGATTTAACAGTTTTGGCCACCTTCCAGGCAAATAATAAATCTTTAATTTGATCAGCTGTTGGCTGAATATCGCTCACGCATTTAATGTCAGTTTCGGTGATAACGCCTAAATCTTTATCTTGCACAAGTAGGCCGCCAGTTACACGTTTGTAATCAAGTGACGGTTGAGCATTGGACAAGTCACCACATTCCAAAGCACGAACATTTTGTTTGGCTGACAATACTTCTTTAGCGTCAGCATCAACACTAGGTGCGATGATAACTTCAACAAATTGCTTGTCAATGATATCTTGCGCTGTATTTTTGTCTAGTGGGCGATTGAATGCAATGATGCCACCAAATGCAGATGTTGGATCAGTTTTAAAAGCATCTAAATAAGCGGCATGTATGTCTTTTCTGACGGCAACGCCACAAGGGTTGGCGTGTTTGACAATCACACAGGCAGGCTTATCAAAGCTACGAACACACTCTAGGGCTGCATCAGCATCAGCCATGTTGTTGTATGACATTTCTTTGCCTTGAAATTGTGAGCTTGATGCAACGCAAGCTTCTGCGATATTTTTTTCAACATAAAAAGCTGCATTTTGATGTGGGTTCTCACCGTAACGCATGGATTGTACTTTGTGAAATTGCAGATTCATGGTGTTAGAAAATCCATTCTCTCCCTTGCCTAAATAGTTAGCAATGGCGCCATCATATTGTGCAGTATGCTCAAAGGTTTTTAATGCTAGTTTGGTACGAGTTTCAAGTGTGGTGTCGCCAGAGTTGTTAATTTCATCGATAATAACTTGGTAGTCTGATGCGTCTACAACGACTGTAACTGATGCATGATTTTTGGCGCTAGAGCGCAACATGGCAGGACCGCCAATGTCAATGTTTTCAATTGCATCTTCTAATGTGCAGTCAGGATTGGCAATGGTAGCTTGAAAAGGGTAAAGATTAACTACTACAAGATCAATTGGCTTAATATCATTCTGCGCCATTACCTCTTCATCAAGTCCGCGACGAGCCAAAATACCACCATGAATTTTTGGATTAAGGGTCTTGACACGACCCGCCATCATTTCAGGAAAGCCTGTGTAGTCTGATACTTCGATAACTGGAATGCCTTGTTCAGCAAGTAATTTTGCTGTACCGCCAGTTGAAAGAATTTCAATATTTTTATTGCTTAAAAATTGAGCAAGTTCAGTAATACCAGTTTTATCAGAAACACTGATTAAAGCGCGTTTTATAGACATGTTATTCCTTTGTATGTTCGAGATGATTTACAAAGGATATTATAGAGTTTTAGAGCTTGTAGAGTTCGATTTTTTTCTTCAGTGTGCCACGATTAATGCCGAGCACGCGTGAAGCTTCACTTTGGTTGTTATCTACTAAATCTAGAACAAATTTAATCACAATGAAGTCCACTTCATTGGCAACCATTTTGTATACGCCAGAAGCTTGCTCGCCATCGAGTTGCTCGAAATAGCGAGAAAGCTTTGCATTGATACAAGCAGGTAAATCCGTTGAGCTCATAGTTGGCTTAAATAGTCCTTTAAAATATTAAATTGCTGTTTGCGTTCAGTGACTTTGTTAATAGTTTTCCAAAACTGCTGAACATGATTTTCATCAAGGTGCGTAGCATACCAAAGAATATGCTTCCTGGCGAGCCTCAATCCCAAAAAATCCCCATAAAATTGATGAATTTGTTGAATATGCTGAAGAATGGTGGATTTTTTAATCTCAAGTGGTACAGGGTCGTTTATTTTTCCTGTTTTTAGATAGTGATTAATTTCAGCAAAAATCCAAGGATTGCCTTGAGTGGCTCGACCAATCATCACGCCAGATGCTTTAGTGTACTCAAGTACTTGCTGAGCTTTTTTAGCGCTGATAATATCGCCATTAGCAATAACGGGAATATCCACTTGGCTAACTACAGTTTTAATGGTGTCGTATTCAGCCATGCCATTGTATTTGTCTTCTTTTGTGCGCCCATGAACACTTAGCATTTGAATGCCTGCTTGCTGTGCAATTTGTGCGATGGTTGGTGCATTTTTATTATCAACACTCCAGCCCGTACGCATCTTGAGTGTCACTGGAATATCCACTGCATTAACAACAGCCTCTAAAATTTCTTTAACCAATTTCTCATCTTGCATGAGTGCTGATCCAGCAGCCTTATTGCAAACTTTTTTCGCAGGACAGCCCATATTTATGTCAATAATATCAGCACCATATTCAACTGCCTTTTGTGCAGAAGTCGCTAATTCTTGCGCTTCTGATCCAGCAATTTGAATGCTAATTGGTGCAGATTCACCTTCAAAGTTTAATCTATATTTTGATTTATTTGTATTGAGTAAGTGCTCTTGTATGACCACCATTTCTGAGGTGGTAAGGCCTGCACCAAGAGATTTACACAGCATTCTAAAGGGCTTGTCGCTGGTACCAGCCATAGGCGCTAACAGCACGGATGAATTTAGTTGGTAAGGTCCAATTTGAATTGACACAATGTGGTTTTATTTTTGAGCTTTTCGAGTTTTTTCAAGCAAGCGTCTTTGCTTAAGCTTGGATAAATGATCAACAAATAAAATACCATCTAGATGATCAATTTCATGCTGAATGCAAACACCAAGCAACTCTTGCGCTTCAAGCTCAAACTCTTCGCCATTCTCATTTAAAGCCTTAACTTTAATATGATTGGCGCGAGTAACACATTCATAGTAATCAGGCACAGATAAACAACCTTCATCCCACTCAAGCTCACCATCTTTTTCAATGATTTGGGGATTGATCAAGCATAATGGCTGAGATTTATCATCTGATGTATCAATGACAATTAGTCGAACATGATGATCTACTTGGGTTGCTGCTAATCCGATACCAGGTGCTTCATACATGGTATCAAACATATCTTTAACCAAGGCTCGAATAGTGTCATCCACCTTTTCAATAGGCGCAGCCTTGGTACGAAGACGCTTATCTGGATAATGTAATATTGGTAGTAGCATGACTATATTATAGTGTTTTTTGAAATTTTAGATTGCATAGGATGGTCTTCATTGAAATGCAGTCCTCGACTTTCTTTTCTAGAAAGGGCTGATTGAATGATAATTTGAGATGTTTTTACCAAATTTCTAAGCTCAGTTAAGTCACTAGAAATTAAGTATAGGCTGTAATACTCGTCAACTTCAGTTTCAATTTGCTCGAGTCTGTGCTTGGCATAATTAAGGCGTCTATCTGATCGAACAATACCAACAAAATTCCACATAATTGAGCGAACTTCATCCCACAAATGAGAGACTACCACTTTTTCTTTAGAGGCTGCAACTCGTGAAGCATCCCATGGTTCAGATTGAAAATAGACAGAGTCTAGCGTTTGTTGATTGATGTCGTGGGCGCAAGACTTGGCAAACACAATGCATTCTAATAGTGAATTACTGGCCATTCGATTTGCACCATGAACACCAGTATGCGCCACCTCACCAACTGCATATAAATTTTCAAGATTGGTTTTTCCATGTAGATCTGTGTTGATACCGCCACAAGTGTAGTGTGCTGCCGGCACAACTGGAATAGAGTCTTTAGTAATGTCAATGCCAAAAGTTTTACATTTATTGTAGATGGTTGGAAAGTGCTCTTTAATCCAGTCTGAATCTTTAAAAGAAATGTCCAGATAAACACAATCAAAGCCACCAGACTTCATCTCGGAGTCAATGGCCCGAGCAACAACATCTCTTGGAGCGAGCTCAGCACGCTCATCATATTGCTGCATAAATGTTTGGCCATTTGGCAAATGTAGTTTGCCACCTTCACCGCGAATAGCCTCAGAGATTAAAAATGATTTTGCATGAGGGTGATACAAGCAAGTAGGGTGGAATTGTGCAAACTCCATATTGACAATACGACAACCCGCACGGCTTGCCATGGCAATGCCATCACCAGTTGAGGTGTCAGGGTTTGAAGTGTATCGATAAACTTTTGAAGCGCCACCAGTTGCTAAAACGGTCTTATGAGTAACAAAACTTTCAACTTGATTGGTGTGCTTATTAAGGATATAAGCACCTTGACATTGTTCTTCATGAATGAGTAAGTCGATGGCAATATAGCCTTCAAATAGGGTGATATTGCCACGCTGTTTAACGTTGTCTAAAAGATTTATCTGAATCGATTGACCAGTCTTGTCAGCAACATGCACAACTCTTCTGTGTGTGTGTCCGCCTTCGGTAGTTAGGTGGTAATCATCATTGTCTTTTGTAAAAGGAACGCCAGACTCTTCCAAAGAGGTGATAGCAGCTGGTGCATTTTCTACCATATAACTTACCGCTTTTTGATCAGCCAAGCCACATGCTGTTGATAGGGTGTCGGCCACATGCGTATTAAAATTATCATGAGCATCAAGCACTGCAGATATGCCGCCTTGAGCATAGAAAGAACTGCCTTCTAATAAGTCATCTTTAGCAACTAAGGCGATAGATAGCTCAGGCGAAAGCTGTAAAGCACTCATGAGTCCAGCACTACCAGTTCCAATTATTAGAACATCAAATTGATGTTGCTCATTTGAGCAGTTGTGTGTCGATTGTCTAGACATAGAGCAATAAGAATTATATCTTTGGCTTAACCATTAAAATTAATTTTGGTAATAATGTCAGGTTGGATAATAATGCACTAAGCATGGCGATAGCCGTAAACACACCAAAATAAATACTTGGAATGAAATTAGAAAGTGCAAGGATTAAAAATCCAAGGGTGACAGTAATTGATGTGTAGAACATAGCAAGTCCGATACTGGCATGTGATCGATACATGGTCTTTGTATAGTCGCCATCTTTTTGGAATTCAGATTTAAATCGATGAATATAGTGAATGGCATTATCAACGCCAATACCAATAGCAATGGCAGAAATAGTAATGGTCATTAGATCGAGTGGGATATTGGCCCAGCCCATAATTCCTAGAATGAAAAGCGATGGCAATGTATTTGGAATAAGAGCCAAAATAGACAGGCTAACAGATTTAAAGATGAATAAAAACATAATAAAAATCATGCCAAAGACGACGGCAATCGTCTTTATTTGCGAGTCAAATAAGCTTTGTAGCATGTTGTTATAAAGTACTAGCATTCCACTTAAGCGAAAGCTTTCAGGGCGAAAGCCAAGCTCTTCAGAAATGTGACGATTGATTGTTTCGATCAGCTCACCACGTTTAAGCTCTTTATTAGTTTCTAGAATGCGAATCACCATACGCAATTGCCCGCTTTCTTCTGAGATATATGGATCTAGTATGTGCTGTTTAGCAGACTCAGGAATTTGACCGCGAACAATATTTAAAAAGAAGCCGTTTAACGGCTCGTCATCGTTGGCCTGTGTCAAGATACTCATCAGTGTATCAATAGAAAGTACTTTCCCTGTTTCGTCTAGACTGTCAAGATATTCATGCACTTCATGGATTTCTAAGCGCAGATCTTCATCAAACCAATAGTCTTCCGCCATGTCTTCAAAAACGATTTCTAAAGGAATGGTGCCGCCTAATTTTTTATCAATTAATGTAAGGCCCTGGTTGATTTCAGTACTTTCTTTAAAGTAATCAATGAAACGATTCTCTACACTGAGTTTATTAACACCGACAGCAGAAGCACCGATAAAGATAATCAAAACGATTAGCAAATGATTGCCGAAGCGTTCTACAAATTTAGCCAGTGCCGTGGTGAATCCCAATTCGGTTTTGTGGGTGTCAACCTTAGCCTTGGGTAACAGTGACATAATCATTGGAAATACCAGGAAAGATAATACCAATGCAATGGTAACGCCAATTGACATCATCCAGCCAAAGTCGATAACAGGGCGAATGCCACTAATGAGTAATGATCCAAATGCAGCAAAGGTTGTTAGTGTGGTGAATAAACAAGGCTTAAACATTTGTGTCAAAGTGTCTTTGATTAACTGGTTAGATTCAAGCTCTGGATTAAGTTGTGACAATTCTCGATATCTAACCACTAAGTGAATAATAACAGAAAGCGTAATAACCAATAGTAATGAGAAAAAGTTACTGGAAATGATGGTAACTTTCCATTCTAAAAATGCCAGTAGGCCAGTCATGATTAAGGCGCCAGTAATGCTAATAGCAATCGGCATCACTACCCAACGTAAACCTTTAAAGATCAGCGCTAAGATTAATGTCATTAATCCGATGACCGCCAAACTGAAAACAATTAAATCGTTACTAATGTAGCTAACAATATCGGTGGTGATCATTGGCAATCCACCTAAAAATAGACTGGCCTTATCGGAATATTTAACCATTGCTGTACGAATTTCAGCAATGGTTTGAGCTTGTTGCTCACCTTGAGTGGTTGCATTGCGAAGCACTTGTTTTTCAATACTTTTTAATTTAGCTATCTGATCAGTGTCAAGCATCTTGTTGGCTTGCTCAATGCGCATTTGATCGCGTGTGTCTCTTAGCTCTGAAAATCTAGTATTGCCTTTTAGGCTGATTAAAATAGCGGTTGTTTTTCCATCTTTGCTAACTAAATTATTTGAATATAAAGGTGATGTTGTAAATTCTTTAATGGCAAGGGCAAGATTGGCATTACCATTTTCAATAGTGATATTCTCACTAGCTAAATCCACTAGTGAGAGTGGCGGAGAGCGAAATAAAGGTACATCTAAAATACTTGTAATCGACTTAATTTGCTCTATCTTCTCTAAATCTCTCTTAAAGTCGGCCAAATGGGTTAATTGCTTCGGATCAAGAAGGTTGCCAGTTACTTGGTAGGAGATGACTAAATAGTCATCTGAGCCATAATTTTTTTTAATGCGTTGATAAAAAGCTAAGTTTTCATCACCCTCAAGCACCAATGAATCGGATGAGGCATCAAGTTGAAAGTTTGGTATCTGAGAAATAAAAAATCCTGCAATGACTAATAACAGGGTTAATCCTAATAGTGATTTTTTTAAAACAAAATTAAAAAAAAGATTCATAATTTCAAAGTGAGTTTAGTAATACTAGAATTCAAATTTAGCGGTTTTTTCTAGACCAAGCATAACGTTTAGTTGCGTTTCAAACAATGATTTTGTTTCCCATTTGTGCTCACTTAGGCGGGTAACAACCTTGGCACTCATTGCTTTTCCCGAGCCTTCAACAACAAAAATTCGCCCACCAACATTAAGTAAGTGGAAGAAGCGACCTGTGATCTTTGGCACTGATGTGCCAATAATTACAACATCAAAAAAGTCTGTAGATCGTTGCCAGCCTTTTGAAGCATCACCAATCTCCGTGGTAATATTGTTAATATTAAGTTCTTTAAATTTTTGCTGTGCTGATACGCTTAATTCTTCATTAATTTCAATGCTCGTTACTGATTTGCATAGCTTTGATAAAACCGCGGTTAGGTAGCCACTGCCAGTGCCAACTTCTAGCACGGTTTCATTTTTTTTGATTTTAAGCGCATCGAGAATTCTACCTTCAATCTTTGGAGATAGCATTTTTGCATTATCAGTTAAAGGGATTTCTATATCAGCAAATGCAAGATCTTTGTATTTTTCAGGTACAAAAAATTCTCTAGGTATATCCCTTAAGGCATTATTAGCAATGTAGTCTAAACCTCCCCAAGGGCGAATTTGATTGTCAATAGAATTTTTTCTAGCTTGATTTGTGTCCATAATTTTTTAACGTTTTTTAGGAGGTAATAAATCAGTGATTGTGCCTTCGGCCATTTCTACAGCAAATGCTGTTGTTTCACTTAGTGTTGGGTGCGCATGAATGGTTAAGGCGATATCTGACATATCACAACCCATTTCAATAGCTAGTGTGGCTTCAGCAATTAATTCACCTGCGTTTGTACCACAAATTCCCATGCCTAAGATTTTTCCAGTTTTGGTATCGAACAAACCTTTAGTAACACCTTCAGATCTACCAATACTTAGGCTTCGACCACTTGCAGCCCAAGGAAAGACACCTTTTTGGTAATCCGCGCCTTCAGCTTTTAACTCCTTTTCTGTCTTGCCTGTCCAGGCAACTTCAGGGTCGGTGTAAGCAACTGACGGGATGGTTAGTGCATCAAAACCAGATTTGTGTCCACAGATAACTTCGGCAGCAACTTTCGCCTCATGAACCGCTTTATGTGCCAGCATTGGTTGGCCAACAATATCACCAATTGCGTAGATGTTTTCTACGTTGGTTTTCATTTGCTTATCAACACTAATAAAACCCCAATCGTCTACGTTAACACCTGATTTTTCAGCATCAATTAATTTGCCGTTAGGTGTACGTCCGATTGATACCAATACTTTATCAAAGGTATCAAATTCCGGCGCCTTCTTGCCTTCAAAGCCAACTTTAATGCCTTCATCGAGAGCCTCCATGCTAGAAACCTTGGTGTTTAAAAAGATGTTTGCATAGCGCTTTTTGATGCGTTTGAATAAAGGGTTTACAATATCTTTATCGGCACTAGCAATCAGCTGATCTAATAATTCCACAACTGTAATTTCACTGCCTAGTGCTTCATATACTGTGGCCATTTCTAGACCGATAATACCACCACCAACTATAAGTAAGCGTTTAGGTACGTCGCTTAGTTCTAACGCATCGGTTGAATCCATAACGCGTGGATCGTCAAACGGAAAGGCTGGAATTTTGGTGACACGCGAACCTGCAGCAATGACACATTGCTCAAATTCAATAATTTCATCACTATCATTAATTGCTATTTGGTTATTAGAAATAAATTTTCCATAACCGGTAATAACGTTTACTTTCCTTGCTTTTGCAAGCGCTTTAATACCGCCTGTTAGCTTAGAAACAATGTTTTCTTTGTTGCCACGAACACCATCAATGTCAATATTTGGTTGGTTGAAAGTAACACCTAAATGCGTCGCTTCTTCCGCTTCGTTAATAACTTGAGCAGTGTGTAGTAATGCTTTTGATGGAATACAGCCAACGTTTAAACATACACCGCCAAGCGCTTCATAGCGCTCAATTAGAGTAACTTCTTTACCTAGATCTGCAGCTCTAAAAGCTGCAGTATAGCCGCCTGGGCCCGATCCGATAACAACAACTTGAGTTTTAGTAATCATAATAAAATTTCCCTAATATCTTGTAGAATTGAATTTAAATCAGCCATAAATCTTCCACCTTGCGCACCATCAATAACACGATGATCATACGACAGAGCTAGGGGTAATGTTAGGGTTGGAATGAAGTTTTTACCATCCCAGATTGGCTTGGTTTGTGAACGAGAAACACCCAAAATAGCAACCTCTGGCGCATTAACAATTGGTGTAAATTGTGTACCACCGATGCCGCCTAAACTTGAAATTGTAAATCCTGCACCTTGCATATCGCCAGGCTTAAGTTTGCCATCACGTGCTTTAGCAGAGGTTTGGGCTAATTCTGCTGCTAATTCAGTTAATGATTTTTGATCAACATCCTTAATAACAGGAACAACCAAACCTTTCGGTGTATCCATAGCAATACCTAAGTTAAAGTATTTTTTAAGAATAAGATTTTCACCTGATTCATCTAGTGATGAGTTAAAGCGTGGATGATTTTTCAACGCTTGAACGGCCGCCTTCATAATAAACACAAGTGGCGTAAGTTTGACGCCTTTTGCTTTTTGCTCTTGTCTAAAGCTCTCCATTTGGTCAATGTTCACTTCATCAAATTGAGTGACATGAGGAATATTTAACCAGCAGGCAGTTAAATGTTTGCCAGAAAGTTTGTTAATTCTAGATAGGGCTAGTGTTTCAGTATCACCAAATTTTGAAAAATCAATAACTGGTGTTTTTGGTATAGCACTCCCTGTACCACCTGAAGTGATAATTTGCTTAACATAGCCTTTTAAATCTTCATCTAAAATTCTACCTTTTGGTCCACTGCCAAAAACATTGGTTAAATCAACCCCCAGTTCTCTTGCTAATTTTCGAATAGAAGGTGAAGCATGAGATTCACCTTTCGGTAAAGTAGATACTGATTGGTCTAGCGCTGGTGTAGATGGCTTTTTAACTGGTGCTGGTGCAGGCGTTGGAGTTGCCGTTTGAGTGGTTACAACTGGCTCGGGTGCAGTAGTAGTTGATGCGGCACCGGCATTAGACTCAATGGTTAAAATAAGATCGCCTAACTTTAGTTTGTCACCTAGATTGATGTTGATATCAATTACTTTACCGGCAACTGGGGTTGGGATTTCCATAGAAGCTTTATCGCTTTCTAGAGTAATAATACTGTCTTCTTCTGAAAGCTCATCTCCAACAGAAGTTAGGATTTCAATTACTTCAACTTCATCAAAATCACCAATATCAGGTACAACAACTGGCACTATTTTTGATGCAATTACGTCTGAATTGGTAACTTCTTGGTCGTTTGTCTCGTTGTTGGCAGCCGCATCTTCAGAGCTTTCAATGCTAATTAGCACATCGCCTTGTTTGATTTTGTCACCAATATTGACATTAATACTTGTCACAATGCCATTACTAGGCGTTGGAATTTCCATAGAAGCTTTGTCGCTTTCCAGAGTTAAAATGCTGTCATCAACCGAAATTGTGTCGCCAACATTCACTAAAATCTCAATAACTTCTACTTCATCAAAGTCACCAATATCAGGTAATTCTATATTTTTTATCGCAGACATAATGTAAATTTCACTACTCATTTAAAGATGATAATTATCGCAAAAATAGGCTACAAAAGGGGATAAATGTTAAAATACTTTCAATCAGATCTTTTTATTGTCTGAAATTATTTTTATAGGATTTTATTTAACAATGTCAAACGCACTGCTAATTTCAAATTTAACAAAAACTTATGCTAATAATGTATCAGCACTATCTCAGGTCAATCTATGTGTGAAGCAAGGTGACTTTTTTGCATTATTAGGTAGTAATGGTGCCGGAAAAACCACTATGATCGGTATTATTTGTTCTTTGTTAAATAAAACTTCAGGTGAAGTGTCTGTATTAGGGCTGGAGCAATCTAAAAATCTTAATCAAGTTAAGCGCATGATTGGATTAATGCCACAAGAGTTTAACTTTAATCCGTTTGAGCCAATTGAGGAAATCTTAATCAATCAGGCGGGGTATTACGGCATTGATCGTCAGTCAGCCAAGGCTAGAGCAGAGACGTTATTAAGGCGTGTAGAGCTTTGGGATAGGCGTTTAGATGTGGCCAAATCTTTATCGGGTGGCATGAAAAGACGATTAATGTTAGCCAGAGCCTTGATACATGATCCAAAGATATTGATTTTGGATGAGCCGAGTGCTGGTGTTGATGTGGAGATTCGTCGCTCTATGTGGGAATTTTTAAAAGAGCTTAACGAGCAAGGAATGACCATTATTCTCACCACGCATTATCTAGAAGAGGCCGAGCTATTGTGTCGTAATATTGCCATTTTGGATAATGGGAAAGTGGTAGAGCAAAGTAGCATGAAAAGTTTATTGGCCAAGGTTGCCAAACAAGTGCTTATTCTAGAAAGCATTGAGCTATTACCTTTGGTTTTTCCAAATTTCAATTTTTCTATTGACAAATTAGATGATTATTCAATACAAGTTGTCTTAGATGGCATTAGTATTAGCCAAGCGCTAGGCGAATTAAGTTTAAAAGGTATTGAAATAGAGCATGTAAGAAGTGCACAAAATCGTCTAGAAACTTTATTTTTACATCTAACCTCAAAGGAAAGATAATATGTGGATTGCTTATAAAACCATTGTTGTCAAAGAAGTTTTGCGCTTTTCACGTATTTGGGTGCAAACCATCTTTCCACCAATTATCACCACATCGCTATATTTATTGATTTTTGGTGGCTTGATGGGTGAGCGTATTGGCGACATGCAAGGGGTGGATTATTTACACTTTATTATTCCAGGTATTATTTTAATGACTGTTATTCAGAATGCATATGCCAATACAGTTTCATCGTTTTTCTTATCAAAATTTAATCACAGTATTGAAGAGTTATTGATCTCCCCAGTCTCTTATTGGATAATTTTATTGGGCTATGTTTCAGGCGGCGTTGTTCGAGGATTTACGGTGGGATTAGGGGTGTTTGTTGCGGTGTCGTTTTTTGTAGATTTACAAATTTATAGCATTGGTATTGTTTTAATCACATTCTTGCTGACAGCCATTTTGTTTTCTTTGGCGGGGTTTATTAATGCAATTTTTGCCCAATCATTTGATGATATATCAATTGTTCCAACTTTTATTTTGATGCCAATGACTTATCTTGGTGGCATGTTTTATAGTATCGAAATTCTGCCAGAATTTTGGCAGTCTCTAAGTAAATTTAATCCAATCTATTATATGGTTGACAGTTTTAGAATGGGATTTTTAGGTAGCTCTACAACTGATTTTTCAGTCTCTATCATGGTCCTTACTTCGATGATTGTGATTCTGGCGTTAGTCGCTTTTTATCTACTTAAAAAAGGCGTGAATATTAAGACTTGATAGAGCCTTCATCGCCCGATAGCATGCGCTTAATATTGCTTCTGTGGGTGAAAAAAATCAACAAACTCATTAATATAATGATGTAGGTTGCTTGAAGATTGCCACTTAAGAAATAAAAGAATATAGGCGATAACAAAGTAGCAATCAATGCTGATAGTGAAGAGATTTTTAATACTTTGGCAACAAACAACCAAATCAATGCAAAACTTGTGCCTATGGTAAATCCAAGTGCAAATAATGCGCCTAAGAAAGTTGCCACACCCTTGCCACCTTTGAAACCAAAAAATACCGGGTAAACATGGCCCAAGAAAGCCGCTAGCGCCACCCAAGTTGCATCAACTAAATCAAAACCCATGTAAAGGACAAGTAAAACAGGTAGCGCACCTTTTAGACCATCTCCCAGCAAAGTAATAGCAGCCGCTTTTTTCCCGCCAATGCGCAGCACATTGGTGGCGCCTGGATTGTTAGATCCTTGGGTTCTAGGGTCAGGTAAATTCATCACCTTACAAACAATAATTGCCGTTGAAATGGATCCGATTAAATAGCTAAAGATAATTGCAAAAGAGAACTCAGGTAACATAGTGGGTTAATTTAATAAAGGAATTAATTGTTCCAAAATGTTACTATGGATATCGTATTTATACAAGGGTTAAAAATTGATTGCGTCATTGGAATTTATGATTGGGAACGAAAAATTCGCCAAGATATCACACTCGATATTGAAATGGGTTTTGATATTTTTCCTGCCAGTGAGACAGACCATATTGACCAGACACTCGATTACAAGGCGGTATCAAAACGTTTGATTGAATTTGTTAAAAACAGTGAGTTTCAATTGGTAGAAACTTTAGCACAAAGAATTTGTGAAATTATTCTTGATGAGTTCGATGTCACACAAGTAAAGCTTACCTTAAACAAGGGCAAGGCCGTTACTGGCGCACAAGGTGTGGGTGTAATTATTAATAGACGTAAAAATGGCTAAAATTCATATTAATATTGGCTCAAATCAAGATAGAGAGGCAAATATTGTTGGTGCAATTGAGCTATTAAGGCTGAATTTTGGCGACATCAAAATTTCTGATATTTTTGAATCTCCTGCACAGGGCTTTGAAGGAGACGATTTTTACAATATTGGTGTTAATGCAAATACTGAGTTAAGCGTCGATGATGTAAATGCCGTTTTAAAAGATATAGAAAAAACTTTTGGCCGAGATCGTTCAGCGCCGAAATTTTCATCTCGTTTAATTGATCTAGACTTAGTTGTTTATGACGAAATTATTGATGAAAAATCAAACTTACCCAGAAATGATATTTTATTGTATTCATTTGTATTGGCACCATTAGCACAGCTAAGTGGTAGTGATATTCATCCACTTGAAAATAAAAGCTTTCAGCAGCTTTGGCAAGAATTCCAAACTAAGAATCAATTTCAATTATCGCAGTATAATATTGAAAAAATCCTTTAATTATTTTATGAAAATTATGAGCCAATTAAGACGCCTTTTAGTAATACTTTTATTGAGCATTTCAACTGTTAGTTTTGCAGAAACTTACACAGAGGGAAAGCATTATCTAAAGCTAGATAAACCCGTTAAAACCATCACTGGCGATAAGATTGAAGTAAGAGAGTTATTTTGGTATTACTGCCCGCATTGTTTTAATGTTGAGCCTGTATTGAGTAGCTGGGTAAAAAAACTACCTAGCCATGCAGCGTTCATTCGTCAGCCAGCTGTTTTTTCTGATCGCTGGATTAATGGTGCTATTTTTTATTATGTGTTGGAGCAATTAGATGAAGTTGATCGCTTACACGGTAAGTTATTTGATGCTATCCACCTACACAAAACAGCTTTTATTGATCAGGCAGATTTTGTTAATTGGCTAGGTGGTCATGGCGTTGATAAGGATAAAGCCAATAGTGCGTTTAAATCTTTTTCAGTGCGTGTTAAGGTAAATAAATCTAAAATTAATACAGTTAAATACCACACTTCTGGCGTACCTGCACTTGTGGTGAATGGTAAATATTGGACAGATGCTTCTCATGCTGGTGGTGAATTTGAAATGTTTAAAGTGGCTGACTTCTTAATTGCAAAAGAATCTAAATAATTTTTGTGCTTGATCGTGTTTTAGTTTTATCCGGACTTGATCCTTGTGGTGGCGCTGGTATTGCTGCTGATATTGAGACTATTAACCAATTTGGAGTGACACCATTGCCCGTTGTCACGACACTAACAGTACAAAATACTCAGCGTGTAGACTCACTACATGCAGTTGATCATCAGCTGATTGAAAAACAACTTACTAGCTTGCAAGAAGATATTGATATCAATGTTATTAAGATTGGACTATTGTCATCGGTTGAACAAATTAGTGTTATTGCTAATTGGATTGATGAAACGCATACTGTAATACTCGACCCCATTATTAAAGCTAGTACAATGGACGAACTATTAACCAAGCAGGCTGTTGAAGTACTCAAAAAAATACTGTTGCCAAAAGTGCACATCCTTACGCCAAACGTATCTGAGCTTGAAGTATTGGCACCAGGATTGGACGAGCAAGCAGCGATTGCCTCACTGCCTTGTGAATGGGTTTTACTTACTACGACAGATGTGTCCGAGCAAATGATTGAGCATCGGTTGTATCATCAAGGTGAGTTGTTGGAGCGATTTTCTTATCATAAGCTACCTGGGCAATATCATGGTTCTGGTTGTACGCTTAATAGTGCCATTAGTGCACTGATAGCAGCAAAATTAGATGTCAATATTGCTGTAAAACGTGCACTAGACTACACTTATCAAACTTTGTTAAACGCCAAACGAATAGGTAAAATACAATACCATCCTAATAGAGCAACCCCTTGATATGAGTTTTATAAATAATTGGCTAAGATCTGACATTCAAGCGATCAATGCGTACCATGTGCCACCAGCTAGTGATGTGATCAAACTCGATGCGATGGAGTCGCCATTTGCTTTACCTGAAGATTTAATAGGGCAGTATTTAGCTTATTTGGCAGATAGTGAGCTTAATCGTTATCCAAGTCCTGGTGCAGATCAGCTAAATCAAACCTTAAGAGGGTTGATGGAAATTCCAAAGGAATTTGGGGTATTGCTAGGTAATGGCTCAGATGAATTGATTCAACTGCTGGCATTAGCTTGTGCAGCCGACGATACAATTTTAAGTGTCGAACCAAGCTTTGTGATGTACGACATGATTGCTAAATTTACCCGTTTGAATTACAAGGGTGTGGCATTAACTAAAGACTATCAATTAGATTTAGCACTTATGTTGAGCGCTATTTCTGAGCACAACCCTAAGCTTATTTTTATCGCCTATCCGAATAATCCAACAGGCAATACTTTTGATAGAGCAGATATAGAGGCTATCATCAAGTCTACTGACGCCATGGTGATTTTGGATGAGGCATATTACGCTTATGCGGGCGATAGCTTCATTGGCGATATTGCTAAATATCCAAATTTAGTGGTACTACGCACTGTGTCTAAAATTGGCTTTGCAGGATTGAGATTAGGCCTATTGATTGGATCTCAAGAGACGGTATTAGAGCTTGATAAATTACGTTTGCCATACAACATTAATACATTAACCCAGGTAAGTGGTAATTTTCTGTTAAAGCAAAAAACAGAAATTAACAAAAATGCTGCCATTATCGTTGAGCAAAGAGCATTATTATTAGAGGCTTTAGCGAAGGTTAGCGGATTAACTGCATATCCATCACAAGCTAATTTTATTTTATTCAAGGCGCCAAATGCCCAAGCCTTGTTTGATTACTTGAAAGATAATGGCGTGTTAATTAAAAATCTAAGCTCTGCGCCAAAGCTGACTGATTGCTTGAGAGTGACTGTTGGCAGTCCTGAGCAAAATCAACAATTCATGCAAGTGGTTAATAAATTTTACATCCCACAAGGAGGTGCAAGTGATTGATAATAAAACGCTTGCCACATATTGTAATGAGTACTTAAATGTTGCTAAATTCTCTGATTATTGCCCTAATGGTCTTCAAATTGAGGGAAAATCTGAAATAACAAAAATTATTGCCGGTGTCAGTGCCAATCAAGAATTAATTGATCAGGCAATTGATGAAAAGGCGGATGCCTTGTTTGTGCATCATGGATTTTTTTGGAAAAATGAAAAAGCAAGTATCACTGGTATTAAAAAAAATAGAATTAAAGCGCTACTAGATAATAATATCAATTTATTCGCCTATCATTTACCACTTGATGCCCATCCAGTGGTGGGTAATAATATTCAATTGGCTCTTAGACTTAAGATTCAAAATCCACAGCCAATGGGTGATACATTGGTCTGGAAGGGTCAGATAGATGCGCCATTGTCTGATGTTGCACAGGCACTTCATAATGTCACTGGACGTGAGCCACTTATTTTTGGTGATGCCGATAAACCTATTAGAACGATCACTTGGTGTAGTGGTGGCGCTCAAAGTTATATTGAGCATGCGATTGAGATAGATGCTGATTGTTTTATTACTGGCGAAGTGTCTGAACAAATCCCGGCCATTGCTAAAGAAAACAATATTGCTTATATCTCAGCAGGACATCACGCAACTGAGCGTTATGGTGTGCAAGCATTATGTCAGCATTTGGCGCAACAATTTGACCTTGATTATCAGTATATCGACATTGATAATATCGTCTAATTAAACCGGTATCAAGCGTTTTTAGCACTTGATACCGGCCAACAAACTCAAGTATAATAACCTTGATTTTATAATTTTCAATTTATCTGACTTATGAGTAAGAAATATAACGTTGCCGTTGTTGGCGCAACAGGTGCTGTAGGCGAAACAATTCTAGCAATTTTAGAACAGCGTAATTTTCCAATTGATAATCTATACCCTTTGGCAAGTGCCAATTCTGCGGGCAAGAAAGTATTTTGCCAGGGTAAAAGCTGGACAGTGCAAGATTTGGATGCATTTGATTTCTCTCAAGCGCAAATTGGCTTGTTCTCAGCAGGTGGCCATATTTCTGAAAAGTTTGCTCCTATTGCTGCAGAAGCAGGCTGTATCGTCATTGATAACACGGCACATTTTAGGCGTGATGAAGATATTCCGCTAGTTGTGCCAGAGGTCAACCCTCATGCGATTGCTGATTATAAAAAACGTAATATTATTGCCAATCCTAATTGTTCAACTATTCAAATGTTGGTAGCACTTAAGCCAATTTATGATGCAGTAGGTATTGAGCGTATTAATGTAGCTACTTATCAGGCGGTATCAGGCTCTGGTAAAGAGGCTATTTCTGAGTTAATTGAGCAAACAACCAAGCTATTGGGTGGCAACACTGATGTTGATGTTGAGGTATATCCAAAGCAAATCGCTTTTAATGTGATTCCACATATTGATGTTTTTCAAGAAAATGGCTACACTAAAGAAGAGATGAAAATGGTTTGGGAGACTAAGAAAATTTTTGAAGATGAAAATATTCTAGTTAACCCTACAGCGGTACGTGTGCCTGTTATTTATGGCCACTCTGAAGCGATTAACATTGAAACCAAAAAGAAAATTACCGCTGCTGAAGCAACTGAAATTTTATCAAAAGCTAACGGTGTAACTGTAATGGATAAGCATGAAGATGGTGGTTATGCCACACCATTTGTTGAGGCAACTAATCACGACGATACGTTTGTTAGTCGAATTCGTGAAGACATTTCGCACGAGAAAGGCTTAAACTTATGGGTAGTTTCTGATAATATTCGTAAGGGTGCAGCATTAAACACGGTTCAAATTGCTGAAATATTAATTGAAGAGTATTTATAAAGAATATGATTAAAGTCTCTAGAAAAACCAATGAAACTGATATTACGGTTGAGTTAAATTTGTATGGTACAGGTGAAGCCAGTATTGACACAGGCGTGCCATTTTTAGATCACATGCTAGATCAAGTGGCTCGTCACGGTTTAATGGATTTAACCATTAAGTGTGATGGCGATACACAAATTGACGATCACCATAGTGTGGAAGATATCGGCATTACGCTAGGGCAGGCATTTTCCCAAGCAGTAGGCGATAAAAAAGGATTTACTCGTTACGGGCACTCTTATGTTCCACTAGACGAAGCTTTGTCACGCGTGGTTCTTGATCTTTCAGGTCGCCCAGGTTTGGACCTTAATGTGAGCTTTACTCGTGCGTTAATTGGTACTTTTGATGTTGATTTATTTTCTGAATTTTTCACAGGTTTTGTGAATCATGCATTGGTAACTTTGCACATTGATAATCTAAAAGGGGTTAATTCACACCACCAAGCAGAGACTATCTTTAAAGCGTTTGGTCGTGCACTAAGAATGGCTGTTACCCCAGATGAGCGTCAAGCTGGTGTTATCCCTTCAACCAAAGGCTCTCTTTAACAAAAGAAACACTATGCATTCTACAAGTAGTCAAACCATTGCAATCATCGATTATGGCATGGGAAATGTGCGTAGCGTACAAAAAGCAATTGAGCATGTTGCGCCTAACGATAACGTCATACTGACTGATAATGCCGATTTAATCAATCAGGCTGATCGTATTGTATTTCCAGGACAAGGTGCCATGGGTGCTTGTATGCAGGCGCTTAATGAGCACGGACTGTCTGATGTTATTAAAAAAGCCGCACATGAAAAGCCATTTCTAGGAATTTGCCTGGGATTGCAATTGCTGTTTGATCATTCTGAGGAAAATTTTGGCACAAAAGGGTTAGGCATTATTCCTGGTAATGTTGTTAAATTTTCTAAAAGTGAGCTTAAAATTCCACATATGGGCTGGAATACGGTTAATCAGTCTATTGACCACCCACTGTGGAATAATATTGAGAATAATGCGCGTTTTTATAGTGTGCATAGTTATTATGTTTCTGAGGCAGATGCTTCAGTGGTTGCTGGTACGACAGATTATGGTGTTGACTTTACTTGCGCTGTTGCTAAAGACAATATGTTTGCAGTACAGTTTCACCCTGAAAAATCTCAGCATGATGGATTACAATTACTGACTAATTTTATAAATTGGAAAGTTTAGCTATTGTCTGAGCTCTGTATTTAGACTTTGCAACAGCCCTCATAATCCAAATTCAAAAAAAATAGTAGCGAGTTATTGTGCTTGAGCCTCTAAACAACGAATGTAAGCTTGATGATCCATTGGTAAATTATTTTTTTGTGACGAGAAAATCATCTCAGCAATGCAATCCATCATTTTGTGCTCTGCCTCATGAGAGTCACTGGTACTATTAATAATTTTTTGATAAATTTCTTTAATACCATGAGGCTGATTAATTGACAGCTGCTCTCTAAGCGAAAGGTGTAAATTAATATGCAAAAAAGGATTCACTTCGCCTTGTTCTGGAAAATAATCTGATTCAAAATTTTGAATTAATGAGTGATATTCTGGATGAATTTCAATCACTTGGGTTAGTTGGCTTTCTAAAGGATCAAGAATCTTCTTATCGAGAAATTTCTGCCAAGCATTGGCTAGAAATTTTCTTTGTTCGGTTCTGTCTTGTGTGTACAGCACCAACTAAAACTATAGGTTTTTTTCTTCGTATTCGCACAAATCAAGCAAAATACACTCAGTACATAGTGGTGAGCGCGCTTTACAAGTGTAACGACCGTGCAAAATCATTAAATGGTGTGCTGGGACTCTGTATTCATCAGGAATAAACTTAACCAGTTTTTTCTCAACTTCAAGCACTGTTTTACCACTAGCAATTGCAGTACGATTAGCAACACGATAGATATGCGTATCAACAGCAATAGTAGGATGGCCAAAGGCAGTATTAAGAACAACATTGGCAGTTTTACGACCAACACCTGGAAGTGCCTCAAGCTCTTTACGAGTTTCAGGCACTTTAGAATCGTACTTATCAATTAGAATTTTACAAGCTTGAATAATATGCTTAGCTTTTGAATTAAACAATCCAATAGTCTTTATTGTATCTCTAAGAGTATCTTCGCCTAATTCAAATATTGCTTCAGGTGTATTAGCAATTGGAAATAACTTATCAGTTACCTTGTTAACACTTTTATCTGTCGCTTGGGCAGATAAGGTTACCGCTACTAGTAGCTCAAAAGGTGTTGCGTAATTTAATTCTGTTGTCGGATTAGGTATCTTTTTAAGTAACCTTTCAAACATTTCGAAACGAGTTTCAGCGTTCATTCTTCTCTTCTGTTAAATTCCTCAAGAAAAGATTATACCCGATAATTAAATTAATAGCAAAACGAACCAAGATGATTAAAAGAAGGACTCCCCATAATTTTCCAGTTGTTTCCAGAGTTTTTCATGATTAGGGTGTTGTTCACGCATAGTATTGATGCGTTGAAAGTATTCATCAATATTTAAATAACCATTTTCACCAGATTGAATTCTACCTTGAACAGTTTCAAACCAATTTTCCATCTCATCTTCAGTTAGGCTTTCTGGGTAGTTTCTAGCTTTAAAGTGAATTAGTAGGGTGGTCAACTTCTCATCTTTAAATTTAGGATGAAAGTTTTTTAACTCATTAACATTCAGTGTCTGTAATTGATCGCCAATGCGCTTATCCGCATTGTCCATAAAGCCACCATATAAAGATTGATCAACATCCTTATTGCCTGAAAAATCCTGGTCATTCCGATATAAATCTTGAACAACCTTTTCAATCTGTACTTGATTATTTCTAATAAAGTTTAAATGCTTTAAGCAGACATCCATATTAATTTGTAACTGCTCGGTCACCTTGGGATCAAGCTTGTGAATATTAGGCACAAACATAGGGCTTTTATTAAAAATTAAATCTTTAATTTGCAAGCGCTGAACACCTTTAGGTAACTCTGCTTGCTTAGTGAACATCAGTGTTTTAAGCTCTTCAACGTCTAATTCTAATAGTATGGATGGATCTTGGTCTAAATTGAAAACAATGGCCCTGTCGTTATAAGCTGGATGATAGGCTAGTGCAACTGATAACCGTGTGCAAGATTTTTCAGCCGCGTACATACCTGAAGTATGCAGCATTGGCTCAAATAGATTAAGTTTTGATTCTACAAATTTTTTCTCACGTAATTTAAAAGCGTGATCAAACAATCCAGGCTGAGTTTCTTTAATAATTTTTGCAATAGCAATAGTGGCACGTACATCAGCCAATGCATCATGTGCATTAGTATGCTCAATTCCATTCGCTGGAGATAATCGATCAAGCTTAAAAATTGGCTTGCCATTTTCATCATGCACCCATTGTAAGCTTGCATCCTTTTTTAGGGCGTAACACATGCGTACTACATCCAAAATATCCCAGCGGGTATTGCCATTTTTCCAGTGCCAAGCATATGGATCTAAAAAATTTCTATACAAGGTGTAGCGCGTAAATTCATCATCAAATCGTATTGAATTGTAGCCAGCAATACAGGTGTTTGGTGTTGAAAATTCATTGTTAATTTTCTTGATGAATTCATGCTCAATCATGCCTTTCTGTTCGCACAGTTGAGGGCTAATACCCGTAACCGCACAAGCCTCAGGTGATGGCAAGCAATCATTGGTTGGCCTGCAATAAAACATATTCTCGTCAAGAATATTGAGATTTTCATCGGTACGAATGCCTGCAAATTGAGATATTCGGTCAGTTTTTGGGCTAATGCCAAAAGTTTCGTAATCGTACCAGTAGAATGTTTTCATGAGTTTATTTTAATAGAGACTTTTGTATAAATAGGGGTGATTATTCATATTTATGCAAAAGTTTCTATTAAATTTTAGACAATAAAAAACCCAGCGATTAAGCTGGGTTTTTTGATTCAATAGTTTAAAAACTACTGAGGATGTACGTTAGCCGCTTGAGGACCTTTAGCACCATCTTCTAAGTCGAATTCAACTTCTTGACCTTCTTCTAAAGATTTGTAACCGTCGCCTTGAATTGCACGAAAATGTACGAATACATCGTCGCCATTATCTTGCTCAATAAAACCAAAACCTTTTTTAGCGTCAAACCACTTTACTTTTCCTGTTGTAGACATAATGTCTCCTTATAAGTTTAAAAAAAATACCGTAAAAATAGACCACATTTATAACTTAGAGAGGATGTAACCATCAGTCAAAACAATATAAATAGCAGCTGTATACTTTACCAGCAAATGCATTTTAACGTATTTTGCACCTGCTTAAGACATTAAATGACTATGAATTATTTTTTGGCTTAGAGCGCGAGAATTTTGGCTTTCTACTACCGCCACCACTATTGCCGTCTCTACTACCTCTACCGCCATCTCTACCGCCATCTCTGCCGCCACTTCTGCCACTTCTGCCGCCACGATCACCAGCACCGCCTTTAGAAAACTTCTTGCGACCAAAGTTTCTTTTTCCACCTTGTGATCCGCCAACAGTAGCTTTGTTGTTTTTATCGGTTAGTGCAGCAATATTTAAACGCTTTCCATTAACTGTAGTTTTTCCTAAAATAGCAAAAGTTTCTTTTGGCATTTCATCAGGAAGATCAACAGTTGAGAAATTATCAAAAATTTGAATAGAGCCAATGTACTCACTATCCATATCGGCTTCATTAGCAATAGCGCCTAGGATATTTCCTGGCTTGATATTGTTATTGTTACCCACTTCGATTTTGTATCGACGCATCGGAATATCTGGATGATTTTTAAGCTGATTTGGCTCAATTGAAATAATTTTTTCTTCACCAGGCTTTTGATCTCTACCAAAACTCGACTCTTTTTCAGATAAAAATAAAGGCTCGTTACCTTGTGCGATATGTGCCAGTGCTGCTGCAATTTTAAGGTGCGTTACCTCTTCATTAGCTTCTTGAAATTCACCAACTAATTTTTCAAAAACACTTAAGTCTCGATTGTTGATAGTTTCAGTAATTTTCTTTTTAAAATCATTAACACGTTTTTCATTGATGATTTTTGCTGTTGGTAATTCAATAGGTGTGATTTTTTGACGAGTAACGCGTTCAATGTTACTAAGCATGCGACGTTCGCGATGAGATACAAATAAAATTGCTTCACCTGCACGACCTGCACGACCAGTACGGCCGATACGGTGTACGTAAGTTTCTGCATCTTGAGGAATATCATAGTTCACTACATGAGAGATACGCGGAACATCAAGTCCACGGGCTGCAACGTCTGTTGCAACTAAAATATCAATACCACCTTTTTTAAACTTACCAATAATTTTTTCACGTTGACTTTGTTGAATGTCACCGTTAATTGCTTCTGCAGTGAATCCTCTAGCAGCTAATTTTTCAGCCAGTTCTACTGTTAAGGTTTTAGTTCTAGCAAAAATGATCATTGCATCAAATTCAGTAACTTCTAAAATTCTAGTTAGTGCATCTAATTTTTGACTTAAGCCGCCAACTAAACAGTATTTTTGCGTAATAGAAGAAGCTGTTTCTGTTTTGGTTTTTACTTTAACAATTTTTGGGTTGTTTAAGAATTTTTCTGCAACACGCTTAATAATGCTTGGCATGGTGGCAGAGAAAAGAGCGATTTGACGCTGTTCTGGAATGCGCTCCATAACCCATTTAATATCGTCAATAAAGCCCATTTTCAACATTTCATCTGCTTCGTCTAAAACGAAAGACTTAATGTTGTCTAATTTTAAAGTGCCTTTTTTGATGTGATCCATAACACGCCCTGGCGTGCCAACAACACAATGTACGCCACGCTTTAAAGGGCGTAATTGAACGTCATATGATTGACCGCCGTAAATTGGCAGTACGTGAAAGCCTTTTAAGCCACGAGCATAAGTTTGCACAGCTTCAGACACCTGAATGGCTAACTCACGTGTTGGTGCAAGTATTAATAGCTGGGGTGCATTTAAGTTTAAATCAATATTGTCCAATAATGGCAAAGCAAAGGCAGCTGTTTTTCCAGTACCCGTTTGCGCTTGACCAATAATATCTTCACCATTTAAAAGGTGGGTGATACATTGTTCTTGAATTGGAGAAGGGGTTTCGTAGCCAATTTTATCTAGCACACTTAAGATTGAGTCAGAAAGACCTAGATCGCTAAATTTCATTTGTGTTGGTTTATCGGTTGTTTGTTCAGACATACGTAATTATAAGACGTGCAAAGGACCCAATTATACCTGTTTAGCTGCCTAATCGATTAACATATATTAGATTTTTATTATATGTGTGATTTTAAACCCATTTAATAGAGCAGCCCATTGAAGAAATTTGCTCCAAAGGGCCTTTGCCGGTTTCTGCTACTTGTTTCATGGCCTCAAATAAGTCACGCTTAACATCTGTAGCAGCGCTTTCTTTGCGTGATGCATCTAATCGACCACGATATTGAAGAGTTAAATCTGAATTATAGCCAAAAAAATCTGGCGTACAGACCGCGCCATAAGCTTTGGCAACAGCTTGAGTTTCATCAATTAAATAAGGAAATGAGAAATTCATTTCCGTAGAAATTTTTTGCATATTTTCAAATGAATCCTCTGCATAAGCACTAGGGTCGTTTGACATAATGGCAACAGTATTTAGACCTAGTGCTTTTAATTCCCTTGTGTCACGGATGATGCGATCAATAATAGATTTAACATAAGGACAATGGTTACAAATAAACATAATCAATAGGCCTCTATCGCCTTTGCAGCTTTCTAAAGTGTGTAATTTTCCATCAACACCTGTTAGTTCAAAATTAAGTGCCGGGGTATCGAAGTCGCAGATAGGAGTTTGTGTACTGACCATTTTTTCCTTTTGTGTAATTTATTAAGAAAGCCTTGCTTTCATTTGATTAAGATTTTAATAAGGATTGAATAATATGTCCAGCCATCATCAGTCCAAAAATATTAGGCATATATGAGATTGCACCATTCACCGCTCTTGGTCTTCCTACCGGTGCGGCTTTGTGAGGCAAGGCTTTTATGGGTAATTCTGTAGAATGCACCACAGGAAATTTCATCGAGGCTCGAATGTTTCTGAGTTGTTTTCTCATTTCACGTGCTAAAGCACAATTTTGAGTTTTATCCATGCGTGAAATTTTCACTTGTGTTGGATCAAGTCTACCACCCGCACCCATGCTTGAAATAATCATTTTATTGGATTTGGTACAACTACCTATTAAGATAGTTTTATAGGCAATTGAATCAATGCAATCAGCTACAAAATGATAGTCTTCGTTAAGCGCGATTAGCTGTGCCTTTTCTCGGTCGATAAGCTCATCACGTTTGATAATAATAATATCTGGGTTGATGTCATTAAGTCTATCAGCCAGTGCATCGACTTTTTTCAATCCTAGAGTGGAGTGAAGCGCAATAACTTGGCGGTTAAGATCGGTTGTTTCAATGATGTCAAAATCAATCAGGGTGAGCGTTCCAACGCCAGCACGACATAGGCTTTCAGCGCAAGCGCCACCTACGCCACCAAGGCCAACTACCACGACATGTGATTCTGCTAATCTAGCCAACCCTTGTTGGCCTAATAATATTTCAGTACGTGCGCAACTACCAGCCATTATGATAAAGTGAAAAGCGAAATGGCGTTATTATCACATTGAGCGATGACGGTGTCTATTGGTATTTGCTTAAGCAGTGATATTTCTTCTGCAACTAACTCTAAATCATTTGGATTAGGATGGTCATCAGTTTCAATTAGTATAAATTCTAACGGGCAATTTTTTACAATCTGACGAATTTTAGTAGAGTTTTTATTAGTAATTTGTAAGCCAAAACCTAAATAAAAACCCA
>Ga0209035_10000023_pt1 | contig 69620 bp, 60 predicted proteins | sample MarorgKNORR_S2LV_6_FD_188220 | JGI IMG/M metagenome (GOLD analysis project Ga0209035, IMG submission 188220) | Marine microbial communities from the Southern Atlantic Ocean, analyzing organic carbon cycling - AAIW_A/KNORR_S2/LV (SPAdes) (version 2) | ecosystem: Environmental > Aquatic > Marine... | reverse complement strand
CTTTTGTAGCATAAACGTTATTGCGAACGGAGTGAAGCAATCTGCTTCAAATAAAAGAGTACTTCGTTGCGATGCTTCTTGTAATAACATGAAACAAAAAATATTCATCACAGGTATTTCTACAGATGTAGGTAAAACGATTGCTGCTTCTATTGTTGTAGAAGCTTTGCACGCAGATTATTGGAAGCCTATCCAAGCAGGAGAATTAGACCATTGCGATACTAAAAAAGTGGCAGCATTCATTTCAAATTCAACCTCAAAGCTACACCCAAATAGTTACGCATTGAAAACTCCGATGAGTCCGCATGCGGCAGCAGAATTAGAAGGAAAACAGATCGAATTAAAAGAAATTATACCGCCAACAACTACGAACCATTTGGTGATTGAAGGCGCTGGAGGATTGTTGGTTCCGCTTAATGATACAGCTACAATTTTAGATATTATCAAACCCGAGTATCGGGTAATTGTAGTTTCTCGCCATTATTTAGGAAGCATCAACCATACGTTGTTAACGGTACGATTATTACAAGAAAAAGGAGTTGACGTGTCTCTTATTTTTAGTGGAAAAGCACACAAACCTACAGAAGACATTATTAAAAAGATGACCAACGTTCCAGTAATTGGGCGCATCGATGAAGAGCCGTATTTTGATCAAAAAGTGATTTCGAAATATGCTGAATTGTTTAGAGAGCATTTAGAAAAAGGATAAATGGAATTAGCTCTACGGAAGCAGAGAGAGAAACATCAATGCGAAGCATTGAAGCCTTTTCCGCAGAATAAAAAATAAAAGCGATAAGAATTTTTGAAACCTTGGAAGAAATTCAGGTTTTATTTTTGGTTTTCTAAAAGAAAAATTCATCTGGAAAAGTGTCCTTTTTGGATTCGTTTTTTGGACACGCAAAAAATGAATAAATAAAATAAAATTTCGAAATACTGAATACAAATTTATTAAAAACAAAACAGCTTCCTATCTTCACAGGAACAACAAAACGAAAATGACCTTACAAGAAAGAGATAAAAAACACCTGTGGCATCCTTTAACACAGCATCAGTTACATCCCGATCATTTGGCAATTGTAAAAGCGAAAGACGCCTTGTTGTTTGATGATAAAGGGAATGCGTATATAGACGGAATTGCTTCTTGGTATACGTGTATGTATGGGCATTGTAATGCATATATTACCCGTCGGGTTTATGACCAAATGCAACAATTAGATCATGTTGTTTTTGCAGGATTTACACACGAACCGGCTATTAAACTATCCGAAGAACTGATACAGATTTTACCCGAAAATCAACAGAAAATTTTCTTCTCAGACAACGGATCTACATCCGTAGATATCGCCTTAAAAATGGCCTTGCAATACCATTTCAATCGCGGAGAAAAACGGAATAAAATTATTGCTTTAGAAGGAGGTTTTCACGGAGATACTTTTGGCGCGATGTCTGTTTCTGGACTGTCGGTTTACAACGGTCCTTTTGAAGATTTTTTTATTGATGTTTCCAGGATTCCGGTTCCAACCAAAGAAAATTTTGAAGCTGTAACGGCTCAGTTTACAAGACTAATTACAGAAAATAAGGTTGCTGCATTTGTGTACGAACCGTTGGTGCAAGGCGCATCTGCCATGAATATGTTTGATGGAGATTTGTTAGACGCATTGTTGGCCATTGCAAAAAAACACCATGTATTGACCATTGCTGATGAGGTGATGACAGGTTTTGGAAAAACAGGCAAAAATTTTGCGTCTGAGTATTTGACAAATCAGCCAGATATTATGTGCTTGTCAAAATCACTAACCGCAGGATTGGTGCCTATGGCTATTACAAGTTGTAGTGAAAAAGTATACAATGCTTTTTTGAGTGATGATATCAGTAAAGGTTTTTTTCATGGGCATACCTATTCTGCAAATCCAATTTCATGTACGGCGGCGTTAGCAGGAATTGAGTTGTTGCAATCGGAAGAGATGCAGAAAAATATTGAACGCATTATAAGATCACATCAAGAGTTTGATATAAAAATCAAAAAGCATCCGAAGGTAAAAGCAACCCGACAACTCGGAATTATTTATGCCTTGGATCTTGCGATAGAAACAGATCGTTATGGAGATTTACGGTATAAATTATTTAATTTTTTTATGGAAAACGGCGTTTGTTTGCGGCCTCTTGGAAATACAGTTTATATATTAGCACCTTATGTAATTACAGATGCTCAATTGCAAAAAGTATATCAAGTTATTGAAGAATCTTTGGCAATTATTTGAGTTATACCGCTTATCTTTGCACCAAAATAAAAACGTTTGCAACAGCCAATTTCAATAACAGCCATCTCCTCTATCTCTGCGGCAGGAAGTACTCCGCATACGATTTGGGAAAACTACCTGAAAGAGGAGCATTGTATCACCAGCAAAAAATTTGAAAAAGAAACTGTTTTAGTAGCGCAACTATCTGCATCCACTAAAAAGGAAATTGACCAATTAAAAAATTCGGACGCGAAATATAAAAACTTAGACGACTCGGTTTTATTTGCGATGTATGTTTCCCGAAAAGCCCTTCAAAAAACCGATTGGGAACCTTCAGATAACTTCGGAATTAATATTGGATCTTCTCGTGGAGCCACGTCATTATTTGAAAAACATTACCGTTCTTTTTTAGAAAATAATGTTGCAGAAACATTGAGTTCTCCAACCACAACGCTAGGGAATATCTCTTCTTGGGTTGCACATGATTTGCAAACCAAAGGCCCTCAAATATCACATTCTATCACCTGTTCTACAGCGTTACACGCTTTGTTAAATGGTGTCGCTTGGATCAATTCAGGAATGTCAGAAAAGTTTTTGGTTGGCGGAAGCGAAGCCGCATTAACAGATTTTACAATCGCACAAATGCAGGCGTTAAAAATCTATGCTAAAAAATCACAACAATACCCTTGTCGTGCTTTCGATTTAGAAAAAAAGCAGAACACAATGGTTCTTGGAGAAGGCGCTTCGGTACTTTGTTTGGAAAAAGGATACTCAGAAAACGCGATTGCTACCATTGACGGTATTGGCTATGCTACAGAAATTTTAGAACACAATGTTTCTCTTTCTACGGAAGCAGATTGCTTTCAAAAATCAATGAAAATGGCCTTGGGAGATCTCCATCCGTCAGAAGTTGACGCGATTGTAATGCATGCGCCAGGAACCGTAAAAGGAGACGTGTCTGAGTATAAAGCGATTCAAAAAGTATTTGGAGAAGCAGCTCCTTTTTTAACAACCAATAAATGGAAACTTGGCCATACACTTGGAGCCTCAGGAATGTTAAGTGTAGAATTGGCCCTCTTTATGTTGCAGCATCAGCAAGTAATTCCTGTTCCATTCGCTAAAGAGCAGCAACAGCCAAAACAGCTTAAAAGAATCCTTGTAAATGCTGTTGGCTTTGGCGGGAATGCTGTTTCGGTTTTGATAAAAAAATAAGGAGCGATCAATTTATAATTAGTATTTTTGACAACGAAAATGAACTCGAATTTATGACTGAAGTAAGACACGATTGGACTAAAGAAGAAATTCTTGACATATACAACAAGCCTATGATGGAGCTATTATATGAAGCAGCAACGATTCACAGACAGCAACACGATCCTAATGTGGTGCAGGTGTCTACTTTATTATCTATAAAAACAGGAGGGTGTTCAGAAGATTGTGGTTATTGTCCGCAAGCTGCCCGATACCATACCGGTGTTGAAGGGAACGATTTAATGTCTGTTAACCAAGTAAAAGCACAAGCCTTACGCGCAAAAGAAGGAGGAAGTTCTAGAGTTTGTATGGGCGCTGCATGGCGAAATGTAAAAGACGGACCTGAGTTTGATCAAGTATTGGATATGGTTCGTACGATTAACAAACTAGATATGGAGGTTTGTTGTACGTTGGGAATGATTACAGAAAATCAGGCGCAACGTTTAGCCGAAGCAGGGCTGTATGCTTACAATCATAATTTAGATTCATCAGAAGAGTATTACAAAGAAGTGATTTCTACAAGAGGCTATCAAGATCGTTTAGACACCATAAGCAATGTTCGTAAAACCAATGTAACAGTTTGTTCGGGTGGAATCATTGGTATGGGAGAAAATATTGCAGATAGAGCCGGAATGTTAGTGGCCTTGTCTACTTTAAACCCACAACCAGAATCTACACCAATCAATGCGTTGGTTGCGGTAGAAGGAACGCCGTTAGAAGATGAAAAACCCGTAGAAATTTGGGACATGATTCGAATGGTTGCTACCACAAGAATTGTATTACCAGAAACACAAGTACGATTATCTGCAGGAAGAACGCAAATGAGTAGAGAAGGACAAGCAATGTGTTTCTTTGCAGGCGCGAATTCTATTTTTGCAGGAGATAAATTACTAACGACTCCAAATCCAGATGTGAATGAAGACATGAAAATGTTTGAGCTATTGGGTATGATACCTCAAAAGCCGTTTACAAAAAAGGTACAGCCACAAACAGTAGCGTCAGAAGATTCTCAGTTTGAATCCTTGGGAGAAAAGCCAAAATGGACACGTCCAGATCATACAATTGATCGTAACGAACAAGCAAAACAAAAAGGAAAACCCTTAAAAGTATAAGAGGTTTTTTTAGGTTTTAAAAATGTAGAAAAACACTTTTCAATACAGTTCTGGCTTATCAGAATTACATCATTGATAAGATGTATAGATATTTATTTGTTGCTTGAGATTCCTGCCTTCGCAGGAATGACAATCATTTATTTAAAACAGCCACCTATAAATATCGTTTCCGTTTGCAAATATCAAGAGCGTTATCAATAAGATAAATCCAGTTACTTGTGCATATTCTAAAAATTTATCTCCAGGTTTTTTACCCGTAATCATTTCCCATAAGGTAAAGACTACATGTCCACCATCTAACGCCGGAATCGGTAATAAATTCATAAACCCTAGCATGATAGATAAGAATGCGGTAATGTTCCAAAAAGCTTGTGCGCTCCATTCTGAAGGAAAAATACTACCGATAGAAATAAACCCACCCAATCCTTTATAAGCTCCGGTACTTGGGTTGAAAATTTTCTTTAATTGTTTGATGTATCCAGCAAGTGTTGCATAGGCTTTATTAGCGCCTGCAGGAATTGCTTCTAGAAACGAAAAAGAATTCGTTTCTAATTTTAGATAGCCTAGTTTTTCTAAATCTACCATAGGAAGTGATGCAATCTGCACACCTAATTTCCCATTTTCGGTTACTTGAACAGGAATCTCTTTCAATTCATCACCTCTTTTTACAGTAATTGTAATGGCTTGTCCTTTTAATTGATTTAAGAGAGTTTCTGCTTCGTCAAAATAAGAAATGGGACTTCCTCCAATTGAGGTTACCATGTCTTTTATTTTTAAATCACTCGTTATATTTGGAGAACCTTTGGAAACCTTACCAATCATAAAAGGATGTCTATGTGTGATAAAAGAACCTTCGTTTTTACCTCTTTCAATCAGTTTAGAAATAAAATCAATCGGAATTTCCTTTGTAAGCACTTCACCATTTCTTTCAATAGTGTATGAATTTCCGTTGATGAATTCGATAGGTAAATTGTAGAATTTACGAATGCTGTTTCCATCAATGGTCAAGATTTTATCTCCTGTTTGCAACCCTAAATCAACACCTAAAGAATCACGAACCCAAACGCCACCTTTCACACTGTCATTTGGTAAAAAGTTTTCACCGTATGAATACATCAACATGATATAGATGAAAATTCCGAGGACAAAATTCACAAAGACTCCACCCAACATAATAATCAACCGTTGCCATGCTGGCTTCGAACGAAACTCCCAAGGTTGAGGCTCTTCTTCTAAATGTTCGGCATCCATACTTTCATCGATCATCCCAGCTATTTTTACATAGCCACCTAAAGGAATCCAACCAATACCATATACGGTTTCTCCTATTTTCTTTTTAAAAATAGAAAATTTATAATCAAAAAATAAGTAAAATTTTTCGACTCTTGTTTTAAATAATTTTGCAGGTATAAAGTGTCCCAATTCATGCAATACAATTAGTAACGAAAGACTAAGTATAAATTGTGAAGCTTTTATCAATATTTCCATTCCGTATGTTCATTTTTAAAATCGGTCAAATGTACGTTTTTAATAAGAATTCTAAAATAAGAATCTTGTTCAAATTGCTTTTTTAACAAAGATTTAATGCTACAAGTAGCCTTGCATTTCATTCACTCTCTTGATTTTTTGAAAGAAATGAGTTTTAGAGATGTTCTTAAGGCATTTATGTAGTAATTTTGCAATCTATATACCTTTCTTATGAATAGCAATCGCTTTAAAAAATTGCGTCCCTTACTTATTTTTTTTGTGGTTTTTACCGCCATTGTTTTGACGGTTTTCTATCAGTTATTATCTGTTGATAAACGTTTGAAAGTGTACAGTCCGTCCGATATAAATCCAAGGTTGGTCGATGCTTCGGTAAAACATATTCAAAACAACCATACCATTGCCGATTTTAGTCTGATCAATCAGAACGGAGAAACCATTACCAATGCAACATATAACGGCAAAATTTACATTGCTGATTTCTTTTTTACGCGCTGTAAAACCATTTGTATTGCGATGGCTTATAATATGAGTGAATTGCAGTCGTATTATAAAAATGATGTCGACATCATGTTCTTGTCACACTCTGTAACTCCAGTTATGGATAGTGTTTCGGTATTAAAAACCTATGCAGAAAACAAAGGAGTTGTGGATGGAAAATGGCATATAACTACAGGAGATAAAAAACACATTTATGCCTTGGCGCGTAAAAGTTATTTTGCGGTATTGGAAGATGGCGATGGCGGTGTAGACGATTTTATTCATACAGAAAACTTTGTCTTAATTGATAAAAAGCGAAGAATTCGAGGGATTTACGACGGTACTGATCGAGAAAAAATGCAACGAATTATCGAGGACATTGCCTTGTTGAAAGAAGAATATAAAAGGGAATAACTTGTTTAGAATGATTCTAAACTCGTATCTTTGCATCCTAAATCTATAGCTGTTTGAATACGATTGCAACACTACGTATTGGAGAAACCGGAATCATTTCTGAAGAATCATTGGATGTTATTCCATTGAAATTATTGGAAATGGGATGCCTTCCAGGTACAGAAGTAGAGCTGTTACAAATAGCACCGTTAAAAGACCCCTTATATATTTGTGTAAACGGAAGTCATTTAGCCATCCGAAAAGAAATGGCAGCACAAATAAAAATCATCAAAAACTAGTCGCTACATGGAAAGATCCAAGCCTATTCAGGTAGCTTTAATTGGAAATCCCAATACAGGAAAAACCTCTTTATTTAATCAATTAACAGGGTTGAATCAAAAGGTGGGAAATTATCCAGGGGTTACGGTAGATAAAAAACAAGGAATCTGTAAATTACTCAATAACCAAACGGCAATTATTACAGATTTACCAGGAACGTATAGTATAAATCCAACCTCTGTAGATGAGAGTATTGTTTTAAAATCATTGCTAACAACAGAAGACGAAAACTATCCAGATGTCATTGTTGTGGTTGCAGATATCGAAAACCTAAAACGAAATTTATTTCTTTTTTCTCAAGTAAAAGATTTAGAGATCCCCATTATTTTAGCCATCAACATGGCAGATCAACTAGATAGGAAAGGAATTTCTATTGATGTTGAAACCTTGCAAAAAGAGCTAAAAACAGAAACGATATTAATTAGTGCTCGAAAAAATGGAGGTATTGACAAGGTAAAAACGGCCATTGTAAATTGTGTAGAAATTTCAAAAGCACACCCTTTGTGTTCCCTTAATCATAAGATTGATGAAGACTATTTTGAAAGATTAAAGGAGGTAAGTGAAAACCACACCTTGTATGAATTGTGGTTAATGGTTACCCAAAACAACTTGCCAGACAGCCTTTCTGAAATCGAAAAACAGAAGTTGTTAGAATTTAGGCAAGACGTTTCTAAATTAAAAAGATACCAGCATAAAGAAACCATACATAGGTATCAACAAATCAACGAAATATTAAAGAGAACCTATATTGTAGACCGATCTAAAGCCAAAGATTTACGCGCTAAATTAGACCGTGTTTTTACACATAAAATATTCGGATATGTCATCTTTTTTGGAATCTTACTATTGATTTTTCAATCTATTTTTGATTGGGCTTCTGCTCCAATGGATTTTATTGATAGTGCATTTGCAAACTTGAGCACCTTGATAAAAGGAGAATTAGCACCAGGTGTTTTGACCAATTTGATTGCGGATGGAATTATTCCAGGAATTGGTGGCGTGGTTATTTTTATTCCACAAATCGCAATTTTATTTCTATTTGTCGCCATTCTAGAAGAAACGGGCTATATGAGTCGTGTTGTTTTTTTAATGGATAAAATTATGCGTCGTTATGGAATGAGTGGAAAAAGTGTTATTCCGTTAATTTCAGGAACTGCTTGTGCAATTCCGGCTGTAATGGCAACACGAACAATTTCGGGATGGAAAGAACGATTGATTACTATTTTAGTTACACCGTTTACAACTTGTTCTGCAAGATTGCCTGTGTATGCTATTTTAATCTCATTGGTAATTCCAGATAAAAAGCTGTTGGGCTATTTTAGTTTACAAGGATTTACGTTATTGTGCTTGTATGCGTTGGGATTTGCGACAGCAATTGTCTCGGCTTTTTTATTACATAAAATAATCAAGGTAAAGAGCACCTCGTTTTTTGTAGCAGAAATGCCAAATTATAAAATCCCTTCTTTTAAAAACATTGTTTTTAATGTCATAGAAAAAACAAAAGCATTTGTTTTTGGGGCAGGAAAAATAATTTTAGCCATTTCTATTGTGCTTTGGTTTTTAGCATCCAACGGACCAGCATCCTATAAAAATGCCGAGAAAAACATAGTAGAAAATAGCGTGAATTTCAACATATCTGCAGAAGAACTTCAGCATAAAATAGCGGCCTCAAAATTAGAAAACTCCTATATTGGAATTATGGGAAAAACCATTGAACCCGCAATAAAACCGTTGGGTTATGATTGGAAAATTGGAATTGCATTGATTAGTTCTTTTGCCGCAAGAGAAGTATTTGTAGGAACATTGGCAACGATTTATAGTGTAGAAAGTGGTTCGGACAATACAAGTACTATAAAAGAAAAAATGCGGGTAGAAGTAAATCCAGAAACAGGAAAGAAAACATTTACGCTACCAGTCGGAATGTCTTTGCTTATTTTTTATGCTTTTGCCATGCAATGTGTAGGAACACTCGCAGTTGTTAAGCGAGAAACTAAGAGTTGGAAATGGCCTTTGGCACAGCTATTTGGAATGGGAATTTTAGCCTATGTTGCCGCATTTGTAACCTTTACAATTTTTAGCTAATGCAAGAAATAGCCACTTATATATTACTCGTTTTTGCTTTGGGTTTTCTGATTAAAAAATTCTTTTTTACATCAAAGAAAAACAAAAAAGGCTGTGACACAGATTGTGGTTGTTCTTAGTTCGCTAAAATAAGTTAAATTTGGATTGAATAAAACCAAGTTTAACATGAAAAGAGTAGCCTTTCTTATTTTTACATTTTGTAATGTATTGATGTTTTCTCAAAATTTTAACAAAAAACTTCCGGCTACAATTGGAGAATTACGAGATTTTATTTCCATTCCTAATGACGCTATTAATGGCGAAGATATTCTCAAAAACATTGAGTGGTTAGATCAAAAATTTAAAGCAAGAGGCTTTAAAACAACCATCCTACAAACAGAAGGACAGCCTCTTTTTTTTGCTGAATTACCCAAGGTAAAATCTGCGAAAACCATTTTATTTTATATGCATTTAGACGGGCAAGCTGTAGATCCTTCTAAATGGAATCAAGAGGACCCTTACAAAAGTGTTTTAAAAGCAAAAGATGGTACCGTCTGGAAAATGGTAGACTGGTCTTTGATGGATTCTAAAATAGATGAAGATTGGCGTATTTTTGGAAGGTCAGTGTCGGATGACAAAGGGCCAATAGTGATGTTTTTAAATGCCATTGACCTTCTTAAAGAAAATAATAAAACGATCCCGTTTAATGTGAAGATTATTTTAGATAGTGAAGAAGAAAAAAGCAGTAAGCCTTTGCCGAAAGCAGTTAAAAAATATAGAGAACTGTTGTTAGCAGATTATTTAATTATCAATGACGGACCATTACATGTATCTGGAAATCCGACTTTGGTTTTTGGATGTAGAGGGATTACGACCATCAACTTAACAACATATGGTCCGTTGAAACCTCAACATAGCGGCCACTACGGAAACTATGCGCCAAACCCTGGATTTATCCTTTCAAAATTATTGTCAACCTTTAAAGATGATGCCGGAAAGGTTATTATTGATGGCTATTATGATGGAATTGTCATTGACACAAAAGTTAAGAAAATTTTAAAAAATGTGCCCGACAATAAAGCTCAGATTTTAAAAAATTTAGCAATAAAAACACCAGAAAAAGTAGGAAGCTTTTATCAAGAAGCTTTGCAATATCCATCTTTAAATATCAGAGGGTTGTCTTCTGGCTGGGTTGGTAAAAAAGCAAGAACCATTATTCCAGCAACTGCCACAGCTGCAATAGATATTCGGTTGGTTCCAGAAAGTGATGGAAACCGTTTAAAAAACCGGATCAAACAACATATTAAAAAACAAGGATTTTATATTACAGATAAAGTTCCTACACTAGCAGAAAGAATGCAATATGAAAAAATTGTAAAATTTGACAGTGGCTCAATTACAAATCCGTTTAGAACCGACATGAATTTACCTTTTGCAATTTGGTTAGAACAATTGATGGCTTCTAATAACAACACCTCCATAGTAAAAATAAGAATCATGGGAGGAACAGTGCCCATATCTTCTTTTATCAATGAATTGAATATCCCTGCCATTATCATTCCAATGGTAAATCCAGACAATAATCAACACAGTCCAAATGAAAATTTAAAAATCAAAAACATCACATATGGCCTGAAAACATTTTACACTATTTTAAGTACTCCTTTACATTGATAATTTTATTTAAAGAATGTGTAATATTCTTTAATTTGAGCCACTAATCAAGAAAAACAAACATTGAGTAGCGATTTTTACACAACTTCTATTTTGCCATATGCTGGAATGATCATCAAAATTTGTCGAGCGTATACAGATACACAAGAAGATTTTGAAGATTATTATCAGGAAGTATGTTTGCAAATTTGGAGAAGCCGAGAACAATTTCGAGGAGAATCTAAATGGTCTACATGGATCTATCGATTGTCTTTGAACATTTGTTTGACGTTGATTAAGAAAAAGAAAAACAACCGTCAAAATACAGATTCTAAACATTTACCAATTGAAGCAACCGATGAGAATCATTTATTTGCAGATGAATCTTTGAATCTATTATACGCTGCTATTAGACAGTTATCTGAAATAGACCGTGCAGTAATTTTACTGTATTTAGAGGAAAAACCGTACGAAATAATAGCAGATATTATAGGAACAAGTCCCAATAATATTGCGGTGAGAATTACAAGAATTAAAGAACGATTAAAAAAATTATTAGATGGAAAAATCAATTGAAACAATTTGGAAAGAAGGGTTTTTGGAGCCCGATGCATTGGTGGTTCCAAAGCTAAATAATTTGTACACTCGAAAATCGATACACATCATCGACAAGTTCACAAGAATGTTCAAGATCAATTTAAAAGCGATTGTTGTGTTTTCGTTTGTTGTTTTAGTGGCCTCTTTTTTTGCACAAATTTCTTTGTTGGGAATACTGATGTTTATACTTTTCAATGTGATTGTAATAGTAAACAGAAAATTATTGAAAGGATTAAATGAGATTGATAAAAATGTAAGCAGTTATCAATATTTAAAAGCTTTTGACAATTGGATGAAAGCGCAAATTTTGATAAATATGAAAATGTCACGATTTATTTATCCCTATATTTTTCTTGCGATGATTGCTGGATTTTGGTTTTCAAGTAATTTTCAAGCTGTGTTTTCTGAAACTTTAGGAACTCATCAAATCTATTTTCTAAAGGGAATTCCTGTGTTTTGGATACTTGGAATCGTATTGATTACAGGAATTTTAGCGTACTTTGGCGGAGCGATATACAAATTTGATTTAAAAATTGTGTACGGAAGAGTACTACGAAAGTTAGATGAGGTTATTGCAGATATGAATGAGCTAAGAGGGTAATTAATAAAAATAAAAAAAGATGAACATCAACGAAACCATTTCTTTTTTCGAAAATTTACAATTGGATACAGAGAACAAGTCTGAAAGAAAAACACATGAAAAATTCATAGCAATTCTTACAGGTTTGAAAAGTAAAAACCTCACAAAAGAACAGTTTCAGAAAATTGAACAAGCGTTGAATACGCTAACTGTAAAAGTGATTACTGAAAACAGAAATAAAGAATTCAAGAAAAAACTAGCAAATTTCACCACCTATTTAAAAGATGAATTTTCGTTTATTACAGAAGGGTATTATACCGCTATCGGAATGAGTTTAGGAATGTGTTTTGGAGTTGCTTTTGGAGGTGTTTTTAGTAAAACTCTTGGAGTCTCAATGGGGCTTACAATGGGAATGCTAATCGGATTAATTGCAGGTAGAATTAAGGATTCTGAAGCAGAAAAACAAGGACGCGTATTAAAAACAAAGCGTGATTAGGTTGCGGTATTTTGGGTCTAAAAATTAAAGAGTTTTTTCTTTTTGCTAATAAGATACACGCCTATAACTACCAAAAAACAACTAATAATCTTAACAAGATTAATGTCTTGAGCATATTCTGTAAAACCCAACACATAGGCATATATACTTACCATGATAAAACTAACTGCTGGTTGTAAATACACATAACTTCCAGTTACAGCAGGCGAAACATAGTTAAGGGCATAGATATTAAACAGATACGTTAAAAAGGTGGTTCCTATAATTACAAAAGCAATGGCGCCATAAGTCTGTGCTGTAAATGCTGAAAAATCAGTGCTCATCACATCGTTAATTCCAACTGGAAACATAAAAAGAAATCCAAATAAAAACACCCAGCTAATCACAGTAAGTGCGTTGTATTTTTTCATCAAAGGTTTTGCCAACACCAAATACAATCCATAAGAAGCCGCATTGATAAAAACAAAAAGGTTTCCAAGTAGAGAACTTGTTCCTTCAGTCTGATTCCCATATGTAATTAGTAACACAGCACCAATGCCACCAGTCGTAATACCAAGTAGCTTATTTGTAGTGATTTTATCTTTCAATATAAAAGCGCTAAACACCACAGTAAAAACAGGGATGAACGTAATGATGATAGAGGCATCAATGGGTGATGTTAGACTTAATCCATGAAAAAACAAGAGTTGGTTTACTGCCACTCCTAATAATCCACATACAATTAATCTTGGAAAATCTTTTTTTTCGATGGTTTCTTTTATAAAATACTTGAGTACCCAAAAGAGAACTCCAGCTCCTAGAATTCGTAAGAAAACAAATGCGGAGGGTCCAATTTTATTTGGCATCACGCCTTTGGCAATCAGGTAATTTACACCGTAAATTAGGTTGGCTCCAAAGAGCGCAAGGTGCGCTTTTAAAATGTTGTTTTTCAAAATAGAAATCTGTTTGATATTACAAATAACGGTCTTTTTTTTAAGGAAGTGATTTGAAAAAAAGAAATACAATCAATAGAGGTGTTTTGTGGAATTTAAATGCTGAAAATCAGGCTAGATAAGCAAGTGTAATTTTACTTTATTCTTTTGCAGATTAACTGTAACTTTGCCACTTCTAAAATGGAACAAACAGTATGCAGTACAATCATATAGCAATTGAAAAAAAGTGGCAAAAGTATTGGGAACAACACCAAACTTTTAAGGCGAGTAATACCTCCGATAAGCCAAAATATTATGTATTGGACATGTTTCCGTATCCATCAGGAGCTGGTTTGCATGTGGGGCATCCTTTAGGATATATTGCTTCAGATATTTATGCACGTTATAAACGTCATAAAGGGTTTAATGTATTGCACCCACAAGGCTATGATTCTTTTGGATTGCCAGCAGAACAATATGCAATTCAGACAGGTCAGCATCCAGCAAAAACGACCGAAGAAAACATTAAAACCTATAGAAGACAATTAGATCGCATTGGTTTTTCATTTGATTGGTCTCGAGAAGTTCGTACTTCAAATCCAGAATATTACAAATGGACACAATGGATTTTTATACAGCTATTTGAATCTTGGTACAATAAAGATACTGATAAAGCGGAAGGGATTTCTACATTAATTGCAAGTTTTAAAAAATTAGGAAACGCAAACATACATGCGGTTTCTGATGAAGGTATTCCTATTTTCTCTGCGGAGGAATGGAAGGGGTTTTCAAAAACAGCACAAGAGAAAATTTTATTACAATACCGCTTAACCTATTTGTCAGATACCGAAGTAAATTGGTGTCCGGCTTTAGGAACTGTGTTGGCGAATGATGAAATGGTGAATGGTGTTTCAGAACGTGGAGGTCATCCGGTAGTTCGTAAAAAAATGACCCAATGGTCTATGCGAATCTCTGCCTATGCACAACGATTGTTAGACGGATTAGAAACGATTGATTGGCCGCAACCTTTAAAAGACTCTCAAACCAATTGGATTGGAAAATCAGTTGGAGCCATGGTGATTTTTCAAGTTGCTTCAACAGCGCCAAAAGAAAACGCAACAGTAAAATTATCATATAAAAAATTAGAAGCCTTAAAAGAAATGCGTTTGAACTTATCAAAAGCAGAAGGTCTTCTTTGGGATGAATTAAAAAATAAAAAAGGAGCAGCAAAATTCAGAAAGAAATATACGATTGGTACATTTTTGGTTGATTATGTATGCTTGGCAAAAAATACAATTGTAGAGTTTTCTGGAAAAGAAGACGAAGCGGCAAGAGATTCTTATTTTGAAAGTGAAGGGCTTAATATTGTTCGTTTTACAGATAAAGAAGTACTAGAAAATGTATTGGCAGCAGTTTCAAAAATTAATAATGCAATTCAATTTCCAAAAGCTGTAAAAACAAAGCCGTTACTAACGGCCTCTTCTTCGGAAAGTACTGGGGATAAGATAGAAGTATTTACGACACGTCCCGATACTATTTTTGGAGTGTCGTTTATGACCTTGGCTCCCGAACATGAGCTAGTATCAAAAATTGTGACAGCAGACCAAAAGGATGCCGTAAACACCTATATAGAAGCGACAGCAAAACGTAGTGAACGCGATAGAATGGCAGATGTAAAAACCATTTCAGGAATATTTACTGGAGCCTATGCATTGCATCCGTTTACGGGAAAAGAAGTGCCTATTTGGATTGGAGATTATGTGTTGGCTAGCTACGGAACAGGAGCGGTAATGTCAGTTCCTTGTGGAGATCAACGCGATTATGATTTTGCAAAACACTTCAATATTGACATTCCGAATATTTTTGAAGGCGTAGATATTTCTGAACAAGCACACGAAGGAAAAGACGGAACTAAAATTGCAAACTCTGACTTTTTAAATGGGCTGAATTATAAGAAAGCATTAAAACTAGCCATTTACGAATTGGAAAAAAGAAACATTGGTTTTGGAAAAATAAATTACCGTTTGCGAGACGCCGTGTTTAGCAGACAGCGGTATTGGGGAGAGCCTTTCCCGGTGTATTACAAAGACGGAATACCTCAAATGATTGATGTAAAACACTTGCCAATTGTATTGCCAGAAGTAGAAAAATACTTGCCAACCGAAGATGGAAAACCACCCTTGGGAAATGCTACTGAATGGGCTTGGGATTCACGAGGGAAAAAAGTAGTGCCAAACGAAAAATTGAAAAACAAAACGGTGTACCCATTAGAGTTAAACACCATGCCAGGATGGGCAGGAAGTTCATGGTACTTTAATAGATATATGGATTCGAACAATGAGGGTGAATTTGTTAGCAAAGAAGCCGTTGACTATTGGAAAGAAGTAGATTTATATATTGGCGGATCTGAACATGCCACCGGGCATTTATTGTACGCTCGTTTTTGGCAAAAGTTCTTGTTTGATAAAGGATTATTGCCTGTTGATGAGTTTGCAAAAAAACTCATCAACCAAGGAATGATTTTAGGGACGAGTGCTTTTGTATACAGAGAAGAAGGAACGAATACCTTTTTGTCTAAAGGGTTGATTGAAGGTAAAACAGTTCAACCAATACATGCAGATGTTTCATTAGTTAATTCATCAGATGAGTTAGATGTCGAAGCATTTAAAAATCACCCAATAAATGTTGATTTCAAAGATGTTGAATTTGTATTAGAAGATGGAGTTTACAAAGTCGGTAGAGAAGTAGAAAAAATGTCCAAGTCGAAATACAATGTGGTAAATCCAGATGCTATTTGCGAAGAATATGGTGCTGATTCATTGCGCCTGTTCGAGATGTTTTTAGGGCCGTTAGAACAAGCAAAGCCCTGGAAAACTTCTGGTATTTCTGGAGTGTCATCATTCTTAAAAAAATTATGGAAGCTGTATTTTAATGGAGAGTCCTTTGAAGTTTCTGAAGACAAACCAACAAAAGAGGAATTAAAAGTATTGCATAAAACCATTAAAAAAGTCGAAGAAGACATTGAGAATTTTTCGTTCAATACGTCGGTTTCTACCTTTATGATTGCAGTTAATGAGCTGACAGCGTTGACATGTAACAAACGTGCTATTTTGGAACCTTTAGCAATATTGATTTCGCCATACGCACCACATATTGCAGAAGAATTATGGAGTTTATTGGGTCATAAAGGTTCGATTGCTACAGCAAATTTTCCTGTTTTTGAATCCAAACATTTGGTAGAAAGCTCAAAAAATTACCCAATTTCTTTTAACGGAAAAATGCGTTTTATCTTAGAGTTGCCACTAGATTTATCAAAAGAAGAAATTGAGAACATTGTTATGACCCATGAAAAAACAATTGCACAATTAGATGGAAGAACACCTAAAAAGGTGATTGTGGTTCCTGGTAAAATTGTGAACATTGTTGGCTAAATATGCTAACCTCTTTGAATTTAAGAGTTTGTGACGATGTTGTTCCTTTATTGTGACAACAACATATAATTTTGTTTACCTTGTCCTTTCAAAATAAACTATTGATAAACTTCAAAAACATATCATTACGAATTCGAATTTTTCTTGCCATGATTCTATTGGTATTAATGGCTTCTATTTTGATTGTTGCGGTAACTATTTATCAATATGACGAAGAAACCAAAGAGTACAATATAGAACGATTTGGACGTAAAGAAGCGGCAACAAAAGTTAGAATATCACAATTATTAAAGAGAGCTAACTTAGAGATTGTTACTACAGAAAATCTGTCTACACTATTTCAGCAGCAAATTTTTGATATTTCTAAAGTCCATACACTAGACATTTCAATTTTTGATTTGGACGGAAACTTACTCAAAACATCCATAATAAAACCGTTTAATGATACGATAAAGAACCAAATTTCGTCGACAATTTTAAAAGAGTTGGAAAGCAGGAATCCGCATCGAATTTTTAACAATGCTGAGGTAAAAAACGGAAGTAACGAAACTTCGTACACCTATATAACAGATTTAAAGTTGAAAAAAATAGGGGTCTTACAGCTCAAATTTTTTCAAGACAATTCAGAGCAAAAAAGAGAGCTGAAAGAATTTATGTATAGACTGGCATATGTTTATTTATTAATGTTTTTGGTTGCCATTGCGTTGGCGTATTTTTTATCAAGCTATATCACACGATCTCTTAAAACTATTTCTGATAAAATTCACACTACTCGATTGCATGAACGTAATGAAAAAATAGAAGTGGGAAAAGTGAGTTCAGAAATTAACACATTGATTGATGCCTATAATAGTATGATTGATGAGCTGCAAGAAAGCGCTGTAAAATTGGCAAAAAGCGAACGGGAACAGGCGTGGAGAGAAATGGCAAAACAGGTAGCGCACGAAATTAAAAACCCGCTAACACCGATGCGGTTGACAGTGCAAAGTTTCGAGAAAAGATTCAATCCAGAAGAACCCAACATCAAACAGAAGGTAAAAGAATACAGTCAGACGTTAATTCAGCAAATAGACGTGATGAATTCTATTGCCTCTGCTTTTTCGGATTTCGCCAAAATGCCCATTCGAAAAAAAGAAGAAATTGATGCGGTGGCTGTTGTTAAATCTGCCTTAGATATTTTTAACGAAGCGTACATCAGTTATACGAGTGCAGAGAAGACGCTGTCTGTAAATCTAGACAAAACGCAGTTGATTCGGATTGTGACCAATCTAGTAACCAACGCAATTCAAGCACTTGAAAACAAAGAAAACCCAAGTATAAAAGTGCATGTTTCTTCAGAGGAAACAGTCATTAAAATTACGGTTACTGACAATGGAAAAGGAATAGAAGAAGACGTAACAGCATTGATTTTTGAACCTAAATTCACAACCAAAACAAGCGGAATGGGGTTGGGTTTACCAATGATAAAACAAATAATTGAAACCTATGACGGAACCATTTCTTTTACTTCGGAAGAAGGAAGAGGAACCGTTTTTACAGTAATCCTACCAAAAACATAAACACATGAACTTCGAAAACGTATTGACTTCAGTAGAAAATGGATTGGCAACCATCACGATTAATCGACCAAAAAAATTAAATGCCTTAAACAAAGCAACGATAGAAGAATTGCATGATGCTTTTGAAATGTTAGAAGCAGATCCTGCGGTAACAGTAATTATCCTTACTGGGAGCGGAGAGAAGGCTTTTGTTGCAGGCGCAGATATTTCTGAATTCGCTCATTTTTCGGTAGAGGAAGGAAAAAATTTAGCAATACAAGGACAAGCGATATTGTTTGATTTTGTAGAAAAATTAAGCACACCAGTAATTGCTGCCGTTAATGGATTTGCTTTGGGTGGCGGATTGGAACTGGCAATGTCTTGTCATTTTAGAATTGCTTCAGACAATGCAAAAATGGGATTGCCAGAAGTTTCTTTAGGGATTATTCCAGGGTATGGAGGAACACAACGCTTGCCACAATTAATTGGTAGAGGAAGAGCAATGGAATTGATCATGACTGCAGGAATGATTTCTGCCGATGATGCTAAAAGCTACGGACTCGTAAATCACGTAACGACCCCAGAAGAACTGATGCCATTGGCACTTAAAATAGCGAGTAAAATTTCTAGAAATTCATCTCAGGCAATTGCTGCAGCGATCAACGCGATAAATTCAAATTTTAAAGACGGAACAGATGGCTATTCTGTAGAAATAAAAGAATTTGGAAATTGCTTTGGTACCGAAGATTTTAAAGAAGGAACGACAGCGTTTTTAGAGAAAAGAAAACCAAATTTTTAAGGAATATTATTTTTCTCCATTCCACTCAGCATAGAACTGTTCTAAAAATTGTTCCATATACTGATGTCTATCAGAAGCGATTCTCTTTCCGGTTTTGGTATTCAGGGTGTCTTTTAAGAGCAATAATTTTTCATAAAAATGATTGATGGTTGGAGAAGAAGAATGCTTGTATTCTTCTTTTGTCATGTGTAGGTTAGGCGGAATTTCTGGGTTGTACAATTCGCGATTTTTGAATCCACCATAATTAAAACATCGAGCAATCCCGATTGCGCCAATAGCATCTAAACGGTCTGCATCTTGAACAACATCTAATTCTGGAGAGCTGAATTCCTCACCTTTTTCTAAGCTACTTTTAAAAGAGATATAATTGATGATATTTTCAATATGTATAATTACACTTTCGCTTACGTGTTCGCTTTCTAAAAAAATCCGTGCTTTTTCAGGGCCAATAGTTTCGTCTCCATTGTAGAATTTACTATCAGCAATATCGTGAAGTAATGCGCCTAAGGAAATGACAAATGCATCAATAGGTCCTTCGTCTTTAGCGATGAGTTTGGCATTGTTAAAGACTCTTTCGATGTGAAACCAATCATGCCCACCTTCAGCACCTTTCAAGGTTTCTTTTACAAAAGCAATGGTGTTTTGTATTATTTGAGCTTTGTTCATAAGTGTAAACATAAAAAAAACCACTCAAATTTGAATGGTTTTTAGTCTTGATTCTTGTTGCTATAAACCTTGCTTCAATTTTGGTAACTGAGCGTAGTCGAAGTTAACAGAACTCTTCATAAGCATCTGCTAAATTTTGTGCAATCATTTGTGCAGATCTACCTTCAATATGATGACGCTCTAGCATGTGTACTAAAGTTCCATCTTTAAACAAGGCAATTGCTGGTGAAGATGGAGGGAAGGGAATCATATATTCTCTAGCTTTTTGTGTAGATTCTTTTTCTACACCTGCAAAAACAGTGGTTAAATGACTAGGGTTTTTATCTGCGTCTAAAGAAGCGATTGCTCCTGGTCTTGCAGTTCCTGCTGCACAACCACAAACAGAATTTACCATTACTAAGGTAGTTCCTTCTTTTGCCAACGCACTATCAACATCTTCAGCAGTGTATAAAGCATCAAAACCAGCGTTGATCAACTCGTCTCGCATTGGTTTTACTAATTCTTCTGGATACATAATTTGTCTATTTTTTAGGAGACAAAGGTACAGATAAAATTCAGGAATTAAAAGTGCAAGATTCTAACAAATTGTTAACTTTTATGCTGCTTAATTATATGTATATTTGACCTCTTAAAATTAGAATTAAATGGGGAGTTTTACCAAATGGTTAGGAGCAGGATTAGGGTTTACATTAGGAGGTCCAATAGGAAGTATTATTGGCTATGCTGTAGGAAGTTTTGTTGACGGGTTTTCTAAAGAAGACATTCTTAGAGAGCAACAAATGGCGCAATCAAGAAGAGGAACAAGCAATACACAGTCGGGAGATTTCGAAATTAGTTTATTGGTCTTGGCATCTATTGTAATTAAAGCAGACGGAAAGGTTGATCAACGAGAATTGAATTTTGTAAGAACTCAATTTGTTGGAATGTATGGAAAAGAACGCGCAAACCACGCCTTTAAATTGTTTAGCGGGATTATCAAAAAAAACATTTCAGCACATCAAGTTTGTGGCCAAATTAGGCAACACATGCCGCATGCATCAAGGTTACAGCTGTTGCACTTTTTGTTTGGTATTGCAAAATCAGATGAATTTGTTACGACTTCTGAGGTAGAGGAAATAAAAAAAATTGCAGGCTATTTAAATATCAATCACTATGATTTTGAATCGATAAAGGCCATGTTTTATGATGCGTCAGACAGCGCGTATAAAATGCTAGAAATTCCAAAAACAGCGACAGATACTGAAGTCAAAAAAGCCTATCGAAAAATGGCTAAAAAATACCATCCAGATAAGTTACAAGATTTAGGAGAAGAGCATCTAAAAGGAGGTAAAGAGAAGTTTTTACAAATTCAAAATGCCTATGATAAAATTAAAAACGAACGAGGGATGTAGCGATAATCTTTTATCCTTCTAAAAAGAATCGAAAACTCCAGTTAAAAACTGGAGTTTTTTATGTGAGAAACCCTAGAAATCAAAGAAAATATGTAATTTCGCAAATTGAATATACAGAAGGACACAAAGCGCATGAAATTTACTGAGTATAAAGGACTTGACTTACCAAAAGTAGCGGAAGAAATCTTACAATACTGGGAGGATAATAATATTTTTGAAAAGAGTATTAGCTCTCGAGAAGGAAAGGAATCTTTTGTCTTTTTTGAAGGGCCACCTTCTGCAAACGGATTGCCAGGAGTGCATCACGTGTTAGCAAGAGCAATCAAAGATATTTTTCCGCGATATAAAACCATGAAAGGCTTTCAAGTAAAACGTAAAGCAGGTTGGGATACACATGGGCTTCCGGTAGAATTAGGTGTAGAAAAAGAACTCGGAATTACCAAAGAAGATATCGGAACTAAAATTACGGTAGAAGCTTACAACGAGGCGTGTAAAAAAGCAGTCATGCGTTATACCGATATTTGGAATGACATGACTCGTAAAATAGGTTATTGGGTAGATATGGAAGATCCATATGTAACCTATAAATCGAAATACATGGAGAGTGTTTGGTGGTTGTTAAAGCAAATTTATAATAAGAATTTGTTGTATAAAGGATACACCATTCAGCCGTATTCTCCAAAAGCAGGAACAGGATTAAGTTCACACGAATTGAATCAACCTGGAACGTATCAAGACGTTACAGACACCACTGTTGTTGCACAATTTAAAACCATAAAAGAAACATTGCCTAGCCTTTTACAAGTTGATGGCGATGTACACTTTTTAGCTTGGACTACAACTCCTTGGACGTTGCCAAGTAATACAGCATTAACTGTTGGAGCTAAGATTGAGTATGTATTGGTGCAATCCTATAATCAATACACTTTTGAACCTATCAAAGTTGTATTGGCAAAAAAATTGGTTTCAAAACAATTTAACGGAAAGTTTTTTGAAGCAGCTACTGAAGAATTATCAGCATATACTGCTGGAGATAAAAAGATTCCGTTTGCTATTTTAAGTGAATGTAAAGGAGCTGATTTAGTAGGAGCTCGGTACGAACAAATCTTACAATTTGCCTTGCCATATGAAAACCCTGAAAATGCATTTAGAGTAATTTTAGGAGATTTTGTAACCACAGAAGACGGAACAGGAATTGTACATACAGCACCAACTTTTGGACAAGATGATGCTATGGTTGCTAAACAAGCAACACCAGAAGTTCCGCCAATGTTGGTATTAGATGCAGATGGAAATCCAGTTCCTTTGGTAGACCTACAAGGAAAGTTTAGACCAGAAATGGGAACGTATGCTGGTAAATATGTAAAAAACGAATATTACAATGATGGCGAAGCTCCAGAAAAATCTGTAGATGTAGAATTGGCCATTCAATTAAAAATAGAAAACAAAGCGTTTAAGGTAGAAAAGTATGTGCACAGTTATCCAAACTGCTGGCGTACCGATAAGCCAATTTTATACTACCCGTTAGATTCTTGGTTTATCAAGGTAACGGATGTAAAAGAACGCATGCATGAATTGAACAAAACAATCAACTGGAAACCGGAATCTACGGGAACTGGTCGTTTTGGAAACTGGTTAAAAAATGCCAATGATTGGAATTTATCTCGTTCTCGTTTTTGGGGAATTCCATTGCCAATCTGGAGAACAGAAGACGGTAAAGAAGAAATTTTGATTGGCTCTGTAGAAGAGTTGAAGTCAGAAATGAGACGCGCTGTTGATGCAGGTGTTATGGAGGAAGATATTTTTGCTAATTTTGAAGTTGGCAACATGTCTGAAGAAAATTATGACACCATTGATTTGCATAAAAATGTAGTTGATACTATTGTATTGGTTTCTGCTTCAGGGCAGCCCATGAAACGCGAAAGCGATTTGATTGATGTGTGGTTTGACTCCGGGTCAATGCCGTATGCACAATGGCATTATCCGTTCGAAAACAAAGAATTGATTGACAACAAAGAAGCCTATCCGGCAGATTTTATTGCAGAAGGAGTAGATCAAACAAGAGGATGGTTTTATACCTTACATGCCATAGCAACCATGGTTTTTGATTCTGTAGCCTATAAAAATGTAGTATCAAATGGATTGGTGTTAGATAAAAACGGCCAGAAAATGTCGAAGCGTCTAGGAAACGCAACAGATCCTTTTGAAACATTAAAAACCTATGGAGCTGATGCCACACGTTGGTATATGATCAGCAATGCAAATCCGTGGGATAATTTAAAATTTGATTTAGAAGGAATTGCAGAAGTTCGCAGAAAATTTTTCGGAACTATTTACAATACATATTCTTTCTTTACGCTGTATGCAAACATTGATAATTTTACGTATTCAGAAGCAGATATTCCGTTAGAAGAACGTCCAGAAATTGATCGTTGGGTATTGTCAGAACTAAATACATTGATCAAAAAAGTAGATATTTTTTACGCCGAGTATGAGCCTACAAGAGCTACAAGAGCAATTTCTGATTTTGTACAAGAGTTGTTAAGCAATTGGTATGTTCGTTTGAGTAGAAGGCGTTTTTGGAAAGGAGATTATCAGCAAGATAAAATTTCTGCGTACCAAACCTTATATACGTGTATGCTAACGGTTGCAAAATTAAGTGCAGCAGTTGCTCCATTTTTCATGGACAGGTTGTACAAAGATTTGACAGAAGTAACCCAAAAAGAAAATTTTGAAAGCGTACATCTGTCGGAATTCCCAATAGTTAATGAAGCGATTATAGATAAAGATTTAGAGCGTAAAATGAAGAGTGCGCAAACCATTTCCTCGTTGGTATTGTCTTTAAGAGCCAAAGAAAAAATTAAAGTTCGCCAACCATTGCAAAAAATAATGATTCCAGTATTAGACGCTTCTCAAAAAGAAGCAATATTAGCGGTTTCTGATTTGATAAAGCATGAAGTAAATGTAAAAGAAATTGAGCTACTAGAAGATGCTTCAGGAATTTTGGTAAAACAAATAAAACCCAATTTTAAAACCTTAGGGCCAAAGTTTGGTAAAGACATGAGGTTGGTTTCTAGCGCAATACAGGGGTTTTCTCAAGAAGAAATCATTAAGATCGAAAAAGAGGGAAATCTTTCTATTGAAATTGATGGGAAAAGCATAAATTTGGCAAATTCAGATGTAGAAATTTCATCAAAAGATATTGAGGGTTGGTTAGTTGCCAATGCTGATGGGCTTACAGTTGCGTTAGATGTGACTATTACAGAAGAATTACGGAAAGAGGGAGTTGCTAGAGAATTGATTAATAGAATTCAAAATTTACGTAAAGATTCAGGCTTAGAAGTAACAGATAAAATTAAGTTGACCGTTTTAAAACATGAAAACTTAGAAGCTTCTGTCTTAGAAAATGAAAAATATATAATGAGTGAGACATTGACCCGTGAATTGGTTTTTGTTAACGAATTAGAAAATGGAACACCCATTGAATTTGACACCATTAAAAGTAAAATAGAAATACATAAACTGTAGGAATGATGATCGAAAAAAAAGTTAGATATTCTGATAAAGACTTACAAGAGTTCAAAGAAATTATATTGAAAAAAATAGCTCGTGCTGAAGAAGATTTGGCCTTGCTAGAAAGCTCGTATAAAAATGATGCAAATAATGGGACAGATGATACTTCTCCGTCATTTAAATCGTTTGATGAAGGTTCTGAAACCATGAGCAAAGAAGCGAATGTGCAATTGGCAATTCGTCAAGAAAAATTCATTCGCGATTTAAAAAATGGGTTGCTTCGTATTGAAAATAAAACCTATGGAGTGTGTAGAATTTTAGGAAAGTTGATTCAAAAAGAACGCTTAAAATTAGTGCCTCATGCAACCTTAAGCATCGAAGCGAAAAGAAAACAATAAATATAAAAGCTTCCATTTGGAGGCTTTTTTTAGCAACGTACATATCACTAGTTTTATGTCAAAAAAAAATACTGCCATTGTTGTAATTGTACTAGCGCTTTTAATAGATCAAATTAGTAAGATCTATATCAAAACGCATTTTACAATAGGAGAAGAACTTACTGTTTTTTCAGATTGGTTTATCATCCATTTTACAGAAAATAACGGAATGGCTTGGGGCTTTGAATTTGGCGGAAAATCAGGAAAATTGTTTTTAACCCTGTTTAGATTGGTTGCTATTTCTGGAATCGTTTATTGGCTGTATGACACCATAAAAAAAAACGCTCCAACTCCAGTTATCGTCGCTATTTCTTTAATTTTTGCTGGTGCTGTTGGGAACATCATAGATTCTGTTTTTTATGGAGTTATTTTTGATTCTTCAGCGCATAAAGTCGCTACCTTATTTTCTGAACATCCTTATGGAGAAATCTTTTATGGAAAAGTTGTAGACATGTTGTATTTTCCGATGTGGGAAGGAACCTTACCCAACTGGATTCCATTTGTAGGCGGAGATCATTTTACGTTTTTCAATGCTATTTTTAACGGTGCAGATTCTTTTATAACCATTGGTGTATTGCTGTTGTTTATTTTTAGCAAACAAGCTTTTCCGAAAGAAGAAAAAGCAACAACTATTTCAGAAAGTATATAAGCACTATTTCTTTTCTGAACACTCTTATTTAAAAGCTGCTGTTTTTTAAATTTGAGAATGAACCATCACATCTAAAAAAATGGTATTTTCGTAAGATGCCAACAGCGTTAGAAATTCAACTAAAAACATTACCAAATTCCCCAGGTGTTTATCAATACTATGATAAAGAAGAGGTCCTTTTGTATGTTGGAAAAGCTAAGAACTTAAAAAAGAGAGTAGCTTCTTATTTTACGAAAACTCACGAACAAGGTAAAACAAGAGTGTTGGTAAAGAAAATAGTTTCTATAAAACATATTGTTGTAGAGACCGAAACCGATGCGCTGCTTTTAGAAAATAATCTGATAAAAAAATACCAACCTAGGTATAATATCATGCTAAAAGATGATAAAACCTATCCTTGGATTTGCATCAAAAAAGAACGCTTCCCTCGAATATTTTTAACTCGAAATGTACTAAAAGATGGCTCAGAATATTTTGGCCCTTATACATCGGTAAGAACGGTGAAGGCTCTGCTAGATTTAATCAAAGAGCTGTATCCTCTTAGAACTTGCAAGTATGATTTAAGCAAAACAAACATTAAAAACGGCAAGTATAAAGTTTGTTTAGAGTATCATTTGGGGAATTGCAAAGGCGCTTGTGAAGGCTTGCAAACGTTGGAGAATTATCAACTAGACATTGATGCAATTCGGAATATTGTCAAAGGAAACTTTAAGGAATCATTAGAGAAATTTAAAGAATTGATGCTTCGTTTTTCAGCAAATATGGAGTTTGAAGAGGCGCAAAAAATCAAAGAAAAAATAGATGTATTGTCCAATTATCAAGCAAAATCTACGGTGGTAAATCCATCGATAAACAATGTGGATGTATTTTCTGTTATTTCTGATGAAAGCTTCGGGTATGTCAATTTTTTTAAGATTGCAAATGGAGCAATCATTCAATCACACACCGTTGAGATTAAGAAAAAATTAGAGGAAACAGACAAGCAATTATTAGAACTTTCCATCATAGAAATTCGGCAACGTTTCAATTCGCAATCCAAAGAAATTTACACACCTTTTCCTGTTGATTTGGGAGACGACATAAAAGTAACCGTACCAAAACTGGGCGATAAAAAACGAATTGTAGAATTGTCTGAAAGAAATGCAAGGTACTTTCGACAAGATCGTTTTAAGCAACTACAAATTGTAGATCCAGAAAGACATGTAAAGCGAATTATGGCACAACTAAAAAAGGATTTGCGACTACATGAAGAGCCTAGACATATTGAATGTTTTGATAATTCAAACACTCAAGGAACGCATCCTGTTGCCGCTTGTGTTGTTTTTAAAGATGGAAAACCTAGTAAAAAAGAATACAGGCATTACAACATTAAAACCGTAGCAGGACCAGACGACTTTGCCTCTATGGAAGAGGTGGTTTTTAGAAGATATAAAAGACTATTGGCAGAAAACGAGCCGCTTCCTCAATTGATTATTGTTGATGGTGGAAAAGGGCAATTATCATCAGCTTTAAAAAGTTTGGATTTATTGGGTTTGCGTGGGAAGATTGCTATTATCGGAATTGCAAAAAGACTTGAAGAGATTTATTATCCAGGAGATTCCATTCCGATGTATTTAGACAAGAAGTCTGAAAGTTTAAAAGTGATACAATTTTTAAGAAATGAAGCACACAGATTCGGAATTACATTGCATAGAAATAAGCGTAGCAAAAGCGCAATTCAATCTGAGTTAGAACAAGTTCCGTTCATTGGAAAACAAACAATTACCACATTATTGCGAAAATTTAAATCGGCAAAAAGAGTAAAAAACGCTACATTTGAAGAGCTGAAAGCTGAAATAGGAAGTTCAAGAGCTCTAAAAATAGTAGACTATTTTAATATTTCAAGAACATGATGAAAAAATTGCTAGTTTTTTTACTGTTGTTATCTCTCTCATTATCTGCGCAAAGCAAGCAGCCTAAAGTTGGGCTTGTTTTAAGTGGAGGTGGTGCAAAAGGATTTGCACATATTGGAGTTTTAAAAGCAATAGACAAAGCGGGAATTCAAATAGATTATATTGGGGGTACAAGCATGGGTGCAATTATCGGAGGCTTGTATGCTGCAGGTTATAGCGCTAGTGAAATCGAAAAAACCATGTTAGAAACAGATTTTTTCAACTTGTTAAAAGATGTCAGTCCAAGAAGGTCTAAAACCTTTTTTGAAAAAGAATATGGAGAGAAACATAGCTTTGTTTTGCCTGTTTATGGAGGGAAAATAGGGTTTCCAAAAGTAGCTTCTAATGGACAAAATGTATTGAATTATTTGACATATTTATTGTCTCCAGTAGATTCTATAGGTGATTTCTCAAAATTACCAATTCCGTTTTTTTGCATTGCAACCGATGTAGAAACAGGAGAACAAGTAAAGTTAACCAAAGGGTATTTACCATTGGCATTAAGAGCAAGTAGTTCTTTTCCAACTATCTTAACTCCTGTAGAAGTTGATGGTAAGCTATTAATTGACGGAGGGATTGCAAATAATTTCCCAATAGATGAGATGAAAAAAATGGGCGCCGATATCATTATTGGTGTTGATGTACAGGGGGAGTTGTTTAAAAAAGAAAAAATAAAATCCATTTTAGATGTACTGAGTCAGGTTACAAGTTATCAGATGTATAAGAAGCTCCCTGTTCAAATTGCAAATACAGATGTGTATATACATCCAGATATTTCTGATTATTCGGTAGTTTCTTTTGATAAGGATGAGGAATTGATAGAAAAAGGAAAGGAAGTTAGTATTCCGTTTGGTGCTATTTTTGATAGCATTTCCAACTTACAAATTCAAAAGAAAAAACGGTTCAATAAAAATACCGAGCCGTCAAAATTTTTGTTGAACGAGATTGAGATTAAAGGCGAAAAAAACTATACGAGATCCTATATTTTAGGAGCTCTTAAGTTACAGATTGGCGATTCTATCTCTTATAAAGAGATGTCAAAAAAAATAAATTATTTAACCTCTACAGGTAATTTCCAGCGAGTAGATTTTATATTCGAAAAGAATACAACAGGTAGAAAGTTAATAATAACCACTAAAGAGAATGTTGAAAAGGCAGAATTAAGATTGGGTTTGCATTATGATTTGGTTTATAAATCTGCAGTTTTGATCAATTACAAGCATAAAAACATACTGCTTAAAAACGATGTGTTGTCTGTTGATTTGATTATAGGAGATAAGCCAAGGTATAATTTGGATTATTTTGTGGATAATGGATTTTATTATAGTTATGGGTTTAGCTCCAGATACAATGGGTTTCGAGCGGGCATTGCTTTTAATGAAGAAGGGATTAATGAGTTAGATTTAAACTACTCAGATTTTACCAATTCAATACATGTTCAAACAACTTTTGATCGAAAATTTGCTTTTGGAATAGGACTTGAGTATAAAAGAGTTGTCGCAAAAACCAACACCATTTCTACAAGTTCTGAAGGTTCTTTTTTCTTTGATAAAAGTAATTATATAAACGGAATTTCTTATCTGAAATTAGACACCTATGACGATAAATATTTTCCCAAAAAAGGCGTACAACTTGATGCAAACTTCAGATGGTATTTGTGGTCATCAAATTATAACAAAAACTTTGTTCAATTTTCTCAAATATCAGGAAAAATAGGTTTTGTGAAAACATTTTTTGAAAATTTCACAATGGAATATATCTCAGAGGCGGGTTTTACTTTAGGTGAAGTTGGAGCTAAATATTTCGACTTTCACTTAGGGGGTTACAACCAAAATTTAATCAATACGTTTGTTTCTTTTTATGGATATGATATTGGAGCACTTTCAGAACAAACATTTGTAAAGTCGACCTTTTCTTTTAGATATGAAACTTTTAAAAATCAGTATGTCAGTTTTTTAGGGAATTATGCCAGAGTTAAGGAGCTTATATTTGAAAAAGGAATTCTCTTTGATGATACCAAATCAGGATATGCTGTTGGGTATAGTGTAAATTCACTTATGGGACCGATTGAGCTAAAGTACTCATGGTCTCCAGACACTAAAAACCATTATTGGTATTTTAATCTAGGGTTTTGGTTTTAAGAAACAATAACACATAAAAAAACCGCTCTGATTATCAGAGCGGTTTTTTATTTTCGATATTCGAATTGCCTTACTTACTTTTTTTATAAAATCGATATTGTAAGTATTGGTAAGCATCTCTAGGTAAAATATGAATCCACTTTTTGTATTTTAAAAACCATCTGAAACGAACAGACGTCACCCCTTCTTTTAGATAGGATGCTACAAAAGGATGTACGTTTAAGGTAATCTCTTTGTAGTTTTTGTCGCTAGAAATTATTCTTTCTAACTCATTTTCAATTTGATCTATTAAAACAATAGGAGCTTCAACTTCTCCATTTTTATTTGGATTGGGCTCTCTTGTTTTAATAGCTAGCTCAGGGCGAACCCGTTGTCTAGTAATTTGTATCAAACCAAATTTACTTGGAGGTAAAATTTTGTGTTTTGTTCTGTCAAGAGACATTTCATCTTTCAAATATTGATAGAGTTTGTTTCTGTTTTCTGAACTTTGCATGTCAATAAAATCAACCACAATAATTCCTCCCATATCTCTTAATTGTAATTGTCTGGCAACTTCTTTTGCCGCAATTAAATTAACTTCCAGAGCTGTATCTTCTTGAGAATTAGCTTTGTTAGATCTATTACCACTATTTACATCTATTACATGCAATGCTTCGGTATGTTCAATAACCAAATAAGCACCTTTACTCATGGAAACTGTTTTTCCAAAAGAAGCTTTGATTTGGCGTTCTATACCATGCTTCTCGAAAATAGGTGTTTTTGTATCATGTAACTTTACAATGTTTACCTTTTCAGGATAAATTTCTTGTAAATAATCTTTAATCTCTGTGTATAGAGATTTGTCGTTGGTAATAATGTTTGTAAAAGAATCATTCATTACATCTCTTAAAATAGAAGATGCTCTGTTTAGTTCGCTCAATATTTTTGTTGGGGTATTTGTATTTGCAATGCTTTTACACATTGTTTCCCAACGCTCTAAAGAGTTTTGTAAATCTCGATCTAATTCTGCTACTTTTTTCCCTTGAGCAACTGTTCTTAATATCACACCAAATCCTTTTGGTTTGATACTTTGAGCAAGTCTTTTAAGGCGTTCTTTTTCTTTTGAATCTTCTATTTTTTGTGAAACAGAAACTCTGTTAGAAAAAGGAACTAAGACCAAAAATCGACCAGCTATTGAAAGCTCAGAGCTAATGCGAGGTCCTTTTGTAGAAATAGGTTCTTTTACAACTTGCACTAATAAATTTTGTCCTGTTTTTAGAACATCATTAATGCTGCCGCCTTTGTTAATATCGTTTTCAAAGCGGAAATTTTTTAAAGTGAATTCTTTGTATTTACCTGTGCTTACTTTCTTAAGGAATGTATTTAAAGATTGCACTTGTGCACCTAAATCATGATAATGTAAAAAACCATCTTTCGGATAGCCAACATTTACAAAAGCTGCATTTAAGCCAGACAATACCTTTCCTATTTTAGCGATGAAAATATCGCCAACAGAAAATTTATTATCGTTTGTCTCTTTATTTAATTCAATAAGTTTACCATCTCTTAGTAAGGCAAAATCAATATCAGAAGAACTGGAACGAATAATTAATTCTGTTTTCATTCTGAATTTGGTTTTATACTACACAGAATTGTGTAGATGGTTAAAATAATGTTACAGGGTTTTTGCCTGTATGAAGTGTTTAAACTTCTTGTCAATGAACGTTTTTAGCTTGTTAAGCAAAGCTAAGAAAAAGTAAGTGAATTACTTACTTTTTCTTATGTCTGTTTGCTCTCGCTCTTTTCTTACGTTTGTGCGTAGAGATTTTAGCTCTCTTTCTTTTTTTACCACTTGGCATAATTTAATCTGTTTTAAAAACCTGGTAAAAGGTTTTGATGAATACTGTTGTTATTTTATTAATACGTTACTTTTTACTCCTTCGGTAAAAGTCTTAGCTGGTTTAAAAGCTGGAATGTTATGTGCAGGAATTTTGATAGTGGTATTTTTAGAAATATTTCTACCCGTTTTTTCTGCTCTAGTTTTGATGATAAAACTACCAAAACCTCTTAAGTATACATTGTCTCCATTTTCTAATGCATCCTTAACTTCACTCATAAATGCTTCAACTGTTGCTAAAACATCTGCCTTTTCAATTCCAGATTTATCTGAAATTTTCGATACGATATCTGCTTTTGTCATGTTATATATTTATATGTTTATCTTCGTAAATTGCGGCTGCAAAGATATGATAATTAATCTATTCCAAAAAACGAATTGCTTAAAATTATATGAATAATATGATGTACTATTGCAGTAATTTTTTTTAAATGAAATTTTCTAACAGATTAATTGACTGGTATTTACAAAACGACCGTGATTTGCCTTGGCGAAAAACACAAAACCCTTATTTTATTTGGTTGTCAGAAATCATGTTGCAACAAACGCGCGTTAACCAAGGATTGTCTTATTATCTGCGGTTTACAAAAGAATTTCCAACTGTTTTTGATCTTGCAAGTGCAAAAGAATCAACCGTATTAAAACGTTGGCAGGGGTTGGGATATTATTCTCGTGCTCGAAACTTACACCATTCTGCAAAATATATTGCAAACGATTTGCAAGGTATTTTTCCAACGACCTATGATGAAATTAAAAAATTAAAAGGAGTTGGAGATTATACAGCTTCTGCAATTTCATCAATTTGTTTTCATTTGCCAGAAGCGGTTGTTGACGGAAATGTATATAGAGTTTTGTCACGTTATTTCGGAATCGACACACCCATAAATTCATCAAAAGGAATCAAAGAATTTAAGGAACTGGCACAAACATTAATTGATGTCAAAAAACCAGGAACACACAATCAAGCAATAATGGATTTTGGTGCGCTGCATTGCAAACCTCAAAACCCATTATGCATCTCTTGTCCATTGAATGAAAGTTGTGTTGCACTTGAAAAAAAACTGATCAAGGAATTGCCTGTAAAAGAAAAGAAAATTAAGGTTCGGAAACGGTATTTTAATTATTTGGTAATCCTTACAGATGATCAGAAAACAGTTTTAAACGAACGAAAAGGCAAAGGAATTTGGCAAGGTTTGTATGAGTTTCCGGTAGTAGAGTCAGAAAAAAGTATTGACGAAACAGCACTTGTTATTTCTGAAAATTTCAACCAATTACCGTTAAAAGAATATCAGATTTCTCTCTTTAATGAAAAGGAAATTGTTCATAAACTTTCGCATCAGCATTTGTACACAAAATTTTGGATTGTCACGGTGGCTGATTTAGAACAATCGTTGATTTCATGGTCAGCAGTAAATAAGTATCCTGTTCCTGTTTTAATTGCGAACTTTTTAAAAGACTTCAATCCTTCACATTGATATTTTTAGTACATTTGATCGTTGAATAACGATTGTTGATTATGGCAGGAACACTAAATAAAGTAATGCTTATTGGGCATTTAGGAGACGAAGTAAAAATGCATTATTTTGATGGAGGAAACTCTATTGGAAGGTTTCCAATAGCTACAAATGAAAGTTACACCAACAAACAAACAGGAGAAAAAGTAACAAATACTGAATGGCATAACGTTGTTGTTCGGAATAAACTGGCTGAAATTTGCGAAAAATATTTAAGCAAAGGCGATAAAGTATACTGCGAAGGAAGAATTAAAACTAGGCAGTGGGAGCAAGATGGACAGAAAAGATATACCACAGAAATTCATATTGTTGACATGACTTTTTTATCGACCAAGAAAGCGCCAGAGAGTTCTGCTCCAGCAACATCACCAGAACAACAGCCGAGTGTGAATACAGACAAACCTGTTGAAGAAAATGACGATGTACCATTTTAGCAATTAAAACTTTAAAATTTGGATCCAGACCCCGCGAGTATCATCTTTTTAGTTGCCGATAGCTTTAATTTGCTGATCACTATCAACGGCATCGTATTAATTCTTTTATTGATGTGTTCTGCATTGATATCTGGAACAGAAGTCGCTTTTTTTTCACTGTCACAAACAGTTTTAGACGAGCAATCAGAAAAAACAAAAGGAAAAAGTGTGGTTGTGAAATTGCTACAACAACCAAAGAAACTATTAGCCACCATTTTAATTACAAATAACTTTATCAATATTTTGATTGTCTTGTTGTTTGCCTCTTTAGGAGAGTTTGTGTTTGAAGGCAAAGACATGCGTATTGATTGGTGGATTATTTCTGTCCCAACCAATATTGTTAAATTCAGTATTGAAGTTATTTTAGTAACCTTCTTAATTTTGCTTTTTGGAGAAGTATTGCCCAAAGTATACGCCACAAGAAATTCCTTGCAGTTTTCTAAGTTGATGGCAAAGTCAATAACTGTTTTAAACATGTTCTTAACTCCTTTGAGTTTGCCTTTAACGCGTTTAACAGGCGTTGTAGAGAAAAGACTTGGAGGTAAAAAAAATCATTTTTCTGTAGAAAAATTATCCCAAGCATTAGAGTTGACTTCTGATAATGGAACCACCAAGGACGAACAAAAAATATTAGAAGGGATTGTTAGTTTTGGAAATACAGAAACGGTACAGATCATGAAACCTCGAATAGATATTTTTGCGCTGTCTGATGAAGAATCGTATAAAAATGTGCTCGAAAAAATCATTAAAAAAGGCTATTCTAGAAATCCAGTGTATCATGAGTCTATTGATACGATTGTGGGTGTTTTATACGCCAAAGATTTACTCGCCCATTTAAACAAAACTGATTTTAAATGGCAAAAATTACTAAGAGAACCCTTCTTTGTGCCAGAAAATAAAAAGTTAGACGATTTGCTGAGTGAGTTTCAAGAAAAGAAAAACCATTTGGCAATTGTAGTTGATGAATATGGAGGAACAAGCGGAATAGTCACTTTAGAAGACGTTATTGAAGAGATTGTTGGAGATATTAGTGATGAGTTTGATGACGAAGATTTATTCTACTCAAAATTGGATAAAGACAATTATGTTTTTGATGGAAAAACAAGCATCAAAGATTTTTGCAAAGTATTGGATGTAGAAGATGATGCTGTTTTTGAGGAAGAAAAAGGAGAATCAGAAACCTTGGCAGGATTCATTTTAGAGGTTTCAGGAAAATTCCCTAAAAAAGGAGAGAAAATAAACGTTGACAACTATACGTTTACCGTAGAAGCGTTAGATAGAAAGCGCATCAAACAAGTTAAAGTAACTCGAAAAAATGCGTAATTGGGTTTTTCTTCTTATTCTTGGAGGCACATTAATTTCGTGTAAAGAAGAGGTGTTGCCAAAGCCAAAAGCATATTTAAACTTATCGTATCCTACAGCAAGCTATCAAAAGACAACCGCACACAAACCCTATGTTTTTGAAGTTTCTACACACGCAGTTCTTGTAGCGCAACCAAATCATTGGATGGGAATCAATTACCCCAATTTAAAAGCATCTATAAAGATCACGTACAGACCTGTAAAAAACAACCTAAAGGAATTGCTCATAGAATCTGAAAGGTTGGTTTTTAAGCATACTGTAAAAGCAGAACAGATAGAGACGCAAGATTTTTCAGCCGTTAAAAAGAGAGTTTTTGGAACGCTGCATGAAATTTCTGGAAATGCTGCTTCGCAGATTCAATTCCATCTAACAGATAGCACAACCCATTTTATAAAAGGAGCCTTGTATTTTTATACCAAACCAAATTACGATTCTATTTTACCAGCGGTACACTATATCAAAAAAGATATTGTTCGACTCATGGAAACCTTAGTGTGGAAGTAGAGACTCTTTTAATGAGCGTTAAAGAATAGCACGTCAAAACATCCTCCAAGAATGAAGTACTTACTATTTTTTAGTACAGCAGGTTTTTTTGCAGTCTTTTTTACATGCTTTGTGAGGTGCTGCTTTTTTAGCAGCACAGGCTTTCTTGCAAGCTGCTTTGTCTTTTCCTTCGCATTTTTTTGTACAAGACTTTTTGTCTTTGTTTGCACAACACGCTTTTTTACAGTCTGATTTACAAGAGGTTACTTCTTTAGTAGTCTCGCGAGCTCTGTACAAGTCTCCACCTGCAATTCCGTCTACAAAAGCAATGATCTCTGTTTTAGAAATTTTGTTGGCATCAAACTCTACAAGCGCTATGCTATCTTTAAAAATAACTGTTGCAGAAGCAATGCCTTCTTTTTTAGACAATTTAGATTGAATTGTTTTTGCACAGCCAATTTCACAAGTCATTCCAGAAATAGCAAGTGTTACCTTTTGAGTGTTTGCAGCAATGCTTTCTTTTTTAACATCGATTTTTGTAGGCGTATTTTTACAAGCGGTTAAGGTAATGGCAGCCATTATAAATAGGCCTATGATCTTTTGAGGTTTCATGATTGGTTTAAATGATAGATTAATAGTACAAACTTATCAATAAAATGATTAAAAATCGTAAAATTATACGATTTTTGTGTTGCTATTTGTACAACGACCTATGAACAATCAACAACAAAAATGGGTATATTTATTAGTGCTTTCTCTTATTTGGGGAAGTTCTTTTATTTTGATGAAAAAAGCGTTGATTGGTTTAACGCCAATTCAATTGGGAGCTCTTCGGATGCTAATTACGGCGGTGTTTTTACTGTTGATAGGTTTTAAAAGCCTACAACAAATTAAAAAAAGACATTGGAAATACATTGCAATAACGGCTGCTTTGGGTACCTTTTTTCCAGCTTTTTTCTTTGCTTTTGCAATTGTGAAAATAGACAGTTCTATTGTGTCTATTTTAAATTCACTCACTCCGTTTAACACCTTTATTTTTGGTGCACTTGTTTTTGGTTTTAACTTTAACAAAAAGCAAATGACAGGTATTTTTGTGGGATTGATTGGAACGGTAATTTTAATTTTAAAAGGAGCAGCATTGAATCCAACTCAGAATTATTGGTACGCGATTTTAATTTTAGTGGCCTCTGTTGGATATGCATTTAATGTAAATATTGTAAAAAAACACTTGTCAGATATAAGCGCATTGGCAATTACCACTGGAAACTTTTTATTGTTGCTTGTGCCAGCTTTTTTAGTGTTGACTTTTTCCGGATTTTTTAGCACTTTTGAAGTCAATGAAACAACTACTTCTGCTTTGGGTTATGTCATCATTTTATCTGTAGTTGGCACAGGAATTGCAAAAGTATTGTTTAATAAAATGGTGCAAATAGCGTCTCCAATTTTCGCGTCTTCAGTGACGTATTTAATTCCTTTAGTCGCTGTTTTTTGGGGAATTATTGATGGCGAAAAATTAAGTGTAATTCAAGTTATTGCCGGAGTTATTATATTGATTGGCGTGTATTTGGTAAATAAAAAGAAAAGAGCCAAAACAGATATGTCTTGACTCTTCTAATGGTGTTCTTGTTTCTAAAAACTACTCAAAATCTTTATCAGAAACTCCTTCGTTAATTTTAATTTCTTTAACGATAAACTCCATGCTCATTGGCCCCATTTTCATAGAGATTTTATGCGGGAATTTAATTCCGTTTACAGTTTTGTAATCAGAAAAATTTACAGGATTTTTTACTTCTTTTCCTCCAGCTTTAGAAGTTACCACTTCTTTTACTTTTAGTCCAGATTTTACATCGTAATACGCTTCAGTTTTACCACTGACAATAACATAAGCAGATTTTCCTTCTAAATTTTCAATTCTATCTAGTTTACCTGATTTATAAGAATCGTCTTTAAAAAGACCTAAGTTTTCTTTCGCTTTTTTTAATTTCTCTCCAGTTAAATCAGTTCTTTTACCTTGTTGTTCTACATACCCTTTAGAACCGTCAAAAATTTGTTTAGAAAAGACTTGTCCCATTCCAGAAATAATAGCAGACATCTTATTTGGCGCAGCTACTTTAGTGGTAAGGTTGATAGTCATTCCTTGTACTTTTGCATCTGAAGAAGTCATAATTGATTTAATAGCATGTACTTTGTCTGCACCTCCAATTGCTTTAAAATAACTGTCAACCACATTTACTGCAGTCATTCCAGTTGGAATTGGTATGTTCATTTCAGGTTTACTCGTTGGGTTTCCTTCTTTGTCAAAATAATTGATGTTGTATTTCAACTTTTCTAAGTTTTTTAATACCTCAGTTGCTTTACCCGTAATAATAATTCGAGCTTTATTTCCTTTAAAGTATGTATACGCAGCATCTTGAGTTTCTTCTATAGTTACGGCATTGATGTTTGCTAAGTAATTTTCATAAAAATCTTTTGGCAAGTTATACATTGCAATATTTAGTGCAAACCTAGCAGCAGTTGATGGTTTTTGAACATTCATTACAAAAGAACCAATATAGGCTGCTTTGGCATTTTTCAATTCCTCTGCAGTTACTTTTTGGAAACGTATTTTGTTAATTTCTTTTTGGATTTCTACCACAGCGCTATCTGTTACCATGTTTCGTACACTTGCAGTTGCTCTAAAAGTAGCAGCATGTCTACTTTGTCTAATGCTTGAATAAGAGCCATAGGTGTAAGCTTTGTCTTCACGTAAATTCATAAATAAACGTGCTGTGCCGCCACCGCCAAGAATCTTGTTGGCTAGTAATGCCGCATAATACTCTTTGTCTCCAAGCTTTAGGTTGATATTATTGGCAATTACAATCTCAGATTGTACAGCGTTTGACATGTTGATAAAATCAATTTCTGTATGAGATACGTTTTTAATTATTGGCACAGAAGTTTCAGGAATAGTTCCTTTTTCCCAGTTGTCAAATAAGGAAATAACTTCTTTCTTCGTTTTTTTTGTGTCGATATCACCAACAATAACTAAGTATGCATTATTGGGTTTGTAGTATGCGTTATAGTTGTTTTTCACATCCTCTAGAGTGATGTTTTTAATCGATTTCGCCGTAGTAAACTCCCCAGATGGGTGGTTTTTTCCGAAAATCAACGCATTTTCAACACGACGCGCAATAGCAGTTACACTTTTTTCATTCGATTTTATTGCGTCTAAGGTTATTTTTACTTCTTTGTCAAATTCTTTCTGAGTAAATTCAGAATTTTTAACCCCGTCAGCTAGTAAAGATAAAATCTCTGAAAAGTATTTCTTTAAAGAACTCGCATTGGCACCAGAACTATAAAAAGATACTCGAGCACCAAGATAATCTACTTTTTCGTTGAATTCATCTTTGGTGATATTTTTAGTGCCTCTTCCTAAAAGACCACCCATTAATTGAGAAACTCCAATTTTGTCACCTTCAGCATAAGGTTTGTTGTCTATGGTTAAACTCGCTGAAGCTCTCGGCAGTTTATGGTTTTCTACAATAATTACATGTAAACCGTTTTTTAATGTAAATGTAGTGGCTTTACCTAGTTTTACTTTAGGCGCAGGCCCTGGTGTTGGTTGTATACTTCTGTCTATTTGTGCAGTCGCAGAAAAAGACAATGTTAAAACCACTATAATTGATAAAATTTTATTTTTCATAATATATTAATGTCTTTTGTGAATTACTTTTTCTTAGGTAAATATTCTAAACGTAATCGTTGATTTGTATTCAGGTACTTTTTAGCGACGGCTCTAATTTCTTCACGAGTAATGGAGCGATAAATATCAATTTCAGTATTGATTAAGTTGCTGTCTCCATACAACACATTAAAACGAGCCAACGAATTGGCAATACCTGTGACATTTGAGTTTGAATTTACAAATTGGTTTTCAAACTTATTTTGTAATTTTTGATAGGCTTTTTCAGAAATCAATGCTGTTTGTATTTTTACAATTTCTTCGTCAATTTCTTTCACCAAACTGCTCAAGGTGTTTTCTCCTTGTGGCAATCCATATAAGATATACATTCCGTAATCTTCTTGCGCTAAGTTAATCGCACCTACTTGTAGTGCCATTTTCTTTTGATCCACCATTTTCTTGTACAATTTAGAACTTCTTCCATCGCTTAAATAGGTAGAAACCATATCTAAAACTCTAGAATCTCTTGTTTTAAAAGAAGGTGTTCTGTAGGCAATCATAATTGCAGGAATTTGAATATTTGCATCGTATGCTTTTGCATTGATCTGTTTGGTGATAGGATCTTCTTTGATAAAAGATCTTTGAATAGCTGCACCTCTTGGAATTGGCCCAAAATAATCTTGAATCATTTTTTTGGTTTCAGCAATATTAATATCGCCAGCAACCACTAAGGTAGCGTTGTTAGGAACATAGAATTTTTTATTGAAAGCTCTAAACTCTTCCAGTGTAGCATCATCCAAATGTTTCATTTCGCCAATAGTAGTTCCTTTGTATGGATGTTCCTTGAATAAATGTTTTTTAACATTGGCTAAAAACCCTCCGTAAGGGGCGTTGTCTACACGCATTCTTTTTTCTTCTTTTACAACTTCGTTCTGGGTGTCTACTCCGCCTTGATTAATCACGGGGTGTAATAAACGCTCAGATTCCATCCACAATCCTAATTGTAAATTGTTTGAAGGAAAAGTTTCATAATAATAGGTTCTGTCATCCGTAGTGTTGGCATTATTATTTCCTCCATTTGAGGAGACAATTTTAAACCACGCTCCTTTTTTGATGTTTTTAGTGCCTTCAAAAAGCAAGTGTTCGAAAAAGTGCGCCATTCCAGTTCTATCTGGTTGTTCGTCTTTTGCACCTACATGGTACATCACTGCAGTTGTTACTACTGGAGCAGAATTATCTTGATGCAATATAATATGCATTCCGTTTTTTAAAGTGTACTCTTCAAATTCGACTTGCTGAGCCTGACTTACAGCCAAAACAAACAGAAAGGAAGCAAGAGCTAATAGATCTTTTTTCATTGATTTTTAGTTTAGTGATTAATAATAGTTTTTTATTTGACGTTTGCACAGGAAAAGTGTTACAAATTTATAGAATAAAAGGGAATTAACTGAAAAAACTGTTTTATTTTTTGACTGGATTAACAAGTTGGAAAAGATAAAGTTACTCGTATAAAATTCGTGATTATTTACTGTTGCAGTATTGTAAATAAAGTGTATATTTGCACCCGCATTGCTGAAAAGTAGTGTTTAATAGTAAAGCTAATATAAAACAAACGTATGTACGCAATTGTAGAGATAGCAGGGCAGCAGTTTAAAGTAGCAAAAGACCAAAAAGTTTACGTTCACCGTTTACAAGGAGAAGAAGGATCAAAAATTACTTTTGATAACGTTCTTTTAGTTGAAGACAAAGGAGCAGTAACTATTGGCGCCCCAGCTATAGAAGGAGCCGCAGTAACGGCCAAGATTTTAGGTCACCTAAAAGGTGATAAAGTAATCGTTTTTAAGAAAAAACGTAGAAAAGGTTACAAAAAGAAAAATGGACACAGACAGTATTTAAGCGAAATTCAAATTGAATCTATCGCTGCTTCTGGTACAAAAAAAACAGCTAAAAAAGCTGCTCCTAAAAAGGAAGCTGCTCCAAAAGCTGAAGTAAAAGAAGCAGTTGCTTCTGTAGATGTAAGCGCAATGACAGTTGCTGAATTAAAGGCATTGGCTAAAGAACAAGGTGTCAAAGGATATACTTCTTTAAAGAAAGCTGAATTAATTGAAGCATTAACTAAATAAAAATTTCAATTTTAAAACCATAACATCATGGCACATAAAAAAGGAGTAGGTAGTTCGAAGAATGGTAGAGAATCAGAATCGAAACGTCTAGGAGTAAAAATATTTGGTGGTCAAGCTGCAATTGCAGGAAACATTATCGTTCGCCAAAGAGGAACAACACACAATCCAGGAGAAAATGTATATATGGGAAAAGACCATACACTACATGCTAGAATTGATGGAGTTGTACAGTTCAGAAAGAAAAGAGATAATAAATCATATGTTTCTATTGACCCTTTTGAGGTTTAAGAAATAAGAGATTTATCTATAAAACTCCCAAACTTAATAAGGTTTGGGAGTTTTTTTATGCTTCTATTTTGTACCTTTACAAGTCATGAGATTCCTCTATAATAGCAGCATCGCAATAGCTAGTTTGTTACTGTCACTAATTGCCGTTTTCAACCAAAAAATAAAGTTGTTTGTTGATGGCCGAAAAGAGACCTTTGTTAAATTATCTGTTTTAGCAACTGAAAAAAACACGGTCTGGGTTCATGCAGCTTCTCTGGGTGAATTCGAACAAGGAAGACCCATTATAGAAAAAATCAAGGCCCAATACCCTCAGTATAAAATTGTCCTCACTTTTTTTTCTCCTTCGGGATATGAAATTCAAAAAGAATATGAGTTGGCAGATGTGGTTTGTTATTTGCCCTTAGATTCAAAAAAAAATGCCGCTAAATTTTTGGAGTTGGTGCAGCCAAAAGTCGCTATTTTTATCAAATATGAATTGTGGCCAAACTTTTTAAAAGAGCTTCAAAAGAGGAAAATTTCAACCCTTTTGGTTTCAGGAATTTTTAGAAAAGAGCAAATTTTCTTTAAAAGCTATGGCCGTTGGATGCGGAAATCATTGGCAACGTTTGATCACTTTTTTGTTCAGGATGATGCATCAAAACAATTACTAAAAACTATTCAGCTAGAAAATGTAACGGTAAGTGGAGACACTCGTTTTGACCGTGTGTCTGCAATTTTACAGCAAGACAATCACCTAGATTTTGTTTCCCAATTTAAAAACAATAACTATACAGTTGTTGCTGGAAGTACGTGGAAAGAAGATGAAGCGTTGTTGGTAAACTATATCAACGAGGTAGCTTCTGATGATGAAAAATTCATTATTGCTCCACACAATATCAATCAAAAAGAAATTGAAGCATTAAAAAAAGCAATAGCTAAAAAAACAGTACTTTTTTCTGAAATGGAAGCCGAAAACTTAAGTGAAGCTCAGGTTCTAATTATTGATACCATCGGTTTATTAACGAAAATATACGCTTCTGGAGATGCGGCTTATGTTGGAGGAGGATTGACCAAAAGTGGACTTCATAATGTGTTAGAACCAGCAACATTTGGGTTGCCAATAGTTATTGGCCCAACCTATAAAAAATATAAAGAAGTGGTAGATTTGGTTGCCTTAAAAGGCTGTAAAGTAATTGCAGATCAAGTCCAATTTTCTGCTATTTTTACAAGACTAAAAGCAGATGTAAGCTACAGAGAGAAAACAGGACAAATTAACAAGAAATACATCCAAGAAAATATTGGTGCAACAGGTGTTATAATGAAGTATGTTCATGAAAAACTTAACCGCTAAAAAGTGAGTAAATTGATAGACAGTTTTGGACGACAAATAAGTTATGTTCGGTTAGCAGTAACCGACCGTTGTAATTTGCGTTGTCAATATTGTATGCCAGCTCATGGAATTGATATTGTGACAAGAGCAGCGTTGCTGACGTATAAAGAAATGTATCGTGTAATTCGCGTGTTAACAGAATTGGGCGTTACCAAAGTGCGCTTAACTGGAGGAGAGCCTTTTGTTCGAAAAGATTTTATGGGCTTTATAGAAATGCTGTCGCATAATGACTTGTTAGAAGATATTAATATCACTACAAATGGGGTGTTGATTTTTAGCCATATTGCGGCGTTGGAAAAGCTCAAAAAAGTGAAGAACATCAATTTGAGTATTGATAGTTTACAGGCGGATACATTCAATGAAATTACACGTAGAACTGTTTTTGACGAGGTTTTTAAAACGATGGAAGCGCTGGAGAAAAGCAGCTTGAATTTAAAATTAAATGTGGTGGTTCAATCCGGAATTAACACGGATGAAATAACCGATTTTGCAGCCTTAACAAAAGATAAAAAAATGGCAGTTCGGTTTATAGAAGAAATGCCTTTTAATGGAGAAGGGCAACGAGAAATGAAAGAGAATTGGAACTATAATCGAATTTTACAAGAGATAAAAACACGGTTTAAACTTACTGAAATTCCGTCTGATAAATCATCGACCTCTCGCAATTTCTCTATTGAAAACCACAAAGGAACCGTTGGGATTATTCCTGCTTTTACAAGAACTATTTGTAGCGATTGCAATCGAATTCGGATTACATCAACAGGAACCTTTAAAAACTGTTTGTTTGATGATGGCGTGTTTAATCTTCGAGATTTTTTAAGAAACGGCGCTAGCAATGATGACTTAAAAGAGTTGTTTTTATCCTTAGTAAAAGAGAAACCAAAAAATGGCTTTGTGGCAGAAGCCAATCGAAAAGAAGGAGACGTTTCTGAAAGTATGAGTACAATTGGAGGGTAGGTCAATGTAAGAATGAGTTAATATAACAATGAATCAATGGATTCTATCAAAAAAGAGGAATGATTTCTGTACAAGATGCTTTACAAACAATATTAAATGCAACCCAAAATTTTGGTATTGAAGAAATTCCATTGATGCAATCTGTCGGCAGGACCTTAAAAGAAGATGTTCTTGCGGATAGAGATTTCCCGCCTTTTAACAGAGTGGCTATGGATGGAATCGCAATTGATTTTCAACAATTTCAACATGGACAAAGAGCTTTTAAAATTGAAGGAATTCAGGCTGCAGGAAGCGAGCAAATCACGTTAGAGAATATAGAAAACTGTATTGAAGTAATGACAGGTGCTGTGTTGCCAAAAAAAGTAACTGCAGTCATTAGATATGAAGATGTAGCAATTAAAAACGGCATTGCAACTCTATTGCTGACGACCATTAATGATGGTCAAAATATTCACGAGCAAGGAAAAGACAAGCAACAAGGAGATATATTAATTTCACAAAACACAAAAATTTCATCCGCAGAAATTGGCGTCTTGGCAACTGTTGGAAAATCTACCGTAAAAGCTGCAAAGCAGCCTAAGGTGATGGTCATTTCTACAGGTGATGAATTGGTTGAAGTAGCTCAAAATCCTTTAGCACACCAAATACGAAAGAGCAATGTGTACACATTGGTCTCGTTATTAGAGAGATTACATGTTCAGTCTGAAACGGCACATATAACGGATGATAAACTGATTTTAAAAGAAAAAATCAACAGGTATTTACAAGAATATGATGTCTTGCTTTTTAGTGGAGCTGTTAGCAAGGGGAAATATGATTTTTTACCCGAAGTATTGGAAGAACTGGGTGTAGAAAAATTGTTTCATACCGTTGCACAACGTCCAGGAAAACCATTTTGGTTCGGAAGACGCGCAACGTCTTTTGGCTTGAGTGAACAGGGCGCTAATGAGAAAGAAAATAAAAAAAACACAATTGTATTCGCATTTCCTGGAAATCCAATTTCTACCTATGTAAATTGTTTGGCGTATTTTTATCCTTGGTATTATAAGTCAGTTGGATTAAAATTAGAACAGGAAACCGCTATTTTAGGAGAAGACATCTCTTTTAAACCAAAGATGACCTACTTTTTACAAGTGAAATTGGAACATAAATTTGGGTATTTGGTTGCGTTTCCTATGCAAGGAAATGGTTCGGGAGATTTGGCAAGTTTGGTACAAACAGATGGCTTTATGCAATTGCCAAGCGATCAAACCGAGTTTAAAAAAGAGGAAGTTTTTCCTGTGATTCGCTATCGCTAATTATAGTTTTTAATGTTTAGTTTTGAGTTTTCATTAAAAATAATTTCACTGTATAAAAAACTTCAACAAGAAAAAGAGTTTATAATTTCAAAACAGCTTTTAAGAAGCGGAACATCAATAGGCGCTAATGTTGAAGAAGCTTTAGCCGGACAAAGCAAAAAGGATTTTACAGCAAAGATATCTATTTCTTCAAAAGAAGCAAGAGAAACTAAATATTGGCTACGATTATTAAAACAAAGTGAATTAACATCAATAGATGTAAATTCATTAATTTTGGGTATTGATGAGTTGATACGAATATTAACATCCATTGTTAAAACGTCTCAACAGAATCTAACTAAAAACTAAACATTCAACATTTAAAACTTCTAGCGTGAGCGATTTTTCCCACATCAATAAAAAAAACAACCCCAAAATGGTGAATGTCTCAGACAAAGAGATTACTAAGCGAACTGCGATTGCAAAAGCAACCATGTTTTTAGGGGAAGAGATCATTTCTCATTTCAGCAATGATGAATTGCTGACCAAAAAAGGCCCTGTTTTTCAAACCGCAATCATCGCCGGAATTCAAGCTGTAAAAAAGACTTCAGAATTGATTCCGATGTGCCATCCATTATTAATTAATGGAGTAGATATTGATGTAGAAATTTCAGATGCTGAACATATAGAAGTGTTTTGCAAGGTTACTATTGAAGGGAAAACAGGTGTAGAAATGGAAGCCTTGACAGGAGCAAACATTACGTGTTTGACGATTTATGACATGTGTAAAAGCATCTCTCAAAAAATGGTAATTAAAGAAGTGAAATTACTAGAAAAAACAGGAGGAAAATCGGATATAAAACACTGAAAGGTTCAGCATGACAAAACACAAAAAACATACCAATTTAGTTCGCAGAAATAATGATGATTTTGCCCCGAATGAGATTGCAATTCTCGGAACAAAATGTGGACTTATTGCTGATTTGGTTCAACAAGTTGCCAAGAAGTTGACCAGTTATAAATTGGCATACTTTGATGCTTCACATGCAACATCTCTTGACTCCGCTCGAGATGACAACAACCGTGTATCTGAATATGTGTTTCACCATGAAGGAAGCTTGCAAGTCACCACTTCTGAAAGCGTGAATAAATTCAACCAACGCATTCAGTTTTCTCAGTACGATTATCTGTTTGTGAATGGAAATCATTATCAAGCGGCAAAGCAAATCTTAATTTTAGATTCAGAAAAGGAAGCATCGGTATTGAAAAGATTAGAGCAATTAGACAACATTCAGTTTGTTGTTAAGCTGACAAAAGACACTCACTATTTTTCGTTTCTAGAAGAAAGATATCCGCAGATAAAAAACATAAAATGCTATACAATTGATGAGCTTGATAAGATTTCAAATCATGTAGATACGCTGATTCAAGAAAAGAAGGCGCTTGTAAAAGGGCTGGTATTGATTGGAGGAAAAAGCACCCGAATGGGAACAGACAAATCAGATTTGGTCTATTTTGGAAAATCACAAAAAGAACATCTAAAAGAATTGTTGCAAAGCAATCAGTTAACTACTTTTTTCTCTGTTCAAGCGGCATCAGAAAATCCTACAGAAATCCACGATACCTTTTTAAACCTCGGTCCTTTTGGAGGAATTTGTTCCGCATTTCAAAAAGATCCAAACGCAGCTTGGTTTGTATTAGCTACAGACCTTCCTTTTGTTAATAATGAATTAATTCAGCTGCTATTGAGTAAAAGAAATCCATCTAAAATTGCCACAGCAATTAAGGGAAGAGGGAAGGAATTTGTAGAGCCACTAATTACTATTTACGAACCAAAGTCCTATCCAATTTTATTACAATATTTGGCACAAGGATATTCTTGTCCGCGAAAAATGTTGATCAATTCTGATGTGGAAATTGTAGAAGTTGATGATGATTTGATTCGTAATATCAATACTCCAGAGGAGTTTGAGGTGGCTAAAAAGCAACTAAAAAACGGATCATAACGAGACCGCACGAAAAAAGATTCTAAGAAGATGAATATCAGCAAAGACCAATTTTTTAAACGTCAAACTACCTTAAAAGAAATAGGGCACGAAGGACAGGAAAAACTGCAAAACGCAAAAGTGTTGGTGGTTGGTTGTGGCGGATTAGGAAGTCCGATTGCCGTGTATTTAGCTTCAAGCGGCGTAGGAGAACTTCATTTGGTAGATTTTGACACGATAGATGCCACAAATTTACACCGTCAAGTTTTTTATTCGCTGGATGTTGTTGGGCAACCGAAAGCGACAATCTTGGCAGAATTTATCAAACAAAGAGCGCCGTTTACCAAAGTGACTTTTTCTAACGTGCCAATTACCAAAAGCAATGTCTTTGAGTTGATTTCTGATGTAGATATTGTGGTTGACGGAACGGATAGTTTACCCACCAAATATTTACTAAACGATGCTTGTGTACTTAAAAACAAACCATTGGTGTATGGCTCTTTGTACAAGTTTGATGGCTATGTTGCTACCTTTAATGTTTTACAAAGTGACGGGACTTTTAGTGCAAATTTACGAGATGCTTTTCCTGAAATGGCAACAGATATTCCAAATTGTGAGGAAGCGGGAACGTTAAATTCTATTGTGGGAATCATTGCCATGCAACAAGTAAATGAAGTATTGAAACTGATTACAGGAATTGGGAATTTGCTAACAAATAAATTGTTGATTTATAATAGTTTAGAGAACTCCCAATTGAAGATGCAATTGAGAAATACGGTTACAAAAACGGCCATCAAAACTATTTTTGAAAAAGAAACATATGTTGATGCAAATTGTGAAACCCAAAACCCTGCTTGGTTAATTTCATCCGACGAATTAAAAAGAGAATTATTGAATAGCAAACAATCGAAGGTCATCATTATTTCTGTGATTGAAAATCAAGAAATCAACTACCCTTTTTTGATTGATAAAAACATTCCTTTGTCAGAATTAAATACACACAACTTTGTTATTGAAAAGGATAAAAAACATGTGATTGTTTGTCAACAAGGAAACTCAAGTTACAGGGCAACTACCTTGTTAAAAACACAATACCCGAAGGCAGATATTATAAGTTTGTCGGGAGGGTTGCAGAGTTTTTGAACTACGGATGTGCATTTACCCAAACCTCACCGTCAGAGAAATGTTCTTTTTTCCAGATAGGAACGGTTTCTTTTAACGTGTTTATTGCAAATTGGCAAGCATCAAAAGCAGCCTTTCTATGTGTTGCTGAAGCGGTAATAATTACAGGAATATCTCCAATTTGTAAGAGTCCTTCTACATGGTGAATGGCTATTTTTTCTATCTCAAATTTCTCCAATGCCAGCTGTGCAATTTTCTGCATTTCTTTTATTGCCATTGGCTTGTAAGTAGAAAAATCTAATTGTGTTACCTCTTTGTTTTGTGTGCTATTTCTAACAGTGCCTACAAAGGCAGCAATACCGCCACAAGAGTCGTCAGTTACAAAATTGTAACAGGCTTGTAAGTCGAGTTTTTCTGAGGTTATTTTAATAGATATTTTAGACATGGTTGGCACAAAAATAGTGAAACAAACGCGTATCTTTGTAGCTTTAAAAATATTTTTATCATGAAAAACACGTTTAGACTTATTGCTTTTTTAGAAGGAACTTCGTATCTTTTATTGCTTTTTATAGCAACGCCCGTAAAGTATTTTGGAGAAGACCCTAGTTATGTGAAAATGTTAGGGATGCCACACGGAATTTTATTTATGATATATGTGATTTTAGCGTTCATGTTAAAAGCCCCAGAAAAATGGAATGGTAAAACTTTTGGAATCGTTTTACTCGCTTCTATTTTGCCTTTTGGCACTTTTTATATCGATAAGAAATATTTAAAAAACTAGTGTAATAATTGACCAATGTATTAATTGTTTACATTATTTCATAAACTTATTGTTACATTGATCACCCTCCGCTAACGGGTGGAATAATAGCCACAACATCCTTTTCTTTTAAAACAGTTGTATCGGTTGCATAGACTTCATTGACTGCAAAAGCGTAAGAATCAATGTTTTTTAAAACAGGATAGCTTGCAACTAATTGGGCTTTTAAATGTTGAATTGTGCATGTGTTGTCAAGCTCAATTTCTAAGGATGAAGTTTCTAGTACATCGCTAACAATACCAAAAAATAAGAGTTGTATTTTCATAGGATACAAATATAAAGGATATCAATTAAACAAACTCAGTCCAAATACAAATCCGTGTTGTTTTTGATTGATGCCGCCTTTAGAAATCACATAATCTATCCGTAAAAATCGCCATTTCCCCCAGCCAATATTGTCCAATCCAATAGAAGCTTCTGTGTAGGGTTTTCTATCACCAGTAAACAATCCTTTTGCGCCCGCAACTACATGAAAGTTCAATCTATTTAGCAATGGAATTTTGTTTAAGATAAATCCTTTAAAGTTGTGTTCGGCATGAATTTCTGTGTACTTGTCATTGGTGCTGTATGCGTAATAATCCAATAAATTAAAATTATTTAAAGTCCCGCTAGTTGGAGAAATCGCTAATTTATTTCCGTTAAAATGTGCATAATCTATAAACGAAATGTCTTTTTGTTCTAAGAAAACTCCACCTTTTGCTTTATACTTAAAAGAACCAAAACTTCCCAAAGAGATATTTTGATTGAGCTGGGTATATAGTACATCAGAATTTTTTTGAGAGTCATCTGCGCCAAATAATTTTTTGTATCCAATGTATACCGATGGATATGCAGGGCTACTCACATTTGATTTTCGGTCTGGATACGATAAATACTTTTGACCAAACCGAATGTTTGCTCCAACTTGAAATGTCCAAATTTTATGAGCGTTAAATGATGGTAAAAAGGCGGTTGGATCTTGAGGGTTGTTGGACGTATACATTACCTCTTTTACATTTATACTGCTATAATTGGTGGTGTTTACAAGCGGTTTTCGATTTGCAAACTCTAAAGAAGAGTTCATACGAAATCCGTTAAAAAGTTCTTTTGAAAAAGAAATATTGGCAAATGTTTTCTCATAAATTTTCATGTAATTTCGTTCGAAAAAAGTGGAGCTAATCGAATTCCAAAAACTAGAAATAGGTTTTTTTGCGTTGAACTGAGGTGTTGTAACTCCCGCAGAAACCTGTAAAATAGGTCGACTTAAATTATCCCATTTATAGGTGACATGTGCTTTCGGTCGGAATTTCTTGTCAGAAAAACCATAGGAAAAATTAGCTTTTGCACGCATCCATTTCCCTGTGTCATTCAATCGTTTAAAATAAGTAATCCCAACGGCAGAGTTCCATCCTTGAACCGTATTAAAGTTTAGATTCTTTAGGGGAGCATCTAAAGTGATCAACCACTTTTGATGCGAATTTCTGTAGGTGTATCCCGTTAGTGGAGCAAGTAGAGAAAATTTGTTTCTTTTTGTATCAATGGAGTCCAAATATTCTTTAGATTTTCGAACCACTTTAATGCTGTCTTTTACAACATAATCACTGACTTCTTCTGTAGTTAAAGGAACAGGTCGTAAGGTGTTCCAATAGGTTTTTTCTTTTTTAGTGGCCTCTTTTTCAAAGGATAAAATCTCTTTTCCAAAAGTGCTTTCATCAAAGTCAGGCGTAAAATTATAGTTGCTATAGGTAGCTGAAAATCGCCCATTTACATGAAATCCAAATAGACCAATTTTAAAATCAATGGTTTGAGAAATCACCACCCAAGCATCGTTTTTTATAGCATGATTATAACTTTGTTTTAAATGCAAGACATCAACCATTGGTAAATTTACTTGCGCTCCAGTTACAGAAATATCAGACCCATAAATAGCCCAATCGTCTTCTACAATATATACAAAACCATTAAAAACACGATCGTTTTTTCGTTTTGGAAGGATTTTTATTTTATTGATAAGCTTCCCATTCTTATCATAAAAAGTACCGACTAATTTAAAGGTATAGTATCCGAAGGCATAATTTGATAATGGCGAAATGATGTCGTTTCCAAGTTCAATCGTATTGTTATACAGGTTAAAATTCACCTCTTCAGCCCTGTTAAAACTCACACCATTATCAGATCCACTCACTTTAGAGGCAATGATGTGCTCTTTAAAATTGTTGGGTTTTTGACGACTTATTTTAGAAATTGTTTCTGATAAATAAATAATTCCACTTCGTGTAGAATCCAGTCCGCCACCTAAATCTCCAAGCTCTTGCCCTAAAATTTTCTTTGGAGCATTTTTGATCTTGTAGAGGCCTCTCGAATAAAAATCGGCAGTAAACGCTTTAATTTTTTCGCTATTTTTTTTCTTGTTGGCAATTACATTTCTGATAATTTTATTTGCAGGATTTTCTTTACTGTTGATGGTGACTTCGTCTAAAAGAATTTTTACTTCGGCAAGTTGCGCGTCCAATTTAAAAGGAAAAGAAGTAATGACCACCTTCTTTTTAAGGGTTTTAAATCCTAAAAACTGAAAGACAATGGTGTGATTTCCTGTTTTTTTTAAAACAAGTTCATAGGCTCCATTTTCATTTGTAGAGGTTCCTGTTATAGAATTTTCTAAATACACACTTACAACAGGTAGTGCTTGGCCTTCAGTATCGGTAACAGTCCCTGTTACTTGTGCAAAAAAAGAGGTAGCAACAAAAAGGAATACGAGCACAATAGCTTTTTTCATAAAGAGAAGGTTTCGATGATTTTTAAGGCAAACCTATGTCATGCTGGTATAAGAATCTGTATAAATTTTGTTAAAGTTGCTACAATTTTTTCTTAATAAGTACATTTTTACAGACTCATAATTACATGATTTCATTGATGTATTAATTCTAATCCTTTCTAAAAAAGAGTATATTTGTCAGTTCATACAAACAGTAAAACAATGAGTGATTCTAGAAAAAGGCGTGAAGCTTTGTTATATCATGCAAAGCCAAAACCAGGAAAAATTGAAGTAGTTCCAACCAAGAAGTATGCGACTCAACATGATTTGTCTTTGGCGTATTCTCCTGGAGTTGCTGAGCCCTGTTTAGAAATTGAAAAAGATGTAAATAATGTCTACAAATATACAGCAAAAGGAAATTTAGTAGCCGTAATTACAAACGGAACAGCCGTTTTAGGTCTTGGGGATATTGGTCCCGAAGCCTCAAAGCCTGTAATGGAAGGAAAAGGATTGCTCTTTAAAATTTTTGCAGATATTGATGTATTTGATATTGAGATAGACGCAACAGATGTAGATAAATTTGTAGAAACAGTAAAGGCAATTGCTCCTACTTTTGGAGGAATTAACTTAGAAGATATTAAAGCGCCAGAGGCTTTTGAAATAGAGAGAAGGTTAAAGGAAGAATTGGACATTCCTGTAATGCATGATGACCAACATGGAACCGCAATTATTTCTTCAGCGGCGTTAAAAAATGCTATAGAAATTACAGAAAAAGATATTTCCAAGGTTCAAGTGGTGGTAAATGGAGCAGGAGCTGCTGCAATTTCTTGTACGCGTTTGTACCTAAAGTTAGGGGTAAAACGAGAAAATGTTGTGATGTGTGACAGCAAAGGTGTTATCAGAAAAGATCGCGAAAATTTAACTTCAGAAAAAGAAGAATTTGCTACAGATAAAGAAGTACATACTTTGGATGAAGCCATGCACAATGCCGATGTTTTTATTGGCTTGTCTAAAGGAGATGTGGTAACTCCAGAAATGCTATTATCAATGGCAAAAGATCCGATTGTTTTTGCCATGGCAAACCCGAAACCCGAAATAGATTATGAGTTGGCAATAAAAACTCGAGATGATATTATTATGGCAACGGGAAGATCAGACCATCCGAATCAAGTAAATAATGTGCTTGGTTTTCCATTTATTTTTCGAGGAGCTTTAGATGTAAGAGCAACAAAAATTAATGAAGAAATGAAGATGGCTGCTGTTCTTGCCTTAGCAGATTTGGCTAAAAAAACAGTACCAGAGAAAGTAAATATTGTGTATGATGAAATCAGCTTGTCTTTTGGAAGAGAATACATCATTCCAAAACCTTTTGACCCACGATTGATTTATGAAATTCCACCAGCAATTGCAAAAGCAGCAATGGACTCTGGAGTTGCTTTAGAACCAATTACAGATTGGGAAGCTTACCAAGGAGAGTTGATGGATCGTTCTGGATCAGGAAGTAAAGAAGTTAGGTTATTGCATAATAGATCAAAGAGCGATCCGAAGAGTATTGTTTTTGCAGAAGCAGATCATTTGGATGTGCTAAAAGCGGCACAAAGAGTATATGATGAAAAAATAGGAAAGCCGATTTTATTAGGAAGAAAAGAAGTTATCTTAGAATTAAAAGAAGAAATCGGATTTACAGCAGATGTGCCTATTATTGATCCAAAGACAGACGAAGAAAAGGAGCGTAGAGATCGTTTTGGAACCACCTATTGGAAAAGGCGTCAGCGAAAAGGAATTACCTTATTAGAAGCAAGAAAATTGATGCGAGAGCGTAATTATTTTGCCGCAATGATGGTTAATGAAGGGGATGCAGACACATTGATTACAGGATATTCGAGACCGTATCCATCGGTAGTAAAACCGATATTGGAATTGATTGAAAGAGACAAAGGTGTCTCTAGAGTTGCAGCAACCAACTTAATGTTGACTAAAAAAGGACCGATATTTTTGGCAGATACCACAATTAATATCAATCCGACCGCAAAAGAATTGGCGAAAATTTCTCAAATGACGTATGCGTTGGCAAAAATGTTTGGAATGAAACCAAACATTGCCATGTTGTCTTTTTCTAATTTTGGTTCTTCAAATTCAGAAAGTGCCGTTAAAATTAGAGAAGCCGTCTCTTATATTCACAGACATTTTCCTCATGTTGTAATTGATGGAGAGTTGCAAGCAGATTTTGCATTGAACAGAGAAATGTTGGCAAAAGAATTTCCGTTCTCTAAATTGAATGGAAAAAAAGTGAATGTGCTTATCTTTCCTAATTTAGATGCTGCGAACATTACCTATAAATTAATGAAGCAAGTTGACGGCGCAGAATCGATAGGGCCTATTTTATTGGGACTTAAAAAACCGGCTCATATTTTACAACTAGGAGCTAGCGTTGATGAAATGGTAAACATGTCAGCCGTTGCTGTAGTTGATGCACAACAAAAAGAGAGAAAAGAGAGAAAAGAAAAATCTAAAAACTCATAGATGATTACACAAATTAAAGGGAGGTTGGTTGAAAAAACACCTACCTATGTGGTTGTAGATTGTGGCGGAGTAGGCTATATATTACATATTTCGTTAAATACATTTTCTGCTATTCCAGACAGCGAAGCGATACTTTTATACACACATCTTTCAATAAAAGAAGATGCGCACACACTGTATGGCTTTATAGATAAAACAGAGCGTGAAATTTTCAGATTACTAATTTCTGTTTCTGGTGTTGGACCGAGCATTGCTAGAACGATGCTTTCTTCGATGTCAACAGATGAAATTCAACAAGCAATTGCTACAGAAAATATCGCATTAATTCAATCTGTAAAAGGAATTGGTGCTAAAACCTCTCAAAGAGTTATTATTGACTTGAAAGATAAAATCTTAAAAACCTTTGACATGGATACAATTTCTGTAACGCAAAGCAATACTAGTAAAGAAGAGGCGTTATCTGCATTAGAAGTATTAGGGTTTAACAGAAAACAATCTGAAAAAGTATTGAGCGCTATTTTACAAGAAACTAGCGACGCATCGGTTGAGTTTTTAATTAAGAAAGCATTAAAAAGGTTATAAACAATTTTGAAAAAGAGGCATTCTCATATATTAATACTATTTGTAGTCGCCTTTATAATGGTTACTAGCGGTTCTTTTTCACAAACGAATTCTCTAAAAGACACGATAAAAACAGTTAAAAGAGCAGATTCTATTCCTACATTACTGTACAATTTTAAGAATAACCAACGAGGAAGTCTCTTTTTAAATCCCCCTTCAAAATACACGGTTGTTTTTGACAAAAAATTAAATAAGTACATCATTGTAGAAAAAATAGGGAATTTTAAAATAGGCACACCTATTTTTATGAGCCCTAAAGAGTATCAAGAATATCGGCTAAAGAACGATATGAGAGATTACTTTAAAAGTAAAAACAATGCACTTAGCGGTCAAAAAAAAGGAAGCAAAGACACACAAAAAAATTTACTCCCAACATACTATGTAAACTCTAAATTTTTCGAATCCATTTTTGGAGGCAACACGGTAGAGGTAATCCCTACAGGAAGTTTGAATATTAAATTAGGAGGCATCTATCAAAATGTAGACAATCCGCAATTGTCAGAAAACAACAGAAGTAGTTTTACCTTTGATTTTGATCAGCAAATAAGTGTAAGTCTTTTAGCGAAAATTGGGTCACGTTTAAAAGTTACTGCGAATTATGACACACAGTCTACTTTTGATTTTCAAAACCTTATCAAATTAGAATACACGCCTACAGAAGATGATATTATTCGGAAAATAGACGCAGGAAATGTGTCTATGCCGATTAAAAACTCGTTGATAAATGGCGCTCAAAGTTTATTTGGCTTAAAAACAGAATTGCAATTTGGAAAAACAAGTGTTACCGCTGTGTTTTCACAACAAAACTCTGAAAGTAAAACTGTTGTTGCAGAAGCAGGAGCGTCTATCAATCCCTTTGAATTGAGAGCAACGGATTATGATGACAATCGACACTTTTTTTTATCACACTACTTTAGAAGTAATTACAAAAATTCACTAAAAAATTACCCACTAATAAGCAGTCCGATTCAGATTACTAGAATTGAAGTATGGGTAACCAATAGAACTTCAAATACAGAAAATTATAGAAGTATTGTCGCTTTTGCTGATCTTGGAGAATCTGTTCCAAAAGATATGGTGAGTACTGCAATAACAACAACAATACCTCCTATAGTATTCGGAAAGAACATTCCTTCAAACCAAGCGAATAATTTGTCGCAATTGCTAGAAGTTACTTCTGGAGGGATTAGAGACGTTTCCACTATTGGCACAGCTGTTGCTTCTTTTAATATGAAACAAGGAACCGATTATTCTGCATTGCAGAATGCCCGGAAATTAAATGCAAATGAATTCACGTTCAATCCTCAACTTGGATTTCTTTCATTGAACAGAAAATTATATGACGGAGAAGTATTGGGAGTTGCTTATGAATATACGGTTGTTGGTAGTTCAGAAACCTCTTTTAAGGTGGGTGAATTTTCTAATGACGGAATTGTAGCACCAGCAAATATTGCGGTAAAATTATTACGAAGCGAAATTATAACCACCAAAAGAACGGTTGGAGGAAACGTAGAACAATTTCCTACCTGGCGATTGATGATGAAAAACGTGTATGCATTAGGTGTTTTTCCTATCGCTCAAGACGGGTTTAGGTTTGAAGTTTTATATAGAGATGATCAAACAGGAACTCCATCCAACACCTTACAAAACGCAACAACACCAGGAATTGCAAATAAGACCTTGTTGAATGTTTTAAATTTAGATAAATTAGATCAAAGCTTTTTTGCGGTTCCAGAGGGTGATGGTTTTTTCGATTACGTAGAAAACGTAACGGTAAATTCTAACAAAGGCTATGTTATTTTTCCAGAAACAGAACCTTTTGGAGCAGATTTATCAAGCTCATTATTGGCACCCTCAGACAAAACAACGTATGTTTTTGAAGAACTGTATCTACATACCAAATCACACGCAAAAAACACATACCAAAACAAAGATAAATATGTATTAAAGGGCTATGCTAAGTCAGAAAACGGTGGCGGCATTTCTCTAGGAGCTTTTAATGTCCCGAAGGGTTCTGTTAAGGTAACTGCCGGAGGAAGACAATTGGTAGAAGGGGTGGATTTTGTAGTGGATTACCAGTTTGGTAACGTACAAATTATAGACCCAGGACTACAAGCATCTGGAGTTCCAATAAGTGTTTCTACAGAAAACAACGCTGTTTTTAATCAGCAGCAAAAAACTTTTATGGGCGTAGAAGTTGAGCATCGTTTTTCAGATAAATTTATTTTGGGAGGAACCCTTTTAAATGTCAATGAAAAACCAATTACTCAAAAAGTAAATTTTGGACAAGAGCCAATTAACAATACCATTTTTGGACTGAATGTAGATTATACTACTGAAGTTCCAATGTTTACAAAGTGGGTAAATAAACTCCCTTTTGTAGATACAGATGTTCCTTCTAACCTTTCTGTAAGAGCAGATTTTGCCTATTTGTTACCAGGAACCCCAAAAGGAATTGATGTGAACGGACAGGCAGCCTCTTATATAGATGATTTTGAAGCCTCACAAATTCCGATAGATTTACTGTCGCCTTTAAATTGGTTTACGGCAAGTACGCCTAAATATTTCGCAGGCTTTAACGGACAAAGCAATGCCTTAGAGTATAATTTTGGAAGAGCAAAGTTAGCGTGGTATTCTATTGATCAGCTGTTTTATGGAAGCAGAGCGCGACCTTCAAATATTGACAATGTAGAGTTGTCTAGAACAGAAGTACGGCAAATAAGTTTTACAGAATTATTTCCGAATACAGATTTAGATGTTATGCAAAACAGGTTGGTAAGAACCCTAGATTTGGCATATTTCCCGTCAGAAAGAGGAACCTATAATTTTGATACTTCGCCAGGAACAGGTCCCACAACATTAAACAATCCCTCGACACGATGGGCAGGAATTATGCGTCCGTTAACTACCAATAATTTTGATCAAGCAAATGTAGAATACATTCAGTTTTGGGTCAAAGATCCATATGAAGACTATTCAATTACAACCGAAGAAGGATTACCAGCGGGAATTGATCCAACAGACGTGTCAAATCAGGTTGGAGAATTGTATTTTAATTTAGGAAACATCTCCGAAGACATCTTAAAAGACAATCGGAAATCCTATGAAAACGGTTTGCCAGCAGATGGATCTGGAGTCAACACAGTTGTTACTACATGGGGAAATATACCAACCAATCAATCTATATTGTACGCTTTTGACGTAGATGATGCGGCGAGAACTAACCAAGATATTGGTTTGGATGGATTGAGAAATGAAGACGAATCGAGCTTTTTTGCAGCAAAAGGAGTTGCTGTTTCTCAATTAAATTCGGATGATATTTCATCCGATAATTTTCAATATTTTAGAGGAAGAACTTTAGATGATGCAAATGCATCTATTATTACTAGATATAAAAGATTTAACAATACAGAAGGAAATTCACCAACAGCAAATCAATCTACCGAAGCCTATCCAACTTCTTCGAACTCTTATCCAGATGCAGAAGACATCAATAAAGACCAAACAATGAATACGGTAGAAAGTTACTTTGAATACAAGGTTTCTTTAAACAAATCTGATTTGGTAAAGGGGAGTAATAATATTGTTGATGAAAAAACCACGACCGTAAACCTTGTAGATGGCGGTACAAAAACAACAAAATGGTATCAGTTTCGAATTCCAATTAGAAGCGGTGTTGCAATAAATGGCATTACAGATTTTAACAGCATTCGTTTTATCAGACTATTTCTAACGAAATTTAAAATGCCAGTTGTCTTGCGATTTGGTCAATTAGAATTGGTGAGAGGAGATTATAGACGATATACGAAAACCTTAGACCCAACAATAAGTCCAGCACAAGAATTGACAAATTCGCAGTTGAATGACTTTGAAGTTGGCGTGGTAAGTATAGAACAAAATGAAGAACGTTATGTATTACCTCCAGGAATTGTAAGAGAACAGCTACAAGGAATGGCAAACATTCAACAACAAAACGAACAATCAGTTTCTGTAAAAATAAAAGATTTAAAAGAAAACGAAATAAGAGCTATTTATAAAAACATCAGTGTAGATCTTAGAATGTATAAGAACTTGAAAATGTTTCTTCATGCTGAATCATCAGCAGTAGCATCAGTTTCTGATGATGATCTGGTTGCAATTATTCGATTAGGGACCGATTTAGATGATAATTTTTATCAGATAGAAATCCCATTAAAAATCTCACAAAGAGGAAGTTTAGATCCTCTTAGCGTTTGGCCAGAAGCCAATAATTTGGATGTTGTTTTAGAAGGCTTAGGAACGTTGAAACTAGAAAGAGATGCCGCCCAAAGTGCCATCACTAAATTATATCCTTTTCCGGCAGCAAGTGATCCAAAGGAATTAATTATACGAGTAAAGGGAAACCCAACAATAGGTGCTGTAAGAACATTAATGTTAGGAATAAAAAACACGTCTTCAGTTTCTAAGAGTGCAGAAATTTGGTTCAATGAATTGCGATCTTCAGGATTTGATAATGAAGGAGGTTGGGCCGCGGTGATAAGTGCTGATGCCAATTTTGCTGATGTTGCAGATGTTTCTGTTACAGGAAGAATGCAAACCATTGGTTTTGGAAATGTAGAAGATCGGGTAAATCAACGAAGTATTGAAGAGACCAAGCAATATGATTTTTCTACCAATATTAACTTGGGTAAAATGTTGCCAAAAAAATGGGGAATTCAATTGCCGATGAGTTATAGTTATGGAGAAGAATTTAGAGATCCAAAATACGATCCTCAATACCAAGATGTAAAATTTGCTGACGCTAAAGAATCAAATCCAAACAGCAAAAATTCTCAAGACTATACACGTAGAAAAAGCATTAGTTTTATCAATGTTAAAAAGAGCAAAAATCCAGCGTCAAAGACAACTCCTAGAATGTATGATGTAGAAAACCTTTCTATATCGTACTCTTTTTCAGAAGAATTCCATAAAGATTATACAATAGAAAATTATTTGAATCAAAATTTGTCTGCTTCGGCAAGTTATAACTTTACGTTTCAGCCTAAGTTTATTGAGCCTTTTAAAAAGGTGAGCTTTTTAGAAAAAAGTAAGTACTGGCAATTGATTCGTGATATGAACATCAATCTTTTTCCAAAAAATATCGGAATTAATTCTAGAATTACTCGAAATTATAATCAGCAAACATCAAGAAATTTAATAGAAGGCTTGTCTGTTCAGCCAACACTGACACAACGTAGGTTTTTGTTTGATTGGGATTATACAATCGGTTTTGATTTGACAAGATCTTTGGCCTTGAGTTTTAATGCGAATAATAGTTATTTGTATGACGATTTTGGAAGCTCAGAAGAGGTTGGGATTTTTGATCAGTTTTTGAATACGGGAAGACCAGATCATTATAGTCAGAATTTAAACGCTACTTATAAAGTGCCAATTCATAAGGTTCCGTTTTTGAGTTTTATAAAAGCACAGTATGCGTACACTGCAAATTTTGATTGGAAATCCGCATCAAAATCATACGAAGATAAAATTGGAAACTTACTTCAAAATTCAAATACACACAATGTAAATACCACGCTTAGTTTTGCAAGATTGTATAGAGATATTGGTATTAAAAAGCTCTTTCTTAAAAAGAAAAACACTCGACAAAAGAAATCAGAAGGCGCCAAGTTGCCGGTTACTGGTAAAGTGAAGTCGACACGAGTAAAACAATCAACGAATCAAAAAATTCTCTTAGGGATTTATGATGTGATTACTTCTGTGAAAACGGCGAAATTGAGTTATTCAGAAAATAATGGAACCGTTTTACCAGGCTATTCCGGAGGCATGGGTTTTTTAGGGAGAGATGATACGGGGAGTGGTTTAGGGCCGACTTTAGGGTTTGTTTTTGGAAGTCAAATAGACATTAGAAATAAAGCATTGACACGTGGATGGTTGATCAATCCAAGAGATACTGTAAACGGAGAATATTTTAATAAAACATATAGCACCACACATTATAACAAGTTAAATTATACGGTTTCTATAAAACCATTTAAAAATTTAAGCATTGAGTTGCGTGGAAATAAAATACAAACCAGAAGAATTTCTCAACAATTGGACGTGGTAGATGACGGCTCTGAGTTTGGAGATTTAGCAAGTACGCCTGTTTTTGAATCAGGAAACTTTAGCACTAGCTTTTCGATGTTTTCTACCGCGTTTAAAAATAGCGATGCGTTATTTCAGGAAATGAAAGACAATCAGGCGATAATAGCAAATAGGCTGACAACCATCAATAGACCAACAGCAGATAAATTTGGTTCTCAAGAAACATTATTACCTGCTTTTTTAGCAGCCTATTCAGGAGTAAATCCCAATTCAATAAGTTTAGGAGCATTTAAAAACATTCCGATTCCGAATTGGACATTGCGTTATAATGGATTGATGAAGTTAGGTTGGTTTAAGAGTAATTTTCGAAGTTTTACAATATCCAATGGATATAAATCGTCGTATACAATATCTAATTTTACAAACAATTTACAATACACAAAACGAATTGAAAACCCTACCACAAAGAAATACGAAAGCAACTTGTTGATTTCGTCAGCAAGTTTAATAGACGAGTTTTCTCCATTAATAAAAGTAGAAATGAAGATGAAAAACTCCTTTTCATTTAAAGGGGAAATCAAAAAAGACAGAACGCTTACGCTAAACTTTGACAACAGTACACTTACCGATATTAAAGGAACAGAATTTGTTTTTGGAATGGGGTATCGTATTAAAAATGTGGTGTTTAATACGGAGTTTGCTGGAAAAAAACAACGACTAAAAGGCGATGTAAATATAAGAGCCGATATCTCTCTACGAGATAATTTGACCTTAATTAGATCTATTGGTGTAGAAAATAATCAAATAAGTGGTGGTCAAAAGCTTTTATCTATTAAATTAGCAGCGGATTATAAATTAAACAAAAATTTAACAGCATCCTTTTATTACAATCACAATACCTCTCGTTATGCGATATCAACCACGTTTCCGAGACAGTCGATCAATACAGGGATCAATATTATTTACAATTTAGGAAATTAACAAACGACAACTATAAATTAAAATTACAATGAACATTCCATCAGAATTAAAGTATACAAAAGATCACGAGTGGATTAGAATAGAAGGAGAAACCATTACCATAGGGGTTACAGATTTTGCGCAAAGCGAATTAGGAGATATCGTATATGTAGATGTAGATACGCTAGATGAAAATGTAGAGAAAGATGATGTTTTTGGTTCTGTAGAAGCGGTAAAAACAGTTTCAGATTTATTTATGCCATTGAGCGGAGAGGTTATTGAGTTTAATGAAAACTTAGAAGACGAGCCAGAATTGGTAAACAAAGATCCATACGGAGAAGGATGGATGGTTAAAGTAGCAATTTCTGACGTTTCACAATTAGAAGATTTATTAGATGCAGAAGCTTATCAAAACCTTATTCAAGGATAATATAATTTACGTTGCAATAAGTATAACGTTCTGTATTGGAGTTTTGAGTTTAATAAAACTACAAGGAGGTTCAATTAAATTTACACATATAGATAAGGTAGAGCACGCGGTTGCATATTGTGCGCTAACATTAAGTTGGTTGTTAGCAATTAAAAGAACTATAGAGAAATCAAGATTAAAATATGCAGTTGCTTTAAGTTGTGTCTTTTTCGGCATGATTGTTGAAGTTTTACAAGCAGTTCTTACAACGTATAGAACTGCAAGTCTATTAGACATACTTGCAAATTCAGTTGGAACCGGTATGGCATTGTTGCTTTTTAAATTCGTTTATAAAAAAATTAATGCTATTTAACTATAAGACTTGCATAAGTCGTGAGAATTTAATTACATTAGCGAACTATATAAAAATATTTTAGGATGGAAGTTAAAAAAAATCCCAAATCAAATTTAGAAAATTATTCGAAGTTGTTTATGCAACTTGGATTGGTTTTGGCACTTTTCATAATCTATGTGTCTATGGAAAACAAAACCTACGATAGAGAAATAGACGTTTTTGGAGCTGCAAGTATGCAGGCTGATGATGAAGACGAAACAATTATTACAGAACGTATAGAGCCAGTGAAGCCTAAATCACCACCACCACCAGCTCCAGAAAAAATAGAAATTGTTGAAGATGAAAAAGAAGTTGAAGAGACGGTTATTGAGTCTACAGAAACAGATGAAACGGAAGCAATAGAAGAAATTGTAGAAGAGGACGAAGACGAAGGAGTTGTAGAAGATGTGCCTTTCGCAATTATTGAAGAGGTGCCTGTTTTTCCAGGATGTAAAGGAACTAGAAAGCAAAAAGTAGATTGTCTTAATAAAAAAATTAAGCGACATGTAGTTCGAAAATTTAATGCGGACTTAGCAAGTGATTTAGGATTGTCTCCAGGGAAAAAGAAAATTTGGGTAGTTTTTAGAATTGACCCAACAGGACGCATTACTGAGATCAATGCTAGAGCGCCACATCCAAGATTGAAAAAAGAAGCAATTCGAGTTACTAAAACGTTGCCAAGAATGACTCCCGGGAAACAAAGAGGTGTTCCGGTAGGAATGAAATATACATTGCCTATTTCTTTCAATGTAGAGTAATAGTAAAGGTATCGAAAAATAAAAAGAGGAAGCTCCTGGTCATCATCAGGAGCTTCCTCTTTTTATTGTCTTTATTTTTGTAGGGACAAGCCATTAATTCACTATTTTTGTTTTATAGCTTAAGAAATAATGGAGAAATATTTTGCGCATGAAACAGCAGTTATTGACAACGGTTGTGAAATAGGAAAAGGGACAAAAATATGGCACTTTAGTCATATTATGTCAAATTGTAACATTGGAAATGATTGTACGATTGGACAGAATGTAGTGGTTTCTCCAGAGGTAGTATTGGGCAATAATGTAAAAGTTCAAAACAATGTTTCTATTTACACAGGAGTTGTTTGTGAAGATGCTGTTTTTTTGGGTCCGTCAATGGTTTTTACAAACGTTATAAATCCAAGAAGTGCCATCAAAAGAAAAGATCAGTTTTTAAAAACAATCGTTAAAAAAGGAGCAAGCATTGGTGCGAATGCAACCATTGTTTGCGGAAACAATATCGGCGAATATGCTTTTATTGGAGCTGGAGCTGTTGTAGTTAAAGAAGTGTTGCCTTTTGCGCTGGTTGTTGGCAATCCGTCCAAACAAATAGGTTGGATTAGTGAATACGGCCATCGCTTAAACTTTGATAATAAAGGAGAAAGTACTTGCCCAGAAAGCAAGGAAGTGTATCAATTAAATAATAATAAAGTAAGGAAGAAAAACAAAAATTAATGTCCTTATTAAGGAAAAATATGTATATTTGAGCTGTGGTATAAAAACCACTTTCTTTTTCATAGCAATTTTCCCACTCAATTTATTGAGTGGGTTTTTTTTGCGCTTCCAATTTTAGATATAAAAAAACCCTTAACAATTAATTGTTAAGGGTTTTGTACTCGAGATGGGACTTGAACCCATACGGACCTTACAGTCCACTGGATTTTAAGTCCAGCGTGTCTACCAATTCCACCACTCGAGCTTGGTATGTTTTATGAATGAATAGAGCGAAAGACGGGATTTGAACCCGCGACCCCCACCTTGGCAAGGTGATGCTCTACCCCTGAGCTACTTTCGCGCAGTATATTTTTAATGAACTTACATGTCTTTCAATGCGGGTGCAAAGTTAAACCAAATATATAAATAACAAAGTTTTTTCTAAGAAAAAATCACGTAATAAAAATGAATTTTTATCAGGTAAAAATCATAGGAATTGAGTAAGAATAAAATATCTTTGCAGGATAATTGAATATACAAAAATGGACTCTATTTCGTCTGTAGAAGAGCGTACAACAATAAAAGACTTTGTGTCAGATTTAAAGCAACTTACAAAAGTAGGATTGTCTTTGAGTGTAGTTTTTTCTTCTGTTGCAGGATATTTACTAGCAGTAGACAGTGTTGATAGTACAACATTAATCATGTTAGCAATTGGCGGGTATTTTATGGTGGGTGCTTCAAATGCTTTCAATCAAGTTATTGAAAAAGACACGGATGCTTTGATGAAAAGAACCATGAATCGTCCTTTGCCTACAAACCGAATGAAGGTTTCTACAGCATTAGCCATTGCAATATTTTTTACAATTTTTGGAATTGCAATATTGTATGCAATCAATGCAAAAAGCGCTTTATTTGGTGCCATTTCTATATTTTTATACACTTGTGTTTACACCCCTTTAAAATCAGTAACACCATTGGCTGTTTTTGTAGGTGCTTTTCCAGGAGCAATTCCGTTTATGTTAGGTTGGGTTGCGGCTACAAATCATTTTGGAATTGAAGCAGGCTTTTTATTTTTGATTCAGTTTTTTTGGCAGTTTCCACACTTTTGGGCAATCGGTTGGTTGCAATATGAAGAATATAAAAAGGCAGGGTTTAACATGTTGCCTATGAATAAAAAGGACAGAGGAGCCATCAAACAAATTATATTTTACACTGTAATTATGATTTTTATCTCTGTTGCTCCCGTATTAAAAGCTACAGGAACGTTTTATATTTACCCAGCGACCGCAATAATAATTGCGCTTATTGGTGGAATTATGCTCTACTATGGAGTTCAATTGCATAAAACAAAATCAAATACTGAGGCAAGAAAATTAATGCTTGCGAGTGTATTGTATATTACAGTGGTACAAATTATTTACGTAGTCGATAAATTTTTACATTAATTATAATGAGTCAAGAATCCTTACATACAGAATTAAAAATAGCAAAGAAAAAATCAGCAAAACCAATGTTGTGGATTTCTATGATCAGTATGACCATGTTTTTCGCAGGGTTAACAAGCGCATATGTGGTGAGTAGAGAAAGAGAAGATTGGGTTGTTTTTGATTTGCCAACTTCTTTTTATATAAGTACACTATTGATTGTATTAAGTAGTATTGCGTTGTTTTTAGCACAACGAGCCATTCGAAATAATAATAGACAACTAAGTTCTATATTGGTGCAACTAGTATTGGTATTAGGAATTGGGTTTGTGTATTTTCAATACGAAGGATTCAATCAATTGAAAAGTGTAGGTTTGTTTTTTACAGGACCAGAAAGCACGGTATCAACATCATTCATTATAGGTATCACGTTTATGCATGTAATACATGTGTTGGCAGGGCTTATTGTACTACTAGTCGTAATTTATAATCATTTTAAATCTAGGTATAATGCTGCCGAAATGCTTGGTTTTGAGCTAGGTGCGATATTTTGGCATTTTGTAGGAGTATTATGGATCTATCTATTTTTCTTTTTCTATTTTATTAGATGATGAAAATTACGTAATTTTGACAAACTATTTTAAAAACAACTAACGTAGATATTTATGGAAGCAACGATTGCTGTAAATTCTGAAGGAAAAACTGATTGGGACGGAGGAGGTTCAAGACCTTTTGGAGCGAGCTATGGAAAAATGATGATGTGGTTTTTTATCATGTCAGATGCATTAACTTTTTCTGGGTTTTTAGCCGCTTATGGCCTAACAAGGTTTAAGTTTATTGACTCTTGGCCAATTGCCGATCAAGTGTTCAATCACTTTCCATTTATTCATGGAGACCATCCGATGCTTTTTGTGGCATTGATGACCTTTATACTTATTTTCTCATCTGTAACAATGGTATTGGCTGTTGATGCAGGTCACAAAATGAAGAAGGCTCAAGTTACTTGGTATATGTTATTAACCATTATTGGAGGTGTGATCTTCTTAGGATCTCAAGCTTGGGAATGGAAAAACTTTATTAATGGAACATACGGAGCTGTTAAAACTACGGAAGGAAAAGTATTACAATTTGTAAAAGACGGACATCAAATAGCACTGTCTGACTTTGTGGTTGGTGAATATGGGGAAAGAACAACGCATACAAGAGAAAATGGACTTTGGTTTGAGGATGAGGCTACTTTGCCAACATACTCGTTACAACAGGTAATCAGTTCTTATGAGCACAATCCTTCAGTGTTGATCAGAACAGAAGAAATCAACCCAGAAACCAAAGAGAAAACAATTCTTTCTAGAGAAGCGGGATCTCGTTATTTGTTAAAGGCAACTAAAGTTGTTGAAGGCGCAAGCTTAATAGAAAATGAATACGGAAAAACAGCGTTTGCTGATTTCTTTTTCTTCATTACTGGATTTCACGGATTTCACGTTTTTTCAGGAATCTTGATCAATATTATCGTTTTCTTTAATGTAATCTTAGGAACTTATGAAAAAAGAGGACATTATAACATGGTAGAAAAAGTAGGTTTATATTGGCACTTTGTAGATTTAGTTTGGGTATTTGTATTTACCTTCTTCTACTTAGTATAATCATAAAAAATAAAAGAAAATGGCGCACGCTCAAGAATCACATACAAAAAGAATTTGGTTAGTTTTTATTTTTTTATGTATCATAACTACGGTAGAAGTAGCTTTAGGACTAGCAAAACCACCAGCATTATACTTTACCCAGTTTTTAGGAACTAGTTTATTAAACTGGATCTTTATTATTTTAACCTTAGTAAAAGCATACTATATTGTTTGGGCTTTTATGCATTTAGAAGGTGAAAAAAAATGGTTTAGACGTTCTATCGTTTGGACAGTCGTCTTTCTAATTTCATACTTAGTAACATTGCTACTAATAGAAGGAGGCTATTTATTTGACACACTTTCCCCTTTGGTAAAATGGGATTACTAAAACAGTAAGGTGGTCTTTACCACCTTTTTTTTGGAACATGAAGAAAAATAACATCAAAAAAGGAATTGTATTAGGCATCTTATTTATTGGTCCTTTACTTTTTTATATCTTTTTGACTCTAGGAATTTACCACTACGCAAACTTACCAATCCTAACAGATAAAGTAGAAGATATAAAAGGTTCAGAGAGCTTTAAAGATCATTTTTCTGTAGTTAGCTTTTTGGGAAAAAACACAACCCGAACAAAAGGAGGTCTTTTTAACTTGAATGAAGTTATCTATAAACGCTATCAGAAAAGCTTGTATTTTCAGTCAGTATTGATTATTCCAGAAGGTGCAGAAGAAGAACTAGAAGCTCTTAAAAAGAAACTAAAAACCTATACAGATATTAGCAATTGGAAATTTGTCATCATGTCTGATGAAGAGATCACAACACTTTTTAATAGCTTTAAATCGCCTTACAAACTAAATGAAGATGTTGGTTCTGAATATGTGTTTATTGTGGACAGAGAGCTGCGTTTAAGAGGACGAAAAGATGATGAAGATACTGCTACAGGAAGATTGTATGGCTACAATATGAATTCGGTGGCAGATTTGAGAAATAAGATGAAAAAGGATTTGGGAATTATCTATTATCAGCTAAAAAAATCCTTAGAAAAACAAAAGCGACGTAGACGCGAAATATAATTGAAATGAATAAAAAGTATTCTTATATAGGGATTTCCTTTATTGTATTAATTTTCGGAATTTATGTAGTTCCGAAAGTGGTTTCAAGATTTCAAAAGTCGGATTTAGTACAATTTGATAAAGTTCCAGATTTTAAATTTATCAATCAAAACGGAAAAACAATTACCAATAAAAATTTTGAAGACAAAGTATATGTGGTGGAGTTTTTCTTTACAACGTGTCCTTCTATTTGTCCGATTATGACCAAAAAAATGCTCACAATTCAAGACGAGTTTTATGGAAATCCAGCATTTGGAATTGCTTCCTTTTCGATCACTCCAGAAATAGATACTCCAGAAGTCTTAAAATCCTATACAGAACAACATAACATAACAAGTAGAAACTGGCATTTGCTTACAGGCAACAGTGACAAAGTTGTATATGAATTGGCAAATAAAGGCTTTAAATTATATGCAGGAAAAACAGATGGAGAACACGGAGGGTTTGAGCATTCTGGTTTGTTTGCTTTGATTGATAAAAACGGTTATATCCGTTCTCGAAAAGATGCGCATGGAAATCCGATTATATACTATAGAGCCTTAAAAGAAAACGATTTTCCAGATCAAATTTCTGAATTAAAAGAAGATATTAAAATTTTATTACATGAGTAAATTAGTTTCAACAGAAGAAAAAAAATATCATAGAATCATCACTGCATTGTCAATTGTCATTCCATTAGCAGTTGCAGCTTTGTTTGGAGTAAAAATTCCGAATGTAGAACCTTTGTCTTTTTTACCTCCAATTTATGCAAGTATAAACGGACTTACAGCAATTCTTTTAGTGGCTGCGGTTCTTGCAATTAAAAAAGGAAACAGAACCCTTCATGAGCGTTTAAATACCGTTGCGATTGGATGTTCAGTGTTGTTTTTATTGATGTACATTGCCTATCATATGACCTCAGATTC
>Ga0209035_10000022_pt1 | contig 71643 bp, 74 predicted proteins | sample MarorgKNORR_S2LV_6_FD_188220 | JGI IMG/M metagenome (GOLD analysis project Ga0209035, IMG submission 188220) | Marine microbial communities from the Southern Atlantic Ocean, analyzing organic carbon cycling - AAIW_A/KNORR_S2/LV (SPAdes) (version 2) | ecosystem: Environmental > Aquatic > Marine... | reverse complement strand
GTGTGATAGGCTCTATGTCGACCATCATCCATCGCGGATTCTCTGGGCTAGCCTTCTCATCAAAATACTTCGAAGAAGGGTCTTGAGCGGTGTGATCTGGATAGCCTTCCTTACACACTCGAGCTACACCTGCAATGTGAGGTGGTTTGCAATTCGAATGATAAAACAAGACCAAATCACCGATTTTCATATCATCTCGCATGGTATTTCGAGCTTGGTAATTTCTCACTCCATCCCAATGGGTCGAACCATCTTCAACTAATTGTGACCAAGGATAGACATGCGGTTCGCTCTTCATCAGCCAATAATTCACCATATTTCTCACCATGCATCGTCTGATCCCATAACCAAGGTCGCATCGATGACATTACCCTCTTCACGGGTTAATGTCCTGCGCAATCCTGCAGCTCGGGCCATATTGTTAGAACCCCCACTCAACGAGATATTTGCTTTCACCAGCAGTGCGTAAATGGCGGGGAGAAGGAAGAGGGCTGAAATTGCTGCTACAATCAACAGGATGATGATTACGTTGACAAATGGTATGATTGCAGGAATTGGAATCCAGTAAGCACATGTAAGGCCGAGAGCGGTTATCGTCGTTGCTTCGGCGAGACTCATTCCTGTACTTGCGCATGCAATTCTAATCGCGTCAAGTGATCCACCTAATTCACGTACACGATTCGCAATATGTATAGAGAAATCAACTCCGACACCAACCAATATCGAACCAATCATTACTGTTACCAATGATAATGTTACATCGCCCGAATCCATCACCATCCATTGCATGAATACAGTGAATGCGACCGGAATTGTAGTCAGAATCGCATATTGAACATCTCTGAATACCAATCCAAGTGTCAACACGGTGAATAGTAAGGCGAATCCAAGCGAACTCCACTGTGAACCTACAATGAGAGTGTTGACTTCGATAGTTACCGAAGCCACGCCTACCAATTTTGTTGAACTGATACCGCCGCTGGTATCTTGGGCAGCGAATGTATCAATCTGGCTAGCGGCGGCCTCGGTGCTCTTGACATCCATAAATGGCATATCGATGTAAATCAAGCTCCGTTGGTAATCACTTGACATGAACAATTCTCGCATTTCTTTCGTCAAACTATTGTAGAACACGTAAATCAGGAAATTTTGTGCTTCCGTCCCACCCGATGGTTGTTGATCGAGAAGAGCAAGCCCCCACCAGAATGATCCGTTTCCAGAGGCTTCTCTGTCAAAGAGGAGTTCAGCAACATCCTTCATTGGTTCCGGCAATGGGGTATCGTCAATTATTTCCATAATTGGTTCGCCAGAGACATTTACTCCGACAGCTATTGCTTTCATCAAGAAGACAATTGAAACAGCCGTTGTCTGGTTTACTTGGTTGCATTTTCCTTCAAGCTCTTCGATACCTTTCAGATTATCATACGGATCATTAACTTCGGTAGGGTCATTGATGAAAGTGGGCGAGGCACTGATGTCACCATCGATCAAAAGGAATCCTGGTTGTCCGGCCTCAAACTCCTCCGAATAGACGCCCATCTTATCCACTGGACAAACTGGGCATTTGTCTTTGTCGTTCGGTGCCATTTCAAGCAAATCGATGTTCTCTTCTACATTCGGCCGATTATATCCTGCTGAGATTAACATCAACGTGAGGAATACCGCCAGTGTCAATTTCGACCAATTAAGTGGGAAATTTACTGCTTTGACGAAGGCTGCAGGAGGTGGATGTGAAGGTTTCTTCAGATCTAACATCATGGTTAGATTCGGAACCATAACCATCGTCATGATGTAAACAACAACGATTCCTCCAGCCAATGACCACCCAACAGTTTGAATTGGTTTCATTGGAGTGAATGTGAGTGAGATGAATCCGATGATAGTAGTAATTGCAGAGAGCATTACGGCTCTTCCAGTCGATTGTAGAGCTTCGTCCATTTTCTCTTGTGGAGTTCCTTTAGCCTCGGCATAGCGATTGGTGATATGGAGGCCATAGGAGACTCCCAAGGCAAGTACAATGGGGCCGACTATGATTACAGTCATCGTCACCTCATAATTTGTCCAACCGATTATTCCCATTGTGATGAAAACTGAACATAAGGTTGGAAGACCAGCAATGATGAGGACCTTGATGCCTTGAACAAACCTGATTCGTCCGGTTTGTAACAAATCACAATGGAAAAGGAAGAGTCCAACGGATACAAAAAACACACCAATAGGGAAAACCTTCCAGAATAGGTTGAATGATTCTTCAGTGACTGCGTTGGTAATAGGGACTGGGCCGGTAAGAGTCATCGTCAGATTCTTCGCTGCCCAATCATTGTTTTCGCCAAGTCTATTGATTTCATTCTGAGTTCCCTCAATTAACTCAGAAATCGTCGTATTACCAAGGTCATCACTGACTCCGATGATTATCACGGCTCGATTCCAATAGAATGCCTTCTCCGCTTCTTTGATGCCATCACCATCCGCATCTCTTCCAACATCTCTAACAAGCTTAGAGAGTGCATTGGATGGCATCTCCTGCAGGATTTGGTCGACTCTATCTTGTTCATCGGGAATTGCGTAATTACCGAGTAGATCCTCGTTCTGATCAATAGACTCGTTGAGTTGCTCAGAGAGTTCTTCTGAACCCACTGCTTGTGCTACACCCGAGAAGAATGATTTGACAACCCGCCCTGCCGAGGAATTCACTTCTTTAATCACAGTAGAAATTGAAAGAACATAGATGACATTGTCCTCTCCACCGTCATTCTCGGCAGGATTCAATTTCTTCTCGACTTTTTCTATCTCTTCTAATATCGGGATAGTAGTAATGTTGTAATCTTCCGATTCAACATAGATAACCATGACATTCGTAGTCCAATCTTCTTCGACTCTAGACAATAATTCTGATACTTCAGAACCCTGCGGTAGATAGACTGCCAAATCTCCGTTGACATTCATCGAAGACTTTCCTTCGATTGGACAAAAACCGTCACGACAATCTACGATACCTGATTCCCAGGAAAAGAAGCCAGTTACGATAAGACAAAGCACCACGGTGACTACGGGGAATTTAGTTAGAATATTTGTAAAATTGAGGTTGGCAGAGGCTCTTCGGAATTGATTTCTAGCCCGACGCCCGAAGCCTCCGATATCCTTTCGTTCAACATCTACCGAGGAGAATACTTCGCTGGCTTTGCTGCTGGCTCGACGCGCAACTCTAGAGGCGATATTTCGCTTGCCCCCTCCTTCATCCAACTGGCTCACGCTCCTGTTCGTCGATGACGTCTCAACGGGCAGTGCTTGAACCCGACGGCATCGAGTTCCTCTTAGAGTGAATATACGGCATGCTTCCCGACACTGCGGGAACGGTCAAGAACAAGTTGTCGCAGCGATGACTGTCCTAGGAGGGGTAAAGGAGATGGGCGGTCCCACCATTGAGGAGAAGCGTTGGTCTATTGACCTCGAAAAGAGGATTCAATCAGAGCATTATGCTGACCGTGAGGTCTACAATCGCCGTTACAGCTTCAAACCTGATTCTGGTAAGGAAATTTTCGTTGTTGACACCCCTCCTCCTTATCCAAGTGGAACTTGGCATATTGGTGCTGTTGCGCAGTATTCTATGATTGACGTAATTGCTCGGAGTCAACGATTACTCGGCAAAGAAGTATTCTTTCCATGGGGGGTGGATCGTAATGGGATTAATATCGAGTTCACCGTTGAGAGGAATACCGGACGGAAGATGAAGACTTTCGATCGAGCCGAATTCCTCGAATTGTGCGAAACCACCATCGAGGAATATACCCAAGCGATGAGGGAGACAGCGGCACGAGTAGGACTTTCTTGCGATTTCGATAAAGAATATCTTACAGATTCGGATGAATATCGAGCGGTTACTCAATCTATCTTCGTCGATTTATTCCGGCGGGGAGATATCGTCGAGGATCTCCGCCCGAATATCTACGATCCTGTCGAAGGTACAACCATCGCCGATGCCGAAGTCGAGCGCTTGCAGCGCCGTACCAAATTGATTGACGTCCGTTGGACTACAGAGGCGGGACAAGACGTTGTCATTTCGACCACTCGCCCCGAACTGATTTGTGCTTGCGGAGTGGTCGTAGTCCACCCTGATGATGAGCGTTATAGCGGACTCGTCGGAGAAAAAATCCAACTTCCAATCGAGACCAATGGTCGTTCAACAACGGTCGAAATCAGAACTCATCCTTCGGTCAAATCAGATTTCGGCTCAGGAGTTTTAATGGCATGTTCATTCGGAGATCAAAACGACGTTGCGATATTCAGAGAACTTGCCTTAACTCCCTTCCAAGCAATCAACCTTGAGGGAAGAATGACTGAAGTTGCTGGCCCTTACGCTGGGCTCAAAGTTGCAGAAGCCAGAGAGAAGGTAATCGAGGATCTTGAGGCAGCCGAAAGAATCGTCGCAATGGTCGAAAAAGAGCAGGAAGTGCCGGTAAGTGAACGTGGTAAGAACCCCGTCGAGATTATCCTACTAACAGAATGGTATGTCCGTCAAACCCACATACAAGGCAGGATGAAAGAACTGATCGAGGATATTGAATTCCATCCACCTCGCAACAAACAATTTCTCATCGACTGGATGGATAACATCAGTATCGACTGGCCAATCAGTCGTCGTCGATGGTATCACACAGAGGTGCCAATCTGGTATGCTGATGACGGTTCAAAAGTCATCACACCGCCTGCTGGAGTTTACGTCCAACCATGGCGAGAAGGTCCACCTGATGGTAGTCGAGTGCTAGATCGAGAAACCCGCGAAGATCTAGGCTCTTGGGACGACTTGCGCGAGAAACTTGGCGAAGTCGTCGGTGAAGAGAAAGTATTCGATACTTGGATGGATTCTTCCAATTCCAATCTCTATGTTTCGGGTTATTTATCTCAACCCGAGCTCTTCGAGAAGGCCTTTCCAACTGGAATTCGACCTCAAGGAAAGGAAATCGTCCGGACATGGCTTTACTACACTCTTCTCAAGAGCGCCTTGCTCCTAGATTCTCCTGGATTTAAGCACGTCTGGATAGATGGACTCGGCATGGATCCTTGGGGGCGAAAGATGTCGAAGTCACTTGGGAATGGTATCGATGCTGATTCAGTTCTCGAATGTGGTGCCGGAGGCCGCACAGGTTCCTGGAAGGTTCGTGGTCCGGACAAGGTTGTCAATTTGCGAGCTAATAAAATTGGTTCGGAGTGCTTCCGATTGTGGAAGGCTTGCGATGCTCAAGTCGGTGATGATTTCCACATCAATCCAGAAGAGATTGAGCAGAAATACTTCGGTGTATTGACCAAGATGTTCAACGTGGCGCGTTTCGCCTCACAATTCCCGGTGCCTGATGATCTCAATTCGATTCCGGAATCTCTTGAACCAGAGGACAAGTGGATTCTTGCCGAATTCAACCAAGTTCTCGCTCGTGTTGAAACTGCTTGGTCAGATATTGACATTTACACCGCAGCGCAATCTCTGAAAAATTTTGCAACGGGTGTGCTACCAAGCCACTGGCTCGAGATGGTCAAATCCCGATTATACGATGGTGATGAGGCTGCTGCGTGGACAATTCACAGGATAGTTCGTGATCTATTGGATGCATTCTCCCCGATTTGCCCCTTCTTCAGTCACCATATTTCTTCAACTCTTTACGAGCGCTCAGCAGTCGAGGCTGATTCGTTCCCGATTCTACCCGAAGGAGCCATTGACGACGGTGTTGAAGGTTGGCTATCGATTACCGATGCGGTGATGGAATTTAATTCTGAGATGTGGAGGGTCAAGAAGGAGCAAGGCCTTTCCTTGAATTCTGAATTAGCAGGAATAGAGATTCCGAATGACCTAGAAGCACTAAGTATTCCTTTGAGTCGAATGCACCGTTTGGTGTAATTCAAAGTAAGAAGGGAATCAACGCCTTTCGCCCCTCAGGATATTCTTCAAATTCCTCCTTGTACCATTTGTGGTGGGCAAGGGCTCTAGGAGCGAGATTACACGCCGTCCATATCGCGAAGGTCGCACCTGCAAGCGACCAAGTAGCGATTGCCCACCCAGTCCATTCGATGATCTCTCCGAGGTAATTTGGGCAAGACACCTTCTCGAATAACCCACCCCTAGGGATTTTGTATCCAGTAGAACCATCATCACGTAGAGCAAAGAGAATATTGTCTGATTTGATGTTGATGATCATACCAGTAAAGAAAATTAAAGCACCAATTATGAATCTAGGATCCATCAACCACTCGAGACCATAATTTGGTGCTAACTCAAATAACCACATTCCATTCAACCATGTGTTGACACCATTGAAGAATAGGCCCATGAAGACGATACTAAGTGGCATCATCTTGCCTGAAATACGAGCGCGTGTAGGCCAATCCCAAGCCCTGTTGATGTAGTGACCAGTCCACGCTGCCCAGAATAGCCAGATGACTGGTTCTCTGTTTGAACCGAGTATAAGCATCACAGAAAGAAAGACGGCCGGAATCGTCTCCATCAGGACCCAGCCGGTTCTAGCCGGAATCCTTACTCCCCAACCCTTTCTTTCATGTCGTCCGTAAGGTGCACGGAAGAATATCAGAGCGACAAGAACAGCGATTCCGAGGCCAATCCAAATTAACGAAATCAATCGGTAATCCGATTCGCTGACAAATAGCATCAGATCCTTACCTGTCCATGTTCCTTCAACCAATTAACAGAATCAAATATTGTTTGTTCGAGATGTCTTGATTTGTGATCAATTTGATCTCGAGCGAGGTCCCCCGGAATATCCCTGCACTGAACGGCAAGTGCATGAAGGCTCCCCTTGCTGAATGATGGTCTCTTGCCTGTGATTGAGGATGATAGGGCCGCGAAAGGTAGAGCGAGGTATGCAGTCCAGAATGGAAGTGTCATAATGTGGGTTCTACGCCCAATTACTTCCTTCACCATTTGTGATAACTCAGGCATCGACGCCCAGGTCCCAGGAAGCAAGTAGTGTTGCCCATCTTTGCCGGAATCAACGCAATTCACAGCACTGCGACAGACATCTCGGACATCGACCCAGTTGAATCCGTTATTGAGGGCGAAGGGCATTGATCCATTGGCGATGTCTGTCAAAACTTTACCCATTCTACTTAGCTTGAAATCTTGAGGGCCAATGATTCCTGTTGGATGAACTATGTTGATGTGAAGTCCTTGTTCTCTATGTGCGAGAACAGCTCTTTGGGCTTCGGCTTTGGTTCGATCGTAGGGGGCGGCCTTTGGGTCGGTGACTAGTGGGCGGTCTTCTGTGAGAGCTTGATTTGTTGGGTGTTGGCTGAGAGCGTGAACGCTGGAGAAATGAATCATCTTTGAGACTCCAGATTCGACGGCGGCATTGGCTACAGCGGTGCTGCCGCCGACGTTGATTTTTCGCATTAGTTCTTCTTGGACCTTCTCGACCGCGACGAATGCGGCTGAGTGGAAAACGACATCACAATCTCTCATTAGTGGTTGTAATGAATTACTGTCTAGAAGGTCTCCTTTGACGAGGTTAACTTCGAGATTCTCAAGAGCACGAATATCTGAGCGCACAAGGCAGTCAACCTCGTATCCTCTATCGAGTAGTTCTCTGACAAGATTGCCGCCCACGTGACCACTAGCGCCAGTCACGAATGCCCTCATGGTGGTGGCTAATCGCGAGAAAGGATGAATGTAACGGCTTAATTTAATGCTGAATGTGGTCGTTCGCCTGCGAAATGATCGGTTAGGAGGGTTACCATCTCCTGCCCTATTCTGAATTGTGCCTCGGCTGTTGCTGCCCCGATATGGGGTGTGCCATGGAATGCTGGGTGTTGCAGTAGCGGATTATCTCCAGGGGGTTCGATTTCAAACACATCGAGTGCTGCTGAGGTTAATTTCTCCGATTCAAGTGCAGATAGGATTGCGGCTTCATCGACTATACCTCCGCGTGCGCAATTGACTATGTGATTGCCACATTCGACACCATCTGCTCCTACCCCTGGCATCGAATTTATGCGTGTTTCATTCACTAAGTGATGAGTCTCCTCAGTGAGGTTACAGTGGATTGTTATGTGAGTGCACATTCTGAAAACAGCATCGACTTCTTCGTGTAATGTACAACCGAATTGGCGGGCAATTTCCTCTGGAAGGTAAGGGTCGTAGGCATGGCATTCCATTCCTAATGCTGAAGCCACGGTTGAGACTCCCTGTGCAATCCGCCCGAAGCCGATGAACCCTAGCCGCTTTCCTGACAATTCTGTGCCCTTCAGTAGCTTCTTTTCCCACATGCCCTGCCGAATCCCACGATCTCCTCGAGGAATGTGCCTACATGAGGCTAAGAGGTGGCCGATGGTTAGTTCGACGACGCTGTGAGTCGAGGATCTCGGAGTGTTACAAACGACAATACCTGCTTCGGATGCAGCTGTAACATCGATATTGTCAACACCTACACCACCTCTGCCGATGAATGTTAGATTGGGAGATAGGGCAATCACATCTTCCCGTATTTTTGTTGCACTGCGGACTACAACAGCATCGTAATCCGCTAGTGCTCCATCAAGTAATTCCTCACGTGTGAAGTGTTGTTCTGTTACATCGTGCCCCGCATCTCTGAGAGATTGGATGGCGCGTTGGTCCATGCCGTCGGTCACAGCGATTCTTGGCATGTAGCGTTGCAGCGGCTGAAATGAAATGAAGATTTGTGAAGACACAGTTCAATCATAACATGGTGAAAATGGAAATCTGATGAATTCGCTGCCGAGAGGCAGGAGACTACCGTTTGATTCTTGACTGTGATAACGGCGGTTGGGTCCGTGGCAGTCGACATTGAGTCCATCGTTACTGCGATACTCATCCTCTTGTCCCCTCTTGTTCTTGCAATTCCTCTCTCTTTGGGTTGGAAATGGTGGGTCGGTACTGAGCCCGAACACGTGCATTACCGAGAGAAGGTGCGAAGAGTGCTCGATGCGGGCCTCCCACTCCGTCGGTTTCGCAAGGAACTTGATGCTGAGGCAAGAATCGTTAACATCGATCCGGATCGTCAATCAAGAATAGAAACCGACTTATTGTTTCCAATGCGAATCAAACACTTCTTGCTGATGCCAGGATTAGTCGTTTGGCCTTTGCTGGGTTTGGTTGCTGCATTATTGACAATCCCTTTGATGCCTATTCTACGTTTTTTCGAATGGCTATTGATTGAGAAAAAAGTCCTCCTTTGGATAGGTATCACAGTTCAGAAGATTACACGTTGGGAGATAATTGGTATCCCGAGAGTTGAGGATGGAGTAAAAAATCCCGATCCGGTCCTTGCCTCAATAAATCGGATGCCGATTACTGTCTTCCTCGGCTTATTCACTTTCTTGATTGTTACTTACTTACCTCTCGATACCCGTGCTGTTCTGATGTTATCGAGTCTGTTTTACCTCATTCTTGTTGCGTTCATATCTGTTCTTAGGGCTGCAACATTGAGTACAATGGTTTTCGCAGATACTGGCACTCGTCGTCTGCTTCCAATGGGCACTTTCGTAGAGGATATGTTAGGTCCTTGGGTGGGGGTTGGTCTGGTTTTCTTACTATCTCGCCAGTTATTTTACGGCACTGAGTTGCGTAGCGGAGAGGTGTTTGGTGACCCGGTTTTATTCTCCTTGACAGTGCTTCTTGTGCTCTATACCGCGACTATGATTGGAGTCGCAGTGGAGATTTCCTTTTTCAGGTCACGAGCGGAGTATGTTCGAATTGAATTTCAAGACCAGATGATTGAGAAATATAATCCTCAATTGTATCTCTTCACTCGGAATCTCGGAATGCTGAAGATTTCCCGTCTCATGACTTTACGAGAGTGGGTAAATCGAGGCGAGAGGATTGAATTGTCCGATTTGGAAGAACTCAAACGAAAGTCGCAGTAATCGTGCTATCACTCGCTTCGATTGAGATTTCTCCATTTACATCTAGTTTTGTCGAGATTAAACAATAGGAAAGCCATGTATCTCCTAATCTGTGACTGCAAAGAATTTCTATCCTCTTCCCTTCAGAAAATTTGGCCTTACCTTGTGGGATTTGTTTGTCTGAGCTGAGACATCTTCCTACCCTTGCTTGTATGCCTCGTGATTCCATCCGTGCATGTATTTCCTGGCCGGGGTAACACCCTTTCTTTAGATCGATAAGATCCGCCAATCCAAGTTCAAATGGAATGTGTTTAGAGGATTCAACTGAGATGTCGATATTTCCGGTTAAACTCTGTAAAGCTAACCAACTGTCTGGTTCACCCTGACTTCCTCCGTTAGTCTCCAATCCTTCTTTGATCGACTGCAAGAGCCTGGTTGGAATTAGCATCTCAAACGCAGTGTATTCATCGGTTTGAGCAGAAAGAGATATCATGGAATCGAAAAATTCAGTCCAGTTGTCCGGTTCAAGATCATTCGCTATGATCCCGAGGCCAATCAGCACCCTTCCAGGGTTCCTTCCTACTATGATTAATCGATGAACTGCGCCATCACCTGTGCTGACTTTCACGTCCTCATTCCAAGGGACTCCTGTAGAGAGAACCTCGCGAATTTCTTTGGCATTCTCAGGGCTGTGGACCAGTAGAATTTGTTCTCCAAGGTCAGCGTGGAGTATGTGTCCAACAATTCGTCCATTAAGGTCACAAAGAACGGATTCTTCTCTTTTCATAAATTTAGATGAGATATCCATTGACGAGACTCTATTCAAATGGTCATGGCAATTCTCACCAGATAGGAGAGTAACTCCACTTGGGATTTCGATATACTCTGCGAGGGAGTGAAGATTCTCGTCAAATGTCAAGCGACCAACTCAGCCGAATGACTGACCGCAGCCACAGGCTCGATCTGCATTGGGATTATCCATATGGAATCCTCCACCCATCAGGCTGTCACGGAAATCTAAGCGAAGTCCGTTCAGAAGTGTGCTATCTTTATTGTGAATCATTACAGTTACCCCATCGATATCAAGGGTCTGAAATCCGTCATTATCAGGCTTCTCGACGATTACCATGTCGTAGAGGTAGCCTGAGCACCCTCCAGCCTTTGCACTAATGATGAGGACGTGTGTATCGTTTTGTTCACCGATTGCGCCGAGAACTGCCTTTCGAGCAGAATCAGAAACCTCGATTTTGACATCGACGACTTCGACAGCAGTCGCAATAGGAAGGGAGAAGCCCGAACCGTCGAGAAGACCCACATCTATAGCCCCGTCAAGGTGATATATCAATGATTCCAGTTTAGACAACATGTCAGGTCAATCCCACACAGTGAATTCGACTGGGCATTCTGTGGAGGGGGTTAGAGAGTCCGACGTGGTCCGCCTAGAGGGTGAATCAGTGATGAGAATCAACGATTCGCTGGCAATTGAGGCACCACTGACTGTTGAACTGGTAATCGGCGATTCAAATCACTCATTGGGGTTGACAATGAGAACACCGGGCGATGATGAAGACCTAATCGTCGGTATGCTCTATTCTGAATCTATTATTGATGGAGTAGAGGATATTCTTTCGGTTGAACTCAATTCTGACGGTGCAACGGTTCAGTTGTCAGATGATGTCTGCTTTGACATAAATGATCACGCCCGTAGCACCACTAAGACCGCAGCATGCGGAGTCTGTGGTAAACAATCATTGGACAATCTTAGGCATTTCCATGGACCTCCTCTTTCCGAAGAGATTCACATCACTCGCTCGATAATTTCCTCGAATTCTGCTTCTTCGAAAGCTGCTCAAAGGGTTTTTTCCAAAACGGGTGGTTCTCACGCAGCGGCAGCATTCACCGAGCAAGGTGAATTGATTTGCATCAGAGAGGACGTTGGGAGACACAATGCAATGGACAAACTAATCGGTGCCTTGCTAAGAGAGTCTGGCAAATCATCTCAATCTCATTCATACAATGGGCATTCAAGAACAATTGTTCATTTATCCGGCCGCTCATCATTTGAATTAGTCCAGAAAGCGGTGAGGGCGGGATTCCCCATACTGTCCTCTGTTGGGGCCGCAAGTAGCCTCGCAGTTGATCTCGCCCGCGAAAACAATCTCTCATTGATTGCATTCGTCCGCGATGAAAGTATGGTAATCCATTCCGCTCCGTTCCGAGTCATCGGGTGAAGTGATAATATTCCAAGCAATCTGCAACAGGCTGAATAACGAATCTGTGATTCGTCAAGCATGGGTCGTGAGGTCACCGGGACGACTCCTTTGGAGGATTCTGCACCACAGACCAGCCCCCCCTCCTCAGTGGCTGCAGGCATACCTGCAATCCTCTCTACCATGAAACACGGTTTTTCCAAGGTAGGGGTTCTTTCCACCGTCAAAACACTGGGCCGAGTTAATCGCTTTGGTGGTTTTGATTGCCCTGGTTGTGCCTGGCCCGATCCTGACAATCATCGTACAATCGCCGAGTTTTGTGAGAACGGAGCCAAGGCTGTCGCTGATGAAGCCACATCGAAAAGAATTACCAACTCTTTCTGGGAGTCACATAGTGTTAGTGAACTATCTAATCGAAGTGACCGCTGGCTCAACGATCAGGGACGCCTTACCAGTCCAGTATTACTCGACAAAGATTCGGACCACTACACACCAGTGACTTGGTCTACCGCATTCTCGATTATCGCAGATGAATTTGAATCTCTCTCTAGCCCAAACGAAGCAATTTTCTACACATCTGGACGAACTAGCAATGAGGCAGCATTTCTCTGGCAATTGCTCGCTCGAGCCTTCGGCACGAACAATCTCCCTGATTGTTCGAACATGTGCCACGAATCATCTGGTTTTGCGTTGAACGATGCCATAGGAATTGGCAAGGGTACGGTGACATTAGACGATTTCAACGAAGCTGACCTTATCGTCGTAGTTGGCCAAAACCCAGGGACTAATCATCCACGCATGCTTACAGCATTACGCGATGCGCGGGCCAACGGAGCATCAGTAATCTCAATTAATCCCTTAATCGAGACTGGAATGAAACGATTCAAACATCCACAGAACCCTCTTGAAATGCTTGGTTCAGGTTCTGAAATCGCCGACCAACATGTTCAGATTCAAATTAACGGAGATCTTGCTTTATTCAGAGGCATTAATCACCATCTCTTGTCCAATGATGAATTCGACCAAAATTTCATCGAGGACCATACTGCAGGTTTCGACGAATTCAAACGCGCTACCGCAGAGGTAGATTGGTCACTTATCGAAGAATTCACAGGTCTTTCTAGGCAATACATCGAAGACCTAGCCGAACGTATTGCCGAAGCTGAATCAGTCATCATTTGTTGGGCTATGGGAATTACCCAACATCATAATTCAGTACAGACTATTCAGGAGATGCTCAACACACTCCTTCTTGGAGGTCACATAGGACGACCAGGAGCAGGGGTTTGCCCTGTTCGAGGTCACTCTAATGTCCAAGGTGACCGAACTGTTGGAATCAATCATCTTCCTTCTAGTGATTTCATTGCTAACTTATACAATTCAACTGGAGTTCAGTCACCCGATAGCCATGGTTACGATGCTGTGACCGCGTCTCAAGCAATGTTGGCTGGGGAGGCTAAAGTATTCTTGTCAATGGGAGGAAATTTCCTTTCCGCAATGTCTGATACCAAGGCGATTGCACGAGCTATGAAAAAGTGCTCATTGACGGCATGCGTCTCAACTAAACTCAATCGCAACCATCTAGTGACGGGTGAGCGAGCACTAATCCTTCCTTGTCTTGGTCGCACCGAAATTGATGAACAGGATTCGGGCAATCAATTTGTTTCCGTTGAGAATTCAATGGGCATCGTTCACAGTTCTGAAGGCCGTAACGAACCAGCATCGACCGATCTATTGTCCGAACCCGCAATCGTATCAGGAATTGCCACCGCTATTGAGGACAGAATTTCTATGAGTGATTTGAACTGGAGCGAATTAATATCTGATTATGATAATGTCAGAAATCTTATCGAAGAGACCATCCCAGGGTTTGATGATTACAATATTAGAGTTCGTCGTCAGTCTGGTTTCTATCTTCCAAATGGGCCGCGAGATTCTCTTTTATTCAATACTGATACTGGACGGGCCAACTTCAGATTCCATCCAATCACAGCGATTAATCCGAAATCTGGAGAATTCATCATGATGACAATCAGATCACACGACCAATACAACACTACAGTCTATTCTGAGAATGACCGATATCGAGGTGTCTCAAAAGGGCGTAGAGTAGTTTTGATGAATCCTCAAGACGCTGCCAAGTTATCTCTCCAATCTGGAGATCAGCTCAACCTCTACTCTCATTTCGATGGCGAAATTCGTCAGGCAAATAATTGGTATTTGATTGAATACAATATCCCACGAGGAAACCTCGCGACATATTTTCCCGAAGCTAATGAATTGATTCCTTTGACTTCGACCGCATACGGAAGCAACACTCCTACGAGTAAATCAGTTAGGGTCACAGTCGAGCGAATTCAAGATTGAATCCGTTCGGTTTTTTGTTGCTCTTTCAACAATAATGAACATCTATTCATTTGCGTTTTACACAAGCGCTCTTCCTCTTCATCTAAATCTCTATCAAGCGCTTGTTCGAAGCATCGAATTGCATCGGCGAAATGTTCCATCGCAGCGTAAGATGAACCCATATTGTAGAGTGTTCTACCAGTTACCATTGTGGGGTCCATCGAAATAGCTTGGTGATATGATTGAATGCTTTCAGAAAATCTGCCAAGTTGATGCAAAGCATGACCTCTGCCATTATGCGATCGGACCCGTATTTCTCTTTCTTCTCTTGGTGCTGATGAGATTGCTTTCTCGAAGCAATTGAGTGCTTCAACACCCTTGTCTTCTCCCAGTAGAGTCAAGCCCTTATTGTACCATTCAATCGAGACATTAACGTCGTCTTGATTGGGTGATGTGCCTTGAACGCTGTGGAGTTTCGCCTGTTCTGCTGCAGCCACCAAGTCAACTCCTACGTCAGAAACTTCTTCCTGCTCCTCTTGCATCTGCAATTCTTCTGCTTTGGTGCGACATTGAAATCCTTTTTCGGCATGACCGGCCGCCTCTAGAGCATCGGCCATTCCACTCCATGCTTGGGCGGTTGAACCATATTCTTCTATGACTCTCTTCCAAATTTGAACCGCACCGGCGTGGTCACCATTTTGTGTTGATTCACGTGCTTGTTCTATCAGAACAACATGAGTATCTTCTAGAGCAATCAAGAGAGAACTATCTTCAGTTTCCTCTTCATGTGAACCATCGTCGAATACTTCGTATTGTGCTGGGTGAATATCCTCATGGTTGGTTTTTGTGTTCCCAAGAATATCCTCTGGAGGGATGTCGGAATCTTCTTCCACATCATCAATTCCAGATGATGAATCATTGGTGTTTTCCAATGTAGGCCCCCCCTCGTCTATTTCAGGCGAGACCAATTCCTCGTACAGATTCTGTGCTTCTTCGTGAGTATTGTCAAGCTCTAAGCAATATGATATTGTGTTCAACGCATCTTCATGCAAGCCTAACACGTTGAGACAGAGACCGCAGAGATACCAGAGTTGAGCAGATTCAGAATAGTCTCCTTCCAAAGCGGGTGAAATGAGATTCAATGCTTTCTCATAATCTCCCTCATCAATTAGATTGACTGCATCTTGAAGAATATCATTTTGCACGGATTCAGGTTCTTCCACAACCTCAACCGGTTCTGCAGTTAGCACAGGTAGCTCTTCTTCACTTTCTTGCTCTTGGTTTATGGTTCCAAAACGGTCATTTGTACTATCTTCATTCCTAGCTTCTTCAACTTCTTCCTCACGTGAAGCGATTGTAGCAAGGCGATCATCAGTCAAACCTAATTCCAACGCTGAGTTTGCATATCGCCTTGCCAACAATAAATCTCTACCATCCAAAAGTATTGCAAGATTCGCAGCAGTTGGAGCATGGAATCTATTAATCAAAAATGCTCGTTCAAATGCGACTATTGCTCCTTCTTCATCTCCCATTTGGTGATTAACGACCCCGAGACCATACCAAGCTGCAGAGTTGTCGGTTTCAGTTTCGATACAGAATTCATACGCAAACTTCGCGAGAGTAAAGTCTCCTCGCCTTGCGATTTCATTGGCTTGTGCCAAAGTGTATTCGACCACGTGATGAATGGCGTGAAGAATCATGGATAAGAGTTCTGAGGGGATGAGCCATCGGGAACTCTGAAATCGAAGATGTTGGCAGAGATTGATGGTGGTCGTCTGAGTCTGGCAGAAGGCAGTGAATTTTTCCTGCTGAGTTCAATGCTGTTTGGTTTATTGACATGGTATTGTGCAAACGTCCCGAGATATTCATCCGGGGTTCGTCTATTCGCTTTGCTTGGCATAATATCTATGACTTCCCTTCTTTCCCTCAACTTGTTGTGATCTAATGTTCATACCTCATCGTACAGATATTCAGTGGGAATACTTCGGTCCGTCTGGCCCCCATCCCGAAATCGAAGGTGTTTGTGGAAGGCGGGTGAGAATAATTCAAGAAAAGAATCTCTCTAAGTTTGAGAAGTTTCTCAGCGCACTGATGAAAGCACCTACCCATGTCAATAGAGATCTTGACGACCTGAATTCTTTGATGTGGGAATTAATGGATGGTAATCGAAATTTTGTTGAAATTATTGAATTAATGGATTCAACATTCCATGAGCGAATGATTCCGACAACTGAGAGATCACTCGCATCAATAGATCAATTGGTAGAATTAGGGTATGTGAGAATTGATCCACTTGTGGACGATAATCAGTCTGCATAGTTCAATTGACTGGCGCAGGGTCATCTGTACGATTTTCCTCGTCAATTCGTGATTTAGCAACTGAAGCGAAATAGGCTATCATTGGAAATGCGATAAGGAGTCCAAAACAGCCAATGAGCGTTGCAATACCATACAGAGTTTCTTGCAAAGGGTCTAATTTGAATTCCGAGATAGATACCAATTCATGCTCAGCCATTGTGAATGTAATTTCAATCCCTTCTTGAGATATCAATTCTCCATCTTCTCTAATCTCAATAATCCAGGTGGTCAGGACTCTTTCATCATCCACTAGAGCCTCTGCCGCTATTTCCGCATCGGCGGGATCTTCAGCTTGCAAGTATCCAACACCTTCTATGGGTAGTGCGAGTGAAATTCTCCCCCGCAAGGTTCCAGAGCCCTCATCGAGGTCGAGGCTGTGTGTATAGGAAGAAATACAGGATTCTGATACTTCGTCGAATTCTTTGCAGTTGAACACTTCATCACCTTCCTCTCCTAGAAATTCCGAGGAATACCAAAGAGAGCTCGTAGAGGTGACTGTCAGCACAGTGTCACTAGGTGCATTCAGTACACTGATATTGATCCATGTGGCTGCCGAAGAGGTCGACACGAACCAGGCCGAATCATTCTCATCTGACTGCACTAATTCGTAATCAATCTCCTCATTTGTCGTCTCGTATCGATAATACTCACTGTCCACCGTATTCGAATAAACCGCGTAGGACAGGACAATAATCAAGACAAGTCCCATGCCTATCATCGTCCGAAGCATGTTCGGATTGCGAGAGAGGGCCTTCTTCATCAAGGGGGCGAATCGAGAGGTGGGTTTGAACCCTATGTGGAGTCCGTGAGAACGGACCACTGCGGGGCGAGTTATCCCTACTAAGTCATCACGGTTATATACGGCCTCAAGGTCGGCCGGTCGCTACAAGGTGACTCAATGACGACCCACCACGATGTGCCAGCCGATCTGCTCATCCCTGACCTCTCTCAGAGATTAGCTGATAATGATGCCATCAGTGCTCCGGAGTGGGCCGAATTCGTCAAAACAGGTACACACCGTGAGCGCCCTCCAACACAGCCGGATTGGTGGTATATCCGCTCCGCCGCAGTACTCAGAAAGGTCGCCCTGAAGGGCCCGATCGGCGCAAATCACATTGCGCAACTATTCGGCGGTCCTAAGGACCGTGGAGTCAAACCGAACCGTGCAGTTGCTGGTTCGAGAAAAGTCGCACGAACTGTGCTCCAGCAGCTCGCTGCTGCTGGACTGATTGTAGATACTCACAACACCGCTGGAACAGTCACCTTAGGAAAGGTCGTATCATCCAGCGGCCAGGCATTGTTGGACGAGTCGGCTCATGCTGTTCGTCCACAAGCTGAGGAGAAGTACCCGGGACTAACCCGATATTGAGGTGATTGGATGGCACGACACAAACCATTCGCCAAGAAGCAGCGCCTCCTCAAGGTCACTAAACAGAACCGCAGGGTTCCTGTCTGGGTTATGCTCCGCACAGCTCGTAACACCGTATCTCATCCTAAGCGCCACCATTGGAGGCGCTCCAAGCTGCAGAGGTGATTGAGATGGTTGAGGTCAAGGAAATGGTAATCCCGCTCAGGGCCGCATGGAGAGTCCCTCGCACCAAGAGGGCTAACAGAGCGATGGCAGAGGTCAGAAAGCATGTCGCCAAGCACATGAAGCTCCAAGATGGAGAAGAGATGTACATCGATTCAGAAGTCAACGAGGCCATTTGGGCCCGTGGTATGCAGAAGCCTCCTCGCAAGATCAGAGTAGTCTGCACTAGAGATGAGGGATTTCCCCTCGAAGTTAAACTCGCGGAGGAGTGAAAATGGGCAATATCCGACCATCCTTCATCAAGACACGTGCAAAGCGTCTTTTGGAGATTTATCCTGACAAGTTCACAGATAACTTCGATACGAACAAGGACTTGGTAAGTGAATTCACTGACGTTGATAACAAGAGGATGCGCAATTGGATTGCGGGATACATCACTCGTTACATCCAACGTCGCACTGATTGAACATTGACTCGCCCGCTGGGCTAATCAGTAAACCCACTCTCGCATGGAGTGGTAGCTATGGGTGAGAGAGCCAATATCTTGTATCCATCGTATTCTGATCGAGTCTGTATCGTTTTGGTCGAACCAGCGATTGATGGCAATATTGGTGCTGTTGCTCGCTCAATGCTGAATTTTGGCTTCACCGACTTGAGGGTAGTCGGTAGAGAGGGTGATTGGTCGGAAGAAACTAGGAATCGCGCTAAGAACGCTCAGAATATTCTTGACTCCGCTCGTCAATCCGCTTCTTTGGACGAAGCAGTGGATGACTGTTCCTTGGTTATTGGCACATCTGGGAAACGTGAACATGGTGACAAGATTGCATTTCGTCACTTCCTTCTTCCGGATGAATTGCCTAATCGACTTGATGAAACATCCGGCCTTATTGCTCTCGTATTCGGCACCGAGGGCAAGGGCCTCTCTACCGAAGATCTCCACTTATGCGACTTCCTTTGTACAGTGCCTACGTGGGAAGGATATCCAATTCTGAACCTCAGTCATGCAGTGACCCTTGTGTGTAGCTCATGGTTCGTAAATGAAATCTCTAATGCTTCTCGTGGTGATTTGGAAAAGTTGAGCTCAGTTGAAACGGTGAGGCTTCTATCCCCTGAACTACGACGCCAGTTTCGGGCTGATGTAAGGCGTTTGGCTCAGGTGATCTCAGTACCTGAGAATAAGAGAAATGGAATCGAAGAAACACTCACGAGAGTAATACTTCGTGGTATGCCGAAGGACGATGAAATATCTCGAATTTTAGGAGTCATTAACAAAGCGACTCAAGTGTTTGAAGAAGAATAATCTTGGGGAGTCCAACTTGCCCAACTCTTAGGCGTCTCGCGAACGTGCATTGCAACTAATCTGAGTTGATTAGAATAGGACGATTTGATGTGTGGAGCGACTTGCTCGAACGCCCATTTCGCGAGATTCTCAGCAGTTGGGATGAAGTCAACAATGACTGTTCGATGCGAATCTCCCATTTGTGCTAGGGCTCTCAGAGCATCTTCATCTCCTGAATAAACGACAAATGAGTGATCAACGATATCATGAATCTGTTCGGTGAGAATTTTTGATACATCACTGAAATCGATTAGCATCCCTTCCTCTGATACACCTTTTTCAGCGACGATATCACCTTCTATCTCAGCCTCCCATCGATATCGATGGCCGTGCATGTGTCGGCATTTACTCTTGTGATTAGGAACTCGATGTCCTGTATCTGTCTCAACCCATCTGCGTATTTTTGTTGTCATTCTTTTCCCTCCTCAAACTCAAGACAAATTGAATTGATGCAATACCTTGGGCCAGATGATTCATGGAAGAGGTGTCCGAGGTGCGAATCACACTCTGAACACCGAACCTCAATCCTTCTCATGCCGTGACTTAGATCCTCAACTTGTAGAATTTGAGCATCGTTTGATTCATCCGAGAAAGAAGGCCAACCACACCCTGAGTCAAATTTACTGTTCGATTCAAATAATGTTCGACCACAATCAGCACAGTTGTATTTTCCATCCTCAAAATGCTTGTCCAATTCTCCAGTGAACGGACGTTCGGTTGCATTTTCTTTCATGACTTGAAATCTTAATTGTGCTTTCAATGCACCAGCCAAAACTGTATCCCACGGTGCAATATACTCCACAGGGTCAGCACGGCCGATAGCATGGAATGCTAGTATCCGTTCAACATCGGCCCCACTGGCCCCACTACTACGTCCCTTTTCATCAGGATTGTAACTCGTATTTGTGTTGGCGAAGACCGTATCAAAGTCTAGACCTAGAGTACCACATGAGTCTAGGGCTTCCCTGAGAATCACTTCTTTATCGCCATCAATGTAAGGAAGAGAAAACGACACTCTTTCACTATCCCAATTTCCAATTGCAAATGCATCACCAATCGCTGAATAAAATTCAGGCCTACAATCTGGATAGATTGCGTGATCACCCGAATGTACACCAAGAGCAATAACAACATTGGAATCTTCTCGATTTGCGACACTAAGAGCATATCCGTAAAGTATCGACGCGAAGATTGCATTACGATTAGGGACTACAGTATCCTTCATCTGCGACTCTTCGTAATGACCCTCAGGGATATCAAAATCATCACTTGTCAAGGCAGAATGAAACATCGACATTACACTAGACAAGTCCCCTTGATGATGTTCTACGTCATATCCATTCTTCCGCAAGTAGGCGATATTCGCCTCAGCGCGTTCTAATTCGATTTTGTGTTTCTGACCATAATCATATGAAATGCAACTTACCTTGTAACCGTCAGCAAGTAATTTCAGCAACAGGCCTGTGGAATCCATACCACCTGAGAGCGCCATAACTGCCCGCATCAGAGCACCCCCATCCACTTGTGTGTCTGTAGACTCAAGCGCCAACCTGGGCTTTGTTTAACCAGTTTTTCTACCACTTGGAAGGATTGACCATTCTCTTCGACTGAATCAGAATCAATGTAGCATGGTTGAATGAAATGATGGTCAAATCCATCCTTCAATCCGTCGTACATTTCCAAACCCTGACCACAATAGACAACTTTCAATTCGTCTCCAGTGCGCTGCTTGATTTTGGAATTCGGATACAGTTGATCCTTAGGGGAGACACAAATCCAATCGATAACCGGATCGACAGGAATCGTCCCATTGGTTTCAATGGACAGATTGATTCCATGTTCTTTGAGAATGGAGCCGATTGTCGCCAAATCCTGCATGGCCGGTTCTCCACCAGTGAAAATAACTCGGTCACAATTGTAGGACAGTACTTCGTCTACAATCGAATCTAAGGTGCGTTCCTCATAGGTGAGGAAATCGGTGTCGCACCATTCACAGCGTAGGTTACAGTTTCCAAATCGAACGAAAACATGTGGAATACCCGCATGGAACCCTTCACCCTGTACAGAGTGAAAGACCTCAACAATTGGGTATACTTGTGACATATCCTCAACTCAATCTCTAATCAATTGCATCAATTCGGAACGCGCTTCTGCCTTGTCGAAGAAAACTCCGCGCATGGCTGAAGTGGTCATGATGGCATTTTGCTTCTTGACGCCTCTGCATTGCATACAGCCGTGTGAAGCTTCGATGATGACTGCACAACCAAGTGGGGACAGGTGTTCTTCCAGATCATCAGCAACATCCTTGGTAATCCGCTCTTGATTTTGCAATCTGCGGGCGTGCAAATCGACAATCCTTGCGAGTTTACTGATGCCAACGATACGTTCCGTTGGGATGTATGCCACATGTGCACTTCCAGTAAATGGTTGGAGGTGATGTTCACAAGTACTGTGGAATTCAATGTCCCTCAATAGGACGATTCCATTGTATCCTTCTCCATTGAAGGTTGAATCCAATACTTCAGCAGGATATTGATTGTATCCTGCAAAGATTTCATCCCACGATTTGATGACTCGTGCTGGTGTGTCTGCAAGACCTTCTCTTGTGACATCATCCTCAATATATCCAAGCAATGTTTTGACAGCATTTTCAGCCTCGTCTCTCGTCACCATTCAATCATCTCCAATTCGACCATGTCGGGCGTCAATCGCATCGAGTTGGTCGAGCATTTTTCGGCAAGCGGTACGAATTGCATCGGCAACACTCACGAACTTTCCTTCGTCACCAACATGGACTTTCAAGTCATCCAGCAATTCCTGAGGGACGTCTAAACTGACTTTGGGCATGAATTCCCGTCGAGTAGACTATATTTAGGTATTACTGGAGTAATACTGCAAGAATATCATTCAAGATATTCTGCTAGTTCAGGATGTGCAAGACAGATTCTATCTGCCCGCTGGCGTAGCTGGTTCAGATGAGCCAATAATTCTTCTTTGTTACATCCCTGATCAATCATGTTAGAGAGGACAGAAATACCGCCTTGAATTACGCCAGCGTCAAGGTAGGCATCATTGCTAATTTCGCCAGCAGAACGAAGTGCAGCAAGCGAAAGCGACATCTCTTCTGAGGCTTCTTTCGCCTCTTCACTACTGAGTTCTCCCCCATCTAATCTGTTAGCGATTTCGCTAAGCATGCAGGCGCCTCCTGCATGCACCTTTTGACCGTTGTTTCGTGTCAATTCTAATGTTGCACAAGTTCGACTAGGACACCGCCAGTCGAAGATGGATGAACGAATGCAATTCTACACCCTGAAGCCCCACTCACAGCCTCTTCATTGATCATTCTGCATCCCATTTGTTTGAGTAGTGATATCATCGAGTCGATATCATCGACTTCGACTGCTAATTGTTGAATTCCTTCACCCCTTTGTTTGATGAATCGCCCAATCGGAGAATTTGTTCCACGTGGTTCAAGCAACTCAATTCGAGGTAATGACGAATCATCAGGAGAGGAAAAAAAGCGAATGTTCACACCTTGTTCCTCATTGACCTCGTCGACATCTTGAGTAAACCCAATTGCTGTCCAGAATGGAGTATATGTTTCCAGATTCTTTGTTGCAATACCGATATGGTCTACTCTCGCACTCATTTCAAACACCACTCGGAGATATCCACGTGCCGAACACATCCCGAAGAACAGAGTTAACCTCACCTAAAGTTACTTCATTGAGGTATGCATCAATCATTGGATCTAGTAAATTCTGACCCGAATTAGCTGCCTCGCGGATATTCGACAATTTTCTTTCGACAGTTTCAGTATCACGTTGATCTTTCATCTTAGATAATCTCAGAATTTGCTCTTGTGCCAATCCCGTATCGAGTGTTTGAGCAATTGAACTCTCGCTCTTCGCAGACTGGTGGAGGTTAACACCAACAACTTCAGTTTGGCCGGATTCTACAGAGTTCAATTGATTCCACGCACTATCGTGAATCTCACGCTGTTGGAAGCCAGATATTACGCATTGTAATGCTCCACCACGCTCATCTATCAACGTGATTAGTTCGCGCGCTTCAGTGTAAAGTCGCTGAGTCAATTCCTCTACGAGATACGATCCAGCAAGTGGGTCAACAGATTTTGTAATCCGAGTTTCATGGGCAAGAATTTGTTGTGTTCTCAGAGCTAATCTAGCAGATTCTTCTGTAGGTAATCCAATCGCCTCATCAAAGGAATTTGTGTGTAGGCTCTGTGTCCCACCCATGACGGCAGCCATCGCTTGATACGCAACCCTAACTGCATTATTCAACGGTTGTTGCGCAGTTAGAGTAACACCCGCTGTCTGGGTGTGAAATCTCAGTTTGGTAGATTTCGGATTGGATGGATTATACTTCTCAGTGACTAAGTCATGCCAAAGTGCACGAGCAGCCCGGAATTTTGATACCTCTTCGAAGAAGTCATTATGACAACCGAAGAAGAAAGACATGCGTGGTGCAAAATCATCGATCTCTAGTCCCGCAGCAATAGCAGAATCTGTGTATTGAAGTCCATTTGACAATGTGAAAGCTAGTTCCTGCACCGCGGTGCAGCCAGCCTCTCGCATGTGATAACCGCTGATTGAAATTGTATTCCAATTAGGTGTGTTATCCTTACTCCAACTCATTAGATCCGTAGTCAACCTCATCGAAGGTTCTGGAGGGAAAACATACAATCCGCGAGCGATGTATTCTTTCAGAATATCGTTTTGTACAGTACCTCTCAGAGCACTCCTATCGACCCCACATTCCTCCGCATATGCTACGTACAAGGCATACAGTGATGTTGCTGGGGCATTGATTGTCATCGATGTTGATACACTACCTAAATCAATCCCATCGAAGAGAGTTCGCATATCATGGATACTATCGATTGGGACGCCTACTTTGCCGACCTCCCCTTCTGCAGACAAATGATCTGAATCCAATCCTAATTGCGTTGGGAGGTCGAAAGCCACAGAGAGTCCGGACTGGCCGTTTTCGAGAAGATCTCGAAACCTTGCATTTGTAGATCCAGCATCCGAAAATCCAGCATATTGTCTCATCGTCCACATCCTGCTGCGGTACATATCGCTGTGTATTCCACGTGTGTACGGTGCCTGCCCCGCCGGGGGGTGACCAGTAGTTGGATGAGCAGTAGATGACAGTGAATCAGAGTCAGGATGAGATGCTCTATTCGTATGGAGGTGAGAATCAGAGTCCTCGGCCATCGAGCCTCTGAGATGAAGGCGAGGGATGAACTCTGTGCTTGAGTTGACGCAAATCAACGTCGAATGGTGTAATTGTCTACTACGGACAACAATCGTTCAGCTTGATTTGAATCGATTATCCCCTCTGCTTCCTTTTCATTTATGTATTGGCGGGCATCTGCTGATGTTTGACGTTCCCCCTTAGCCCAAATTGTGCCTAGAAGGGAAGAACGGTGCTCCTCAGCGACATTAATCTCTTGCAAAAGTCCTCGGACTTCATACTTGTATTCCATGTGCCGCGAACGGTCCATCCGCCTCTCTCTATTCGCAGGCTGAAAACTTGGTTTCGGCCTGCGCCGACGCCGAGGAGGAGGGGGGGGCTTAGCTGGAGTTGCCACCCCTTGCGTCTTCTTCTTGTCAGTGATACTTGCGTGTGCTCGAGCCTTCGAGGCTTCGATTATCTTCTTCGCTTTAGAACTAGTTTGATTCACTTGTTCTGGGGCCGATTCCGAATCGCTTTCTTGCACTGGTTGTAGTCCTCGGCTACGACGTCCAGGGGTGCCTAGAAGTTGTTCTTGGAGAATCTCTTTTTTCTCGACTTCTTCTTTTTCTTCAACCACGGGAGTTTCAGCAACAGTAGGAGGTGTTGCGACCGGAACAGGCGCAGGAGCTGAGGCCGCGACTGGTTTGGGTGGAGTAGGTGTTGGTTTGGGAGTGGCTGGTGGAGTTGTAGTTCTCGCCGGCGTAGATGGTTTCCTCGACTCTGGGCGTCGAGGGCTTGGAGTGGGTTTCGAGGATCTGCCGCCTGAGCCTTTATTGAAGATGTTCTTCGGTTCGCTCTTCGGCTTCCTGCGTCTCTGCACTGGTGAATCTACCTCCTGTCCGTTCGCCGGACACCGCTTAGATAAGGCTTCGCAGTCGGATGTTAATCCCAAGTGACGACTGTGTGATCAGTTCTGAGTGATGGATTGACTTCGCTCGCAGTGAATGAGGTTGCTGCGCTTGTCTCCAGCATTCTCCTCCCAAGCTCTGCTATCATCGTACCATTGTCTACGCAGTATCTCTTCTCTGGCCAAGTTCCAATGCTTCCTCTCTGGTTGCACATGAGTTTGGTCATTTCCCGTAACCTTTCGTTACAGGCCACGCCTCCACCCAGTAATAGTTCGTTTTTGCCCGTATGTGCGAGGGCCCGTTCGGCTACTTCTACACATGCTGCGAAGGAGTGTTCTTGCAGTGACCAACAGACTGCTCCTAATTCATGTCCTTCGTTGATACGTTGCTGGGCTGCATTTAGGATGCCTGAGAAATTCAAATCCATGCCCTGAACACTGTATGGTAGTGGTATGTTGTCGACATCTGCATTGGGGTTGTTTGAGTGCCATTCTGAAGCGAGAATTTCTATTTTCGGGCCACCAGGGAAAGGAATGCCTTGATTTCGGGCGAATTTATCTAGCATGTTGCCGATTCCGATGTCAAGAGTTTCTCCTAGGACTTGATACCGCTCACCAGCCCTTGCTATGACTTGTGTATTACCCCCGCTGACGTAAAGGAGGACTGGGTCGTCACATCCTGTTTGGTTCCGTCCTATTTCGATGTGGGCGACGCAATGATTCACTCCAATTAGAGGGACTTTCCATAATTGTGACAAAGCTCTTGCCACTGTTGCCCCTATTCTGAGGCAGGGGCCTAATCCTGGGCCTTGGCTGAAGGCTATACCGTCGATGTCTGTCGGATTCAGACCTTCTGTTTCCATTAGTTGTTCGACTAGTTTTGGCGCTGCTATTGAGTGGTGATCTGCAGCCTCTCGAGGATGGATACCGCCTTCTTTTGGGCGGAAGAGCGCGGAATAGGAGACCCCTGGTTCTCCTGAATTGCTTACAAGGCCGAATGAGAGGGTGTGCGCCGTACTCTCAACACCGATGATGACCCCAGTCATGGGTTGAATGGACGGCAGACTACATATCAAGGGAACCGACGATGGTCAATCATGCGCCTATTGCTGTTGAATGCTGGCCCCATCGCTACGATGGCTTCTGGTGATCACACCAAACCTCTCGTCGGTGTTGAAATGGGAGATCGTGAATCCTTAGTGTCCGAGGGCGGATTAGGCATTCTTATTGAGTCTGGAATTGTTACTAAAATTGATGATTCGGAATCACTTGAGTCCGAATTTGGATCTGTAGATGTCAATGATTCACTCAGAGTGGTTGATTGCGCTTCGCGTGCACTAATTCCTGGATTTGTCGACTCCCACACCCACTTGCTATGGGATGGAGATAGGGCGAACGAGATGGCATTGCGGCAATCAGGACTTTCTTACTCTGACATCGCCAGCCATGGAGGTGGCATTATGAAAACGGTTGATGCTACAAGAAATGCAAACCTCAATCGATTGATGGAACTTGGTCGTAAACGGATTGCAAGGGCAGTATCTTTTGGGACCACTACTATGGAATGCAAAAGTGGCTACGGACTCTCACTGGATTCCGAATTGAGATTACTCAAGGCCATTGGCCATCTTTCAGAAGAGTCGCCAATCGACATTCACCCTACATGGTTAGGCGCTCACGATTTTCCCAAAGGTGTGGAGGCTGGCGATTATCTTGAGGAATTGATCAATGAGCAATTGCCAGAAGTTGTTGAGCAGGGTATAGCGCGTTGGGTAGATGTATTTTGTGAACCAGGTTGGTATAATCTCGAACAAACCGAAGATGTGGTTACTGCTGCCGCCAATGCTGGTCTCCCATCGCGCTTGCATGTTGACGAGTTCGTTGACGGGGGGGGATTGGCATTAGCTGCCGAATTGGGTGCTGTTAGCGGCGATCATGTCAGATATTCTTCCGACGATGCACGATCTGCCGCAAACGAGGCTAAGACAATGCAGACATTTTTGCCAGGGACGCCGTATGTCCTAGGAAAAGAACTGGATTCCCCAGTGGAGCAGTGTCTGAATAACGAATGGAGGTTTTCTCTCGCCACTGATTTCAATCCGAATTGTCGAAGTCTCTCAATCCCATTCCTCGGTAGCCTAGCGACTCATAGACTCGGGTTATCTCCTATTGAGGCGCTTGCAGCCGTGACGCGTAATCCAGCGACAACTCTTGCTCTTACTGAACAAGAAGAGACCTCGGGGTCAATTCGCATCGGAGGGCGTGCAGATATTTTGATTCTTGATTCAGAATATGTCGACGGCTGGTGTCAGATGCCTGGAGACAATCCTGTTGCCACCACCATAGTTAATGGCACAATTGTAAAATCATAAATGATAATTTAATGACGCCTTTCAATATATTGTGTTTAGAATTATTTACTAAGAAGTTTCAAAATATATATCTACAATTTCCACCCCTCCATATTCTAATGGCAGTATATCTCTCCAAATACCGATTACTTGGTTGCCGATAACCACAGTTATCGGAAATCAATTCCTAGATAGAAACTAGTATAGGCTCTCAGTGTAGCGATTCCTTCAATATTCGATAAAATCACCCTTCACACCTATATTGAACGGATTGAAAGTCAGGGGTGAGGTGTGGAGTGCATGGCGGACACAGAGACTGGGTTCTGCATGAGGTGTAAATCGTCGGTTGCGATAGCTGAACCAGTTCGTTCGACTATGGCTAATGGTAGGAATAGAGTATCTGGACTATGTAGTAAGCCAGGTTGTAAAGGTCGAATCTCGAAGATCGTCGGATGACCAAGAACTGAGTGGAGAGAATCATTCATTTGGGTGATGTCGGTGGGCGACTTGTTCTGGGCTCGTGGTCTAGGGGTTATGACGTCGCCTTGACATGGCGAAGATCGCAGGTTCAATTCCTGCCGAGCCCACCAGAATAAACATAACAGCATTTGTTGTTTTACATAGAGTAGTAGAGGCGGATCTTCCCCGCTCCCTTCTGTTTGATTCGTGTAATCTCAATTTGAGGTAATTGTGATAGATTATCGACATGAGACCCCGCACATGGACAGATATCGATTCCTTCGATATTGACAACTCGCATATGTTCTACATGTGAAGGTAGTCGTTCAAGAATACGTGAAACGAACGACCTGTTTCTAACTCGATCATCTGAAAGAATCTCGTCAGCAGTCCAATTAGCTACCGAAACACGTGTATTTGTGCCTAATATTTCATTCACATTATCTTGGATAACTTGTTGTGTAAATTTTGTTTTATCTTCAAAAAGCAAATCGATTCTCGACTCCTTCTCGCCTAATTGGTTACCTACGGTCGTTGCATCCCACAATTCGTTGGCCATAGCGGAAACAATATGTTGGGCTGTGTGAGTGATAGCTAGTGAGTTTCTCCGGTCAATGTCAATGGTACAGACTAACTCTTGCCCAATTTCGAAAGTTGATACATCATTAATTGGATGATGGATTAGCTCTCGGGCATGAACTTCGCTGAAATTTACTGATATTCCTTGGCTAGATAATGTCCCTGTATCTCCAGGTTGCCCCCCTCCTTTTGGATAACAGAAACTTTGGTCGAGAATGACAGAATCTCCAGTTATGGATTGAACTCTGCTGCTGAATGGTTGAGGATTGATTCCAGGATGGTTCTGGAGATGAAATCTCTCCTGCATTAAATTCCCTCATAGATCGTGGAGCAAACCGAATCTTAATTCCAATGCGAGACCATCTGATACTTCGGATAGCGATTGGTCATGGTCTAGAGTAGGAATCATTCCATTTATTGTTGAAAATATTGAACTAACCCCTGCGCCGGGAGTCTCAGAAATATTGCGCAAGCAACCAATAGCCGCAATCAACTCATTCGCGATAACGCGAGATAGCATCTCACAGCAAGTCAGAAGCCGATGACATGCGGTGGCACCCATGGATACGTGATCTTCTTTCTCCATACTGACGGAGATATTTGTCGTAGAGGCGGGATTAGCCAAATGATGCAATTCCGCTACACAAGCAGCCGAGACATACTGAACAATCATCAGACCGCTCTCAAGTCCCTCTTCCACGGCAAGGAAGGCCTTCTGGCCACTCCATTGAGGATTCATTAGAAGATTCGTTCTGCGCTCAGAGATTGAGCCCAATTCATGGGCGCAAACGGCAAGGTTATCTGCGATTATTGCAAGATTTTCTCCGTGAAAATTCCCTCCACTGATAACTTCAGATGTACCATCTTCAGCAATGAAAACCAAAGGATTGTCTGTAGCAGAATTCAATTCTATTTGGAGCGTTTCACGTGCTCTTTGTAGAGATTCAATTACAGGGCCATGGACTTGAGCCGCACAACGGAGAGAATAGGCATCCTGAACACGATCACAATCAGCATGTGACCGATTGATATCTGAGTCGGCGAGTAATGCGGAAATACGCGCAGCACTGATTGACTGACCCCTATGTGGTCGTGCTGCATGAATTCTAGAATCAAATGCTTTGTGAGACCCTTTAATCGCCTCAACGGAACAAGCAGTCGCACAGTCAGCCGAAAATACCAGTGTCTCAAGTGTTGATACGGCTTCAGATAGAAATGCACACATCTGACTGGTCCCGTTGATCAGAGAAAGGCCTTCTTTCGCTTGTAGAGATACAGGGCTACTCTGTATCCTATCAAAAGCATCTGAAGCTTCAATTAATGTCCAGCCCTCTTCATCTTGTATCAAGAAATCACTCTCACCTACTAGCCCCATAGCTAGATGTGAAAGCGGAGCAAGGTCACCAGAAGCACCGAGTGACCCGATTCTAGGCACCGTTGGAGATATGCGAGCATTGACTAATTCAAGCATGGTTTGGACCACTTCTACTCGGATGCCAGAATTTCCAACAGCGAGAGAATTTGCCCGAATAGCCATCATCATGAGAACGTGCTCTGGCGACATCAATTCCCCTACACCACAAGCATGACTACGGATGAGATTCAACTGTAGTTTCTCAAGATCTCCGGAGTTGATTTGTACACTTGACATTGCTCCAAATCCAGTGTTGATGCCGTAGACTATTTTATCCGAATCAAGAATATCTTCTACCGCTTTGCGGGATGCTTGCATTCTTGTTATTGCCTCATTGGAGAGGGTGGCGGTAGCCAATCCATCTCGAATCAAGGTCAACGATTCGATGGATAATGTGCGGCCATCAATCAGTACCTGGGAAGCAGCCATCTAATCACGTCCTGTGTCTGTTGCTATTCAAGGGGTAGGTCGTTACAGGAGATTGTCGAGAATGTCCGGGGCGACAAGATTTGGGACAGTAACATCGAGATTATCGTCTGCATTCATAGCACGTTGAATTGAGTCTATAGCACCATGATTTCGTGCCCATGCGCGCCTTGCTATACCATTATTCACATCCCATGAGAGCATTGAATCGATGTTCTCCGAACTCTTTTCTGACCCGTCTATCAACATACCAAACCCTCCGTTGATGACTTCACCCCAACCCACACCCCCACCATTGTGTAGGCTTACCCAAGTTGCGCCTCGGAATGAGTCTCCGACAAAATTCTGAACTGCCATATCGGCAGTGAACATCGACCCATCACGGATATTTGCTGTTTCCCGATATGGACTATCTGTCCCAGATACATCGTGATGATCTCTGCCCAATACGATTGGTGCAGTGATACTACCATCTGCGATTGCTTCGTTAAAGGATTGAGCGATTTTTCGCCGACCGGTTTCATCAGCATAGAGAATCCTAGCTTTACTACCAACGACGAGGGCGTGTTCATTTGCCTGGTCGATCCATCTAATATTGTCTAAGATCTGTTGTTTAATATCGTCTGTAGCAGATTCTGACTGTCCCTCAAGAATCCTCTTTGCGATAGCATCACTAATCGCTAAATCCTCTGTTAAACCAGATGTGCAAACCCATCGAAAGGGGCCAAATCCATAATCGAAACAGATTGGCCCCATGATGTCTTCAACATATGAGGGATATCTGAATCCAGATGGTTTTTCTTCGTCATATACATCAGCACCGGATCTCCCACTTTCCAGTAAAAATGCATTTCCATAATCCCAGAAATTCATACCCTTCGCACTCAATCGATTCACGACATCCGCGTGCTCCCGCAGTGTTCTCTGAACCTCTTTAATGAACAAAGAGGGGTCGGATTTCAACAACTCAAGCGCCTGTCCATGAGTATACCCAGTAGGAATATAACCGCCAAGCCAAGGATTGTGCAGGCTTGTTTGATCACTGCCCAAATGCGGAATTAAACCTACTTTGTCCAGTGCATTCAACAAATCCACGATATTTCCAATGTAGCCTATAGAAACCGCTTCTCCAGTAGACATGGCTTGCTTGCCCCTTTCTAGTACGGTGTCGATATCAGAATACAACTCTGAAAGCCATCCCTGTTCATGCCTTTTCTTAGCAGCATGGCTATTTGTCTCAGCAATTAGGCAGACTGCACCTGAAATCACAGCAGCTTTCGCCTGTGCGCCAGACATACCACCAAGTCCTGATGTTACGAATAGGACTCCTGCCAAACCGTCAGACCCAGTATGCCCGAGGTATTTCCTCGCGGCGTTTAGGAGAGTTATAGTAGTCCCATGGACTATACCTTGAGGGCCGATATACATGTAGGAACCAGCCGTCATTTGACCGTATTGCGATACACCTAGTGCATTGAATCTCTCGTAATGCATTGTGGTAGAATAATTTGGTATCACCATACCATTTGTAATAATGACGCGGGGAGCATTTTCATTCGATGGGAATAATCCTAATGGGTGTCCAGAATACATAGCTAATGTTTGATTTGAATTCATTCTCGAGAGGTATTGCATAGTCAGAAGATATTGGGCCCAATTCTGAAACACAGCACCTGTTCCACCATAAGTGATCAAATCATATGGATATTGAGCTACTGCTGGATCGAGGTTATTCTGAATCATCAACATAATTCCTCGTGCCGATTTACAATTTCCGGGATAATCATCGATATGTCGCGCGAACATATCGTAAATCGGGCGGAATCGATGCATCGTGATATGGCCTTCTAGGATTAATTCATCCATGAATTCAGTAGCGAGTTTCGTATGCCATTCCGGAGGGAAATATCGCAAGGCATTCTCAACCGCTAGAAGTTTTTCTTGTTCACGGAGTACATCCGGCCTAACAGGCGCTCTATCAATTGAAGAATCGAACGAAGGCATCGGTGGAAATTGCAATGGAATGCCTTGTTCGACTAATGATTGGAATTTCCTAGAATCCATCTAATCACCATTGATTTACATTCTGTTTTCTACAATCTTGATGATTTCTGCATGGGAATTAGTCACGCTTTCTAGAATCTGATTTATCTCAGATTCGAAATCGCTCGATGCTTCCCCCAACGATCCCAGATTTATTCTGACATTGAGAGCAGCAGCATTGGTAGCTGCTAGAACCATATATGCCGCTGAGCCAGCATCTGTGATTGCATTTCCATTTCCATCAGAGGCCAGTGGAGATAATGAATCCATAACTTTCAAGCAAAATTTAGCGATATTCAGAGGAGACTTTGCTGCCTCATAATTCGCTGAACGAATCGCTCCTTTTCGTAATGCAATTTCCTCATCCTCTTCCTTAGGTAGTCGATAAGCAGCCATCACTGCATCGAATGCATCACAATCCGCTTGGGCCATATCTAATGCATCAGCAGTCCACGTATGTGATTCAGCAAGGAATGACTCGGCTGAAGCATGGCCAGAGGCCCACTTATCCCGCCCCACGGTCAATGCGGCAACCATTCGGGCGAGTGCTATGCCATGACTCAAAGCAAGTGCCGCAACAGCCCCTCCTCCTGGTGTGGGAGATGAGGACTCTATCGAGGCAAGAACAGTATTGTATCCCTCATTCATTCAATCACCCAATTGATTAGTAATAGCCCATTCAATAATACGAGTTTGAGGGTCAAATTCGGCTAGGTAATCCAAACCCAGACCTTCTATTGCTGCTTGCACAAGAATTTGATCATCAGCCTCAGTTTCACTTGAGTACCAATTTCCCGAATTTAGCATGGCTTCAAGGGGCACAAGGCCTACTAATTCACTACCACATAATTCCACACCATGGTCAGAACAAATTGATTTGACGCATTCAAAGGCTACATGCATAGGAGTGATGGCATGATTCTGCAAATTCATCGATACTTGGCAAATATTGTGACTCGGTAATGGCACACCCATTCCCTGTACAGCGTCTAACATACCCCGTGCACGAACCTTCTCTCCTGTTGCACTTTTGATTAGTCTGCCACTTGTTCGAACCAAAGATCCTGCAGCCTTCGAGGCAACTGGTGTCTGTTCGTCTACATTGACATTGTAAGCCACTAAAACTGGTCTGACACCGACAGCAACCGCCCCGAATCTTTCCTCAACACCCCCCCAATTCCCGGACCAAGAATCAGGCATTCGGGTTGTCTCATCATCCCAATTTCCACCCGTAAATCTTGCTTCAAGACCTTCATATTGACCACGTCTGAGTTTAGCCAATGAACTCCTGTTTGCACTGCTGGCGGCATCCCCATAGAAGAATACTGGGACCTCACCGTTCAATTGGTCCGAGACGAAATTTGCTGCAAGAAGACAATCCTGTTGTGTATCTGGACTGATTGGGACGAATGGACATACATCTACTGCCCCCATGCGCGGATGATTTCCGGAATGCTCGCGCATGTCGATAAGATTCGCCGCTGCCCGGATAAGAGCTAGTGCAGCATTAGCGGTAGGTTTCCACTCTCCGGCTAGGGTGATTACAGTGCGATTGTAATCTGGATCCGGTTCACAACCTAACACCGCAACACCCTCAACAGAGGCGGCGGCGGCTACCACTGAATCGATGATATCTTGGTTGACACCTTCGCTGATGTTGGGTACGCACTCAATCCAACGTGCAGACATCGTATTTTGGACAGGTCAAATGCTGATGAGCGTTACCATCAACCATACAGACCTTCGTGATTGCTTCGTATCGGGTCTTTACGATTCTTCTCAATGATTTCATGGGCCGAATTCAAGTCATGCTTACTCAATGATGTCCGATCTTCTTCTATTGTGATCATACCTGCCTCCATAATCATAGATTTTAGTTCAGCACCGCTGAATCCTTCGGTTTGACGCGACAATGCTTTCAGATTTACATCCGCGTCAAGTGGTGTTGACCGTGTCATAATTTCAAGGATAGATTGCCTCCCTTCTTGGTCCGGTAGTCCTACCTCTATGATTCGGTCAAACCTCCCCGGCCTCAAAAGTGCCTTATCCAATAATTCTGGACGGTTTGTAGCCGCAATCAATTTTACCTGATCATTAGAGTCAAAGCCGTCCATTTCAGCGAGTAATTGCATTAATGTACGCTGAACCTCCCTATCTCCTGAAGTCGAAGAATCCAAGCGCTTGGAGCCGATAGCATCAATTTCATCTATGAAAATAATCGAAGGAGATTTCTCACGGGCCATATCAAATAATTCTCTAACCATTCGACCCCCCTCTCCGATATATTTCTGAGCTAATTCGGAACCAACGAGACCGAGGAATGTTGCCTCAGTGGAATTCGCTACAGCCCTAGCCAACATAGTCTTCCCCGTACCTGGAGGTCCAGTCAATAGTACGCCTTTGGGTGGCACCAAACCCATCGATGTAAACGCCTCAGGTTTTTGCAAAGAGAGCTCGATGGCCTGACGTAGTGACTTCACTTGTTCCTCCATGCCACCAATTTCATCGAAAGTCGTAGTTGGTTTTTCGAGATTCTCAGTTGATGATACAAGAGGATCCCACCCCTCACTAAGGACATCGACAATTGCCAATGTATCTTGATTCAATGTGACTCTTGCACCAGGTTTGAGAGTTGAAACATCAAGTCGTTGATTTACCGAAACCTGGAAGATTGTACCATTTGAACTACGGACGACCGCTTCGTCACCAACCATATCTTGGACGTGCCCGATGATGAAAGGAGGCTCTTTCAATGCTCGAATTTCATCATCGAGTCTATTTACTCGCTTCTTGAGTTGATTACATTCATTTTCAAGGAATAATTTCTCAGTCAACAATTGTTGAGATGTAGTAGATAATTCTTCGAATTTTAGAAGTAATTCTTTCAGAGAAGATTCTTCAGTTCTAAATTCGTCTTCCGGAGAACCACGATCCGATGCCCCACTTGAACTGCTCATCATTCGACGTACAACCTTACTTGCTTTCACACTTCTCCCACGAAGATATGATGTCGTAGGACTGCCTCGGACGTTTTGTGGGAATCTGTGAATTGTGTGGTTCAGACCGCGTTGGAGTCCATAGAACACGTGCTTCGGGTGCATCTGTGGAGGCCTGTTCCCGCTGTATCGACCGTCTCGGTCTCGAATTGCCTCCAACTCGCTCACCACCCCCAAAACAACCGTCTCAAGCCCGCCCTCGCCGTAACAAGCAGAACGACATTATGGCCAAAGGTGAGAAAGAACTCGCCTCAAACTTTCATCAAAGAATCCGTGAAGTTCGTAAGGAAAAGGGGTGGGACCAAAGAGAATTCGCTAGGCGAATGAACGAGCGGTTGAATATCGTTCAGCGCACCGAAAATGGAAACCGTCCTACGGATGCGCTGCTTAAGAAAATTGAGAAGGTATTAGGCATCGACCTCTTCGTCGATGTTGAGCCAACGAATACTCGATCGGTTAGTTCATCTGGATCTCGAGGGATGACTATTGGTGACGTTTACGACGACCTCCTTTCACGGAGGGAATGAATTGGATGATGTGCCCTTACACGTGATTCATCTGGAACAAGACGATCCCAAAAAATGCACATCCCGCCGAATGCAACGTTTTGGGCATTGTCGAATGCATACTGATATTCGTCGTTCGCCAAAACGAGGCATACTCCTCGACCCGCTTGCAGGTCGCTTACTAGGGCCCGACGATCGGCCTAGTATAGAACGTGGGGGAGCATTAGTCGGGCTAGATTGTTCATGGAAACAAATCGATGAATCAATAGAATATCTCAACAAACGAACACGCCTCAATGGACGAACATTACCAGTGGTTTTAGCTGCCAACCCAGTGTCATGGGGCAAACCAGGGCGCCTCTCAAATGCCGAAGCATTTGCAGTAAGCTTGGTTCTTCTAGGGCGCTGGGAACAAGCGCGTCGAATCATGCAGCCATTCAGTTATTCTGACCAATTTTTCCAATTGAATGAACAACCATTGGAAGCATATTCGAATGCAACGACAAATATTCAACTTGCTGAGCTGCAGTGGGAATTCTTCGATAAACCGGATTCTGAGTAGTTCAACGAACTTCAGAACCAGCGTCAATGGACGAATCGGTAGTCAGAAGAGTGACTTTTCCTGAATCATCCTCTGCTGCTAACATCATTCCTTCTGACATTATGCCTCGCAACTTCCGAGGTTTGAGATTGGCTACAAAGACTACGTTTTTTCCAACCAAATCTTCAGGCGTATAGTGCAACTTTAGCCCTGCACAAACGGTTCTAGTTGAACCGGGAGAATCCTCGATTGTTACAACGTAGAGTTTGTCAGCATTCGGGTGATCCTCTACAGAAAGGATGCGGCCAGTCTTCATTTCGACTTTCAAGAAATCTTCGAACTCGATGTAATTCACTTCCTCTTGTTGTGATTCGGCGACACTCCCCTCATTCTTGAGGATTTCATCAAGGTCGAGTCGCTGGAAGAGTGGGTTAGGTTTTGTGTCGTTCCACCTCAGTTCAGCCCCAAGGTCGTGCGCAGTATCCCAAAGTTGGTCACCAGCCTTACCCTCTTCGCCGAGTTGCTCCCATAAGCGCTCAGCCTGGAAAGGTAGGAATGGCGCCGTTAACACAGCTAGAGCACGGCAGGCTCTCCAACATGCTGCAAGAGCACTCAGTGATTCACTACGATCCGTTGAATCATCAGCGCTAAGATATTTCCATGGCGCGGCATTTTGTAGGTATCCATTTCCAGCTTGTGATATGTTCATCACATGGCGCAAGGCTTCCTTGAAGCGCTGCCTCTCCATTGACGAAATCGCTTCGCGAATACATTCATCGATCTTTCCATTGAACTCAGTATGATCCCCTGAGTTAGCGAATTGACTCAGGGGATTACCGCCGTCGTTTGCTAAGCGATGAGTGAGAGTCATAACGCGATGAACGAAATTCCCATAATTTCCGATCAATTCGTTATTCACCCGTTCGACATAATCTTCCCATCGGAAATCTGTGTCGTGACCCTCAGGCATATTGATTGTCAGATGATATCGCAAAGAATCTGGATCATATCTTTCTAGGAAAGAAGGAAGCCATACCCCGTGTTTTCTGGATTTACTGAATTGCCCACCCTGCAGCATCAAATATTCATTTGCTGGAACATTGTCTTCAAGATGAAGTTGCTTCGATTTGTCCCGACCTTTGTTGAGTCCCATCAAAATCGCAGGCCAAATTATAGTGTGGAATGGGATGTTGTCTTTACCCATGAAATACAGATGTTTGAGACTCTGACCTTCCTTTTCAATCCACCAATTCTCCCAGGCATCATCACCCTCAATATGCTCACCAGCAAATCGCTCTGCCCAGATTCTCGCACATGTGTAGTAACCTTGTACTGCCTCGAACCAAACGTATACTCGCTTGCTATCCCACTCTGGGTCATCAAGTGGAATCTCAATACCCCATTGCATGTCACGAGTTACTGCTCTAGGACGCAAACCCATTTTCAGCCAATTTTGAGTCATTGCCTTGACATTTGGTTTCCAAACTCGTTGACGAATCTGAGCGTGTTCTTCTAAGTCCTGCTGAAACAAATCCAACCGGTAAAACAAGTGCACTGTATCTCGAACTTCAATTGCTGCTTCAGGATTTGATTTAGAGCGTGGATTGTTTAGTTCACTAGCCTCATATGTCGCCCCACAGGCATCGCACTGGTCACCACGAGCATCATCCTCACCACATTGTGGACATTCGCCAACTACATACCTATCAGGAAGAAATCTCACACCTCCCTCGGACTTAACCTCACAATATTGCTGCATAGTTTTCTTCTGCAGTAATCCTGCATCATTCAGTTGAATGAATATGTCTTGAACCAATTCTTTGTGGCGTGGATCTGTAGTTCGATTATACAAAGCGCCACCGAATTCAATCCCGCGCGAATCAACGTGATTATCCCACGAACAGCCTAACCCAGCAAGCGCGCGTGAGTTAATCTCATGAAATTCATCAACAATAACTTGAGGGGCGACACCTCGTTCTTCAGCGCTGACAGTAATCGGAGTCCCATGCTCATCCGAGCCACTGCACATCAGTACGTGACGTCCTCGAGCTCGTTCGTATTTGTATTGAATATCGGCGGGTAAACTATTCCCCGCTACATGACCAAGGTGTAGGGGCCCATTGGCGTAAGGCCAAGCCATGAATATCGTCGTGTATTCCACGTAATGGCCTCCAAACCCGCTCTTGGTTGCGAATCTGTCCTACAACCACATATTTATGTCTGCGTCGCTCGCAATGACTCCGGAGCACGTATTGCTGTGACACACCGCATACCTTTCTTCAATCCAGATTCAATTCTGAATCTAGGGGTGATTATCTCTTGAGTTGGACACTATTAGTCGCCTACGCTACTTTAGCAATTGGAGTTTCATTTCTTTGTAGTATCCTAGAAGCTGTATTACTATCCACATCCCGCGGACATGTAGTTGGTTTAGCGGAAACTCATCCTAAAAGCAGTCAATTATGGATAGGTTACAAGGATGATCCCGAAAGGCCACTTACAGCTATTCTAACACTCAATACAATAGCACATACTGTTGGAGCACTAGGTGTAGGTGCAGAGGTAGCCAAAATTTACGCAAACGATGATGAATTGGATTTTTACATGGGTATAGCATCCGCATTATTGACACTAGGAGTGTTACTATTTTCGGAAATCCTGCCGAAAACTATCGGGACATTATACTGGCGTAAGTTGACAGTATCATCTGGTTACCTCCTCAAATCATTAATCGTATTATCCTGGATAATAGTCAGACCTGTTGAAATGATACGGAAGATGTTGCCAGCGGTCGAGACTGAGACCGTTACTCGAGATGAGCTTTCAGTTCTGGCTGATATCGCCGAGGAATCAGATATCATCGAAGAAGACGAAGAAACTGTCATTCAGAATCTTCTGAAGTTGCGTGATATCGAAGTTCAATCCATCATGACTCCTCGAGTAGTGATGGATTGTGTTGAGGTCAATGAAACTGTAAATCAGGTCATGGCACGAATTCCAATCATGGTTTACGGACGTATGCCCGTATACGAAGGAGAAATCGACAACATCCGTGGGCTTGTTCTACGCAGTGAGATTCTTCGCCGTGCAGCCGCTGATGAATTCGAGTGGAAGATGATCGACATGGCCAGGAAAATCGTGGCTTGTCGTTACGATGACTCTGTTGACAAGGCACTCGACATTTTGTTAGAGAATAAGGTGCAATTGATGGTAGTACGTGATGAATTCGGTGGAACCGTTGGCTTGGTAACAATGGAAGACGTCATTGAGACACTTCTAGGTGTCGAAATCGTCGACGAAGAAGACCTCGAAGCCATCGAGGGGGGCGTTGCACACGAGAACCTCAGAGAGCTCGCTATGATGCGCAACGCGAATGGCGATGAAGACGAGTGACATTCAAAGAAAGCAACGCTGGTTTGAGAGCATTGGCTCCAGCAATCAGACGTTTATCGATGTCATACAGTCAGTATTAGGGAGACTTTTCTTCATCAGATAGCCAGCCCTTCGACTCAGTGAAGTCACTAATTGATTCGAGGCGCTTTAGCCAGCCCTTCGCTTCTGTAGACTTGGTGGTACGGACGAGCCAAACACCACCAAATACGGTATCCCAGAGTCCAAGTTCTCCACGAAGCTTGTACATGATGTAGTCAAGAAGTGGCGGTATAAGCATAAGAATCCCGATAGCGCTGAAAATCTGGCCTCCTGTGGTTTCCCCGAAGCCCTTGTTACTCATTACAACTGAAACCGCCCAAAGGCCAATCAGGATGAATAGTGTGGTCAGACCTTTCAAAGAAAAGTAAACCCAAATTGGCGACTCCCCTCGGGTATTGACATAGCGTGTGCGGCTAATCCAATTCCCCATAGATCGACCACCGGCATAGGCGGGCATGAACCAGAGATTGAAGACGATAAGCCCGAGACCCAGTATAATCAATGGTGTTGGATTGAAGTTAGAACCCCAAGCTGTTATGCCAAGCAATGGGAGTGACCAACCATAACTAACGAGGAAGTCGACAATTCTCCGAGTAAGACGCTGTCCGCGAGTTGCTACTTCAAAATCAGAAGGCAATTCCTTCTTGACTCTCGGTGCGCGAGGCTTTTTCTCACGGGGTTTCTTTTCACGCTTCTTCTTCTTTTCAGCACGCTTAGCTTTCTTTACGGGCTTAGCTTTCTTTACGGTCTTAACCGGTTCAGGAGCAATAACTGGCTCAGGTTTCTTCGGAATCTTTGTTACTGGCTTTTCATCTTCAGTAGAGATGTTTCCTGCTTTTTCTAAAAGTCCCATTTTTTCACTCTCCGTAGATTGTACCCATTTCTTGGAAGACTCCGAACCCTGGGGATTGCACGAATTCCTTTACCATATCGTCTGGAAGTTCGCCTAAGACCCGATTTATCATCTGGAAGAAACTACTGCGGTCATCTTCACTGGTACCCTCAGGATCCGAACCAACCGACTCGAAAAGTGAGAAATCGTCTGAGGCTACGAAAGATTCTACGAATTCATCAGGCATACCACCTAGGAGGTCATTTACCACACCGAAGAATTCAGCAAAGTTATCTTCACCGGATGAATCTTCATCCAATGATTCTTCATCACTTTCTTCTTCAAATTCTTCATCCGGTGGAGAAATTAGTTCTACCGTCGGCTTGATATCGCGCATGTCCTGTTGTTGCTTCTTCCTAAGAACGATAATCTCTCGATCGAGTTCGGAACCAAATCGATCCGAGAATCGATCGAGAAGAGTACCAACCTCGCCAGTCGCGATTCGATCAATGTGACCGTACATCTGATCTCGTTTTTCAGTAGCTAGAGCCGGATTTTCACTCTTTCTCCGTTCCCAGGCTGATTGAAAATCATCGTCTTCCGGCTCGATTGAAGCCGATGAATGCAATGCTTCAGGTTCGGGTAAAGAAATACCAGGGGGAATAGGAGGGGCTGGCAAGGGTGGCATCTCTGGAATATCCATATTTAGTGATGAAGAGGGGTGTAGTGGAGGGGGTATTGACAAGCCTGGAGGTAGCGGTGGAAGTGGGAAATCATCAAAGGTATCATCTTCTTCATCCGACATTCGCCAACCTCCTTACCTCTCCGGTCCACTAACCGCCATTATTCAACATTCTGTGGATTGGATATAACAGCAGCCTACTCATTCAGGTAATTGTCGCGCCCAACCCTTCAAACAAAGAAAAGTGCACATGGCATCATTAACGCTGTAAATATCCCCAGTCCCTCCCGAAACTTCGAGTTCGCCTAATCTTGCTGTTATGTCATCTCGTAAGAGTTCTACACGAGCATCGGCGCCTCCTTTGAGCGCAATAGCCTCATCGAGAGGGCGGAATGGATTGGACCCGTCAGGGTCAAGTCGTTCGAATGGAATTTCCATTACCCGAAGCCCACACTTACCATGTAAGCTACCTAAATGACGGATGACTCGTTTAACATCAACTGTAACGTTCTCATCAGTCTCCCCAGCCGTCCCCAAAACCACGGATCGATCACCCTTCACAAGATCCCAAAACGCAGGAGTTTCTTTTCCAAATACCAAGAGCGAATAATCACTTCTCAATCTCTCAATTCGCTCCGTTGATGTGCTAGATTCAGCGAGCGATTTAATTCGCGCCTTACTGACGCCAGTTTTCCCTCCTCTTTTTCTCGTGGAATTACCATTTAAAATTCCATGAAATTCGCCCATTATCGCTGTGCTACCGGACTCTTTCTCAGCAATAATACGCAATTTATCTAGTACACTTTGCATTCCAACTTCAATGCGGTCCCTCCAACCACTTTTATTTCCGGATAAAACCGCATTGACTTCCAAACCTTCTCCTCGAATATAATTGACAATCTCTCTTCTAGCATTAGAATCCATACCCATCAAAGCGGGATCTCTGACATGAATGTGAAATCCTCTGTGGCCCGAGAATGTAAATTGTGCAAACTCTCTCTTCATATTGAATTCAGGTTCTAAAAAGTCATTCCAAAGGCTCCATGCCTGTTCGTGAATCAATTCTAACATACCAGGGAAATCTGCATCGGAAACTCCCGGAAGGTGATCACCATCAAGGTCGAAAATTAAATCCGCCCCCCTCCAATCCTTGTCAATCATTTTTCGTTCCATTGGGTGTCGATAGTAAGCAGTACTGTGGAAACATGAATGGGGTCCTCTTTGTTGCAGGTATCCAAGAAGCGATTCGTCAGAAGAAAAGCCTCTATGTCTATCAACTGGTTTATCCCCCCAATGAATGAACATCCATTCTCGATTCCTCAAGCGAGAAGGAGTCCACAAGTCATCTTTTGAAAGAGACCCGTAAAATCGAGAGAATCGCAGGGCATACCTGCTCCAACCTTCCGACACGAACACTATACGCAGAGGGAGGCTGATGAACTCGACCCTTTGTCTTCCAGTGATTCCCGATAGGATCCTGGAGAGTTTCAATCGAGGTTTAGGTGCTGAACTTCCTTTCCTTCCGTGGCTGGCTCTGCCCCTGTCTTTTCGATATAGGCTTCGAAACAAACGTATTCGCTATCGAGTATAATTGCTTCAGCGAAAGTCAACGCCTTGCCAGTGACTGCACATACAGGACCTAATTGACCTGAGGCTGTAGAGAGTTTCGATGCGTCGGGCATGACTTGGTGCGCTCGATATTGCTTCTTGATACTTACCTCAGTTCAAGTTGAACGAGCAAAGCGATTTTGAAGTAGGTTCCATTGCCGGCCAATATGGAGCAAGACGGAATTCATATTCGGGTCGGACATTCTCCGGATCCGGATGATGCCTTCATGTTTCACGCCCTAACAACGGGTGCTTTCAAAACACCCGGTAGGACCTACGAACACGTTCTTTTAGACATTCAAACACTGAATGAGAAGGCGTTGACCAAGGAATACGAAATCTCAGCTGTCAGCATACATTCCTTCCCACGTATTGTCGATGATTACGTCTTGATGAATTGCGGTGCATCGATGGGTGAAGGATACGGTCCAATGTTGATTTCTAATTCGCCGATTGATGAGATGGAGGCCAAGACGCGCAAGATCGCCATCCCTGGACTCGATACCTCAGCATACCTCGCACTAAGACTTGCGTGGGGTGAAGTCGAAGTGGAGGTGGTTCCCTTTGACGAGATTCTCCCGGCTGTCAAAGAAGGAATCTACGATGTTGGATTGATAATTCATGAAGGCCAATTAACTTGGAAAGATGAAGGAGTTCATCTCGTACTTGACCTCGGAGTATGGTGGAATGAGAAGACTGGACTTCCACTACCACTCGGTGGAAATGTGGTGAGGCGAGATCTTGGCGAAGATTTGTGTCTCCAATTATCACAAGATGTGAAGCGTTCCATTGAACACTCACTTGAGAACCCTGAAGCTGCTCTGGAATTTGCTAAATCATGGGGTCGTGGTATCGATGATGATACAAATAGAGAATTTGTTCAGATGTACGTCAATAAAAGAACACTTGATTACGGCCCCGATGGTCGAGACGCAATTCGATTATTCTTGAAAGAAGGGCAACGAATCGGGATGATAGATGCTGCATTGGAAACAGATTCAATCGAATTTATCGGAGTTGAGTAAATGACTCAGAAGAAACCTGAGAGGTCAGAATTCGATTCAGTCGACCCAGCACCCCCAAGTAATGATAGTAGGGTCGCATCATTACGGGAAACGATTTGTAATGAAGACGAGAAGATGTTCCAGCGCATGCGAGCCCTCTTCGCTCTGAGGAATATAGGTGGAAAGGATTCGGTGGAGGCGCTCGCAGATGCCTTTTCTTCGAAGTCAGCACTTCTGAAACATGAGATCGCCTATGTCATGGGTCAAATGCAAGACTCGCATGCTGTACCACATCTAATCGATAGGTTGGCTGATGCTGATGAAGATGTGATGGTTCGTCACGAGGCAGCAGAAGCACTTGGGGCGATTGGTGATAGGACCGCTTTGTCAGTGTTGGAAGAGTATGTCAATGATGATGAAATCGTTGTCGCGGAATCATGTGAGGTTGCCCTCGACCTTCTTGAATGGGTTGCTAGTAAACGATTGGACTACAGCGAATGAGGGTTACATTGTAACCCATTCTGGGTCAGTGGTCATTCCACAAACATCGCTCAAGAATAATGCTAGACCCTTTTTTGATTCATTATCGAGAATATTACGTACTTCGTTTTCAAAATAATGTGATACCCGATCGAAATCGGTTCCTGAAGCTTCCGCTGCCGCTGCAATTACTGCAGCCTTATGTTGGTCGTCTTGGTTGAATTTAGAGTAATTTTCTAAGAGTTCTGAATGGATAATTTTCAGATTCTCTACTGGAGTGTCTCGTCGGCAGGCGAATACGCCGAAAACCATTGGAAAACCTGTCACTCGCGTCCATTCTCCACCTAGGTCGAGACAGACTAATTCTGGGTGTTCAGATGCTGCAGCGAGGGCCCTGTCACCGATGAGTAAAGCCCCATCACAGCGATCTAGCATTGAGATAAGATCAGGGCCAGTTTCTATGCATTTAGGATCCAATCCGCGATGAGTTAACAACCATCTCAACAAAACCTTAGACGTCGATGAATCTGAAGGTAGTGCGATGTCCCTCATCTTATCTAATTCTCTTGTTCCGAAGAGAATAACAGATCCGACCGCACCCATTCCAACTATACCCAATTCGGGTAGTAACATAAGTTGCTCATGATGAAGGGCATAGTCAGCTGTAGGAATAGGTGCAGTGATGCAGTCTCTTCGAAGAACGTGCCCCGTCAGCCACGCAGGTGGCGCAGGAAGCACAGTCCAATAATCACTCAAACCATGAAACAACGGATCGCAATTAGTGAATGCTACACGACCAACGACATTCGTCCAGGACAAATCTACACCTCAAGCTTCGATAATTGGTAATACTGTTCGTTCAGTCGCTAAAGAGGCGATACGTTCGAACTGAGAATACGTGGAGTTACGTTTCACCGGCGTATAACCTGCGTCCTCGATCAGACGGCAGATGTCATCTTGGCGGGAATCCAAACGTGTTTTGCTTCCAGCCGAATGCATAATTTCCTCATGACCGACAGTTCCATCGATATCATCAGCACCTGCACTGAGAGCCATTTGAGCAACAGAATCACCGATATTCATTCGATATGCTTTGATGTGAGGGATATTATCCAACATTAATCGAGAGACGCTGATTACGCGTAATATCTCATTGGAACTGGCCAATTGAGCCTCGGGAAGCCTTGTCTTATCACGTAGGAATGGATATGGGACGAAGCATTGGAATCCACCCGTTTCGTCTTGTAATTCTCTTAGAAGAGAAAGATGTTTTATTCGATCAGACGAAGATTCGACTGTTCCAAAAAGCATAGTACAATTGGTTGGAATGTGCAATTTGTGCGCAGCTCGGTGAATATCGAGATATTCTTGACTCGATTCCTTACCACGACATATTCGGTCGCGAACTGAATCGACAAGAATCTCCGCACCACCACCTGGTATCGAATCTAATCCGGATTCTTTCAGAGTCTCGATGACGTCACCAACCGACAAATTGGAACGTTCTGCGATGTGTTTGATTTCGATCGCGGTTAACGATTTAATGTGGATGTGGGGGAATCTTTGTTTACATTGTCTATACAATTCTGCATAATGTTCTACAGTCCAAGTTGGGTGTAAACCACCAACTGAATGTACCTCGTCGATATGTTCTGCGAATGGTTCTATTCGGTGCAAATATTCCTCGACGGAGAGCTCGTACGCATCCTTGTGACGGGGACCCTTACGAAAGGCACAGAATCGACAAGCTAAGACACAAATATTTGTCGTGTTGACATGCAGATTTTCGTTGAAGAATACCTCATCCGAATGTTTGGATTTCTTGACCATCGAAGCTAGAGCGGTCAAACCTGATAGGGGTGCCTCGTCCATTAACAATAGACCAGTTGATTCGGAAATTCTACCCTTCGAAGACAAATCTGAATATGCAGTAGACAGAAGTTTGTTTGATCTAATCGATAGAGGGATTGGCATCTTAGCTAATCGCGCTATCCAATAAAAATTCGAATCCGGACCGACGATTGACTGCATTACGCTCCCTCTTACTCACACCGAGATGATTTTAGATAGTGAATCTATCTCAGTAATGTAGTGGAAGAGAAACTCGGAAATCATCAAGAGCCAATCACAGAACCACGTATCGTGTCAGCGGAGCCGATTCCTCTCAACGAATTGAATGAACGCGCCAAGAGGTGTCGGCGCTCAATCGTAGACATGGTTCACAAAGCCGGAGCAGGGCATCCTGGGGGTTCTCTTTCAGCAATAGACCTCTTAGTTGGATTGTATTCCACCCAAATGTCAGTTTCGCCTGATGATGCAAACAATGGAGACCGAGATCGCTTCGTTATGAGCAAAGGGCATGCGTCACCTGCGGTTTACTCAATCCTTCACGAAATGGGTTTTCTTTCACAGTCCGACTTAGATGGATTCCGTACGATGGGTTCAGTCTGTCAAGGCCACGTCGACATGAAGTGGACGAATGGGGTTGATTTCTCAGCAGGCAGCTTGGGTATGGGTCTGTCATTCGGTTTAGGCTGTGCTTTCGCTGCCAGGCTTAACGAACAAGAATTCCACACTTGGGTTATGATTGGTGATGGTGAAACTCAGGAAGGGCAAATTTGGGAAGCTTTCATGGCAGCCAGTTACCATGATATTCAGAACCTACACGTAATCGTTGATCGAAATCGTATCCAAAACGATGACTTTGTTGATGTACAAATGGAGATTGGCGATATAGCGAATAAAATAAACTCATTCGGATGGTCGGTAAAAGAAATCGATGGACATAATATGGAACATGTTGTTGATGCTCTTAGTTGGGCTGCGAATACCCCTGGACCTAATGCAATCGTCGCTCATACTGTGAAAGGCAAAGGAGTCTCTTTCATGGAAGATAACCCCTCCTTCCACGGAAAAGCCCCCACTGATGAAGAATTGTCACAAGCACTGGAGGAATTAGCATGAGTGCCCCTTCCACCGGTGGCGCGAGCAGGGATGGTTACGGTGCCGCCCTCCTCGAAATAGCACATGACTCACGCGTAGTGGTCCTTGAGGCGGATCTTGGCAAATCCACAAAGTCCTGTTTCTTCCGAGAAAAATACCCAGAGAGAACGATATCGCTAGGTATCGCAGAACAGAACATGATGCTAGTTGCTGCTGGACTAGCATCCTGTGGTAAAGTACCGTTCGCAAGTACATTTGCAATCTTCTCTGAGCGTGCATTCGAGCAAGTACGTAATGGAATAGCGAGACCAGGGCTCACAGTCCACATATGCGGAAGTCATGGTGGTATTCACACCGGTACTGACGGGTCAAGCGCCCAATCAATCGAAGATCTTGCTTTGTACCGAACAATTCCTGGAATGACAGTCATGCACCCGTGTGACGACCTCTCGGCTCGCCACCTAACAACAGCATTACTCAACCACGACTCGCCATCATACACCCGCACAGCTCGCAACAAAACCCCAAGGATGTATGACGAGGACACAGTAAATTCCCTCGAAATTGGAAAGGGTTCTATTCTACGATCAGGCAGTAATGTAGCGATCATCGCTAACGGCGTAATGGTTCACAAAGCGATGAAAGCAGCAGAAGATCTCTCAACTCGTGGAATCGATGCAACAGTTGTAGACATGCACACATTGAAACCACTGGATACAGAACTTCTCGATCGTTTAGCCACCGAGTGCTCAGGCATAGTCACAGTGGAAGATCATTCGGTGATTGCAGGATTGGGCTCAGCAGTAGCCGAACATCTCTCACAGACCAATCCTACAAAAATCAAAATGCTAGGGGTTCAGGACCGCTTCGGTGAGAGTGGGGGTAGTGAGGAATTGTTGGAAATGGTAGGACTTACCAGCGAAGCGATCATCGCCGCGAGTGAATCTTTAGTCTGAGAACGAACTTTCCGACCGCATGACGGCGTTTGATTCAAGAACGGCTCATCACGCGAGGCCATCGTGGCCCCACTAGATGATGTCAAGAGACTCCTAGATGGGACTGTTGATCCGGATGCTTTGGAAGCAAATCCAGAACTCTACGATATGGCTGAAACAATCTATGGAAGGGATACCCTCGAACATCTCGGAGTCGAGGCGCCTGAAAGGCCAAGCGATTCAATCTACCAACCGAATGGAGATGCAAAACATGAGGTTGAAATGCCTCTACCGAATTTACTCCCATCTCCTGTTCCTGAAGTTGTTGAGGGTAAACGTTCATGGATTATTTTCTCCCTTTCATTCTTCCTTTTTGCATTGTTAATGGTGAATCTCGTTGTGGGTTTTGGTTCGGTAGTGCCTCTTTGCGACTCCCCAGATTCCGAAACGCCCTGTGAGGATAAATTGACTCTCACATCAATTGCTGATTACGAATCTCCTGATTCATGGACGGAAACCATGTCAATCAATACAGTAGACGGAGTTCTCACCGTTCTAAGCACAGCCTTGATGGCCTACAGCCTCAGAAAGAAATGAAACTCAATACATCCGAGCCAGATGCTGGCGTCGAGTTGTCATTCGCCCTGTGACAGCGCATGGACGAGGTTCGGCGAATGGTTCGATGCAATCACCTAGGAATGTGAGGCCTGAAGCACGCTCGAGAATCTCCGCATCTGAATCATTTCCATCAAAGGCGAATTCGTAGACTTTACCTTCCTCGATATCGCTATTGAGTTGCCAACCATCATCAGTCTGAGTTATTCCAGGGAATGGAATTACGAATTGAGACATGTGAGCTGCAGAACGGACACGTAATTCGTTTTCAGTTCTGGTCAAAGCATCAGTAACGACATTAATCAATTCACCCGAATCGTGGAATTCCTTACCACCAGTACGCATACTCATTACGAACTTGCCTGATTTGATATCACGGGGCCCCAATTCAATTCGCAATGGAACACCCTTGATTTCCCAATCATAGTGCTTCGCACCGGGACGAATATCTCGACTATCGACCTTGACTCGGAATCCGGCCGCCTTCAATTGGGCTGCCATCTCCTCGATAGTAGGGACAACGGTCTGATCCAAATGTTCTGCGACAGGCATTAGAACAACTTGAATGGGTGCAATCTTTGGTGGGAAAATAAGCCCCGCATCATCCCCATGCATGCCAATAACTGCACCCAACATTCGCTCCGACATTCCGAAGGTAGTCTGGTGGCAAAATTGGGTTTGACCATTAGTATCTTCATACTTCAAATCGAATGCCTTAGCCCACTGATCTTTGTAATGGTGGTAGGTGGCCACTTGCAAAGTACGCCCATTAGGCATTACGACATCGACTGCAGTCGAGTACCAAGCGCCGGGGAAAGTGTCCCAAACAGGGCGCTTGGAAACAATGGCCGGGAAGCACAAATCATGCAATAGATTCTGAACAATCTCGGCATCTTGAGCAATCTGTGCATCAGCCCCGGCCTGATCCTTATGAGCGGTATGAGCTTCAAAGAAATGTATCTCTCGAACACGGATGAACGAACGTGTTTGTTTAGTTTCATAACGGAAGGTGTTGACGATTTGGAACGTTTTGAGCGGAAGGTCGCCGTGTGAGCGAACCCAAAGCGGGAACATTGTGTACATCGGAGTCTCGCTGGTAGGTCGCAAAAACATAGGTACATCGAGTTCGTTGTCGCCAGCATGTTTGACCCAGTACACCTCTTTCTTGAAACCCCCTTCTTCCTCATCTAAACGAAGTACCGAAGGATCAACGCCCTCTTCCCGCGCTTTCTTGAGCAGGGAAACTAACCGATTCTCCTTGTCCAAAAGGTCCTCGGGGACCAACAATGGGAAGTTGTACTCCTCGTGGTCCGTTCTATCCATCTCTGCGCGCGTGAGTGCGTCAATCAAGGTCATTGCCTTCCAGCCATAGGGCTTCCAGACGTCCATGCCCTTGATTGGGTACCTCTTGTCGACAAGGTCGGCAATCTCAACGATCGCTGGGTACCAAGCGTTGAAATCATCCTTCGAAGGGATGCCACGCTTGGCCTTGTCATGCTTCGCCATGAGAGTCGTCGCCTGCGAGCGTCGCTTGAATGTGACGCTGTGAGCGGCTTCATTAGCCCTTGATGAGACCGTTGATGGCCTCACACAGTGCACGGTCATCAGAGACTTCGTCGACCGTACCATCGGCATGGACGACTCGGGCACGAATCTCGTCTGGATCATTCATCTCTTCCATGATATTGGCAATCACTGCATTGACGCCGTAGCGCTCTATCTGGTCCCTCGCAAGTTCGATTAGTGTATCGGGTGTGACGTCGGATTCAAGTTTGAATCCAATACGGGTTGCACCTTCTACAAGGGATGCGAGTTCGGCTATATGTTTGGGTCCGGGAGTCAGGTCAAGTGACCAATTATCAACTCCACTGGGCTTCTTGCCTTCTTCTGCCTCTGTGTAGTAATCAAGGACGGCTGCAGCGTGAATCCAAACGTTGGGATGAGTATCATTGGCAACTTGTTGGCACACTCTGAGCATTCCGTCAGGCGTCCCATCACGACGGACGTCTGGTAAATCGAAGGATGGATCAGCAGAAGTTTTACCAGCAATACAGATGACATTATGCCCTCTTCGATGAAGATATTCTGCAATTAACCACCCCGTCCTTCCAGACGATGCATTCTGAATTGCACGAACCGCGTCAATAGGTGCTCGGTTTGCCCCAAGCGTGATTGCCACAGTTTTCGAGGAGTCAGAAGTATTAGCTAAATGACAAACTGCCGCAACGATTGCAACAGGGTCAGACTGCTTTCTCTTGCCTTCCTCCACTTCGTTGACCAATACTGAACTTCCCTCTGCCGTTAACGCATCAAGAAGTTCCTGAGTCACGGGGTCATCGAATAGATCTTGATGCATTGAGGGAACGAAGCACATCCTAGCACCCCTCCCACGCGCCGCAGAAAGGGCCATCATCAGAGGTGAATCCATGATTCCATGGATGTGCTTCGAAATCGTATTACGAGTAGCTGGAGCGATGAGTATTATGTCGTGTCCATCCAATTGTGCCATTTCAGGAGACCAACCTTGGTGCACTTCCACATCAGATGCCCATGCAACAGCCAGTGGTGTGACTACCTTAGTCGCCTCAGAACTCATGACTACAGTCAACTCAGCCTGATGTCTGCGTAATTCCCTCGCTAGCCGGATAGATTCGACTGCTGCAATCCCACCGGTGATGGCCAGCAATACGCGCTTTCCAGCCAATGCATCGCTGTGAACAGCAACACCGGTGTCCTTGGTCACGATTTATCCAAACGGCCGTTGTTCAAGAGTGCGTCGCCGACCGACTGAGTGATGTAGGCGAGGTGATTGGAGAAAGTGTGGAGCCCAACCAGTTGGCAGCGATTCATCGCCATCTCTTCATCTTCGGCCTCTTGGATATCGGGATTTTCGTCTTGATAATGGTTACAATAGGAAATCTCGGAAACACACTATTCGATGGATTTGCTCTTGGCATAGCTGGGCTAATTGTGCTATACGCACTAGTTACTGCCTTTGGATTCCGACAAAAAAAACCCAATTTAGACCAGAAATACTCGAACCTTCTTCGTTTATTGGCATTGTTCTTCATTACGGTTGGTGCGGTTCAGGGATTATTGTCTATCGCATCAAATCAAATGATATTACTCATTCAATCTGGACTTTTGCTACTACTTGGAAGGGCGACAAATCGAAGGATCAAGACACTTCGTCATCCCATGTTCGTCCAATGGTTTTCCCAAGGGTCTGGATCATCATCTGAACTCGCCGGAGAAGAAGTCTATGCTTCTTGCCCACATTGTAGTAGTTTACTCGCCGTAATCCCTGCGAGATTGTCAATTGAAGACCGCTGTCCAAATTGCGAAGGATTCCTGATCACCAGTCATGAAGAGGAATAATCAGTACCGCTCAAGGGCAGTTGCGATTCCCATTCCGCCACCGATGCACATGGTTGCAATAGCCTTCTTACCACCGGTTCGCTGTAAGAGTGAAGCAGCTTTGCAAGTGATTCGTGCACCAGAGGCGCCAAGTGGATGACCAATCGAGATTGCTCCTCCATCAAAATTCACCTTTGACGCATCTATTCCAAGTTCATCGATGCAAGCTAACCCTTGAGATGAGAAAGCTTCGTTCAACTCGAAAACATCGATGTCTTCTATTGACCATCCTGCTCGTTCAAGACATAGCTTAGTCGAAGCAATTGGTCCTAATCCCATGTAATCAGGAGGGCATCCCGTAACCGCAGCCGAGACGATGGTTGCGATTGGTTGTAAGCCGTTGGAAAGAGCAAATTCCTCACTGCAAATAATCGAGAAAACCACGCCATCGGTAAGTGGGGAAGATGTAGCGGCAGTAACTGAACCGTCTTCTTTGAAGACCGGGCGGAGACCCGCCATCGATTCTAGGTTGGTTGAAGCCCTGATGCAGCCATCCTCACCTATCGAATCTCCATCATGTACAATCTCACACAACTCACTATCGAAGTGACCTGCTTTCTGTGCAGCAGTAGATTTCGCATGTGAGGCCAGTGCGAACTCTTCCTGACGTAGCCGCGAAATCTCATACTTCTCAGCTACATTTTCCGCAGTAATACCCATGTTGATGTAAGCTTCTGGATATGTCTCCTCTAAACCGGGGTGTGGTGACCAATTGAAGCCGCGTCTTTTGACTCGTGACATGGACTCCATACCACCGACTAGGAAACAATCTCCCCAACCGGCCTGAATGTTTGCGGCAGCCACATGAACTGCTTGCATTGAAGAGCCGCACAAACGATTGAATGTAGCACCAGGGACAGTGTCTGGCAATCCAGCGAGGAATGAGACGAGCCTTCCAACATTGAACCCCTGTTCACCCTCTGGATATGCGCAACCGAGCAGGAGATCATCTATTTCATCTCCAGAAATCCCAGTGCGCTCGAGCAGTGAACGAGCCACCTGCCCAGCCATCTCATCGGGACGCACATCCTTGAGTGCGCCTTTGTGTGCCCGATGGAATGGGGAACGCATCCAATCGACAATGACTGCCTTCACGCACCAAGCGCCGCGCTCTCGCCCAATAACCGTTGAGTATAGCGTGGCCCCGAGTCATTTGGACTCGACCGACGGGTTCATGAAAGGGTCACAATTCGCCGGCCCATATGATACGCGAATGCACCAACCACGGCTTCTATGCTGACGACCATCTTTGCCCTGCATGCAACGCAGAAGGACGCTTCATAATGCGTACTGGAGAGCGTAATAGTCTCGCTCGGAGACTCGCTCTTGTTCTACGCCATGCACCTGAAAAGTTCGACCTTGAAATGGACATCAACGGATGGATCGATGTCAAGGATATCATTCGCCAATTCAAGCAGAGTGGAGGTAAGAGATTCCACTGGCTTCGACCACACCACTTCCGAGCGATCGTCGAAACCGACCCAAAGGGTCGCTACGAAGTTCGTGGCAACACCATCCGTGCCACCTATGGCCATACGGTGGAGATTGAGCTCGATTTACCCACAGATAACATCCCTGATGCTCTATACTTCCCTTGTGACCCCGAACAAACCGAGAATCTGTTAGATGTGGGCATCTCACCAGGCGGCCGCGCTCATGTCCACCTTTCTGCATCGATTCGCACAGCAGCAGAGGCCGGCCACGTACACTTCCCTCTGCCTACCATCCTCGAAGTCGATACCGCTCAGATGAATGCAGCTGGCGAGACCATTTGGCACGCAGGAATTACAGTCTATCTGACAGAAAATGTCCCTGCACAATACATCAGCGTCATCGATAACGACGATCCTGAGTACGTTCTCGCACGCGCACGCTGGGTCGAAGAAGAAGAGTGAATTTACTCGATTAGCCTTTCTAAGCTCATTCGAATTTACCGCAGAGTGGACAGAATTCCAAATCTGCAGCCATCTGTGCATCGCATGAAGAACAGTGTCCATCAGCACTGACGGTAGAGCGTACTTCACCCTCTGTGACAGCCCTCACTGGAGATTCACGCATAATGAATGGGTCTTCGACGATCTGATGCGCCTCAAGGGATTGCCGGAAATTGATACATTCCTGAATCGCACTCTGCAAACGCGTCATTGTTCGATGACGATCGGCCTTTGAATCAATCTTCTCAGCATCAGCCAAACGGCTCTGTAACCAACGCTGGAATCGCTCAAGCTCGCCATCACTCGTCATGATTTCCCGAAGCAACCGGAGGCAATGAAGGTGACCTATTCCAGATGTCGCTCAGCCGCATAAGCCAAAGAGGCGAGCCATGTGGCGATGATGACGAAGATGGCTCATCTGCTCATCAAATTCGGCGGCGGCTTGATTACCGACAAGTCTGCAATGAAGACAATAGACGCTGATGTCATCGCAAATCTTGCGAACTTGACTCAGCAACTCATATCTCAAGGGCACGCTATCACAATAGTTCACGGGGCAGGATCATTTGGTCATCTAAAAGCCAAGAAGTGGAGAATAGCCCAGGGTGCTGATGAGACAATTCTGACCGAACAAATCCTCGCAGTTGATTCAATTCGGCAAGATATGCTTGAACTAGACTCAATCCTCTGCAAAGCCCTTGAACAACAAAACATCGAGATACGAAATCTCCCACCCTCACAATGGGCACGTGAAACTGGACCTGACTTCACCGGATCACTAACACCGATTACAAATTGTCCAAGAGATATCGTCGCAGTCACTTTTGGTGATGTAGTGGACTGCGAGCCCCCGAAGCGATTTGGAATCCTCTCAGGAGACGATCTAATGGTCCGAATCGCTCAAGAATCTCATTCAATCACTCACTGTATCTTCCTACTTGGAGACGCAGAAGGACTACTCAGTGCACCACCTTCTGATTCGTCGGCAGAATTAATCCCAATTTGGAAGCCAAACCACGAGATTTCTGGAGAGCATGACTCCACTGTGGATGTAACTGGAGGAATTTTTCTCAAGCTTGAAAGTGCAGCAATGATTGCACAAAATGTTGAACATGTTTGGTTGCTCGATGGAAGGGAAACTGGCCGCGTAATGCAATTACTGACTGAAGGCACAACTCGCGGAACACGAATCATGCTTTGACACAATCAACCTTCGATTACTGGCCATTCTGATTATATGGGACTCCCATCTCGAGCGAATTGAGAGATATGTCTGATTCAGACCGCGCACTCACCGACTACGACTCATCCCAAGCGGGGATGATGGTAGAGGCTTGCCTCTGTCTCGATGAGAACGATGCTGTGATTGATACGGCAAGCAAATTGCAGACACATCTTGGAGAGGGTATTCGCCACCGTGCTTTCAGTGTGCTGATTTACGATTCAAAAGGTCGCCTTCTTGTTCAACAACGCGCCTCAGAGAAAATCACCTTCCCTAGCGTCTGGGCTAACTCGTGTTGCAGTCATCCACTGGACATTGCCGGAGAAAATGGGGATGCGGTCGAGGGAGTCAAAGAGGCGGCTCAACGAAAATTGGAGCAGGAACTTGGTATCCCTCGCTCAGTAACCGACTCATGGGAATTCAATCACATTGGTCGCTTCGAATACAAGTGTCGCTGGAACGCGGAATGGGTCGAACATGAGATTGATCACGTGATGATTGTGAAAGCTGATTGTGAAGTGAATTTCAATCGTAATGAGATTCAAGCCACTGAATGGTTGGATAATGCTGGATTGAAAGCAATGATGAGCCGCCAAGGCCGATGGAAGAGCCAATTAATCGCGCCTTGGTTTGAGGCAATCTTTGAGAATTATCTCGATGGTGGCGATGCCACCATCGATGAAGTAATCTCTAATGCGCGTACGGACATAATCAGGTGTGGAGAATTGTCAGTGACGCATCCCTCTAATTCTGCTGCTAATGTTCTAGCCGCTTTGGGACAACACCGTGATATTGTCGAGGGAGTCATTCACGAAAATCTCAGTAAAATTCAGCAGAAACGACTGCGAGGTGCAATGTCACACCTTTTCACCGGCGGTGGCAAAAGATTGCGTGCAATTATGCCGCGCCTCGTGGGTGATGCTGTTGGTAATGGCCATGAAGGCCATTACACGTTAGGAGCTTGTATCGAAATCATTCACAATTTCACTTTGGTTCATGATGATATCATGGATCAAGATCCGATACGCCGCGGTTTGGATGCTGTGCACATTGCCTATGATGATGCGACTGCTATCAATGCTGGAGATGCCATGCTCGCCCTAGGCTTCGAGATGCTTGCCGATAGCGAACACATCGAAGACTCACAACTTCGCCACGTAGTCAGCACCATTGGCGAAATGGTAAGGAGAGTCGCAGAAGGCCAACAGGAAGATTTTGAATTCGAAGATCGTGATTCAGTCTCCGAAGATGAATACATCGCGATGATTGCAGGTAAAACCAGTGCGATGTTCGAAACTTGCGCTGAAACCGGAGCGATTCTAGCTGGGGCTGACACTCCGACCGTCAATAATATGGCGAAGTGGGGACTTAATTTGGGCCTGTGCTTCCAAATTATGGACGATTATATCGATATGGTTAGCGATACTGAGACACTGGGTAAGCCAGCCGGCTCTGATATCGTTCAGGGCAAGCGCACACTAATTGCTATCCATGCACTTGAGAGTGGGGCAGACCTACCTACATTTCGCAAATTATTCGGCACAGAGTCTGATCCAAATGAAGAATTGACAAACGCTGTTGCTGAATTACAAGAGAATGGTTCGATTCGCTATGCCCTCGACAGAGCCATGGAACATCACAAAATCGCTCACGACTGCCTTGATTCACTAAGCGAATCGCCTGCAGTTGAACTTCTGCGAGATATGACGGACTTCCAACTCGTTAGAATCAACTAAGACAAACTGACGATTGAAAAAGTCCCTCACCCTAGAGCGTGGGTTTTCTGCAATCAATCGGTGTAGTAAGCTTCGTCAGGGGTATCAGGCTTCAAGCCCTTGCGCTCACGGATTTCTCCGACTGTCTTATCGAGAAGTGACATGGGCAAAATCTCGAAGCCGGCGTTCTCGGTGTTCCAGACTGCTCGACCCTGAGTGGCTGCGCGAATATCGTTAGAGAAGCCGAATGTCTCTGCGACTGGCATCTTTCCGATGACTGAGGCTGTACCACCATCTACTGGCATGTCCTCAATGACGCCACGGCGTGTGGTAACCTCGCGTGTAACACCGCCAATGACGTCGTTAGGAGCGTCAATGCGGATATTCTGCATTGGCTCGAGAATAACTGGGCGAGAGCGGATTAGTGCACCACGGCAAGCGTTGCGGACCGCTGGGATAGTCTGAGCTGGACCACGGTGGATTGCATCTTCGTGCAACTTTGCGTCAACGAGTCGCATCATGACTCCCATTAGTGGCTCCTCGGCGAGAGGCCCCTTCTTGCAGACTTCATTGAAGCCCTCAATTATGAGTTCACGAGTTTCGTGCAAGTTCTGAATACCCTTTGTATCATTGACCAGCACATTTGTTCCGTTGATTGCGTAGATTTTGCGCATCAAGTTCTTCTCCATTCCAAATTCGGCGAACTTGTCTCCGACGGACTTTGAATCCTTGTTACGGACAGTACCGTCGCCGAAGTGACCCTCGCGCATAGCTTGGACGACATCAGTTGAGAGAGGTTCAGCCTCGATGTAGAATCTGTTGTGACGGTTAGGGGACTTGCCCTCGAATGCTCGGCCGTCATTATTCGATTCAATGCACTCTCGGTAAACGACGATCGGTTCGCTGACCTTGACCTTGATTCCCTGTTCCTCTTCGAGGCGATAAACTGTGATTTCAAGGTGCAACTCGCCCATACCAGCAAGCAAAGCCTCACCAGTCTCAGCATTGGTGGAAACTTGTAGAGATGCGTCGGCCTTAGCCAATCCACGCAAAGCGTCGATAAACTTCGGGAGATCTTTCATCGCCTTCGGTTCGACAGCAACGGTAACGACTGGTTCCGAGTAGTGGCGGATTGCCTCAAATGGCTCAGCATCTTTTTCTCGAGCGATTGTTACACCGGCTGCAGCACTACGAATTCCAGTTATTGCGGCGATGTTTCCAGCACTGACATGTGAAACTTGAATTCGGTCACTGCCAACCATCATACTAACTTGTTGAACTCGCTCAGCCTTAGCGCCTCCTATAGCCCAGAGAGATTCACCGTGTTTGATAGAGCCAGAATAGACTCGGCCAACCGCAACCTCTCCTGCGTGAGGGTCCATCCAAATTTTCGTAATCATAAGAGATAGAGGTCCATCGATATCACACTCGAGCATCGCCTTACCCTCAATTGTCTCAAGATCACCCTGCCAGATGTTCGGGATGCGGTACTTCTGTGCCACGATAGGAGAAGGAAGCTGCTCTACAGCCATGTCGAGAAGAACCTCGTGAACTGGAGCCTTCTTTGAAAGAGCCTTCTGGTCGTCATTAGCGCAGTGTTCAAAGATATCCGTGAAGTTCAAGCCAGTCTTCTTCATGTAAGGAATGGACATTCCCCAATTGTAGTATGCAGAACCAAATGCAACAGTTCCGGCACCAACACTGACTTGCCAATCCTTTGCGACTTCTTCAGGAGCGAAGGTTTGGATTAGTTTGTTGACCTTGACGATGATCTTTTCAAAACGCTGCATCATCTCTGGTCCATCGATTTGCAATTCGTTAATCAAGCGGTCGACCTTGTTGATGAAAAGAACAGGACGAACCTTCTCTTTCAGAGCCTGGCGAACCACAGTCTCAGTCTGAGGCATGGTTCCTTCGACTGCACAAGCGAGGATGATGCAGCCATCGACGGCTCGCATAGCCCGAGTAACGTCTCCACCGAAGTCGACGTGACCGGGCGTATCTATGAGATTAATCAGGTAATCGTTCGTCTTTGGCTTGGTTTTTTCCTTGTCATCCCAGAGAAGGTTGCCATCATCATCTGCATCCTGAATAGCGTGAACCATCGAAGCGCTCGCTGCGTTGATTGTGATACCACGAGCGCTCTCTTGCTCATCGAAGTCAAGGACACGGGATTTTCCCGCAAGGTCCTCGGACATCATTCCAGCACCAGCAATCAAATTGTCTGATAGTGTGGTCTTACCATGGTCGATGTGAGCAGCAATAGCAAGGTTGCGAATTCGCTCTCGAGTGTGCATGACTTCGGTCGCTCTTGCGATGTTGTCTTCCTTACGGCCCATTCTCTCAACCTCTGGTTGGCCCGGCGACCTGACTTTGGTTCATAAAGCCGATTGTATCACTACGTGATACAAGGGTTGTCGATTCTGATGAACTCAAAGTCGAGATGCTGAATATCAGCGTGCTGAAGCAGCGATGCGCTCAATCTCATCTTTCTTGCCGACTGCAAAAGAAGCGACATCACCAGCAGCCGCCTTATTGAGCTCGGAAGTGATTCCCTGAGTCAGTGTGCGTGTGCTCTTTGCAGTGGCGGAAGCACAACCCTTGGAGAGGTTTCGCAGTGCCACGTCGAGGCGGCGACTTGGAGATGAATCAACTGCTTTTGGCTGGCTGACTGCACCGAACTTGATGCGAGTAGTCTCCTCACAAGGAGCAGAGTGAACGATTGCGTTGATGAAGTGCTGAAGTGGATTCTCTCCGGTGCGCTCAGCAATATTGTCCAGAGCCGCCTCGAAGGCTTTAGCACAGTGTTGCTTCTTACCACTGAACTTCCCTGATCGCATCAGATTGTTGATGAAGCGTTCAATGACCGAAAGCTTAGCCTTTCCGAACCAAGCATTGGCGTGGCGACCACCGCTGTGCGGGGTGCCGATTGTTGTGAGATTGATGTAAGGTGCAAGACCTGGATCATCACAAACAACATCGGAAGCATCCCACTTTCCGAAGACCATAGTACCGATACCCGCGATTGGAGCTTCCTGCTGAACTTCTTCCGTTTCCGACATGATGCTCACCTGATTGGCTTCTCTTTTCGGCCCCTGACCATCTCATCTAGAGATACTCCGTTAACCTTGATGACCTTGAATCGAACACCAGGAAGGTCACCATACGAACGACCCATGCGTCCTCCGATACCCTCGACGAGAACCTCGTCGTGCTCATCAATGAATGAAATTGCACCATCACCTGGTGCAAACGCAGTCAGTTTGTTACCTGTGCGAATCAGTGAAATTTTTACTGCCTTACGAATTCCTGAATTGGGCTGCTTAGCCTCAATTCCGACCTTCTCAATGACAATTCCCTTGGCTTGAGTCGAACCGCGAAGTGGGTCGTGCTTGAGGATTCCACCTTGGCGCCTCTTGGTCTCTCGACTCTTGAATTTCCGCTCCTTCCAGCGAAACCGCTTGCGGTCCTTCTTCATCTTTGGTCCAGAGAACAATCCACGACCCAAAACACAGCACCTCGAAGGAACGCCCCGCCGACCTACCCCCCATATAAGAGCGTGACGGACTCACCGTAGGTGATGTGAGGCACTGCTCCTCTCTCGCCAACATTCAAACAGATGACGCAACGGGTTGTGTTCATGGCCTTCAGGGATTTGGTTGATGGCATCGCTGAAGTAAATGAGGAAATCAGCGTTGAACATGGGATGTTTGACCACTCCTCTGCAACCTCCCACGCTCCTGTTCTGTTCAATTCAATCACTGAAGCTCCTGGGCAACGTTCCGCCCTCAATGTGCTAGCTCGTGATCGATTATGCTCATTGTTCGAAGTTACACCAGGAGAACTCATCGACATACTCGCATGGGCTATGGCCAACCCGTCTGAACCAGAAATTATTGATGCCCACTCTGCTCAGGTTCTGGAAAATACACAGGCCTCGGTTGACCTGAATGCGCTACCCATCCCTTGGCATTATCGAGAAGATCGCGGGCGATACCAATCAGCCTCTATCATTATCGCGGAGTATGATGGAGTCCGAAATATGTCCTACCATAGACAATTTCTCCGAGATACAAACCATTGTGTCGCACGCTTCGTTCCACGCCACCTACGAACTATCACAGACAAGGCGCGAGCGAATGGTGATGAGGTCAATATCGCAGTAGTCAATGGCGCCGACGCGACTGTTCTACTGGCGGCTGCTATGTCATTCACTTACGACCTCGATGAACTCAAGGTCGCTGCCGCCCTCCACGAGCGACTTCACGGATCGCCACTCAAGCTCGTTACTCTTTCAAATGGAATCCAAGTACCGGCAGATGCAGAATATGCAATGTGTGCCCGTATCACTTTGGACGATGACAACGAAGGGCCATACGTTGACATTACGGGTACAGTCGACGACGTACGACAAGAAGCAGTTATCGAATACGATTCAGTACACCACAGAGATTCACCCATCTTCCACGCATTAATCCCCGCCGAGGTCGAACATAGAACTCTCATGGGTCTTCCTCGTGCACCGACCATCAAGGCAGCAGTCAACGCTGTAGTCCCATGTACAGATGTCTACATGACCGACGGAGGTAGCGGCTGGCTTTCGGCTGTCGTGGCTATCGAACCGGTAAAGGAAGGAGATGGGGTGAAAGCGATTCACGCAGCACTCGACGGCCATCGCTCAATGAAACAAGTGACCGTCGTAAACAGCGATATCGATTGTTCGAATCCAGTTCGGGTAGAATGGGCATTGATGACTCGATGGCAACCAGACAAGGATACAGTAATTCTCTCGGGTCAGAAAGGCTCGAGTCTCGACCCGAGTAGAGGGGCTGACGGCCTAACTAGCAAGATTGGTATCGACGCGACTCTACCACTAGGAATTGACCTCTCTCCGTATGAGAGCGTCCTATGAGGTGATGATATGACCGCGCCCGACATCGGAGCGAGTCTACAACATCCCCGCCGAAGCCTTGGTAATCGCCATAGAAGTCAAGCCAGTAAATTCCTCAAACTTTCTGAAACCGATCCTAGCAATCTGAGTTGGGCTGAACAAAGTGCTAGGCAAGCTGTTCTACATGATTTTACACACCCAGATAATTGGCGCATCCTGCTTGAAATCAAGGTAAAAGCGCAGGATGCTAACGGCATCAGAGCCGTCCTAGGAGAATTATTCCTTATTCTCGGTCGTGACCCTGAATTACTTGCTCAACTCGACGGGGTCAATCTAACAGGCTCTGCCAAAACACTGCTAGAAGGTGCTCTCTCAGTAGACCCTCTAGACCCAGATACATGGTGGGAAAGGGTAAGTGCAGATGGCGGAGTTGTATCATTCATCGAACGCATCCGAAAACTGGATTTTGCTGATCAGCGTGCAAACATTCTATTTTCCCGTCGGATGGAACGCCTGCTTGAGGACGGATACGAAGATGAGTATCTCGAACTAACTGGGAAACTGCTCGCCCAACGTCCATCGAATCACGAAACATGGGCGCGCATGGGAAGATTGCACGAAAGACGAGCAGAATACGACCACGCTTGGTTCTGCTACGACCAAGCCCAGACACATTCCCCTACGCTAAGATCACGTGATGAATTCCGTGAACGTATGGAGGCGAGGATAGACGGAAAGGGCGCAACTCCGTGGAAGGCTCCAGACATCAAAGATAGAGTTGAATTCCTTGCACGTATGCAGAACCTTGCTACTCCAGCCTCTGCCAGCGTCGCATCAAATAAACAATCGATTGAAGTAACCGACACAATAGAATCTGAGTTGAATCGAGCAATGAGACTGGCAGATGAAGGCAGACATTCTGAGGCCTTCTTCATCGCTCGCCGCCTCGCAGCCGAAGGCGACACAGAAGCACAATCATTCGCTGAATCCATCCGCGAGGCGATGTCAAATGACTGATGATAAGCCCTGGGTAGTCGTTTGGGGAGTGCCAAAACAATCTTTGGAAATACCGTGTTGGTTGATGGTCAAGCACTGCACACGAGGGTGGGAATTACCCGGCGGCACCGTAGGAGATGCCGAACCGAACGAAATTGCTGCACTGCGAGAACTATTCGAAGAAACTGGACTCCTTGGCGTAGCAACAGCATTCGATGAACATCTATTCGAAGGCGGGACCGTCGTCCGTGTCGAAATCGACGAAGAACCAAAACCCTACGGCTGGGAATCAGATGACGAAAATATCAGCGAAGTCGGTTGGTGCGTAGAAATACCTGGCGACCTCTACTGGGGAGAGGATGAAATTCAGAAATTGCTCAATCACGATTGGAGTGCTTCGAGAAGTCTCGCATCCTGAATCGATTCGGACTTCTCAGCAATCGCCTCGCTCCACGATGATTGTTCCAAGATTTGTGACGCGTCGAGGATTAATCCTAGGTCATTGCGCTCCATACCACCAACATCAGTGAGCAGAATGGGAAGAATATGCTCAACCACATCAACCACATCGGAACGATTAGCCGGAATCCAAGATGATCCAGGAACTGCACGCGGGGCGGCATTCTGGATTCTGTTGAGCATACGAGGGGAATCTTCGACTACCTCTTCGAGGGCGAGATCCAGCCATTCCAAAGAAGCAACTACTGATTCGGCTATCATACCCGCATCAGCAAAAACTGCTTTTGCTGTCCAAAGATGACGCATTGCGGGGTCGAGGTCGTCGAGAGCAGTGAGAATCCTTCCGACCTCAAGGCGTGAAAGACCTCTAATTTCTGGTGGGTGACCGCTATTTCGAGTAATGTCAGCATGGACTGCCATCGCCATCATCACTTCGCCATTATTGACGTGCCATGCACCCTGATTCAGGAGTGATATTCCATGAAGCGCACTTCCAGGTGCAATGGCCTTGAGTCTCTCAGTACACCACTTCAATTCCAAACCAGATGTTTCTGTACCATCGACTGCAAGTAATGCTCGCTCCATTCGAATCCTAACCTCGCATTCAAGGTCACGCTCTTCTTTGGAACGAGAACGCGCGAGTAATTCTTCACTCAACACCACAGCACTAGCAAGGTCACCCTCCATCAACAGAGCTTGGAGACCGAGGACATCGCGTTGTAGTGAGTTAAGTCGAGTGAGAATCTCATCTTGTGCCTCGGCCTCAACAAAAAGAATCTCCGCAGCAACTTGTAGGACCATTTCATCAGGCACTTCTGCAGCAGAAATTTCGCCCGAATTCAAACGATTGAGGATTTCTCGTATATCACTCATCCAATCAACTCCGAGGTTAATGCAGCCAAAAGAGTCGATTGAAGTTCTACTGGATGACACTGGCCGGACCATCCTGCAGCACCTGGATGACCACCGCCTTCTCCGCCCAAACGCCCAGCAACAGTCTTCATCACCGAACCAATATCAGCCCCTTTCTGAGTCCCTGTTCTGCTGGCTCTGCCGGTGACTCTGAGACCATCTGGTGTTTTCTTATGGACTAAGGCAACATGAGCACCGGATGCAAGCAAAGCGTGGGCTACTACACCTTCGTGTGTGCTAGCTCGAGTTGTTGCTACGACCAAATCTCCGATTTGATGCGATTCACAGCGACCTACCGCCTTGAGAATTGCAATGCGCTGTGAATGGCTGAGGTCTTCGGATTCCATCTTCTCGATTACATCGACGGGGTCGATTCCCGATGCTTCGCTGATTTCATCGACACGGCGATGGCATCCTGCACGTGAGTGCTTGAAACGACCAGTGTCTGAAATGATTGCTGCGAGTAGCAGGGTCGCATCCTCAGCAGAACAGACCGGGTCAGTGTCTCTAATCCAAGACCAAACCATCTCAGCGGTGGAGGATACATTACCTCGCAGTATCAACGCATCTTCTGGCCATGGGTCAGAAGCGGATGAATGATGATCGACTACACATAATGGGACATCGGGAAGAGCGAATCCAACTTGACTAGGCGACGCGCAATCAACGACGATGATTCCACCCAAACTACGCGGGAAAGCAGGGCGGTCAGCATCTATTTGCATGAAATCGTATGAATGCCCGTCTAGCATCCTGCGCGCTAGCGTACCGATATACAATCCACAGGCTCGAGCATTTCCAATTCTCCTCGCTAGGACAATCCCTGAACCAATTGTGTCCATATCGCCGTTTCGATGGGTGACAACTGCGATAGCGCCCCGTTTTTCTGCTGAATCGACCCACTCAGTGAGCGGTGTCATATCGAGTTTCATCTAATCCCTCAATCATCCAGAGACTCGACTGCTTCGGAGTACTGAGCTCTAATTTCAGATTCACGCGCACTGAGCGTATTGAGATGAGATTCTATGGTTCCACGCGATGACTCAAGGTCGGAAGTTAGTGTCGCGCGATCATCAACTTCGAGTAAAATACCACCGAGAGCCCGGTAAACTGAGCGATCGGGGGCTTGAGAAGCCAAAGCTTCGATTGTTAGTGAAATCTCATTCAGTTGACTAGTCAGTGATTGTATCTGACCGCGGACCATCTGTAGTTCTTGCACGAGGCTCTGAATTTGCTGTTGGTCGACCATGTTCTCATCCCGCTGTCTCAATCGAGCGCTTTCAATGCCTCGTCGGCTGCTGCAAGCCCTCGCATCACTGTATTCCAGCGCGCACGCATGTCCACGAAGACCGCTTCGGACTCCTGTACAACGATTGTATCAGTATCACGACTGACTTCAGCCTCTGTGATTAGAGAAGCCTCCAAGGCTTCGGCAAATCGGCTCTTGACCTTCAGGGTGAGCTGGATAGCTTCACTCTTCTTCGTCGCTGACATCTATCTCACCAGCCGCAAGCTTGCGCTCGTAATCGAGAGCGGCCTGCTGAGCGATGACGGTCATGTCAGTCGCCGTAGCGCCTTCCATACCGCGACGGATGACGCGGGAATTCGCGTCTGTGGCGCGGGTGAATGGTTCCCAAACTCCGCCAGAGAATGTGTGTGAGCACTTCTTGCACTCCCAAATTCCAGCCACCTTACGAGTGACTTTCTGGTATTGGCAGACAGGGCAGGTGTATTTACGAGACTTCTTCTTGAGGGCAGAGCCAGCACGGCGACGGACACTAACACCGTATCGTGGACCGAACTTGGCGGTCGCGCCTGCCTTCTGTGTTCTCTTTGCCATTTCACACACCTTCCAATTTTTCGTCAATTAAATCACGGAGTTCGGCGCACCTCGAGCGTGCCTGTTCCATGATCTCGGCGAATTCGGCCGCCGTGAAAATTCCCTTGAGTCCCTTCTGCAATGAATGGACGTGGTCATCATCACCAAGGGTGATGTGAATTCGCTCGTCTCCTCCAAGCTCTTCTCTCTTGTCAGCATCGTAAACGAAGCGACCGCCGACCTTGTGATATGAGCACATGACGGGAGTCTTTGCAACATCGAGTGGTTGATCCTCACCAATTCCGAATCGCTCAGCAGGGAGAACAGCGCTCTTCAGAGCAGCAATACCAGCCAGAGCGAAAGCATCGAACAAGTTTCCATCATCAGATACTGCGAATAAGTCGAGAATGACCTGCCAGGCCTTCTCACCTGGAATCAAACACAAATCCTCAGTGTTAATGCAACCCGACTCGCGGATTCCACGGTCGACCACACGACCCAACTCGATGGATTGGGGGCTTGGTGGACCAGGCTCCCAGTTTCTACCTGCGACAGGACGAACTTCAGCGCTGCACATCAAACCGCCCTGGTTAGGTCGGTCTGGGTATGGAGTCATGATCTGGAACTTGACACCGGCGTAAACGATGGTGTCACCCATGCGCACCTTGGCAGAACCCTCTGCGCGTGGCAGACAGTTGATCTCAAGTTCAGTGTCGCGACCAACGAAGCGACCGCGACCGTCATGACGCTGATCTTCAGCGGCAAGTGCCGCGAGGTGAGCACGTAGGAGTTTCGGGACAAGTGGGATAGCCATCACTCATCACCTCCTCTGAGAGCGCGAACCATCTCGGCGTGAATCACCTTAGTTGCTTCCATATTGTAATCCCATGCTTCCTGGAATTGATCAGGTGAAAGATCACCGTCCATCTGCAAGAAGACAAGTTCTCCGGAGTTAGGCAGAATTCCCATTGGAAGGTCTGCCTCGCCGTAATTGTCCTCTTCCTTGTTCAGATCGCAGACCACGATATCGTGGACCTTACCGCTGGCAACCGAGACAACCATGTCGCTCATCGGGATTCCAGCGTGGGCAAGAGCGACGGATGCCGCTGTGATTCCTGCGCAGCGGGTGCCTGCTTCAGCGCAGATGATTTCAATTTCGACGCGGATCTTGCTGCGTGGATAGAGTTCAGTCAGCACTACGCTCTCGAGCGCCTCAGCCGTAACCTTGGAAATCTCTCGGCTGCGGCGATTAAATCCTGGACGAATCCTGTCTGTTGTCGAGAAAGGTGCCATATTGTAGCGCACATCGAGCACAGCACGGTCTTGGCGCTGAATCTTACGAGGGTGAGCTTCCATAGGCCCGTAAACTGCTGCAATGACATCGTTCAGACCCCAAGTCATTCGGGCCGAACCATCGGCGACTGGAACTACTCCAGTCTCAATGTGTACGGGTCGAACCTCATCCTTGGTCCTACCATCTAAGCGAATTCCATTCTCATCTATGCACTGTATATCTCCGTATCCGCCCATCAGGCATCACCTCTGTATTCCTCTACTTTCGCTTCTGTGAGAAGCGCGTTGAGTCTGTCACGAGCATCGACGATACCACTGAGGTCACCATCGATCCATACCCGGCCATTATCGCCGGCTACGACACGGCATTCCGTGTCTTCCTTGAGTTGGCGGAGGTTATTGCCACCGCGACCGATAAGTCGGCCAAGCAGGTGAGGATCTATGTCCTCCACGCTACCAGCGCGAATTGCACGCAGACCCATTCCCTTCATCGTCACGACGCTCGAATGATTCTCTTCGACCTCTTGTACTCGACAAAGGATAGCGTCACCGATGTCGAGGACCTTTCTGATACCACCAAACTCAGCCTTGGATGGTCCGAGACTCATTGGTAGAATCGCGTTGAACGGTGCACCGATGTCGATGAACCAGATGTTGCTGGTGCATCCCTCGATGTATCCGATTACGAGATCGCTTGGCCGCGGCACGTAAGCGGTGCGTCGCGGCTCGATCGAAACAGTACCGTCTCGATTACTCATTCTTCCTTGCTTCAATGCACGAAGCCGACCGTTGATGGCGAGTACGCCATGCCCGGCTTCGAGCCCCCCAGAATCACCCAGGTCATCCCCGGGAGCGACAAGCAGAGGTGCCTGTCGAGATCCGCGCGGTCCGCCCGCGCCCTTGTCTCCACTCATGTTATCGGGCCGCGCGACCGACCTCCCCTTCATAACCGTATATGCTCACACCTACGGTGTGTGAAGAGTCGCTATGCAATCGTCTGCTTACAACTCTTTGATTTAGTCCAACTCTCTAACATCAAGACCCGAACTGCGCTTGGCAACGCGGCTGATTAAGTCTGATTTCATGCCACCCGGACACTCCACCACACATACCCAAGAACCGTCTGAAAGCCACTCTTCCTTCTGGATGGAATCACGCAATAACTGATGCACTCCGCCGTAATCCTTGCCTTGAATGCGGAAGGCCAAGCGTACTGTGACGAATTGCAGCGGAATCAATGCTCGGATGGCATCGACAGCATCCTGAACTTGGCGCTCGACGGAGAGGAATGGATCAACGCTGAATCGAGCTTCTGAGAGGGCGTTTTCGATACGTGTAGGAGGGTGGGGGCCACGTGTTTTCGGATCAGTCGCCGTCGTCGCGATGGCGTGGATAATCTGCTTGCGCTTATCGTTGACCATTTGCTTCCTCTGAGCGGTGGTTAACTGGATGCTCCCATCGGTAAGAATACGCTCGACACATGAATGAAGATCAGTAGTTCCGAAGATATTCTCGAGCGCATCTGATGTCGGCCTGTCGCCGGCTTTGACATCAGACCAAACCTCGTCTGTAGCCAACATATCCTCAAACGAAACCTGTTCCGGATTAATTTTCCACTCAGCAACAAGGTCAGGGTCGACAAGAATCTCATAGCGGTTGCCTCCTTTTTCGAGGCGAGCGATGACCGCATCATCGAGGCTTACCATGAATCGTCAGATTCGGCCCAGCCCTTAGAGCAATCGGGGACGCAATCGGGCTCAATTGAGCTTGTCGAGATGCTTCAGAGTATCTTCGCGGCTCATCTTTTTGTAGCCACTGCCATTGACGATGGCGATTTCCACAGCTTCTCTATTGAGATCTTCATCGATCGATTCGCGGAGGGCTTCGAGACCAAGCTTGATTGCTGCATTCTGAGTCATATTTGATTTCCAATTTGCTTCGAATTGGTCGATTACAGACGCTCGACCTCGACCGATTGCGCCAGCATGATACGACTGGTAAGCTCCACTAGGGTCAGTCTCGAAGAGATGCACACCCTCGGCATCTACTCCAGCGATTAACAAGGCAGTGCCAAAGGGCCTAGCACCACCATATTGTGTGAAAGATTGCATGTAGTCACACATTTTCTTTACCAGAGTGGTGACAGGTATCGCATCACCATAGGTCATCCTGTTGACTTGGCACTGAACGCGAGCACGATCGACGAGTTGCCTCGCGTCGGCCACGAGTCCAGAAGTAGTGAATCCAACGTGGCCGTCAATCTGATACATCTTCTCGATTGAATCGATAATAACCAACTTGCTTGAAATCCGCTTGTCAACGATAAGAACCACTCCATCACGGAACTTGAGTCCGACCGTAGTCGTCCCACGTTTCACCGATTCTCGAGCATACTCGACTTGGTACAATCGTCCATCTGGCGAGAAGGTCGAAACCCCATGGTCATATCCACGTCCGCTTGGCTGCATACTAACGCAGATGGTCCCCCACCGGCCTCTTATCAACCTTGGTCGCGGTCCCTTCTCGCTTGGTCCGGAAAGGTTGGGATGCGAGATTGCGGGATGTATGGCTATGCTGCGGTAAAGAGAACGGCTTTGCCACGGGTGAATTGATGGGCGCGAGTCCTTCCGCTGAGTCATGCGCGTTGCAGTCCTCTCTTCAGCAGGGAAGGACTCGACCTACGCCTGTTGGTGGGCGTTGATGCAAGGTTGGTCGGTCGAATCACTTGTCACCGTGCATGTTACTTCAGATGATTCGATGATGTTTCAATTGCCGAATACTTCGCTGGCTGGATTACAGGCAGCCTCGATGGGAGTTCCTTGGCTACCAGTTCTTTCAGAGGGTGTGGAAGAATCTGAAATCGATGACCTAGAGGCCGCCATCAGAGGTAGATGCGATGTTTCGACTGCATACGAGCGGGTACGCGCGGACACGCCGTCAATCAAATTTCCAGAGGAGTTGATTTTACAAGATGGGGTTTTGGAAGTCGATGCGCTAGTCGTTGGAGCGCTTCGATCAGATTACCAGAAAACGCGCATCGAGCGAATGTGCGAGCGGTTAGGTTTGATTTCTTACTGTCCGCTCTGGCATCATTCATCAGAAGAACACATGCAATCGCTGGTAGATCACGGATTCGATGTCAGAATTGTATCGGTTTCAACCGACGGACTTGGCGAAGAATGGTTGGGGGTAAAAATAGACAAGCAGAGCCTTTCGAAACTGTCCCTCGCTGCAAAGCGTAATCGATTCAATTTAGATGGCGAAGGAGGAGAATTCGAAACCATTGTCGTCGGCGCACCCCACCTCCAACATACCCTAGATATTTCGGGCCATCCGCAATGGTCTGGTAGAAGGGGCGTGTGGATACTCGATAGTGCTGCAT
>Ga0209035_10000021_pt1 | contig 72585 bp, 73 predicted proteins | sample MarorgKNORR_S2LV_6_FD_188220 | JGI IMG/M metagenome (GOLD analysis project Ga0209035, IMG submission 188220) | Marine microbial communities from the Southern Atlantic Ocean, analyzing organic carbon cycling - AAIW_A/KNORR_S2/LV (SPAdes) (version 2) | ecosystem: Environmental > Aquatic > Marine... | reverse complement strand
TATTTATAATTTCCTATACTAATTATTTCTGTTTTAATTTGTCACTCAATTCTTTTAGATAGATTCTTCGCTTGTTTAAGCGACTTTCTAGGGTGTTAACCAATGTCAGTGTATCCATCAATAGTTTCTCTCTTGCAAAAGAATTCATTTCCTTATCTTCGCTGTCAGATATTTTCATGAAATTTTCCACCAAATTAGTCGCGTTTTTAATGACGGTATCATCATGCTTTTTTAAATCCTTAATCCATTTAGATCGCTGCTTAATGGCTAATTTTTTCTCCTTAATAACTTGGTTAAGCTGCGCTGTTTCATCAGTTAGAGATTGAATACTCTCATCTTGAGTTTCAACCTGCTCCTGCAACTCACCAATAGAGGCCCCATCCTTTTGTGACGCATCTTCTAGTTCGGAAATTTGCTGTTGTGCACCGCGCAGTTCTGATTCAACATTAGACAGTGATGCTACTTTTTTATTAGAAATACTAAGATCGTCCTGAGTCTCTTTTAGTTCATTACTAGCATCAGCCAGGTTATCTTCTGTTTTTATTAAATTTTCGTTAACTTTTACGATCTCAATGGCATTTGATTCACTCTTTTCAAAAATGGGTATTAAGAAGTAAGAGCCAGCAAGAGAGGCAATGACACCCATAATTGAGCCAATAATTAGCCCCTGTTTAGAGGTCAATGAGGAAAGTTTGATTTTCTTACTTGGCTTTGACATTTTGAGTGTTTTAAAAAAATAATAGGCTAATTATATTATGTATTCCCCCTTGAACCCATTTAATTGTTTAAAATTAAGTCTCTTTTGTTATATTTTTGTAATTACATGATTGAATTTAGTTGCTCACTTTGTAATGGGCGTATGCAAGCTGAAGATAGTGCTGTAGGCTATTATACGGTTTGTGCACATTGTGGCCATGAAGTCGTGGTTCAGAATCCTATCGTCTTGGGTTCAACTGCACCTGGCATGACTACTGAACAAAAACTCAACGTAGAGATGAATCCAGCTCCAAATGGCACTAAGGATTTGTTGATTCTTGTTTTTGTCTCTGTGTCTGTTTTTTTTGGTTTTTACGTTCCATTTCTTGAATATACCGACCAAACTTCAGAAATTTATCGTCTTTTAGCAGTAGGCTGGGTGCCATATGCAGTTATCGCTTTTGGCGTTATTGCATTTACAATGCTGGGCCAAAGATTGGTACTAGTTATGTCTAGTGAGAGAGCATTGAAAGAGACTTATTTAACTCATACAACCCCTCTAGATACTGATCAAGATATTGATGAAGCCATGCTCATGATTAGGGAAAAGGCTCGACAAATTAATGATAAGAACGTTGCTCAACGCGTTGTTGGTGCCTTGGCAAGATTTAAGCACACACGCTCAGTGCGCGAAGCAGAAGATCAATTAACCGTTTATTCGGAGTTGGCGTTCAACCAAATGGATGCCGGTTATACCATTCTACGAGTTATTGTTTGGGCAACGCCGCTATTAGGTTTCGTTGGTACAGTACAGGGTGTAAGTAAATCGGTTGGTGGACTAGCGAAGGTATTGGGTGGTGATGTTGCAGACGTTTCAGAAATCACAACAGCACTAGGTAAGGTAACCTCTGAGTTAGCATTCGCATTTGACACAACCTTGGTGGCACTAGTTGCAGTGATTATTATTATGATCGCAATGACAATTGTTGAAAGAGCTGACGGTTCGTCATTAGATCGCATTGAAGATTACATTAAAAATCAAGTTCTACAAAACTTACCGGTTAAAGTTGGCGCCTTAAAAGGTGGTCAGAATGCAGATCTGTAATTAACACCTATGGCTAAGCGCGGCAGAAATAAAACATCCCCTTCATTTTTCCCTTTTGTGAGTGTATTGATCGCCTTGATTGGCGTACTAATTTTCATCGTATTAACCTTGACAGTGACCGCTGTTAAGCCTAAGCTTGTTGTTGAATCACCCATTGAGTACGATCCAGAAGAAGACGAGTTTTTTAAGCGTCAAAATGTAATTATTGAGTTTATAGATGGCGGCATGTTTTTAAGGGCTTCTGCTTATGAGCTTGAGGGTTTTGAAGATGTTAAATTTAACGCCCAAGAAGAGTGGGATCATATTGGTAAAATTTACGCTGATTATTCTTACGAAAGGCATACTGCTTGGCAAGGTACGCAGTTATTAGACTTTTTTCACGACATGGCTAAAAATAAGCATAAAACCCACTTTATGACTTTTTTATTGCGTGAATCAGGTATTACCGAATACTCATTAATGAGTGATTTAATTAATAGAAGAAATTCCATGGTATTTGATGATCGTAAGTTTCCAGGTATTAATGACAATTGGGAGGCGGTTTGGACATTGGTTTATCTACCGTCAGATATAACAATGCTTACTAGGTAGTAGGATTTTAAATGGCTAAAAAAGCAAAATATAAGGGTGACGATGGAATGGATGCATTCCTTGATGTGCTATTTAATGTTATTGGTATTTTAGTATTAATTGTCGCATTTGCTGCTTTACAAAGTTTAGAAACTAAGATTGTTAGAGAAGCCTATCTAGGTGTTAAAAGTTCTGATCCAAAAGAGATGATAAATATTGTATGCTCAAACCGCAAATGTGCTTTAATTACCAAAAAAAATCAAAAGTCAGGTAATGAAAACTTCAAAGTGATAATTAAAAATAGGTATAAATCTATTAAGCCAACAACAGAGGGAAAGGGCTGGATGTCGTATAAACAGATTGCGGAAAGCAGCAAGTTAAAAACAGTATTTAGAAAACACCCACCGGAAAAATACAATATAACACTATTAATCTACCCTGACGGCTTTAACTTGGCTTCCGTTTTAGAGTCTAAAGGCAGAAGGGCTGGTTATAGATTTAGGCATTTATTCTTCAATGATGAAGAGACAATCTCTGTAGGCATGTCTAAAACCTATGTTAACTAACGAAGTTTAATTGGATGACAGTCATAATTAGCTGAAAATTTATAGTAGGTCATAATAAGCTACTATATTATGGTAAACCATAATATTCAATATTCAATATTCAATAAACAAGTATAATTAGCTCATAAAGAAATATTTTAAAAAAAACTAATTTACAGCCTCAGGATTAAATAAAGTTATTAATATGCAAGAAAACAACATTAAAAATTCGATAGATTACATAGTTAAAAGTTCATCAGAAGATGAGCTATTGCTTCATGGTATTCGCATTAAAGGCAAGTCAATTGTTGTAGAACTTTCTGATTTAAATAAAGATTTGCAGCCAGATCAACTGCATGTCGGCATGTTAGATGAGGTGAATAATATGCGTTTGTTGAGTGATATTAACGACTCTGAACGTAAAGAATATGGCGCTAAAATTTGGAAGTCATTGGCCCAAGCATTGAAACATTTCACTTTTGAGAATATGTGTACGATTGGCACAGTTCCTACTGAATTACACGTTAACCAAGAATTCACAAAAATTTATTTAACCAAATGGATTAAATCAGACGCTTCTCAATTAGAATTTGTAGGCTCTATTGAACAGCTTTATATTAAACAATTAACACATTTATATATTTACCTATCAACTGGTAAAGATTTAAATAATACAGTGCAAAATCTAGAAAATAAAAACTGGGACAAAATTCATTTAAAACAAGAACTTGAAGTAATGGATGTTGACGAAAACTTAAAGGCAGTATTCGCAAAAGGTTTGCAGTTAGATGGCAATATGTATATTAGTATCGACGCTCTAATTACGGGTATCACTTCATACTTTTATATTCCACAGCCCCAAGGTCTAGCAGCATTTGCTGCCTCTACTTGGATTGCATTTTCAACTCAAGTAACTATTACAAGTGCTACGTTAGCAACAGTTTATAGTCATACACTTAAATAAAGAAACACCTTTTATTTAAAGACAAAACAGCTCTTACAGAGCTGTTTTTTTATGGCTATTCATAATAGCTTTATTATGTTTAATTGTAAAATATGTATTATAATTAAAGACTTATTTGATACAAGAATACACTTTCTTATAGCGACCTAATTAACCGGATGATCTATTATGAATCGTACAACAATTAAAGCTCTATTTTTACTCGCATTACTAGCCTTTCCAATTGGCAAGGTAATAGCAGGATTGCAAATTACCCCAGCGTTTATCCGTTTGGATAAAACCGTGCAGGGGAAAAAATATATTATCCCAATAACGGTTACTAACCAATCACCAAAAAAGACAGAGCATTTTAAAGTTTCAGTTGAAGCACCCCTTAGAATGATTAATGGCTTGCCGGCAAAAAAAGTTTTAAGTTGGACAACAGTAAAGCCTAGTAAATTTTCAATACAACCTGGTGAAACTCGAAGGCTTAAGGTGAGTGTTAAAGTTCCCAAAGGTTATGAAGGTGACTACAGAGTTTATGTGGCTATTTTGCAAGATCCAAAAAAATACAACCTTAAGATTAAAAAAAGAAAAATTAAAAACGCTGTGGGTATTATGCAACTCGGAAAGACGTCCACAAGAATTCCAGAGTTCAAAACCCACATTAAGGCTTTAGTTAAAATTAATGTACCTATCGTGATTAGAGCAATAGCTCCAGGCGATGAAATAAAACTTAGAGCTAAACAGGTCAAGTTTGGCAAATTTAAAATAACGCCTGCAGATAGCAAAAAGCATGCCATGAGTGCCACAGCAGTATTTAAAAACAAATCAAGGTACGATGTTGTCGTTGCCGGTTCGTGTTCACTGCTCAACAAAAAAGGGTCTAAAAAGCTAATGCAGGTGAAACTTGCACAAAAATTGATTGTGCAGCCTAAACAGCAAACGCCAATCACCTGTAATTTTGGATCGGCATTACCAAGAGGAAAATATAAGATACAAGGCAACTACAAAGTTAAAATCAAAGGTCTTAGTGCAAGTGTAAAAGCTAACAAACGTCAAAACATTAAAATTGATAAACAATTAGCGAAGCAAATTTCTGGACGTGGCTCTGTTGACAGTCAATCAGTTATTAAAACCCCATTACTACTTTCACAAACTATGATCCAACAAGAGGTTGTTGGTGGCAAGGCACGAAAGGTTACGTTAGAAATTGTTAATCCAACGTCTAAAAGAATGAATATTACCAGCAAGTTTAGACTGACTAACAATAATCGAGTCAAAGTCATATTTAAACCGCGTAAATTTAAATTAAAGCCTGGCTCGAGCAAAAGAATATCTATAGACTTTAAGTCTAAAGACAAGAAAGCGCCTATATACGGCTGGCTTGAATTCTCATCTAAGCAAGCTAAAGGGGCGCCACCCGCTACCATCCCAGTTATCCTAGTGCCTGAAGGTTTAAAACAAAAGCATAATTTAGCCATGAGCGATGTGTCTGTTATGCTAACTTCTGGTGGAACTCGTGTAGCCATTAAAACAATTGCTACGAACCGTAAAAATGGTAAAGAAGCGCTGTATTTAACATCTAAGACAGTTATTACAAACATTGAAACTGGCATTATTGTTGATACCCTCAATGGTTCAGTGTCTAATGACAATCTTCTGCCTGGCAATAAGGTTACGTTAACGTCTGCCATTGATTTTGATAAGCTTAAAGATGGCGTATATCAATTAATGATTGGCTTGGTAAGTGAAGAGGGTGGTGCAAGTATTACAAAGAAAGTTAATGTCGTGATAAACCGTGATATTGCACAAAAAATTAAGGTTGTTGTTAATGAGTAAATTATTCTCCCCGTTGTTGCTTTCATTAGCTCTAAGTCAGTTATTATTGGTGCAGCCAGTTTTGGCCGAGAAAGAGGGTTTTTTAACCAGTAAAGTATCTATTAATACAGGTGTTGAAAAAACTGATCACGATCAGCAGTATCAATTTTTATTAAAAAAAATGTTTAACATTCAAGATCTTGAACAAAAGCTCTACGCAGGAAAGTCAAAAAAAGAGGCTGCGCTTAAGCATTTAAAAGATTATCAAGGTCAGGGTATTTATAGTGACAAAACACTAAGGAAAATTCCTGTCGATGCGGTTAACTCACAAAGGGCTGCGAAGGATAGTTACCAAACTGTGCTCAAACAAATTAAGCAGGGTTTAGCGGATAGAGGCTACGTTAATTACTCTAAAAAATCAAAGAGTGTTAAAAGTATTACTGATTATAAGCGTGTTACTAATTCTTTCTTTGAAACAAATTTGCGTGATGCATTAAATGAAGTGTCACAACAAGTTAACATCCCGTTCTTAATGGATGAATCGATCCAAGGCACAGTTACCGTTAAGCTAGACAATGCGCCATTAAATAGAGCGCTTGAAATGCTTTTAGTGGGTGGTGGTTTTGAGTACATAGAAGATCAAGAATATATCTTAATTGGATTTCCACAGTCATCAAGCCCTATTTTTAAGCGTCTAAGCAAAACCCAGGTTGTGCATCCAGTCTACGCCAAGCCGACTGAAATTGAAGAGCTGCTTTCTAATGACTATAAAAGTTTTGTCAAGTTTAATGATTTAACCAATTCAATAGTCATCACCGCGCCAGCTGATTTTTCAAATCGAATTATTGCTGATATTGCCATTATTGATCATCGCCCAGCGCAAATGAAACTTGAGGTGTTGATTGCCGATGTGACCATGAGTGCCAAAAGAAAAATGGGTAGGGATTTATGGAATGATAGTGTTAGAGGCGTTGGTTCGGTTGGTGGAAATCCATTCGATTTAGCATCGAATGGCGAAGATGGCTTTACACTTAGTATTGTTCCAAACGGTGAGGATTTATTAAGCACGCTTGGTGCCAGCACTAGTAATGCAATAGGTTTGCAAGCTGGAGTAAGTACACTAAAATACTTTACTGGCGTTTTTACTGCCATGGAAGATACGGGTGAGGCTCGCGTATGGGCAACCCCTAGTGTGGTTGCTTCAGATGGTAAGGTAGCAATAATTGATGTTAGCACTGAGCAAATTGTGCCAATTAAATCAGGTTCTGGAGATATGGCATCATTCACCACCAAAAAATTTACTTCAGGTGTAGGCATGAGAATCTTACCGCGTATATCACTTAACGGTGAAATCAACCTAGATATTAAAGAAATACAAGTGTCTACTGTAGCCTTTACCGGTCAAAGACAGCAAGACCAAAGACTTCCTGTTAAGACACAACGTAAAATTAGCACTTTCGTTGCGCTTAAAAACCAAGAGACCTTAATTATTGGTGGATTACTTGATATTCAACATGGTGATGATGCAAAATACTTCCCAGGTATGAAGAGCGCCAACCCGTTGTTAGGCACAAACCAGCAAACACGTGAGACTAGAGATCTAGTCATATTTATAACCCCAACACTCTTGCAAGAGCATGCAAGTGTTAAAAAAGTGGAGAGCTTTCTATAATGAAAACTAAAATAATTATTAGTCTAATGTTACTTGCAGGACTAACAGGCTGTACTACCAATGAGTTAGCACAAAAAAACAATGTTGAAAAGGTAGTAATGCAAAATGAGGCAAAGCTAAGTTCGCAATATTTAAAACAAATATCAATTATTTCAGGGCGTCTTGATGGCATGAATCAAGCCATCATCCAAGGTCTCACTGAAACACTTGATACAGCACGTTTGGCAAGAGAGATGGCCGAAAATTCATTAGCCTTAGCTAAAAAAAACCAGCGTTTATTGGAAGAGATAAAAGCTAGTGGTGGTTCTGCTGGTGGTGATGCTGGTGGTGATGATGATGCAGGTGATGAAGAGGCAGCGCAAGAGGATGACTTCTAGATTTAAGCTAATTTTATGCGCTTATTTTAGCTTATATTCAATTCAGGCTTTTGCCACTCTTGGCGTATTCCCAGTAACAGGATTATCACTTAATACTTCTGCTGGTGATTCGACACAAGGCTCGCTTAAATTCGTACCAGATGCTGCGGAAACCATACCTGTCTTTTATAAATTAGCCGATTTTAACGTCAATGATAAAGAGGTTGATAAATCTAAATTATTGATTAAAACCCTTTATACCAATGGATTTGAATCGCTAGATCAATATCGCCCAGTACTTTCTGGAAAAGAAAACCAACTACCATTAGCCGCCATTATTAAGTTCGAACCTAGTTGGTACGATCTTCCAGGAACTTATACTGGGTTGTTGATACCTGGTGTTAATGATGCAGATCATAATCAGCTACCTTCGGTACCTGTTAGTGTTGTGGTTAACCCTATTAGTAGATTATCTTTAGAGCCTGCTACGTTTAGTATTGCAACGTCATCTATGGCGTTGCCAGTTATTAGCGAAGTAGATCTTTTATTCGGCACCAATAGATCACTGTGGAGTCTTTATATAAAGGCAGAAAATTTAGCTAAACAGTCTGGTGTAGAAATTGAAAGTGACCGTATCTATGTGCGTATTAAAAATGTCGAAACCCCAAACACTTGGCTGTTACTTGATCAGCCACTAAAAATTATCAGCGGTTCGGCAACCTCTATTCATAATATTGCCACATTGGAATTTTTTGTTGATGCGAAGCTGGCAGATAAGTCTGGGGAATATACGGGTCTGATTAAATTTTTTGTTCAAAACTATTAGTAGCCTATGACACTGATGACTAAAATCAAAAAAATATGTATTTTGTTGCTTATGTCGCTAGCAGGTAACACTATGGCGATAGACTCATCAGAGCTGCAAGAACTGGCAGTGCTTAATGCCACAGCATCTGTGTTGGCTTATTCCTCAGTGAGTGTTTCTACGAATGAGCTGACTTTTAATATCTTAGGCACACCAGGTGCTTACACCTCAACAGATGTCGTAGAGTTGACTGTTGAAACTAATCAGTCAACTTGGGGGGTGTACGCACAAGCTTCTAGCCTAGTGCATGTGGACGCCGATATTGCGCCTTTATCGGCTCAGCGTTTGTCTTTTTCTATTGATGACTCAACACACTTTACCGAATTAAAAAATAATACTTTGATTTTACAAGGCCTGGTTAATCAAGCACCCAAACCAATCAAGTTAAATTTTCGCCTAACCACCACTTGGCAAGATATGCCTGGTGTGTATAAAGGCAAAATAACCATCGCATTCTTAAACAACCCATGAATAGCTTTTTAGTTAAATTAAAGCCAGTATTATGGCTGCTATTGGCACTTCCTAATTTAGTTAGTGCATTTGGAGAGGGCAGTGTAGATGTTGAAGTAAGGGCTGATATCCACTCAAGCATGCAAATGCAATGGCAAAGAATTGAGGCGGATGATTTTCGCTACCAAGACATGAAAAACAGACTCAACTTGGATAGTGGCTGGGTGTTGTTACCTTATGGCTTATATGCTGAATTACAAACTAATGATGCACGTCGTTTGATTTCATTACGAGTTAATCATTTAGTTTCCACTAATAAAAGAGATACCATTGGCGTAGATTCAATCTTTATTTCACATAATGGTGAAAAACCTATCACTGCTACAAAAGATTTGCCCATATTGAGTGTTGAAGACCGTGGTTTATTGAAAACGCATACTTTTTTATTTGTAATCAAAACCAACCCCACTCAAAAACCCGGTCAATACTTAGCTAATTTTAATTTCATTAGCAATACCTTGCCATGAGAATACTCATATTCCTATTATTGCTACCTTTGTCAGCTTATGCAGGCATGATGAGTTTTAGTGTTTCGCCTAGTATTGTAAAGTTTGAAACAGTGCAGGGTGGTATAAAGGCGTTTGATTTAAGTTTTTTCAATCAGGGTGAGAATGCTATTCATGTCGATGTTAAATTAATGGATTTACGCCTAGATGCTAAAGGGGTGCCGATTATATCTGAGCTTTCCAAAAACAAGAGACAATGGGCACGTTTTGTGTCGTTAAACAAAACCAAGTTTATAGTTGAAGCCAGGAAATATGAGAAAATCCATGTCACTTTAAACACCCCTAGAGGTCGGGTTGGCGGTGGTTACTTTGCCATTGTTTTTAATACTACTGCACCCAAATCAAGTAAAAAATCTAAACACAAGCAAAACCTAATGACCATTGGCGGCCAACTACCAGCTTTATTTATTGGTGAGGTCTCCAGAACGGGAAAGCGTAAGGCGCAGATTATTAAGAGCGCTATCAATAAGGCACCTTATACTAAAGACAAACCTTTGAAGATGCGTTTTGTTTTAAAAAATACAGGCACAACCCATGTTAATGTAAGTGGTGATGTGCTACTACGTTACAACAATAAAGTCATAGGGCGTTTAATGCTGGAATCAGGCAGTGGCTTGATACTTCCACAAGGCGAGCGCTATTTTGTTGCCAGCTGGGATAAATTTGCCAAATATTCTAATAAGACAATAAAGGCAGAGGCGCGATTTTCCTACCAAGGTGGCCGAGCTAATAAGAAAATTACCTTTAAAATTCCATAAACTTAATAAGTTAACTGAGGTTGGCTAACAATGCAGCTGGCTTAAATCAATGGATTGTGGTGATAGGCTGTGGCGGTTAATTATTGCTCATGTGCAGTAACTGATAACACGATGTTCATATTATAGATTCCAGATTGCTGAGCATACCCACCGGCAGCGCGTGCATAGACTCTTATTTGTGCCGGCTCCTCATTGAAATTTGCCAAAGGAGAGAAGGCACCAATAGCGTATCCAGGGCTTTTTGAGTCGCTAAACGGTAAGATAAAATCTTCTGTTGTGCCAACTGGTTGAACCGCCTCTATGCCATAAACGTCAGAATTTAATTTCCAACTATCATACGAAGGTGTGCTTGTATCGATAATTTGTTTAAGTAATTCAGCATTGCTGACTCTTACCCCTAGTGTGGCGTCTAATGTGTCATAGCGATCAGCTATTGGATTGCCTTGTGCATCTAAGTCGGGTTTATAAAAATAGGGAGTATTGACCTCGAACCCTGTTGCATCTAGAGAGGTACCACTAAAGGAAAAATCGACCCAACCATTGCTACTAATTAAAAAAGCGCCTGCCACGTGGCCACTGTCAGTATAAAGCTCAGTTTCATCAACGCTTACTGATAAGGTTTGGGGGATGCTTAAGCAAAGATTTTCATCTGAACAGCCACCAATAATGAGTGGGTCGGCATAAGGCGTTATATTGGTCACCCCATCTACAAAGCCACCTATATTGAGACTGCGACATACAGGACGAGGGTCAGTAGCCAATTGTTCACAGCTGGTAATGTGGTTGGTTTTTTCAGATTCAGATTGATACAAACACCAAAATTCTTGTGCCACAGCGCCAGCTTCTTGTTGAACAATACTATAACTTTGGTAATTGTTGCTTGTTACATTGTATCGAAAGTAACCATTGTATAAAGTGTCAGCAGAGTAGCCTTCGTAGCCGTAAGTATCTGCTGGCTGGCATATAAAAGACCAAGCGTTAAAACTTAATATCGATAGCAAAATTAGCGTGGTTTTTTTTACGATTAACATTATTTTATAACAATACTCTGGAAATCATCCAATAGACTAACATTAGGGATCCAAAGCGGTTTGATTGTTGTATTTCTAGTTAGGTTCATGGGTTTATTTGCTCGTCAGCAGTAAGTTTGAGTATCACCGACATTGTGTAGTTGCCGGACTGAGAATTTGCAGAGGCAACACCTTCTGCATATAATGACATGAGAAACTCTCCTTGATCATTAGGCATGATAGTTCCCCAATAGCCATTAGGGCTCAATGTGTTTGATGCATCAGCCAACAACTCTGGTGTGCCAGTAGTGAAGAGACCGCCTCCCCAAATGCTATACCATAAATCAGATGTAACTTCACGGGTTACGCCACGTTCAATACTGTCATAATTTATAATAGTAACACCAAAAGTAGTCTCTAAATAGCTGTATTGGCTAGGTATTAGCTCGCTTCTTGCATTAACTTCTTGCTTATAAAAACGTGGAAAATCAACAATACCATTACCCTCTGGAGATGCGCCGGAAAACCCAATATTAACCCCATTATTAGATTTAATTCGCCAAGTTGAAGTATTTTTAACTCCAGACTGATAGGTGTTAAGATAATCAGAGCTAGAGGAAAGTGACACTGACATTACTTGAGGATGATCAAATTTAAGCACAATACCGGCAGTATCGGCAAAGCTGCCAAAGCTGGCCAGCGCACCTACTGATAATAAGTATTTAAATTTTATGTTAAACATAGTGCATTTTAAATGATTTTATTAATAGAATTGTGGTGCTAGTCGTTATTCTCACAGTGCTGATACCAAAAAAAGGCGTTAACCAATCATGGTTAACGCCTTTTTAAGTTGTTTAAGCTAGAATCTAGCTTAACTTAACTGTTGTCTTACTAGTATTCAGCTAAGTTAGATGCTTTTGTATCTTCAACACCTGTAGCAGTTGAAAGTACATCAGGAGATAACTCTACACCGCCAGTTGTTGTTGCATCGCTACCATCCGTAGGGAAGACAACAACACCAGTTGCAGTCGTATTCTGGAAGTCTGAGTTGTCATCAACAACCGATGTAATCGCATCATATGTGTCGATAGATGTAAGAAGACCATCCGTGGTAGCTGCAGTAATTGTGTTATTACCTTTTTCTTCCGCAACAAAACTTGCTACAATCGTGACTTGGTAGTCACCTGATTGTGTTGTTGCAACATCACCTACACCTTTTGCACTTAACGTCATCGTAAAACGACCGTCATCACTTGGCATGATAGAGCCAAAGTGTTCATCTGGACCAGAAGCAGCGTCTAAATCTTTAACCAATTCTGTTGGTGTTCCAGCTGGTGATTTGCCACCTTCAAAATCAGCAGCAGATCCAGCAACACTGCCTTGGCCTGCAATAGAAACACCATAAGTTGTTACTAAATGATCATAATGGTATATACCAGAACCTTCAACAGTTTCAATTTTATCACCAGAAGCATTTACTTCTGCTTTATAAAAAGTCGGTACATCTGTACCACCGCCAATATCAGTAGGAGACTTACCCGTGAAGCGTACAGCTACTGCATTGTTAGATACAACGTGCCATGTTTTATTGATAATGCCACCTGCTGCTCTGTTTACTTCGTTATTGGGTGCAGATACTGCTAATGATTGTGGTTGGTTGAAAGATAATGTGATTTCATCATCTTCGTTAATGTTATTTGTTTGACCACCTGTAAGTGATAAATCAGTAACAGCAGTACCGTCCTCATTAGATATACCTTCTGCAGCCATTGCTACACCAGAGAATAGGTAACTTGTTGATAAAATTGCAGTAATCGCAATATTTTTGTTTAAAGTGTTCATTTTTTTTCCGTATTTTTAGGTTAAAAGAAAACCTTGGTTATTTGTAATCAGCCAAGGTTTTGTGTTTAAGTATGAATCTTATTAGTTTAATTTTTCAGAAGCAGTCAATGTTGTTGTAACAATTGCTTCATAGTTACCTGATTGTGTTGCTGATGTATCACCCACACCTTTTGAAGATAAAACTACTTTAAAAGTACCTGTATCACTTGGCATAATGGCTTTAAACATAGCAGTTGCAGAAGTTGTTGTTGTTTTAGCTGCAACTAAATCAGATGGTGTTCCTGTTGCTGTATCTGACGAACCCCATTTTGTGTTAGCATCACCAGTTTCAATACTAGATGAACCTGTAATTTCAATACCGTAAGTAGTTACAAGGTGGTCGTATGTAGTTAATTCTGCGCCTCTAGCATCAACTTCACGTTTTGTGAAAATAGGCTGCGCAACAGGTGCACCTGCTGCATCTACTGATGAACCAGAAAATCCAAGCTCTACCGCATTGTTTGATGTTACTTCCCATGTTGTTGTTGTTACCGTACCCGATGATGCATTTAATGTGTTTGTTGCATTAGAAATGGCAATTGATTGTGGGTGGTCGAATGTAACTGTAACTGAATCTACATCAACAGCAAATGTGTTAACTGAGATTAGTGTTGCAACTGATGCTGCTAGTAAAGTTTTTGTATTTAAATTTTTCATTTTATTTCCTCGATTGTTTAGTTTTTTATTATGGAAAGTATCTAGTGGTTTTCATCTAGTGGTTTTCCTTGGTGTGTATTATACAACGATAATGTATAAATGCAAGTTATATGTCATAAATAAACCTAATAAAATACTATTTTAGTTATAAGTAATTGATTTATAACTAATTAATAAATAATTTAATTTTTAAATTAAATTGAATTAATCCGTTTATTCTAAGAGAAAGTCATTTTTAACAACGTTTTAACGCTAGTTAATATTGTTAATCAGTGAGTTATAGATAGATATTAACCACTATTTAGTAATTATTAGACGTATTAATACATAGATGTAGTTATCTATGTATTAATTATAAGAGGATAGGTGGGCTAGTCTTGAGTGATGGGGATTAGAATGGTAAAGCAAGCGCCCGAGAGGCTATGCGAGCAAGGGTTAAATTCTGAGCAGTTTCTAACACTAATAGTGCCAGAGAAGTGCTCTTCAATCACCAGCTTACCCATATATAAGCCTAGGCCGGTGCCATTGAGTGCCTTGGTTGATACATAGGCCTCAAAAATCGTTGGCAGTAGCTCTTCTGGAATGCCGTTACCATTGTCTTGAATTTCGATACTAATGTCATTATTAGTACTGGCATTTCTAAGACTGATCAAAGGGGACTGTATAGTGGACTCTACTAACTCATCCACAGCATTTTTAATTAGGTTAATAAATACGTGCTTGAGCTCACGTTCAAAGCCTAACAACTCAATTGATGAATCAATATCTAATTTAATATCAATTGAGTTTTTATGAATAACACCATCTAGCATTGATAGCGCACCATTCACACACGCAAGTAAATTAAAACTTTCTTTGTTTTTGTCAGGATGGAAGAAGTTACGTAAATCACTAATAAGTTTGTTCTGCTCATCAAGCATGTCTTCAACTTTAGCAAACTGCTTATCCAAGAATTGTTTATCTTCTTCTTTGGTTTCAATAGAGTTGAGCTTCATCTTAATAATGCTAATACCGAGCATCATCGAGGTGAGGGGTTGTTTCCACTGGTGAACCAACATGGAGATCATCTCACCCATAACGATATGTCGAGAGTTGGTGACCAATAAGTCAGTTTCTTTTTGTAATAATACCTCAACCTCGGTTTTGGCACGGCGAATGGTAAAAGCCCAAATACCAATAATGATGATGATTAGCACACCAATACCAATAATGATAAAAACGTCTTGTTTTTCAATACCTAAAGAAACGGGTACAGAGCGCCACTTGTTTTTAATTCGATCAATTTCTGTTTGGCCGATATAGTCTAGCTCTTTATTAATAATACTAACCAACTCAGGCCAATCATTGCGTACTGCAAAGTAAATACTATCCTGCACATCAAAGGCCGGTGTGTTTACTTTTAGATCAGTCATCTGATAGGAATGTAGTAGCGGGATAGCCGTTTCAAGATCTACCAGTGCAACACTGGCCTCGCCATTTGAGACTGCGCGCAAGGTTTCCAATACGTTTGGCTTAACAACCAATTCAACCGTTGGCCAATTATTTTTAAGCCTCTGATGTGAAATATAGCCGTTAGTCACCGCTACTTTTTCTTTTGATAAAGACTCTAACGAGTGCACCTCTCGATTGTCAAGGGTTACGGTTAGATCTATTTCTGAGTGATTTTGACTCGTAATCAAGACCCACTCACTATCCATATAGGGCTTACTAAAAAGTAAAAATTCTTCTTTTTCTTTGGTTTTGATGGTGGCAGGTAGTACATCTAGCTCTTTATTTTTTAACTTTTGGATGGCATCCGCTTGGGTTAGTCCTTGTGCAGATTTAACGTAGATTTTTAAATCTTGACCAATTCTTTTGATAATGTCTGAAGAGATACCTGAATGTGCACCATCTGCATCAGCAAATTCAATCGGAAACCAGTCAAGGTTAACGCCAAGTCGAATTTTATCCCAGTGCTGGCGCAACCAAACTCTCTCATCTGCGCTAAGTTGCAGATAATCAAGATGACTGTGATCTTCAGGAATATACATTAAGCCATCGATGCTGGCATCTTCAGGGGCAAAATTAGCCTTTACAAAAGTATCTAGCATATATTGCCAGTACGAGTCTTTCATGACACCTATTTCAGTTTGTAAGGGGCGCATGAGCTTGCCTAATTCAGCTGCTTCTTTTGATAAGAGTGAGTAACTTAACTTTGGATTGCTATACTTTTCTAAAATAACATTAATAGTTTCGTCCTGATTAGAAAAGGCGTACTTCCAGCCCTTAAGACTGGCCTCTCTAAAATCTCTGGTACGGAAACGATAATCTTTAATCTCGTTATCAGTGGTGATTAGAATGTCATTGTAAAATTGTAAGCCGTAATCTTTGGGACGTAAATAACGGTATTGAGAAATATCATTGTTGTCGTGATAGGCCTTATCAGTTATGTAGACTGGATAGGCATCTGTTTGGCCGGTATCAAGACTGGTGTAGTTAGCAGTGAGCGGCAAGATTTCATATTCGCCAATATTAACCCCTGCATTTTTAAGCATGGTGACAATAGCAAATTTGTTAGTCTCACTTAACATAATGCGTTTTCCACGCAGATCAGCTGGGGTTTTAATGTTGGAATCTTTACGCACCATTAGTGCTAATGGGCTTTCAGGGTTAATCGCTGCCAAGGCGACAACAGGCATGGTTTTTGCTTTGGCAATTAAAACATCAGCGCCAGAAATGGCGTAATCAGCTTTTCCTGCTACCAACTCTTCAATTGAATCTGTCGTGTGACTAGACTCTAATATTTGAACATCAAGCCCCTTGTCTTTATAAAAGCCTTTTTCAATCGCCATGTAATAGCCAGCGAATCGAAACTGATGAGTTGAGTTAAGTTGCAACTTAACTGTTTCGCTATGATTAGTGGCTGTATGGTTAGATAAAGCAGGAGTGGTGGCCACCAAGCTTGCTATAAGTAATAATAGAGCTGGTAGCTGTTTCATGATTTTATTAATTGTCAAAATCGAAGTCTTCGCCCAGTGGTCGTAGCAGGGCGGCCATCTTCGAGAGGGCAACAATAGAATCTGCCTGCATTTTTTTCATTACTGAGGCTCGGTGTTTTTCAACCGTTGAGGCGGAGATGCCTAAATCTTCAGCCAGCATTTTATTGGTATGGCCTTTAATCATAAAGCCAAAGGTTTGCTGCTCTTTACTGGTTAAGTCTTTAAATTTGTTAATGACATCTAAATTCTTTTGAAAGTTTGCCATCGCATTGTTAACTTTTTCCAGCAACAGTTCTGGTTTAAATGGTTTTTCAATAAAATCAGAAGCACCAAGCTTCATCGATTGGATTGACATGGGGATGGTGGCATTGCCAGTAATAAAGATGGTAGGGCGCAAGTGCTCAATCTTATTTAAGTGTTCGAGCAATTCAACACCGTCCATATTCGGCATTAACACATCTGAAACCAAACAGCCAGGCGTGTCATCTAACTGATCAAGATAGTCTTGTGCAGAGTCAAAGCCTTTGGTTTGAAAGCCACTCATTTCAAAAAAAGTAACTAAGAAGTCTTTTATGCTTGAATCATCATCGATAACAAAAATAGTTTGATTTTCATCAGATTGGGTGTGGTTCATTATTTGCTTGAATTTCTTAAAAATATGTTTTATATTATATATAGCTATCTATCTTCAATTTTGTTAAAAAATAGTCGGCTAAAATCAGATGGCTTTTTAACAAGCCGTGATTTCTAAGAGTGGGGTAGAAATACAAAAAATCTATTGATAGGATTTTTTGCATATAAATAAAAAGCGTAAATTTTTTATCTTTTTTTAGATGTTAGCTAGTTTTTCTACTGCTTGTTTAATGTTGTCCATACTTGTTGCAAAAGAAAATCTAACATAGCCTGGTGCGCCAAAGGCTGACCCTGGCACCAAAGCAATATTTAGTTTTTCTAAACAGTAAGTTGAAAATTCCACATCATCCTTAAGATTAAGGCGTTTAATTAAGCCTTCAATCCTAGGGAATGAGTAAAAAGCACCTTGAGATCTTGGGCATTCAATACCGTCAATTGCATTTAGCGAGTCTACAATGAATTCATGACGCTCCTCGAAAGCATCAACCATTGTACCAATAATGCCTTGATCACCATTTAAAGCCTCTAAAGCAGCTGCTTGTGCAATTGAACATGGATTTGAGGTTGATTGACCTTGGATTTTTTTCATGGCTTTAATGATGGTCTCAGGTCCGCCAGCATAACCAATGCGCCAGCCAGTCATGGCGTAGCCTTTAGACACGCCATTTAAGATAATAGTGCGTTGTTTTAAGGTTGGTTCAGCCATCACAATATTAATGAAGTCATCATTGCCCCAGCGAATGTGTTCATAAATATCATCAGTAATGATTAACACATGAGGGTGATTTTTTAAGACAGCACCAAGCGCTTGTAATTCTGCTTTTGTATAAACCGCACCAGTTGGATTAGAAGGGCTGTTCATGACAAATAATTTGGTGTTGCTATTAATGCTGGCTTCTAATTGATCAGGTGTAATTTTAAAGCTTTGCTCTAAGCCGGTTTCAACAATCACTGGCGTGGCATCCGCCAAAATAACCATATCTGGATAGCTAACCCAATAAGGTGCAGGAATGATAACTTCATCGCCTTTGTTCAAAACTGCTTGACAAAGATTGTAAAAAACTTGCTTACCACCTGAAGACACCATGACTTCGGTATTAGAATAATCTAGTGAATTTTCACATTTAAATTTATCAATGATGGCTTGTTTTAAATCTGGCGTACCATCAACTGCTGTATATCTTGTTTGCCCATTTTTAATTGCATCAATGCCTGCTTGCTGAATATTAATAGGCGTATCAAAGTCAGGCTCGCCTGATCCCATTGGTACAATTTGAATACCTTGTGCTTTTAATTCATTTGCCTTTGCAGTAACTGCAAGTGTGGCGGAAGGTTTGACTTTTTGGACTCTTTGAGAAAGAAACTCTGACATGATTAATAGTAAAAAATAGATTAAAATTGATTGTTTATGTTAATGAAAAAATACAACAAGTGGGCAAGAAATTTCAATTAGAATCACAATTTTCTCCTAGCGGAGATCAGCCAAGTGCCATCAAAACTTTGGTCGAAGGTGTTAATGCTGGTGATAAGTTTCAAACCCTATTGGGTGTAACCGGATCTGGAAAAACATTTACCTTGGCGAATGTTATTAAGCAAACTAAGCGACCGAGCTTGATTATGGCGCCTAACAAGACGCTGGCTGCCCAGCTATACGCTGAGATGAAAGAATTTTTCCCGCATAATGCGGTGGAATATTTCGTCTCTTATTATGATTATTATCAGCCAGAAGCCTACGTTCCTGCCTCCGACACATTCATTGAGAAAGACTCCTCGATTAATGAGCAAATTGAACAGATGCGCCTCTCTGCCACTAAATCTCTCTTAGAAAGAGACGATGTAATTATTATTGCCAGTGTATCGGCTATTTATGGTTTGGGTGACCCTGAAAGCTACATGTCAATGCTTCTACATTTAAGTGTTGGTGAAATTTCCAATCAAAGAGAGATATTATCTCGATTGTCGCAAATGCAATATACCCGTAATGATGTCACATTATTAAGAGGGCATTTTCGAGTCAAAGGTGAAGTGATTGACATCTTTCCGGCTGACTCAGAAGAGCAAGCATTACGCATTGAAATGTTTGATGAAGAGATTGAAAGACTCTATTGGTTTGATCCTTTAACTGGTGAACGCCTAAAGTCTTTGCAAAGAATTACTATTTATCCACAAACGCATTATGTGACGCCAAAATCCAAAATTTTAAATATGTTGGATGATATTAAGGTTGAGCTTAAGAGTCGTAGAGAGGAGTTGCTGTCTTTAAATAAATTAGTTGAAGAGCAGCGCTTGACTCAGCGCGTACATATGGATATTGAGATGATGCGTGAGCTTGGATATTGTACTGGCATCGAAAATTATTCTCGTTACTTGTCGTCTAGAAATGTAGGCGATCCACCACCTACTTTATTGGATTATTTACCCAAAGATTCCTTAGTGATTTTGGATGAGTCACACGTTACCGTTAGCCAAATTGGTGGCATGTATAAGGGCGATAGGGCGCGTAAGAAAACACTGGTTGAGTTTGGTTTTAGACTGCCTTCTGCTTTGGATAATAGACCCTTAAAATACGAAGAGTTTGAGCAGAAAGTTAATCAGTGTATTTTGGTGTCGGCCACACCTTCTCAATATGAGCTTGATGTTTCGAGTCGAATTGCTGAGCAGTTAGTTAGGCCGACAGGGTTGCTAGATCCAGTTATTGAGGTGCGACCAGTTGGCACTCAAGTGGACGATTTACTCAGTGAAATTCATAAATGTGTAGCGGTTAAAGAGCGTGTTTTGGTAACCACGCTTACCAAAAAAATGTCAGAACAATTAAGTGATTATTTAAATGATCATGGCGTTAAAGTTCGTTATTTGCATTCAGATATTGATACAGTTGAGCGAGTTGAAATTATTAGAGATTTACGCTTAGGTGTGTTTGATGTGCTTGTTGGAATTAACTTGTTAAGAGAGGGTCTGGATATTCCTGAAGTGGCATTAGTGGCTATTTTGGATGCAGATAAAGAGGGATTTTTACGCTCTGAAAGATCGTTAATTCAAACCATGGGTAGAGCGGCTAGAAATGTTAACGGTAGGGCGATTTTGTACGCTGATCGAATCACCAAGTCGATGAATAAAGCCATGAGCGAAACTCAAAGAAGACGTGAAAAACAAGAGGAACATAATACGAAAAATAACATCACCCCAAGGGGTGTGGTTAAACCAATTATTAATATCTTGGATACGGATTTAACCAGTGAAGAGATAAGCGGGGATAATGAAGAATTAATCATAGTTCAACTATCTCCTGTGCAATTGTCCAAAGAGATAAAGATACTAGAAAAGAAAATGTACAAATTTGCTAGTGATTTAGAATTTGAGCAAGCAGCTGATGTACGTAATCAAATTAAACACTTAAAAGACTCTCAATTTAAAGCAGCCTTATGACAACCGACTTAAATATTACTGAAATTTTCTATTCATTGCAAGGTGAAGCTAGAGAAGTTGGCCTACCTACGATTTTTATACGTTTAACTGGCTGCCCGTTACGATGCACTTATTGTGATACTGAGTATGCCTTTAAGGGTAATAATCCAATTAGTATTGGTGATATTGTTGATGAAATTAAGCAATACAATACCCGCTATGTGTGTGTAACAGGTGGCGAGCCATTGGCTCAAATTAACTGTCATATATTGCTAGACACTTTGGTTAAGGATCAGTATTTAGTTTCATTAGAGACAAGTGGTAGTATTGATATTAGTGAGATTAACCCAGGCGTGTCAATTGTTATGGATTTAAAAACACCTAGTTCAAGCGAATCTAGCCAAAACTTATATGAAAATGTAGCTAAGCTACAAGCCAAAGATCAGTTGAAATTTGTGATTGGATCTCGTCAAGATTTTGATTGGAGTGTGGATATTATGGATAAATATCCAACCGATGCAGGTGTATTGTTTTCGCCTGTGTTTGATCAAATCACCCCTACAGAATTAGCTGATTGGATTATTGAGTCTCAGCTTAATGTGCGTATGCAGGTGCAAATGCACAAGCTACTTTGGGGTGATGAAAAGGCCAAGTAAGGCCTTTACTTAATTTTGATTTTATTGTTAGTAGGTTTGGGTTTGCTCGCCTTTGGAATAAAAATAATCAACCGATCCTTTTTGAATTCTGCACTGATATTGTTTTCATCTGCGTCATTTGGTAGAGAGTACGACTGCCTAAATTGACTAGATGAAGATTGTGAGCTATTCTGCGTGTTTGTGATCTGCTGTATGCTGCTATCAATATAAAGCATGTTATTTTTAGTTGAAATATTTAAATTTTCTTTTGTTAAGCCTTTGGCAACAATCTCAATAATATAACTATTGGTTGTTTTATCAAAGAATTGATTAGCATTCGCACTAAAAATATCTTGGTTTTGGATATTTCGCATATCATTATTAAATTTTTGAAATTGATCGTTAAAGTTTGACCAAACACTTTTATTAAAGCCATCGTTAAAAAAATTATTTTGAAATGGCGTAAATTGAGCGGCCATACTGACGCTAGAAACTAGTGCTAATGCTAATAATATATTTTTCATATCTCTCCCCAGATGATAGATTTTATTTTGTTGATACTATAGAGTTAAATGCTTTAACTATCAAGACTCATAACGAACCTTAAGGTTAGGCCAATTTATCATCAGCTACATGATATTTAGGATCTTCTAATACGTTAACCTCAACTAGATCTTTGGCAGTTTTGAGTAGAAGGCGACATTCAGCACTAAGGTGTTGAAGATGTAGTGTTTTACCAACTCTTTTGTAACGTCCAGCTAACTTATCAATTGCTTGAATGGCAGAATGATCTAACGCCCTAGCTTCTTCAAAGTCAACGTAGACGTTGTCAGTGTCTGATTTAGGATCAAATAATTCCTGGAAATGCTCTTTTGATGCAAAGAAGAGCGTACCTTTAATTTTGTAAACGTTATCGCCATTGCTATTTTGATCTTTTGTCATGTAAATCTTACTGGCTGATTCCCACGCGAATGACAAAGCAGATAGAATCACACCAACAACTACCGCTAAAGCTAGATCGCTAGTCCATAGAGTGATAACTGCCACTGAAATGCCAGTAATAATGTCTAGTACTGGTACTTTGCCAAATAACTTTAATGTACACCATTGGAATGTGCCAATAACCACCATCATCATGACGCCAACCAATACAGCAATAGGAATCATTTCAACATATTCAGATAAGTAAACAATGAATGCTAATAGTGCAAGTGAAGCAACAATACCTGATAAGCGACCACGACCACCCGAATTAACATTGATAATACTTTGGCCTACCATTGCACAGCCACCCATACCACCAAATAGGCCAGTTGTTGAGTTTGCAAGACCTTGGCCAACACTTTCACGATTTGGCTGACCTGTGGTTTCTGTTAGATCGTCAACAAGATTTAGTGTTAATAAACTTTCGATTAATCCAACCGCTGCTATTGTGATTGCAAAAGGTAATATTAGATTGAACATTTCTAAGTCAAACGGTACATTAGGTATATGGAATGGAGGGAAGCCACCTTTAATAGAGGCTATATCCCCCACGGTACGAGTTTCAATGCCTAGAGTGATTACTGCGAGCGTACCCACAATAACTGCGACTAAAATTGCTGGCACGGTCTTGGTGATTTTTGGCAAGAAATGAATAACCGCCATTGTTGCTGCAGCAATTGCCAACATGATCATTAGTGGTTCACCAGTAATCCACGTACCATCTTTTAATTCAAACTGTTTGATTTGGCCAGCAAAGATAACCAAAGCAATACCATTAACAAAGCCTAAAAATACAGGGTGTGGCACTAGGCGAATAAATTTACCCAGCTTAAGCACACCAAATATTATTTGAAAAATACCAGCTAATATTACCGCAGCAAATAAATATTCTGTGGCCTGTTCGATTGTGCCGCCTTGTTCGAGGATTAGGGCAATTAAAGGGGCGACTACCACTGCAACTGCACCTGTTGCGCCAGAGATCATGCCTGGGCGACCACCTGCGATTGAAGTTACCAGGCCAATAGTAAAGGCGGCATATAGGCCTACTAACGGATTAACACCAGCGATTATGGCGAAAGCAACCGCTTCAGGCACAAGTGCCAGGGCAACCGTCAAGCCAGATAAAATATCGTTTTTAGGGTTTGCAGAGGCATACTTAGTAATCAGTGTAAATAACATGGATTTTTCCTTTTAGTTTGGTGGTGTTATGCTTTAGCAGGTACAACAGGTGTTGAAGATTTAACACCTGTATTTTGTGCGCGATGACGCATAACATGATCCATAATAGTTATTGCTAGCATTGCTTCAGCAATTGGGGTTGCGCGTATGCCAACACAAGGATCGTGGCGACCTTTGGTGATTACCTCAATTGGATTTCCATCCTTATCAATACTTTCAATTGGTAGGCGTAAGCTAGAAGTTGGCTTTAAAGCGATAGATACCAATACATCTTGGCCAGAGCTAATGCCACCCAATGTACCACCAGCATGGTTAGACTTAAAACCATCAATAGTAATGACATCACGATGCTCAGTACCTTTTTGGGTGATTGAGTCAAATCCAGCGCCAATCTCAACACCTTTAACAGCATTAATACTCATCATGCCGTGAGCAATGTCTGCTTCTAGTCGGTCAAAAATTGGCTCACCCAATCCTACTGGCATATTAGTGGCGACAACATTTACGCGCGCACCAATTGAATCGCCTGATTTTCTTAAAGCGTCCATGTAATCTTCTAATTCGGTAATTTTTTCAGCATCAGGACAGAAGAACGGATTATTGTGCACTTCGTTCCAATCAAAATTATCAAACGTAATTGGACCAAGTTGCGAAAGGTAGCCCTTGATCTCTATGCCAAATTCTTGTTTTAAATATTTCTTTGCAATGCCGCCACAGGCAACACGCATTGCAGTTTCTCTAGCTGATGATCTACCACCACCACGATAATCTCTGAAGCCATATTTTTGATCATAAGTGTAGTCAGCATGGCCGGGGCGAAAGGTATTGGCAATATTGCCATAGTCTTTTGAGCGTTGATCGGTATTCTGAATAATAAGTGAAATAGGAGTGCCTGTGGTTTTTCCTTCAAAGGTGCCTGATAAAATTTTAACCAAGTCTTCTTCACGACGCTGAGTTGTATGACGTGAAGTACCTGGTTTTCTAAGGTCTAAATCACCCTGAAGATCCTCTTCACAAAGAGCCATGCCAGGAGGGCAGCCATCAACAATACCAACTAATGCTTCGCCATGAGATTCACCAGCGGTAGTAATGGTGAATAATTTTCCAAAAGAATTGCCAGACATACTGTTAACCTAAGTATTTAATATGTCGTCGATTATACCTAGCTAGTGGGTTATTTCGATAACTTGTTGTAAAGCCAGGCAAACACAAATCCGCCAATCGCGGCATCAAAAAATCCCCAAATCATGCCGGTGACAATACCGCCAAAACTAAGGGAATATCCCAGATAAATGGTTGATAAAAAATCCACTACATTATGTAGGTAACTATTTGTTATTAATGTGAGTATCGATATAAAAAATATACCTAGCGACCACATAATCCCTAAAGAAAGCGCTACTGATTTTGTATTTAGCTTACAAGTCATACCTACTCCTATGTGTTATATAACTTTTATTCTACACCTGGGTAATGCCTATATAGCTATATATCATGTTAATATACTGTCTTTTTTTGACGACTGATTTTTTCTCATGAGTATTCAATATAATCAACTTGGTGATAGCGATTTAAATGTGTCTAATATTTGTTTAGGAACAATGACATTTGGCCAGCAAAATACCAAAAAAGAGGCTCATCAGCAGCTTGACTATGCATTTGATCAGGGTATTAATTTTATTGATACCGCTGAAATGTATCCTGTTCCCCCGCGCGCTGATACCGCTTATTCAACTGAAAATATTGTTGGTAGTTGGATTGAAAAAAACTCACGGGATAAGATTATTTTAGCCACTAAAGCGGCTGGCGGCGCTAGAGGTATGGAGTGGGTAAGGGGTGGTAATCATGCTTTTAATCGCACTAATTTACGCAGTGCTTTAGAGGGTTCGCTTAAGCGACTAAAGACAGATTATATTGATTTGTACCAACTGCATTGGCCAGAGCGTAATACACCAATGTTTGGCAATTATTTATTTGATCCAGAGCAAGAGCGTGAATACACAGCATTTGCAGAAACACTAGAAGCTTTATCTGAATTAATTAAGGAGGGAAAGATTAGACATATTGGTCTTTCAAATGAATGGCCTTGGGGTTTGATGCAATTTTTAAATGCCTCAGAGCGGGATAGCTTACCTCGAGTGGTCAGCATGCAAAATGCCTACAACCTCATTAATCGTACTTATGATTCTTCATTGCGAGAAATGGGCTATCGTGAAAATGTACCACTATTGGCTTATTCTCCAATGGCATTTGGCCATCTAAGTGCTAAATATATTAACGATCCAACCGCACAAGGTCGAGTTAATATTTTTGATAATTTTGCACAGCGCTATGAAAAGCCGGCGGTTATTCCAGCTATTGGCGCTTATGCGGATTTTGCACAAGACTTACAAATCTCACCTGCAACTTTGGCGCTCGCTTTTACTTATTCACGTTGGTTTTGTGCCAGTACTATTATTGGCGCCACCTCTATGGATCAATTAAAAGAAAATATCAATGCAATTAATTTTGAGTGGGGCGCTGATATTGAAGAGGCGATTGAGTTTATTCACTTACGTTATTTCAACCCTGCGCCTTGATGTTTTAAAGTTTGGTGCCCTCGAGCCGATTCGAACGGCTGACCTGCCGCTTAGGAGGCGGCTGCTCTATCCAGCTGAGCTACGAAGGCAAGGTTGTTATTATCAACGCTGAGCGTTAATTATTCAAGCAAAGATTTGCTTAAGAATAAACTCCGGATTGTTGTAATCAATCGTGATCAATTTTTTAGTCCCATTGCTTTCTAAAACCAAAGATGGAAACCCTCTTGCACCAAGAGATTTATATAGCTTGATATCATCATCTAGTTTTGTTCGTGTGGCGTCTGAATTTAAATCTTTGATAAATCTCCGCTCATCCAATCCAATAGAAATACTTAGCTTGATTAAAGCCTCATCTTTGGATGGATTTTTTGCTTGTAGGTAATAAGCTTCTTGAATAACATTAATCATTGGTAATTCAAATTTATCAGCTTGATTTTTAGCAGCAATCACTGCTCGACAAGCAGGGTATGTGGATCGCATCGGTGTGCAATTTTTCCAAAAATTATAATTAAAGCTTGTACCAGGAATCTCTTGCTCTATCTTGTGCCAATTGTCTTGAATATAGTGACGCATTTCAACAGGCATTATTTGATTGGTATCAGGCGCCAAACCACCCAGTACATACTGAACGTTTAGCTGAGTTTCTATCTTGGTGCGGACTTCATTCCAGGTTTGATTAAAGCCCCAGCACCAAGAGCACATTGGATCGTGTATGTAGTATAAAGTTGCTGAATTCATGCAAAATTTTAATCAAAAAGAGTAGAATATATACTACCGTAAATTATAAAAATGGAGTTGCTAGATGAAGCTAAATATAATGATATTAACCTCAATGTTACTCGCCAGTCAATCGGCAGTATCAGGTAGTTATTCTGACACAGCCAAGATCACTTCCGTGGATAAAATTTATCGAACACACACCATTCGCGAGCCGTACCAAGATTGTTATATTAAAGAGTTTTATCAAGCTGATGGCGACGGATCAATAGCCAATGAATTAGTAGGCGGATTGTTTGGTGGCTTAATTGGTAATCAGTTTGGTGGCGGCGATGGCAAAGATGCTTTGACTGTTGCAGGTGCATTATTAGGTGCGTCACTTGCTCATGATGATGAGCTTAAGAAATCAAAAACAGGTAGTGTTGTCACTAAAGAGGTGTGCACAACCAAGTATAAAAGTGAGTCAATCGAGCGCTTAAGTCATTATCGTGTTGAATATGAGTATGACGGACGTGTATTTACCTACACAACAAGAAATAAGCCGCATGGAAAAAATCTTGATGTATCAATTGCCATTTCGCCTAAATAGTGAAAGCCGAAAAAAAATATACAGAAATTAAACAATTGGCGGAGCAGGGCGATGCACAGTCTCAGTACGCGCTGGCGTTGGCTTATGATTTAGGCTTGGGTGTTGATAAAGACCTATCCAAGGCATTTGATTGGTATCAAAAATCTGCTGACCAAGATTATGCAAAATCACAGTATAATTTAGGCATATTTTTTGCCTTGGCAAAATCAGTTGACAAAGATATTGATAAATCAAAATACTGGATTAGAAGAGCCAATGAAAACGGCTATTCTGGTGGTAGTATTTTTTAAATAGGAATAATCATGAAAGACATTAAATTAGAAGATAGGTTAATTTTTGCATTAGATGTGCCTGAGGTTTCTCAAGCTAAAGATTTGGTTAATCAGCTTGATGACAGTGTCGGCTTTTATAAGATTGGCATGGAATTGCTAATGACTGGCCAATATTTTGAATTAATGGATTGGTTAATTGCTAAAGATAAAAAAGTCTTTGTTGATCTTAAATTCTTTGATGTGCCAGAAACAGTAGGCAGAACGATTAATCGTTTAAGCCAAACTGGCGCAACTTTTGCAACCATTCATGGCAACCAAGGGTTGATGGAAAAAGCAGCTGAAAACAAGGGTGATCTTAAGATTTTGGCAGTAACTGCTTTAACCAGTCTTGATCGTGGTGATTTGGATGATTTAGGTTTTAAATGTGACGTGCAAGACTTGGTAATTTCACGTGCTAAGCGTGCCTTTGAGGCGGGTTGTGATGGCGTAGTGTCTTCAGGTCTAGAGGTGCCATTCTTAAGGGAGTATGTTGATAATAAACTGATCGCTGTTACTCCGGGTATTCGCCCAGTTGCAAATGATGATGATCAAAAACGTGTGGTTGATGTAGCAACCGCATTTAAATCAGGATCAGATTACATTGTTGTAGGTCGCCCAATTAAAAATGCGGACGATCCATACGTAGCAGCAAGTAATATTCAAGAGATCATCAAAGGCTGTTTTTAGTTTTTATTCCTCTATACGGGGGTATAATTTCGCATTCGTTGTTAGCTTCTTGTTAATAACATTCTTTATAGTCGCGTAACTCAGTTGGTTAGAGTGCCAGCATGACATGCTGGAAGTCGTCAGTTCAAATCTGACCGTGACTACCATTATTTCGTTTTTATTCAAAAAACCATATTGGTAAGTTAACAAATGTATACTTATTGATTAACTTCCTATAGTGAAAAATCTTTCTGAGATTGAGCGACCCGTTAATTAACATTATTACATGAATAATACTGATGAAATTTTTAGCAATTCTATTATTAATTTGGACTAGTATCGTTAGTGCCAATGTGTCTTTGTACGAAAGAGGGCATGACTATTATTATGGTAATAATATCAAGCAGAATTTTGAAAAAGCCAAGAGTGCTTTTGAACATGCGGCAAATCTGAATAGTTTAGATGCTATGAATGCCTTGGGCATTATGTACATTTCTGGTGTAGGTGTTAAACAGAATGATGCCAAGGGTATTGCTTATCTTAAAAAATCAGCCACATTAAATCACGCTAAATCACAATATGATTTAGGCTCGATGTATTATTTAGGTATTGGTGTTGATCGAAATCTAGAGTTGGCCCAGCAATGGGTTAAAAAATCAGCACTTCAGGGTTATGCAGATGCACAATACAATTTAGCCTTAATGTACGAACAAGGTAACGGTGTTAAAAAGAATCCATTATTAGCTAACAAGTGGCGTATCGAGGCAGCCAAGTCTGGCAATAGTGATGAGCAATATCGTCTAGGTCTTGCTTATGCAGATGATGAGGATTATGAAAAAGCATACGAATGGCTTATAAAGTCAGCCAACCAGGAGCATGCAAAAGCCCAAGAAAACTTAGCAACATTGCTCGATCAAGAAGTTTACTTGTATAGGTTTGGTACTCGTGAAAGCAGCAGAAGATCAGCTGACTGGTATCAAAAGTCTTATGATAATGGTAATTTAGGCTTAAGTTATAAATTAGCATCTATTTATGACTCAGAGTCTATTAGGGATTATAAAAAATCACACAAACTTTATCAACAGGCGATTAAACAAGGGAATCTAGCGGCTTATTTGGATGTTGCTAGGCATTACGAATTAGGTCAAGGTGTGAAAATAAGCCCATCTAAGGCTTACAATTTTACTTTGGCTGCTGCTAGAAAAGGGCATCAGCCTGCTTGGAGTAAGGTGGTAGGTATGTATCTACAGGGTATTGGTGTTAAGCGCTCTACTAAAAAAGCTAAATATTGGCTTAAGAAGCTTTCAAAGTCAGGAGACTTAAAAGCAAAAGAGCAGTTAGAGTCATTATAAATAAATAGAACTCTTTTCAATATCTCTTAAAGGGTAAAAATCGACCTGTTTTTTGTCTATATTTTGCGTAGCCTTTAAAGCGCTTTAGCAGTAATTTTTCCTCAAAATTTGACTTTAGAATTAAATTGATCAACAGTACAATCATCACTAATTGGGCTATCCAATGAGGATTACTAAGTACTAACGCCAAGCATGATAATAAAACACTTGTATACATCGGATGCCTGATGAATTTATAAATACCATGCGTTCTTAATTGGTGATTATTCTTAAGTGTGGGAATAATGTTTAAGTTGTTTAATTTCATATTAAGTACAGCAGTGCTACCAATAATAACAGCTAATGAAAGTAGAAGGTATTCCAGAAAATCTAACTGATTAGGCTGAATATTAAATATTAAATAAATAATGCAACTGAATTGGATAACAACGTAAATCATTGTAAGCCTTGATTGTTATAATAACTATATTATCTCAAAAAAATTAGATCTAAAGATGCAAACAGCATACGATATTGTAATTATTGGCGCAGGGCCAGCAGGACTCAGCTTTGCCAGCGCAATGATTAATGAAAAGATAAAAGTCTTGCTGGTAGAAAAATCCAATCTTGAGTCTTTGTCAACTCCTCAGCCAGATGGAAGGGAGATTGCATTGACGCATCTTTCATTAAAGATTCTAAAGAAATTAGGTGTTTGGGATTTGGTCGATCAAACTGAGGTTTCGTTATTGAAAGAAGCTAAAGTTTTTGACGGAGATTCCCCTTCATTATTAAATTTCAAAAGTGACAAATCCTCTGTTGATGCCTTGGGTTATTTAGTGCCTAATTATCAAATTAGAAAGGCACTTTATCAGCGCGTTAGTGACGCTAAAAATATAGACATTATTACTGATAGCGCTATTGATGATGTTCAGTATAAAAATGAATATTCTGAAGTGGTATTTTCTGACGAGCGCGTGGTTAAAGCTAAACTTGTTATTGCTGCGGACAGTCGGTTCTCCAGTATTCGTCGCAAGGTTGGAATTCCAGCACTAATGAAAGATTTTTCAAAAGTGATGATTGTAACAAAAATGACTCATGAAAAGTCTCATGAAAATATCGCTTTAGAGTGTTTTGATTACGGCCAAACCTTAGCATTATTACCTATGGTCGGTAATGCTTCTTCGATTGTGTTAACCGTTAAAACCAATCAATCTGATGAAATTTTAGCGATGAGTGACGAGTCTTTTAATGAAAAAATTACCAAAGATTTTAGAGGCTCATTAGGCCGAATGACACAAGATGGTACAAGGCATTCTTATCCATTAATTGGCGTGCATGCCCAATCATTCATTACAGATCGATTTGCACTAATTGGTGATGCGGCAGTAGGCATGCATCCAGTCACTGCGCATGGGTTTAATTTAGGTTTGCGAGGTCAAGATATTTTAACGACCTTGGTCAAAGAGGCACTTGAGCACGGCCAAGATATCGGATCTAAGCCATTGTTAAAATTGTTTGAAAAAAAGCATATTAATTTAACCAGGCTTATGTTCTTTGGCACTAATGGTGTTGTTGCTTTATTTACAAATGATGCACCTGTTGTTAAGCAGGTGAGAAAGTTTGTGCTTAAATTTGCCGAACATTTTCCACCCATTAAATATTTGATTTCTAATCATTTGACTGAAGCCAAAACCAATCCACTTGAGCCTTTCGAAAAACTGTTAAAGAAGCTACCGTTCTAATGGGGGATTTTGCATAATGATGAAAATTGATTTAAATGCATTGCGTCGTGAATTTACCAATCAGGGTATTTCTCGCGAACAAATGAATGAAAACCCATTTACCCAATTTGAGCAATGGATTCAACAAGCAAGTGACGCTGATTTAACACTGCCAAATGCAATGAGTCTTGCTACTAGCAATGAAGATGAGGTGAGCATTAGAACGGTGTTATTAAAAACTTTTGATAATAAAGGTTTTGTCTTTTTTACTAATTACAATTCAAAAAAATCTCAACAAATCAAGCAAAATCCAAAAGCAGCCTTACTGTTTCCTTGGTTGGATTTAGAAAGACAGGTTAAAATTTCAGGAACAGTTGAAAAAATATCAACCCTTGAATCAATTAAATATTTCTCTTCAAGGCCTAAAGATTCTCAGTTGGGTGCTTGGGCTTCTAGTCAGTCGAGCTCTATATCTTCAAGACAAGCATTGTTAATGCAATTTGAGTCAATGAAGAATAAATTCAAGCAGGGTGAAGTTCCTTTGCCAGATTTTTGGGGTGGTTATCGTGTTGTGCCCCAGAGAATTGAATTTTGGCAGGGTAGAGAAAATCGCCTGCACGATAGATTTGTTTATATTAAACAGGGTGAAGATTGGGTTATTGAGCGTTTAGCGCCTTAATTTTTCAATAACCGCTTGAGTGTCAGGCTTACTACCGGTCCAAAATTCAAAACTACAGGCAGCTTGCTCAACCAGCATTCCTAATCCATCTGCGATTATTGATGCATTATTATCCTTAGCCCAATTCATGAAAGGCGTTTGCTTGCCATACATAAGGTCATAGCAAATAGCGCCATTGGCACATCCGTTAGCGATATTAGGCATTTTTCCATCTAGTGAGGCACTAGTGGCATTGATAATAATATCAACTGGCTCGTCTTTGATTTTTTCTAGGCCAAAGCCACAGGTATTGCCATAGGTTGAAAAATCCCTTTGTAACTTTTCAGCCTTGCTTGCAGTGCGATTAGCAATCATGATGCGTTTAGGATTTTGGTTAAGCAATGGAAGTAAAATCCCTTGTGTTGCGCCACCAGCGCCTAAAATTAAAATTACCTTGTCTTTGAGGTCGATCTTAAGATTGTTAATCAAGTCATTAACAAGGCCAATGCCATCGGTATTTTCACCAATATATTGATCATTTATAATTTTAATGGTGTTAACCGCTCCTGCAGTTTTTGCATTCAGTGTGAGTTCGGTTGCAAAGTTAAACGCATCTAGCTTAAAAGGAACAGTGATATTAAAGCCATTAGCACCTTCATCTGCAAACTGCTGGGCAGATTTAGAAAACTCGTCAATAGGCGCAAGTATTTTGTTGTAATCAACTTTTAGGCCAAGCTGATGTGCAAATTGAGCATGAATATCGGGTGATAAGCTGTGCTCAATTGGGTTGCCAAATACGGCTAACTTGTACATAGTATTACTCTACTGGTTTAGCTTCTGCCTTTACTGGTTTAGCCTCTACTTTTACTTCTGTAGATTTCTCAGTCTTAGTGGTTTTAGCTTCTGGTTTTTTATTCACTACCTCTGTATTAGTCTGTTTTACGCTTGGTTGAGGTACTGACTTTTCTTCTTGTTTGTTACCCTGAGCTTGCTCATTACTGTTTTGCTTGTTGCCATTTTTCTGATTACTGTTTTGTTTGTTACCCTGAGCTTGCTCATTACTGTTTTGCTTGTTGCCATTTTTCTGATTACTGTTTTGTTTGTTACCCTGAGCTTGCTTATCATTATTTTTCTGATTAGGGTTTTGTTTGTTACCCTGAGCTTGCTTATCATTATTTTTCTGATTAGGGTTTTGTTTGTTACCCTGAGCTTGCTTATCATTATTTTTCTGATTAGGGTTTTGTTTTTTGCTTTTTTTCTGATTAGGGTTTTGCTTTTTAGGCTGACCTTGTTTGTTACCTTGCTGTTGCTGATTGGCTGGGTTGTTCTGCTTATTTTTATTGCGATTTTTATTACGATTTTTATTACGATTTTTATTATTAGCGCCCGCTTTTTTCTTGTCGGTTTTCTTTTTCTTGGGAAGCAAAGCTGCTTTGATACGAGCAAATAGCGATAGTTTAGGTGTGACCGCTTCTGGCACTCGTGTTTGTGGACGATTCATGCTGATGGCTGGAGTTTCAGAATCATCTGCTAGGCCATTTTCCGCCAGTGTATGTTGAGGTTTAGAAATACCCTGATAGCTCTTATGCTGTGATTTTTTATCACCCTTTTGTTTATTGATAGTAAAGTTAGGGAATTGCATGTACGGATTAGGTAGAAGTGTTATCTTAACATCGTGTTTAAGCTCAAGCTTTATTACATCTTGTCGCTTTTCATTAAGGATATAAGTGATCACTTCGACGCTTGATTGAATGGTAATCTTTGAAGTTTGACTAGTAGCATTACAGCCATCTTCAAGTTGTCTGAGAATATTTAGCGCTAACGTTGGCACTGTTGGTGTTGTGCCTCTACCATGACAAGCTGAACAAGATTTTTCTACTGATTCTGTCACCGAGCTCATTAGTCGTTGTCTTGACATTTCCAATAAGCCAAACTTAGAAATATTGCCAATTTGAATGCGCGCTCGATCTGTTTGGGTAGCTGACTCCATTGCTTTTTCAATAGCTTGTCGATGCTCTTCACTTGCCATGTCGATAAAATCAATAACGACTAGGCCACCAATGTCACGAAGTTGCAACTGTATGGCGATTTCTTTTGCAGCCTCTAGGTTAGTGTTATAAGCAGTCTCTTCAATGTCATGGCCTTTAGTTGCGCGTGCTGAGTTAATATCTACAGCTGTTAGTGCTTCTGTTGGGTCAAATACAACGGTAGCGCCAGTGCGTAAAGTTACTTCACGATTGAAAACACTTTGCACTTGGTTTTCGACACCCATGTGATTAAATAACGAATGCTCAGATACGTCGAAAAATTTAATACGATCTAAGTATTGCGGCAATACAAAACTGACAAATTCTTTAGCATTTTGAAAGGCTTCTAATTCATCAATAATCACACTGTCAGTATCAGAACGCAGATAGTCGCGTAATGTACGAATAATAATATCACTTTCTTGATAAATTAAGAAAGGCGCTGCTCGCTTTTCGGCTGCAACATTAATTGATGCCCATAAGTCAGATAGGTAGTCAACCTCCCATTGAAGCTCTTCTAGGCTCTTGCCACTACCAGCAGTACGAATGATCAATCCTGAGTTTTTCGGCATAATTATTTTGCCGATAATTTCTTTTAAAGATTGCCTGTCAGTAGAGGTTATTTGGCGTGAAATACCGTGGCTTTTAGCGTTGTTTGGCGTTAGTATCATGTATGCGCCAGCTAAGTTGATGTAAGTGCTTAATGCAGCACCCTTGTTGCCACGCTCTTCTTTTTCGATTTGCACAATAATCTCTTGACCTTCCTTTAAAACGTCAGAGATGGTTAGTTTTGATCCTTTTGGTGTAGCACCATTGTAGAGCGATTCCGCAACTTCCTTAAAGGGAAGGAAACCTTGTCTTTCGTTGCCGTAATCGACAAATGCAGCTTCTAATGATTGTTCAACGCGAGAGATTCTGCCGCGATAAATGTTGCCTTTAGTCTTTTTATTAAGACTAGTCTCAATATTAAGACCAGTAAGTTTTTTGTTTTTGACAATGCCTACTCTGATTTCCTCTTTGTGAGTTGCATTGATTAAGATATGATTCATGGTTAAGTCCTTTTTGTGGCGGACTTATGTTTTCACATAGGTAATCAACACTCATGTGCTGATTTGATATTAAAGTGTGATTTATATTCATCATAAACTGATAAAAAACCTTTCTTTATAAGGGTTAAAACCCCTTTTCAGATCTCATTGCTCTGTCGCAAAAGATCGTGAATTATTTTATTATGTGGCAACAATAAGCCCAATATATTATTTAACATTCGTGGTTTTTTTCTTAGCACGAATGTTGTGTATAAATTCTTTTAGCTGATAAAAATAAATATCATGCTTCTTTATTATAACACATAATTTGGCTCAGAAATATTGAAAAACTTGTTTAATCTCAATCTTATTGATTTAAAGTCCTACCACCATCGACAGTAATAATTTGCCCGGTTATGTAATTTGATTGAGCCAAAAATAAAACCGTATTAGCGATATCGTCAGCAGAACCTTGTTTGTTTAGGGCAATCTTGTCTAGCATTGATTGTTTTTGATTTTGATTTAATTCGGCATCATTTTCTGGCCATAAAATAGATCCGGGCGATACACCATTGACACGAATATTTGGAGCAAGCTCCTTGGCTAAAGTTTTGGTCATCATTGCTATAGCTGCTTTAGAAATGTTGTATATAGTGTGATGGCGTAGTGGTCTATCCCCATGAATGTCAACAATATTAACAATGCAGCCATGCGAAGAAGTGAGCTGATCAGCAAGGGCTGTGGATAAGAAAAGCGGCCCCATTAAATTGGTGTTCATGATTTTCTGATAATCTGAAGCGTTGATGTTAGCTATCGGTGTTGGGTAAAAAACTGATGCATTGTTAACCAGTACATCAAGTTGGTCGATAGATTGGCATAACTGATCAATGTCTTTAGTCTGTGAAATATCTGCCTGAGTAATTACGGCAGAATTAGCCCTAGTGAGATTAAATTCATCTGCTAAAGTTTGCGCAGCAATATTTGAGGCGTTGTAGTGAATAATAAGATTAAAGCCGGCCTGATGCAATGTGCGACAAATTTGTTGACCGATGCGATGTGCACCGCCTGTGACTAATGCTGTTTTCATATAAAATATCGACGTAATGAATCTTGACGAAGTAATTAAAAACTCTATTATACAAAATCAAGCACCAATAGGTTTTGATGAATTTATGCAATTGGCCTTGTATTATCCAAAATTGGGCTATTATCGCTCAGGTTCGGAAAAATTTGGCGAGAAGGGTGATTTTGTTACTGCCCCTGAAACTTCGGATTTATTTGGATTTTGTTTGGCTAAGCAGTGTGCCCAGGTATTAAAAAAAACCGATGATATTTTAGAGTTTGGCGCTGGTAGTGGCGTACTTGCTGCTCAAATTTTATTTGAACTGGGTCGTTTAGACTGCCTGCCAATGCATTACTACATTCTAGAATTAAGTGCTGAATTACGACACAGGCAAAAGAAAACTATCGCCAAGGCCCTACCAGAGTTATTGGAGCGCGTTATTTGGCTTGATCAGCTGCCGCAAGCATTTAATGGTGTCGTTATTGCCAATGAGGTGTTGGATGCAATGCCAGCTAAGCGAATTATTCAAAAAGATAATATATTTTATGAGCTAGGTGTTGGCATCGACCAAGATACATTTAATTGGCAAGTTAAAGATCAAATAATCCAAAAGGATACTTTTAAATTTCCGCCATTAATGAGTGAAGGCTATACTACTGAAATCAATCAGCAAGCCATAGCCTGGATTGATTCATTGTATGGTGCATTGGATAATGCGCTAATTTTATTGATTGATTATGGCATGCATAGGGATGAATATTTTCATCCGCAGCGTATTGATGGTACATTGCGTTGCTATCATCAACACAAGTCAAGCGAAAATCCTTTTGTTAATATTGGCGAGCAAGATATTACAACATCTGTCAATTTTTCTGACATTGCAGATCAGGCAAGGCTTTCAGGTTTTAAGGTTTCTGGTTACGCCACCCAGGCATTATTTTTAATTTCTTTAGGAATTGATGAATATTTACTAAACGAAACTGATGAGAATAAGCGTATTAGCCTAGCTCAGCAAGTAAAGCAATTGGTGCTGCCTAGTGCTATGGGTGAGAGTTTTAAGGTGCTTGCTTTGGGTAAAAATAGACATGTAAAATTAATTGGATTTAAAGAGCAAGACTTAAGTCATAAGTTGTAAACTTACCATTATGGATTTCATTCAAACAATCGTATTATCCTTGGTTCAGGGACTAAGTGAATTTTTACCAATTTCATCATCTGCGCACTTGATTTTAGTGCCTAAATTAACCGATTGGCCAGATCAAGGTTTGGCTTTTGATGTTGTTGTTCATATGGGCACTTTGAGTGCAATTGTGTTTTATTATCGAGCTATTCTGAAAATTCTGATTCATGATTTTTTCTATTCAGTGATAAAAGTTCAAACCATTGGGCAATCAACTTTAGCTTGGGGGGTTTTGCTGGGTACGATTCCAGTAGGGTTGGCCGGATTGTTATTTAAAGATTTTATTGAGGTTAATCTTCGATCAACTGAAATTATTGCTTATGCAACGTTGTTTTTTGGAGTGTTACTGGGTTTTTCTAGTTGGGTAAATACCAGGGGTAACTATACAAGAGAATCTTTAAATTGGATCGATGTTAGCTTTATTGGAATAATGCAATCCTTGGCGCTTATTCCAGGTACATCAAGATCTGGTATCACTATTACCGCAGGATTGTTAATTGGATTGAGTAGGAAGATGTCAACCCAGTTTGCTTTTTTGTTGTCAATTCCAGTGATCACACTATCAGCATTGTTAATGATGCTGGATTTATATCAACAGCCGCAATTAGTTGATTGGTCAATGATGATCTTGGGATTTGTTTTGGCAGCAGTTAGCTCTTATTTGACTGTTGTTTTCTTTATTAAGCTATTAGATACAATTGGATTAATGCCATTTGTGATTTATAGAATTATTCTTGGAGTATTGTTATTAACATTGTAGCCCCACAGCCTATTTACAGAAAAGATTATCAGCCGAGTGCATATCTTATTCATACGACAGAGCTAAGTTTTGATTTGCGAGAAAATGAGGTAATTGTTAATTCAAAAATTCATTTTTATAAAAACCCAAAATGCCAGTTGAATGATGACAGTCTTGCATTAAATGGCGTTGAACTTGAGCTGATCTCAATTTTGTTGGATGGTGATAAGCCTGATTATGAATTAACCGATCAAGAGTTGGTATTACACAATCTACCAGATGAATTTATTTTAGAGATTGTTAATCGTATCCATCCAGAGGCTAACACTAGTTTAAATGGCTTATATCAGTCAAGTGGTAATTTTTGCACACAGTGTGAAGCACATGGATTTAGGCAAATTACTTATTATTTAGACAGGCCTGATGTGCTTAGTGTCTTTACGACACACATAACGGCTGACAAAGATAAATATCCCGTATTGCTTAGTAATGGTAATTTGATTGATGATTCAGGATCAAACGTTACTTGGCATGATCCAACACCTAAGCCGTGTTATTTATTTGCATTGGTTGCTGGTGATTTTGCAGTTTTGGAGGATAACTATACAACCCTCTCTGGTAGAGATGTAGCACTTAAGATTTATGTTGAGCATCATAATATTGATAAAACCCAATTTGCCATGACCTCGCTCAAACGATCTTTTGCCTGGGATGAATCGCGTTTTAATCTTGAATATGATTTAGATATTTATATGATTGTTGCGGTAGATGATTTCAATATGGGCGCTATGGAAAACAAAGGCTTAAATGTGTTCAATTCAACTTTTGTATTGGCAGATCCTAAAACTGCAACCGATAAAGACTTTATTAATGTTGAGGCGGTTATCGGGCATGAGTATTTTCATAATTGGACTGGTAATCGAGTTACTTGTAAAGACTGGTTTCAATTGAGTTTAAAAGAAGGATTGACGGTTTTTAGGGATCAAGAATTTACCTCAGATTTGCATGCTCGATCTATTAAGCGCATTGAAGATGTTAATGCATTACGAACTTTTCAATTTGCAGAAGATGCTGGCCCTATGGCACATCCTGTACGTCCGGAAAGCTATATAGAAATGAATAATTTTTACACGCTAACAGTTTATGAAAAAGGTGCAGAAGTCATTCGTATGATTCATAGCTTTTTGGGTGAGAAGGGTTTTCAGCAAGGTATGAATCTGTACTTTGAGCGCCATGATGGCGATGCGGTCACAATCGATGATTTTATTGCCAGTATGAGTGATGCTAATGATTTTGACTTTAAACCGTTCATGACTTGGTACACGCAGTCAGGTACACCAAAAATAAGCATTCAGTCGAGCTATGACAAACAAGAGCAGCGCTTAAATGTTGAGGTTAAGCAGCTTGGTGATCAGACTTATCTGCTGCCACTTAAGTATGCATTGTTAAATGATCAGGGTGATATTTTTAAAGAAGGCATGCTTCACATTGATCAGCAACAGCAAACTTTCTCTTTTGACGGTATCGAGAATAAGCCTATCACCTCTTGGTTGCGCGATTTTTCAGCGCCAGTTAATTTGACTACTGATTTAAGCTTTGAACAGAAAATATTTTTAGTGGGTCATGAACAGGATGCTTTTTCAGTTTGGGATAATGCACAGCAGATATGGCTGTCTTTAATCTTGACACCTGAAAAAGTTAATCAGTCATTATTTTTTGATGCTATTGAAAAAGTCATTAAGACAACCCAAGACAAGTCATTAATTAGTGAAATTTTAACCCTGCCCTCTGAGCGTCTTTTGCATCAGAAAGTAGACGTGATTAATGTGTTTGATATTCATCAAAAACGTGAATCTGTTATTAACAAAATATTAATCAGATTTGAATCGTTATTATTACAGACTTATCAGTCATTAGTTGATGATAAGGCTTATGAATTAACACCTAAAGCTGTTGGCGAACGATCTTTAAAAAATATTTGTTTATTTTACTTAAGCAAGGGCGAGTATCTGTATCTGGCTAATGAGCAGTTTAGTCAGGCGAACTGTATGACTGATCAAATTGCTGCGTTTAGTTTGTTAGTTGCTAGTGATAATCAATATCGTGAAAAGGCTAAATCAGATTTCTATCAAACTTTTAAGAACGACGCACAAGTAATGGATAAGTTTTTTGCTGTTCAATCGTCCTCATTAGTGGGTGATGTAAAGAGTGTTAAGTTGCTAATGCAACATGAACTATTCTCTTTTAACACGCCAAATAGACTAAGAAGTGTAGTGGGTAGTTTTGCACAAAATTATATTAATTTTCACAATCAAGCGGGTTATGAATTTTTTACCGATATCATCTTAAAGCTAAATAAAACCAATCCACAAATAGGTGCGAGACTGGTGTCAGTTTATAACCACTGGAAGCGCTTTACACCTGAGTTAAAAGCACTTCAACAGCAACAACTTGAAAAAATCATTCAAAGTGATGATTTATCTAATGATATTTTTGAGATTGTTCAGGCAGCTTTAAAGTAATGCCGGCACTTACACAACTAACTGACATTTTATTGCGCCAGCAATTGACTATTGCTACTGCAGAATCTTGCACAGGTGGTGGTTTGTCGTCACTACTCACTAGTCAAAGTGGGTCTTCAGCTTATTTTGATCGAGGTTTTGTTACTTACAGTAATCAATCAAAAATAGATACGCTGGATGTGTCTGAGCAAGTGCTACAAAAGTTTGGTGTAGTTAGTGAGCAGGTGGCTATGCAAATGGCAACTGGTGTTATCACTCACGCCAAAACCGATGTCTCGGTATCTATTACCGGCATTGCTGGACCTACTGGTGGTAGTAATGAAAAACCAGTTGGTATGGTGTGTTTTGGATTTTGTACTATGGGAAGGTGTTTTACTCATACACAGCAATTTTCAGGCGATCGACAGCAAATAATAAATGCTAGTATTGAATTTGCATTAACAACATTAATCAATGAACTCACAAGTTAAATTTTCAGTCGCACCAATGATGGATTGGACAGATCGACACTGTCGATATTTTTATCGTCTAATGTCTAAGGATGCACAATTATGGACAGAGATGGTTACCGCCAAGGCGATCATCCATGGTGATAAAAATAGATTACTTGATTATGATGCGCAAGAGCATCCACTGGTTTTGCAATTAGGTGGTAGCGATCCCAAAGAGATGGCTATAGCTGCCAAAATTGGTCAAGACTGGGGATATGATGAAATCAATATTAATGTAGGTTGTCCCTCAGACAGGGTGCAGTCTGGCAGTTTTGGCGCGTGTTTAATGCAAACGCCAGATACGGTAGCCCAATGTATTGAATCAATGGGTGAAGTTGTTGATATTCCACTAAGTGTTAAGTCTCGTATTGGCGTGGATGATATGGAGAATTATGAAGAGCTGACTAATTTTATTGATATTGTTAGTAAGGCTGGCTGTCAAAATTTTGTTGTACATGCAAGAAAAGCTTGGCTAAAAGGCCTAAGCCCCAAAGAAAATAGAACAGTTCCGCCACTTAATTATGATTGGGTGTATCAGCTTAAACGAGATTTTTCAGAATTAACCATTGGCATTAATGGCGGCATTATGTCACTTGCTGAGGTGAGTAATCATTTAGAATTTGTTGATAATGCTATGCTTGGTCGAGCGGCTTACCATCAGCCATATTTACTAGCTGGCGTTGATCAAACGCTTTATCAAAAAAAACACTCAGTTATTACCAGAGAAGAAGTGTTGTTGGATTTTATTGAATACATGAAGATTCAGCATGCTAAGTCAGTACCCATTAGATCAATGACCAGGCATATTCTTGGCTTATACCATGCACAACCAAATGCTAAGAAATTTAAGCGTTTGTTAAGCGGTAAAGTAGTAGAAATAGGACATCTATATGAATGGCTAGAACAAGGGAGTGATCATGTCGAATAGTGATATATTCGCCAGTATTGATGTAGGCTCTAGCAAAATTGTTATGTTGATTGCTGATTTTGAAGAAGAAAAATATCATGCCATTGGAAACCTTAGTAGGGCGTCTCAAGGTGTTCAAGATGGCAAAATTGTTAATCTTGAAAGTGTTGCTAAAATCATTAAAGAAATGATTCAAGAGGCTAGGAAAAAATACAACCAAGGCATTAGGTTTGTTAATATTAATATCTCTGATTTACATTTAATCACTAGCAATCAAAACCGACAAATCAGTTTTAATGGAAAGTCTAAAGTTATTACTAAGGCAGATGTAATACAGGCAATTCAAAATTCAACTGCAGGTGCCGTGGCAGCCAATAAAACTAAGCTTTCAGCCATTGTTAATAATTTTACAGTTGACGATAAAATCGTTGATTACCCTATTGGAATGAAAGCTGAAGTATTGGGTGTTGAGGTTCATTTGTCCACTGTCTCAAACCAATCATTAAACAATATTAAGCATTGTTTAGATGCATGTGATATTGGCACTGATAATATTGTGCTAGATTCTATTGCTAGTGGTGCTGTTTGCGTTTCTCAAGAAGATAAAAATGCAGGTATATGCTTGCTAGATATAGGCGCAGCGGTAAGTAATATTTCAGTCTTTTCAAAAGGAGGGGTTGCTTTTAGTCAAGTATTTAAAATAGGTGGAAATACGGTTACTGATAATATTTCACAAGCGTTTAACACCTCATTTGAAGAGGCTGAAAGATTAAAGTTGGACTATGGAATGGTGCAGGCTGACCCCACTCTTAAAGATGGATTAATTGAATTTTACCAAATAGATTCCAAAGAGTCGCATTACTTGTCTCGTCATGAATTGATTAAAGTGATAGAAGACATCTATCAAGAAATTACCAGTCTCATTAAAAAAAGTTTAAAAAATGAAAAGCTAGATAGAGCATTGAAATCTGGATTTTTGATTATAGGTGGCGCCTCAAAGATTGAAAATTGTGAGAGCTTTCTATTGAAGCAATTTAAAACACGCACAAAGATAGCTAAGATTAATAGAGATCTGGTTAGTGGTAATGAATCATTGTTAAACGATATAAATTATTATTCGGCATTTGGATTATTAACATTCAATGGTGTTGAGTTTTATTTGGAAGAGGTAGAGCCGGTAAAAGATGGAAAATGGGATGGCTTTAAAAAGATATTCGATTTATAATAGAAAAATGATTAAACAAAGAACCATTAAAAAAACAGTTAAAGCAAGAGGTATTGGCATCCATAGTGGTGGTGTCGTTAATATGACGCTCATTCCCGCTGAAGTTGATCATGGCGTCGTCTTTAGACGTATGGATGTGGGTGGTAAATTAGTGCGCGCACATAATGCTTTTGTTAATGAGGTTGTATTATCTACTGGGCTAGAAAATCAAGGTGTTAAGGTTTCTACGGTTGAGCATTTAATGAGTGCATTTTCTGCATTGGGCATTGATAATGTCTTGGTAGAGCTAGACTCCTTTGAGGTGCCTATTATGGATGGATCATCTGCACCCTTTATTTTTTTGGTACAGTCCGGTGGTATTGAAGAGCAAAATGCTCACAAAAGATTTTTTGTTATTAATGAAACTATCCGCGTAGAAAATGGAGATTCATGGGCTCAAGTTTCTAAATTTGAAGGTTTTAAGGTTTCTTTGGAAATTGATTTTGATCACAAAAAGGTAAAAGAAAGTGGTCAGCAACTAACCATTGACTTTGCAAAGCAATCCTATTTAAAAGAAATTTCACGGGCAAGAACCTTTGGCTACATGAGAGATGTGGAAATGATGCAAAGACAAAATTTAGCACTTGGTGCTAGCATGGATAACGCCATTGCTTTGAGTGATGATGACGTCTTAAATGAAGATGGCATGCGCTATCAAAATGAATTTGTTAAGCATAAAATTCTAGATATTGTTGGAGATCTATACTTACTTGGCTCTAATCTAATCGGACATTATGAAGGTTACAAAACTGGCCATTTGCTTAATGATCAGCTTTTGTCAGCAATTTTAGAGCGACCAGATACCTGGTCAATAGAAACGTTTGAAGAGGATAACTCCCCAATTCAATTTTATTCAGAAGATTGGCAAAATTCCTTGTAATACACAGCATATCCTAGCACTTCATTTGGTATAATCAACAAGTTTTTTATACCCTGTTAAAATAATGAAGTTAAACGGTGCACAAATATTAGTTGATTGCTTGAAAAGCGAAGGTGTAAAGCATATCTTTGGCTATCCAGGTGGTGCAGTTTTACACATCTACGATGCACTGAATGCTTGTACAGTAATCGACCATATTTTAGTTCGACATGAGCAAGGTGCTGTGCATGCTGCAGACGGCTACGCACGTGTTAGTGGAAAGTGTGGTGTATCTTTGGTAACTTCAGGGCCAGGTTTGACAAATGCTGTTACAGGTATTGCAACCGCATACTCAGACTCTATTCCAATGGTGGTTATTTCTGGTCAGGTACCTTCTGCCGTTATTGGTAGTGATGCTTTTCAAGAAGTGGATGCAGTGGGCATTACTCGCTCGTGTGTTAAGCATAACTTTTTAGTTAAAAGTGCTGATGACATAGCGGAAACAGTTAAAAAAGCGTTTTATATCGCAACAACAGGTCGTCCAGGCCCAGTATTGATTGACATCACTAAAGACGCAACCATTGCTGAAGTTGAATATGAGGGCTATCCGGAAGCAATCGAAATGCGTTCGTACCAACCTGAAGTTAAGGTTAGTGCAGAACAGATTGCTAAAGCAATTTCAATTATTGAAACATCAAAGAAGCCAATTATTTATTCGGGTGGCGGTAGTGTTATTGGTAATGCTAGTCAAGCATTAAGAAAACTTACTCGTAACACAGGCTTTCCAATTACACAAACTCTAATGGGTTTGGGCGCATATCCTGCAACAGATAAACAGTCGCTAGGAATGCTGGGCATGCACGGAACTTACGAATCCAACAACGCAATGCATGATTCAGATTGTATTATTGCTGTCGGCGCAAGATTTGATGACCGTATTACTGGAAATTTAGAGAAATTTTGTCCATACGCGAAAATCATTCATATTGACATTGATCCATCATCCGTTGGCAAGGTGGTCGGCGTGGATGTCTCAATTATTGGACAAGTTAATGAGGTGTTAAATGCACTGATTCTAGGTCTAGAGGCTAAAAAATTACCAAACATTGATGCATGGTGGAAACAAATTAATGATTGGCGTTTAGTAGATTCAATGGCGTACAAAACTAAGCAGGGTGTCATTAAGCCCCAAACTGTTATTGAGACTCTGTATGAAGTGACTAATGGTGATGCAATTGTTACCAGTGATGTGGGTCAACACCAAATGTGGGCAGCACAGTATTACCCATTTGATAAGCCACGTCGTTGGATAAATTCTGGTGGACTAGGCACTATGGGCTTTGGCTTACCAGCTGCCATGGGTGCAAAGCTTGCTGATCCAGATTTGGATGTAGCTTGTGTAACAGGTGATGGCAGCATTCAAATGATGTTACAAGAGTTATCAACCATGCTGCAATACCATACGCCAGTTAAAATTATAAATATCAACAATGGTTATTTAGGTATGGTGCGCCAATGGCAAGAATTTTTCTATGATAAGCGCTATTCAATGTCATACATGGATGCGCTACCTGACTTTGTAAAATTGGCTGAAAGCTATGGTCATATTGGCATTAGAGTTGAAAAAGAAGAAGATCTAAAGCCTGCATTGATTGAAGCTTTTAAACAAAAGGATAGGACGGTGTTTATTGATATCGTTACAGATCCAACTGAAAATGTATTCCCAATGATCCCATCAGGTGCAGGACATCATGAAATGTTATTGGCAGGGCGTGATGATATGGCATCAACAAATGATTCAGGATTAAACTTAGTATAACAATGAGACATATAATTTCAGTACAATTGGAAAATGCATCAGGCGCCTTATCTCGTGTAGCCGGCTTGTTTTCGGCGCGTGGATTTAACATTGAATCATTAACTGTTGCCACTACAAATGACCCCACTTTATCTAGAATGACAATTGTAAGTGTGGGCGATGACAATATTATTGAGCAAATTGTTAAGCAACTTAACAAGCTAATTGACGTTGTTAAAGTGACAGACTTAACTGCAACTGAACATATTGAGCGTGAGTTACTGCTTGTTAAGCTTGCGGTTAATAATGACAGTCAATCTAAGGTAGAGTCTCAATTAGATTTATATGATGCAAAAATTATTGATGCATCAGAAGAAGTTTATACCGTTGAATTAGCGGGAAAGAGTCAAAAAATTAATGACTTTATTAATGCATTTAATGCAGATGAAGTCTTAGAGGTTTCAAGAACGGGCGTTACCGGCGTCTGTCAGAAATAAGAAAAATTAAATATATAAGTGTTGGTTGCACTTAAACCAAAGGAAAAAGAAATGAATAGATATTACGATAAAGATGCAGATTTAAATATTATTAAATCAATGAAAGTGGCAATTGTGGGTTACGGATCACAAGGACACGCACATGCTAACAACTTAAAAGATTCAGGTGTTGAAGTTGTTGTTGCATTGAGAGATGGCTCTGCATCAGCTGCGAAAGCAAGTGCTTCAGGCTTAAATGTTAAGTCAATTGAAGAGGCAACAGCTTGGGCTGATTTAGTGATGATCCTTGCACCAGATGAATTTCAAGGTCAAATCTATACAGAAAGCATTGAGCCAAACCTTAAAAAAGGCGCAACTGTTGCCTTTGCTCATGGTTTTAATATCCTTTATAGTTTGATCAAGCCAAGCGCAGATTTAGATGTAATTATGGTTGCACCAAAAGCACCAGGCCATACAGTTCGCTCAGAATTTGTTAAAGGCGGTGGTATTCCTGATTTAATCGCAGTATCACAAGATGCTTCTGGCAATGCTAAAGCAATCGCTTTATCTTATGCATCAGCAATTGGTGGCGGACGTACTGGTATTCTTGAGACTACATTTAAAGATGAAACAGAAACAGATTTATTTGGTGAGCAGGTTGTATTATGTGGTGGTACAACTGCATTAGTACAGGCTGGTTTTGAAACATTGGTTGAAGCAGGCTACGAGCCAGAAATGGCATACTTCGAGTGTTTGCATGAATTAAAGCTAATTGTTGATTTAATGTATGAAGGTGGTATCGCAAACATGCGTTACTCAATTTCAAATACAGCAGAATATGGCGATGTAACTCGTGGCCCACGTATCGTTACTAGCGAAACAAAAGCTGAAATGAAGAAAATCCTGACAGAAATTCAAGATGGTACCTTTGCTAAAGAGTTTGTTGCAAATGTAGCTGAACTTCCAGCGCGTCGTGAAGTTCAACGCGAACATCAAATTGAGCAAGTTGGCGAGTCGCTTCGTTCGATGATGCCTTGGATCAACAAAAACAAAATTGTTGATCAGACCAAGAACTAAACACTCTTAATTAAACGCCCAACTTAGTTGGGCGTTTTCATTTCTAAAGCGTTATAATTAAAATATGAATACTAATAAATTAAAAAAAGGCGTTTACTTACTACCAAACATCCTAACTACTTTTGGCTTGTTTGCTGGTTTCTTTGCAATTATTTTGGCTATCAAAGGGCAATATGCAGATGCAGCTATCGCTATTTTCATTGCCATGCTGTGGGATGGTCTGGATGGTCGAGTTGCACGCCTGACTAATACTCAAAGTGAATTTGGTGAACAGTATGATTCTATGGCAGACATGGTGTCATTCGGTGTTGCGCCAGCATTACTTATGTACTTTTATCTATTTGAAAGTTTGGGTAAGATCGGCTGGATTGCAGCCTTCGTATATGTGGCTGCAGGTGCTTTGCGTTTGGCGCGGTTTAACACTCAAATTGGCGTGGAAGATAAGCGTTATTTTCAGGGTCTACCATCTCCAGCTGCAGCTGCTTTAATTGCAGGGCTGGTCTGGGCAAAAGAAGTGATTGGACCAAGTGCTTATGATGAGCAGTATCTCGTTACAGGTGCTTGGATAATTTTGGTTTCTGCTGGAATTTTAATGGTTAGTAATGTTCGCTATTACAGTTTTAAAGATATCAATCTGAAAGGTAGATCTTCATTTAAGCTGCTGTTAATTGCAACACTTATTTTGATTGTTATTTCATTGTGGCCAAGCGCTATATTGTTTATTTTCTTTTTTACCTATGCATTGTCAGGATTGGTTCTGACAACCATTGAAGTAAGGAAGAAACGAGCAATAAAAAAACAAGCTAGGAAAAGTTCAAAATAATTTATAATTAGCCTTATGAATCAACTAATTATTTGTTCTTTTCAAGGTCTATTCTTAGCCTTAAAGCGATTACTGCCATAAGGCAGATAATAACTCGACTGGCTTTAAAAAGCCTAGCACCACAATTAAATTAGAAAAAAACATAAAGAAAGGAGACTTGAATGTCTGACAAATTAATTATTTTTGATACTACGCTACGTGATGGAGAGCAATCACCAGGCGCATCAATGACTAAAGATGAAAAAGTTCGTATTGCGAAAGTATTGGAAAAAATGCATGTTGATGTAATTGAAGCAGGTTTTGCAATTGCATCTATTGGTGATTTTGAAGCTGTTAAGGCAGTCGCAAATACAATTAAAGATTCTACAATTTGCTCCCTTGCTAGGGCATTAGATAAAGATATTGATCGTGCGGGTGAAGCGCTTAAAGGTGCAAACTCTGCGCGCATTCATACGTTTATCGCGACCAGTGATATTCATATGAAAATGAAGCTGCAAATGACGCCAGATCAGGTGGTTGAACAAGCAGTAAGATCTGTTAAGCGTGCTAGACAGTACACTGATGATGTAGAATTTTCGCCTGAAGATGCGGGTCGATCTGATGAAGATTTTTTGTGTCGTATTATTGAGGCAACGATTGCAGCCGGTGCAACCACTATTAATATTCCAGACACTGTCGGTTACAATCTTCCTCATCAATTTGGTGCTACTATTAAATCTTTGATTGAGCGCATACCAAATTCTGATAAAGCGATATTTTCAGCACATTGCCATAATGACTTAGGCTTGGCCGTTGCCAACTCGTTGTCAGCCGTACTTAATGGTGCTAGACAGGTTGAATGTACGATTAATGGCCTCGGTGAAAGGGCTGGTAACACAGCATTAGAAGAGGTTGTAATGGCCGTTCGTACTCGTCAAGATGAGTTTAATTGTGATACGAATATAGATACAACACACATACTATCCGCATCTCGATTAGTATCAAGTGTTACAGGGTTTATTGTTCAGCCTAATAAGGCTATTGTTGGTGCAAATGCTTTTGCACATGAGGCTGGTATTCATCAGGATGGTGTCTTAAAGCATCGTGAAACTTATGAAATTATGCGAGCTGAAGATGTGGGTTGGAATGCTAATAAATTGGTATTAGGCAAGCATTCTGGTCGTAATGCCTTTAAAGCAAGATTGATTGAATTAGGCGTTGAGTTTGATTCAGAAGAAAACTTGAATGATGCCTTTAGACGTTTTAAAGAATTAGCCGATAAAAAACACGAAATTTTTGATGAAGATCTTCAGGCACTTGTATCTGAAACTCAAATTGTTAAAAGTGAGCATATTAAGTTCGTATCATTAAAGGTGATCTCAGAAACAGGTGAGAAGAATTCTGCCACAGTAACTCTAAATATTGATGGTGAAGAAAAATCAATGACCACTGAAACATCGGGTTCAGTTGATGCGACTTTTAATGCAATAAATCAATTGTTAAATATTCAGGTGAATTTACAACTGTATTCAGTCTCTAATGTAACTGAAGGGACAGATGCTTTGGGTGAAGTTAATGTTCGCTTAGAGCATGAAGGGCGAATTATTAATGGACAGGGTACTGACACAGATATTATTAGCGCAAGTGCAAAAGCTTATATTCATGCGCTTAATAAGGTGATAGCCGCTACAAATAGGGCGCATCCTCAAATTTAATGCTGTCAGTTAGGTCACAATATCTAAATGCGCTTAATATCCCTGAGTATCTTCATTGCGCGAAAGAAAACCCTATAAAGCAAGTTAAGCTAACAAGTATTAAGTGCTTAGTGGTAGAAATGGATACTCAAGACTCTATCTGTCATACTGGTGAAGCTCAGGTATTTTTATTTAAAATGCTTGGCGCAATTGGATTGCAAGAAGATCAGGTTGTATGTATTAAAGCTACTCCCGATACGTTTATCCAAAAAATTTCCATCTATGATGCATCTGCTATATTGTTAACAGATCAGCGTTTAACGTTGACTAAAAAAGGTGTTTTTAATATACTTCATCCTAGTGAAGTTTTAAAAAATGATCAATTTAAGCGCGAGGCATGGGAAGTGTTAAAACAGGTAAAAAAATGTCTAGTGTAGATTATAGTTTGTCCGGTTACGATCGACCAATGCTAACCACACCCAATGGCGAGAAAAAATTATTAATGCATTCATGTTGTGCACCCTGTGCAGGTGAAATCATGGAAGCATTGGCTATATCAAAAATTGACACTACTATTTTTTTTTATAATCCGAATATCCACCCTAAAGAAGAATACGAATTACGCAAAGAAGAAAACATTCGTTTTGCGCAAAAATTAGGCATGGACTTTATTGATGCTGATTATGATAAAGACAACTGGTTTGATCGCACAAAAGGTCAAGAAGACGAACCTGAACGCGGTACTCGCTGTACAAGTTGTTTTGATATGAGATTTGAAGCAACCGCACAATATGCCAAAGACAATGGCTTTGATTTAATATCATCCACACTGGGAATTTCCCGCTGGAAAGACATGGGTCAAATTAATGGTTGTGGTGCTCGAGCCGCTAATCCTTATGAAGGAATTACTTATTGGGATTTTAATTGGCGCAAACAGGGTGGCTCATCTAGAATGCTTGAGTTGTCAAAACGTGAAGAATTTTACCAACAGGAATATTGTGGCTGTGTATATTCGTTAAGAGACACTAATCGTTGGCGTGAATCTCGCGGTCGAGAAAAAATTGAACGCGGGGTAAAATTTTATCAAGAGGCAATGAAAAGTCTTGACAAGTAGTTGTTAGCTTAATAAATAAAGCAGTAAAGATTTTTGTGCATGTAGTCGATTTTCAGCCTCATGCCACACTAAGCTTTGATTGCCATCAATCACCTCTGCTGAGACCTCTTCTCCGCGATGAGCAGGCAAACAATGCATAAATACAGCACCTGAATTTGAAGCATTCATTAAATCTTGATTGACTTGAAATTCTTTAAAGGCTATTTCACGTTTAGCTTGCTCGTCTTCCTGACCCATTGATGCCCATACATCAGTCACAACTAAATCTGCATTATGGCACGCTTGTTTGGCATTATTGAATAATGCAATATGATCCTGGTAATTGTTAACAAAGGTTTGATCAGGTTCATAATCTACAGGTGTTGCTATATTTAGTGTAAATCCAAATGCTTTTGCAGCTTGCATATAAGTGTGACACATATTATTGCCATCACCAATCCAAGCGACAGTTTTTCCTTGAATTGAGCCTTTGTGTTCATTGTAGGTCATCATGTCAGCTAGCAACTGACACGGATGAGATTCATCGCTAAGTGCATTAATAATCGGCACAGAGCCATTAGAGGCAAATGTATTGATAGTGTCATGAGAAGAGACCCTCATCATGATAATATCAACCATTGAACTAATTACGATCGCAGTGTCAGTTGTTGGCTCGCCACGTCCTAATTGAATGTCACGATCAGACAAGAACAGAGCGTGCCCACCAAGTTGTGCCATGCCAGCTTCAAATGACACGCGAGTACGCGTTGAAGATTTGTCAAAAATCATTGCTAGTGTTTTATTTTTGAGTGACTTGTTGATTTCGCCAGCTTTATGCTGTTTTTTTAAAGCAATGGCATTATCAATAATACTATTAAGATCTTCAGTGGATAGGTCGTCTAAATTGATAAAGTGTTTCATTATATTTTCCTCAATTTACAAAGATTTTATCAATGTACAAACAGTTTTAATTATTGTGTCGGCTTGATCTTTATTTAGAATAAGCGGTGGTAATAGTCGTATGGATTGGCCGGTTATATTGATCAAGAGCTTATTGTCTAATGCTAGTTGTAACAATTGACTGCAATCTTGATCTAGCTCAATAGCTATCATTAGTCCTTTGGCTCGTATCTCCTTAACAGTCTTAACATTTTTTAGTGCTTGAATAAAGCCTGTAGAAATATAATCACTCATTTGATTAACATTATCTAGAATGTTATCTTGTTTGATAACCTCTAATACGGTTAAGGCAGTACGACAAACTAAAGGGTTTCCGCCAAATGTTGACCCATGTGTGCCTGGTGTTAATAACTTAGCCGCTTTGCCTTTAGCCAGGCATGCACCGATTGGCACGCCATTACCCAAGCCCTTGGCTAGTGTTAGGATGTCTGGAGTAATATTGTTATATTGATGTGCAAACATCTTGCCGGTTCTGCCAATGCCTGTTTGCACTTCATCAAGAATTAACAGCCAATTATTTTTTTGGCAAATTTCTTGAACTTGGTTTAAATAATCATCATTAGGAATGATAACGCCACTTTCCCCTTGGATAGGCTCAAGCATAACTGCAACAATGTTGTTATTCTCTTTATGCTGTTGAATGGCTTCAATATTATTAAACTCAACATGAATAAATTCACTCAACAAGGGTGAAAATCCAGCCTGAACTTTAGGGTTTCCAGTTGCAGATAAGGTAGCCATAGTGCGACCATGAAAACTTTGGGTAGCAGTTAAGATAACAGGCGAATCAATATTGTTAGTTTGAGCGTGTAAGCGAGCGATCTTAATGGCTGCTTCGTTGGCCTCTGCACCTGAATTACCAAAAAAGGCATTATCCATGTTGGATAACTTACATAACACTTCAGCTAGAGTTTCCTGGTGAGCTATGTGATACCAGTTACTTGTGTGAAGTAACTGTTGAGCTTGAGATTGAATTGCCTTAGAGATCTCTGGGTGAGAATGTCCAAGCCCTGTAACACCAACACCACAAAGTGCATCAAGGTATTGGTCACCTTTATCATCAGTTAAATAACAGCCATCGCCCTTAATAAAAGTGACATCTAGCGGTAGGTAATTAGACATTAAATAGGACATTTTATTTATTCCTTTAAAACAAAAAAGCCCCTAACGGGGCTTTTATCTATCAATCGAAAATTATTTAAGACTGATAAGTAATCGCTGGTGCTAATTCGTTGTCGATATCAGCTAAATCTTGCTTGTAGCTTTCATAAAATGAACCAGCTGAAGGGTTAATCCACTCTTCGTATGAAAAGCCATTTTCTGCTGTATGCATTTTAAAAGTTTCTTGTAGAGCAATTTTCTTTGCGCTTAATTCGTTAGATCTTTGATCAGTTGCGTCCATTTTTATCTCCTAAATATTGAATAACTAAAACAACTATTATATACATAAAAGTGAATTTGTGAAGCTTTTTATTTGTCCATAAAGCTTATAAATACTCATATAGCACTAGCAAAGTTGTGTCACAATAGACTTGAAATTTATCAATAACTAAGGAGCGTACATGCAATTAAGTATTTCTGGCCACCATCTTGATATTACCAATGCAATCAAGCAGCATTCTGAAGAAAAGTTAGCTAAAATTAAACATCATTTTGATCATGTTATCAACATCAATATGATTTTAGAAATTGAAAAAGACGTGCAAATCGCAGAAGCGACTATTCATGTCAGTGGTGCTGATTTATTCGCCAAGGCGGAAAGTAATGATATGTATACATCTATTGACCAAATGGTTAACAAGCTAGATGCGCAAATTAGAAAGCACAAAGAAAAACTAAACGATCATAGAAAGAATTAACCCTATTTTGGCTTTTTAAAGTCTTAATTATTAAGGAGCACACAGCTCATGTCAGAAGTCGATAGCACTTCTTTCAAGGAATGCCTTCAAAGATTAATGATATCTTTGGAGGCTTCTTTGTATGAAGAGGCCACCTCTCAACTTTCCACTTTACACTCGGCTGAAATCGCACGCTTATTAGAAAGTGTACCACCAAAAGATCGAGTAGAGCTTTGGTTGAATATTGACAGTGCTACACAAGGTGACATTCTTAAGGATTTGAGTGAAGATGTGCTGTCTCAATTATTGAATGAGATGAGTGTTACGGATATTGTTAAGGCTACCGAAGGTCTAGACATGGATGATTTGGCTGATATTGTGCCAGAGCTTCCTGAAAAAGCACTCCATAATTTGTTATTAACACTTGATCATAAGCATCGAGTTCATTTGAGAAAGGTGTTGTCTTATCCAGAAGATTCAGCTGGTGGATTGATGAATATTGATATTATTACTGTGCGTGATGATGTCAATGTGCGAACGGTTATTCGTTATTTACGATTATTAAAAAAAATGCCAATCGATACCGATCAAATTTTTGTAGTAGATCGCTCTTATCAATATATTGGCGCCATACATATCTCTACTTTGTTAACGAATGAATCAAAGCAGGCCATCAAACCACTCATTAACAATGATCACAAACCAATTTTGGCTGATGCATTAGAGGCAGACGTGGCTAGTTTGTTTGAGCAACGAGATCTAATTTCCGCACCGGTTGTGGATGGGAATAATCAGCTTATTGGTCGTATTACGATTGACGATGTGGTTGATGTTATTCGTGATGAAGCTGAACATTCAGTGATGTCTATGGCGGGCTTGGATGAAGAGGATGATGTATTTGCACCTGTGATTGAAAGTACTAAGAGTCGTAGTATCTGGTTGGGTGTTAACTTGATCACAGTCTTTATTGCGGTATTTTTTATTGGACTATTTGAGGCAACATTGCAAGAGAAAATCGCACTAGCTATTCTGATGCCGGTGGTTGCTTCGATGGGTGGTATTGCCGGCACACAAACCCTTATTTTAGTTACTCGTGGTATTGCCACAGGTAGGGTGACACACTCAAATCTTAAAGTATTAATGAATAAAGAGGTTGCCATTGGATTTTTGAATGGTGTGTTGTGGTCTGTTGTAATTGGACTTGCTACTTACTTGTGGTTTGCAGACCTGGTCTTAAGTTTGGTGATTGCGGCAGCAATTATCGTTAACTTAATTTTCGCAGCATTTTCAGGTGCTTTTTTACCTTCGTTATTGATTAAATTTAAAATTGATCCTGCTTTGGCAGGTGGTGTCATTCTAACAACCATTACTGATGTCATTGGCTTCGTGGCTTTTTTGGGTCTAGCCTCTTTGACTGTTTAGTTTTTAAATGCAAACCTAATATCTTCTAATGCCTTTTGTCCTAAAGCAATATCCAGCCATTCAAGGTGAAAAAATCCAGCATTTTTTGATCAATAATACTGACTTATCTGGATCTCAGTCACAAAAATTATTATCTAAAAATAGAGTTTTTGACGACCAAAACAATATTTTAAAAAATGGCGATACAATTAATTGTCAAACCATTCAAATAGCTGTATTTGAAGGGCATTCAAGAGGTTTAAAGCCTATATTTGAAACACCAGATTTTGCCGTTTTTGATAAGCCTAGCGGTGTTATGGTGCATCCAACTCGTAAAACCACAGAATATTGTTTATTGGATGAAGTTAGATATTTTTTTGGTGATGAGGCAAGTTTGGCGCATCGAATAGATGCTGAAACGTCTGGTTTAGTATTGGTCGCTAAAAATAAACAATCTAGTCGACAGCTAAAAATGATGTTTGAGCACAGGCAATATAACAAGGAATATCTAGCCTTAGTGAGGGGTCAAGTGTTAACCGATTTAACCATTGAAAAGCCTATTTCAAAGGCTGATAGCAATATTAGAATGAAAATGACTTGCGATAGCGAAGCAGGAAAGCAATCTAAAACCTTTATCCACCCTTTAAAATTTAATGAAAGCAATCAAACCACAATGGTTAAAGCTATTCCGGTTACTGGAAGACAGCACCAAATAAGAGTGCATCTTGATTCAGTAGGGCATAGTATTATCGGAGATCCGATTTACGGTGTTAATGAGTCAATTGCCAATGAATATTTGTGCAAAACCTTGTCAGATGAAAAAAGACTCAAATTCACGGGTGCAAATAGACTGATGCTTCACGCTCATAAACTGTCTTTTAGTTATAAAGAGGTTGACTACAATATCACCTCTAAACAAGAAAAAACAGTATTTTCTAAATTTTTTAAATAAAATTTAAAAAATATCTCTATAAAACTAAACAAACAATCAAAATAACCGCTAAATAAGCTGAATTTTTATAGATAAACTTATAAAAATATAACATTTAAGTCTAAAAAGATCAATTTTTAACAGAATATTGTTAAATTATAACTATTTATATAAAAATATTGCAAATAATTATAATTAAAAATCTTCAGTAGAGATATTGTTGGCTTTAAGCCAAATTCTGAATTTTTCTTGAATCTCTTCTAGCGTTTGTTGGTTATCTGCCTCAAAGCGTAATACTAAGCAAGGCGTAGTGTTAGAAGGGCGAACCAAACCCCAGCCGTTTGGATAATCAACTCGAACACCATCAATGGTGATAATATTAGCACCTTCAAAATCCACATTTTCTGCCAGCTTATCCATGGCTTTAAATTGATCACCTTGCTGATCAAAGTGAATGTTAATTTCTGGTGTGTTAATACTATCTGGTAAATTGGCAAACACTTGCTCACAAGTTTGATCTGTTTTTGACATTATTTCTAGTAATCGTGCACCGGTGTAGAGTGCATCATCAAATCCATACCAACGTTCTTTAAAGAAAATATGGCCACTCATTTCTCCGCCGAGTGCTGCATTAGTTTCTTTAAGTTTGGCTTTAATAAAGCTATGGCCAGTGCGTGACATAATTGGCTCACCACCATGTTCAGAAATATCTTTTGGTAGTAATGATGAACACTTTACGTCAAACACAATTTTTGCACCAGGATTTCGACTAAGAATATCGCGAGAATATAAAATCATCTGACGATCCGCCCAAATAACATTACCTTTGTTGTCGATAAGACCAAGTCGATCGCCATCGCCATCAAATGCAAAGCCCATGTCAGCACCGGTGTCGATCACCTCTTTGATAATATCTTCAAGATTGTGTAACTTGGATGGGTCGGGGTGGTGATTAGGGAAGTTGCCATCAATTAAGCAAAATAGCTTGGTAACTTTTGCTCCAAGTTGTTCAAATAATTTAGGTGCAATGTTGCCCGCTACACCATTGCCACAATCCACCACAATGTGAAGTGGCTTATCTAGCTTAATATCGGACTGAACTCGATCGATGTAGTCTTGCTCAATATCAACTTTGGTTGATGTTCCATGGCCTGAATTAAAATCGTTATTTTGAATGCGCTGATACAATTCTTGGATGCGATCACCTGATAATGTCTCGCCAGCAATCATAATTTTAAAGCCGTTGTATTCTGGTGGATTGTGAGATCCTGTGATCATAACACCTGAGCTGGCTGCTTTGGTGTAAGTAGAAAAATATACTAATGGTGTTGGCACCATGCCAATATCAACCACATGACAGCCGCTTTCTTTAAGGCCTGTTTTTAAGGCTTGCATTAAATCCAAGCCACTAAGACGTCCATCTCGACCAACCACAACGCCACGTTCGCCCTTAGCAATAGATTCGCTACCAATGGCTAGACCAATCAGTTTGACGACTTCTGGTGTTAATTCTTGTTCGACTATGCCACGAATATCGTAAGCTTTAAAGATTGATTGAGAGATGCTCATAAATTGATAAAATAAGAAATATATAAATGATTCATTTTAAGCGCAATGAAAGAAAAATTTGAAGTAATCGAAATTGAAAATCAAGCCATGATACTAAAGGTTAATCGTTCGGGTGGCTGTACCGGCTGTTCAGCAAGTGGTGCATGTGGCACAGGAATATTGGCTAATTATTTTGATCATTATTCAGTTTTCAGCAAACCATTACAAGCGGGGGTGGCGATTGGTGATGTGGTTACTTTAGAGATTTCTGCTTCAGAATTATTTTGGCGAGCTTTTCAATTGTATATCGTTCCATTGTTAGCATTGTTTGCTGGCTCAGGTTTAGGCTTGGCTTATTTTCCAGAAAATGAATTTTGGCAAATTGTATTTGGTTTTTCGGGTTTTATTGGCTCATTAATATTAACTAAATATTTTATAAAGTAACGCTATAAAGTGGCATATTTTTGGGATAATCGATGTAATTTTATATATTAAAAACTTACATTATGCCAGGTCAAGACTTAGATCCTTTAGAAACCCAAGAATGGCTAGAAGCCTTTAAATCAGTAGCTCGTGTCGAGGGTAGTGATCGTGCAAAATTCTTGCTTAATCAGCTTATGGATATGGCACACAAAGAAGGCATGGATTTGCCGTCAGGTGTTAATACCGCTTATCTTAATAGTATTGCTGTAGAAAAAGAAATAGCAACAGATATTAATGTTGATATTGAAGATAGAATTTCTGCGATTGTTCGCTGGAATGCTATGGTAATGGTTGTTAAAGCCAACCAACTGCCTTATGAATTAGGTGGCCATATCGCTTCATTTGCATCAAGTGCAACTTTGTATGAAGTTGGTTTTAATCATTTTTATCGCGGCCCTGATGCAGAGCAAGGTGCAGATTTAATCTTCTTCCAAGGTCACATCTCTCCTGGTATCTATTCTCGTGCTTATTTAGAAGGAAGAATTACTGAAGATCAAATGCTTAAATTCCGTCAAGAAGTTGGCAAAGAGGGTTTGAGTTCTTACCCGCATCCATGGTTAATGCCTGATTTCTGGCAGTTCCCAACAGTATCTATGGGTCTTGGTCCAATTATGGCGATTTACCAAGCTCGATTCATGAAGTATCTTCATCATCGTGAAATCAAACAAACTGACAAGCGTACAGTTTGGGCATATTTAGGTGATGGTGAGACCGATGAGCCGGAGTCATTAGGCGCTATTTCTATGGCTGGACGTGAAAAGTTAGATAACTTGATATTTGTTATTAACTGTAATTTACAGCGTTTAGACGGCCCTGTTCGCGGCAATGGAAAAATCATTCAAGAACTTGAAGGTATGTTCCGTGGTGCGGGCTGGAATGTAATTAAAGTTATTTGGGGCGCTAAGTGGGACGAGTTACTAGATAAAGATACTAATGGCTTGCTTAGAAAACGCATGGAAGAAGTTGTTGATGGTGAGTATCAGGCTTATAAAGCAAAAGATGGTGCTTATGTGCGTAAGCATTTCTTCGGAAAATATCCAGAATTATTAACCATGGTTGAACACATGAGTGATGATGAAATTTATCATCTTAATCGTGGTGGCCACGATCTAAACAAAGTATTTCAAGCGTACCACGCAGCCAAAGCATGTAGCGATAAACCAACGGTTATCCTGGCTAAAACTGTTAAAGGTTACGGCATGGGTGAAGCGGGAGAAGGTCAAAATACCACGCACTCACAAAAGAAGCTGGGTTTAGAACAAGTTGAAATTTTTGCTAAGCGTTTTAATATTCCAGTGACAGATGCAGATGTTAAAGAATTAAATTTCTACAAGCCGGCGGCTGATAGTGAAGAGATGACTTACATGAATGCTCGACGCGAAAAGTTGGGCGGCTCATTACCAATTCGCTCATTTGATTTGGAAACATTACCAACGCCAGAGCTAAGTGTTTTTGAGGCGTTACTTAAGTCAAGTGGTGATCGTGAAATGTCTACGACAATGGCGCTTAATCGCATCATGACATTATTGGTACGTGACAAGACATTAGGTCCTAAGATTGTACCAATCATTCCTGATGAAGCACGTACATTTGGCATGGAAGGCTTATTTAGACAGTTGGGTATTTACTCAGCATCTGGCCAGCTTTACCAGCCAGAAGATTCTGACAAGGTAATGTGGTACAAGGAAGATAAGAAGGGTCAAGTATTGCAAGAGGGTATTAATGAAGCAGGTGCAATCTCTGATTGGATTGCTGCAGCGACTTCGTATGCCACTCACAATGCCACCATGATTCCATTCTATATTTATTACTCTAAGTTTGGTTTCCAACGTGTTGGTGATCTAGCTTGGGCGGCGGGTGATATGCAGGCTAAAGGCTTCCTGATTGGTGGCACAGCAGGACGTACAACACTTAATGGTGAAGGCTTGCAGCATCAAGATGGCGATTCACACTTAGTGGCAAATACCATTCCAAACTGTATTTCATATGACCCAACCTATGCATTTGAGTTGGCAGTAATTGTGCGTAGTGGTATTGAAAGAATGTATGAGAAACATGAAAATATTTTCTATTACATTACTACTATGAATGAGCTTTACGCACATCCAGCGATGCCTGAAAATTCTGAAGAAGGCATCATTAAAGGTATGTACACGCTTAAGTCAGTTGGCGAAGGTGATAAGCAAGTTCAGCTTATGGGCTCGGGTACTATTTTAAGAGAAGTGGAAAAAGCCGCAGAAATGCTAGCCAATGATTGGAATGTTAAGTCTGATGTTTGGTCGGTAACCAGTTTTAATGAATTAACGCGTGAAGCGCAAGCGGTTGATCGTGTTAATCGTTTCAGTACTGAAACACCTGCAGTGCCATATATTACTCAATGTTTAGAAAATGCAAAGGGTCCAGTTATTGTTGCAACTGATTACATGCGCAACTATGCTGAGCAAGTACGTAAGTATGTGCCTAATCGCTATGAAGTGCTGGGTACAGATGGTTTTGGTCGCTCAGATTCACGTGAAGCGTTAAGAGATTTCTTTGAAGTTGATGCAAATTACGTTGTTCTAGCAGCCCTTAAAGCGCTGGTTGATGAAGATGAGATGGATGCTTCAGTTGTTGCACAAGCCATTGAAAAATACGGTATAAATATCAACAAGCCAAATCCAATGACGGTATAAGGCATAAGTTTATAAAAAGAGGGGAATGGGAGTGATGCAAGAGGAATATTTAGAAGAGCTAAGGTCAGGCACAACAATGAAATTCGAGGATTTAATTTCATTGATTGAAGACGATTATGAATACACGCCGGCAGGATTTACTAATGGTGAGGTTGTCAATAGCTCTGAAGAAAATCAAGGTAGCGCCAAACTATTTTGTTTTGCAGCCATTCATCAGTTAACTCAGTTAGAAACGCTTCACTGTTTTGGTCAGTATTATCAAGAAGTGCTGAACACGCCAGAGGGCGACTCCCATGGAAATATTCGAAATTTTATAACTTATGGCTGGGAAGGGTTGAAGTTTGACTCACCGGTCTTAAATCGAAAGTAGTTTTTAAAGCCGCTTTTATTAGCGGTTTTTTTTACGGTAATTTTCAATCAATTATTATAATCTGTTAAAGACATTTGTTTTTAACTAGCCTTAACGCACAAATAATTAAAACGCTTAGAATGAATTTAAATGCAATAAAAAATGCTTTAGTAAAGCTACACAATAACAAAGCGTTTGAATTTGCTGTTATTAGTGTCATTATTGTCTCATCACTTTTAATAGGTGTAAAGACATACGATATTAACCCAGATTATTTGTTTGTACTTCAAATAATGGATGTGGCAGTTACAGTTTTCTTTTTGGTTGAAATTATTATTCGATTTGCAACAACCGAGAATAAAAAAAGATTTTTCCATAATGGTTGGAATATTTTTGACACCATAATTGTTGTAGTAAGCATCATTCCGATTGATCAAAGTGAATATGCGCTACTGGCAAGATTAATTAGAATCTTCAGGGTGTTAAGATTGATTAGCGCAATCCCAGAATTACGTAAGCTGGTATCTGCTTTAATCAAGGCTTTGCCGGCAATGGGATATGTACTATTACTAATGTTTATATTGTTTTATATGTACGCAGCAATTGGTAGTTTTATATTTGAGTCTATCAATGAAGTGCTTTGGGGTGATATAGCCATCGCAATGCTGACCTTGTTTAGAGTGGTTACCTTTGAAGATTGGACGGATGTTATGTACGAAACCATGGCGGTATATCCGTGGTCATGGGTTTACTATTTGTCATTTATATTCTTTAATGCGTTTGTATTCTTAAATATGATGATTGGCATTGTGATTGAAAAAATGCAGGCAGAAAATAACACCGAGCTCTCAGAGCAAGATATCGATCTTCGTGATAGACTTGTTAGAATAGAGAAAAAACTAGATAAACTAAAGAGTTGAAATAGATTTTGGTGTTTTCTTTGGGCCGTATTCATACACAAGTAACCCGGACAGTACCAAAGTGATACCGAAAAACTGAGTTAAGGTAATATGCTCATGGTTTAAGGTTGAGCCGAGTAATAGGGCAAATACAGGGGTTAACAAAGGCACAATGCCTACTACTTGAACACTAGCATGTTTGATTAGATAGTAATACGACATAAAGCCTATTACAGAGCCAAAAATTGCCAAATATCCAATTGATAAGCTAGCCTTTAGGCTGGTCTCTGGAACCTCTCCACCGAGCATAATCCAACTAAGGATGAATAGCGGTACGCTAACCAATAGAGCGCCAGTGGTGGTTTCAAGCGCTGATGTGTGAGCATTTATTTGTTTAAGTTTAACGGAAATAAATGCTTGAAAGGTCATGGCAAGAGTGACACTCAAAAGACCTGTAAGCAGCGTTTCCGCGATAGAAAATGAATGTTTAAAAATTGTGAATAAGCCCAATAATCCCAATAGAAGGCCGACCGCCTTGCTGAGTGAAAAGAATCTATCTTTAAGTAAAAATAACGCAAAGACACCAGTAATAATTGGGGTTAGTCCAAATACGACAGAAATCAGCCCAGAAGGAATACTGAGCGCTGAATAGTAAACCAGACTCATGGTAATAAAGATACCAGCGCCTGCGTATAGGTAATTTATCAATGCTTGCCTATGCACAGGTAGTTTTTTCTGCTGGATTGTCAGTAGTACAATGCAAATAGCCAAACCAATGAGCATTCTGCTGGCAACACTAAAACTAAAGCTTGAGCCTAATGTTGACCATTGAATTGCCAGTGGTGTGGTTGACCAAATTGCTACTACAGATAAAAAAACAACGTAAATTGGCATTAGTCAGATTGTATATCTTCAACAAGATTTAGTTCAAACAAACGCTGGGAAAGAGTGAGATGTTTAATTGAGGATAATTGTCTTTGATTGCAAAAATTTATTAAAGTATTTTTTTCAATAGAATGATCATCTAACAAGGCGCCATTAACAAAACATTGTATTTTATTGTTAATTTCTATATAGGCAATTTTACAAACAGAATGTAGACGATATATTGTATCGGCATTAAATTCAAGCTCTTGTTGCTGATATTCAAATTGCTGTAATATTTTTTGATCTAAGTTGTCAAGTTTAGTGACAAATTTTGCAAAATCAGCTGCAGAAATTTCAGAAATATCATTGGCCACTTTAAAAGCTGATTTAGGAATTAATGCGGGAGTTTGGTTATTAGTCCAGATCGGATCTTGATAATAATCATTAGGATTGCTTTGGGGTAAATCTTTAAACATCTCTTGATGACTATAAGATCGATAACCAAAAGATAGGGTGGTGCAATTTTCATCTAGACTAACCCCATGGTGAGCCACTTTTGGTGGGACATATAAAACATCTCCAGGCTCAACATCAAACACTTGCTCTGAGGTGAACTTATCCATAATTCTAAGTGGAACGTCTTTTAAGTAATTATCCAAATGGCAGTTTTTATTGCTAAGCGTCCAGCGCCGAGAGCCACTACCTTGAAGTAAAAACACATCGTAGAAATCAAAATGAGGGCCAACACTCCCACCTTTGGCAGCATAAGAGACCATGACATCATCAAAGCGCCAGCGCGGAATGAAATCAAAATGAGCGATCAAGTCTTCAATTTCAGGAATAAAGCGATCAACACCCTGAACCAGTAAGGTCCAGTTGTTTTCAGATAAACTTGAAAAATCATTCTCTTGAAATGGCCCTTCGCTTAATGACCATTGTTGATCAGTAGTCGATCCTGTAATGAGGCGTGATTCAAACTCATCTTCTAGAGAAAGCCCCGCTAATTCATCAGGCGAAACTGGAGAGATGAATTTAGACAATGCTTGCTTGATAAGCAAAGGTTTTTTCTGCCAGTAATCAGCCAAAAACTCTTGTTCAGATATTTTGCCGAAACGTATCATAAGTTTTGCTTCTCTTGTCCCTAGCTCAATCTTTAGCTAGACGCTTTAAAAATCCATCGCGCGTGCCGGCATTAATCCATCCAGTTGCAATGGTTTTACTTTTCTCATTGTTCACTCTACCTCGATGGATGTGAGAGGGTGAGGCTGGAAAGATGACTAACTTTCCTCGCTGTGCTTCTTCATGATGATCCTGCCAGTGAAATTCTGTTCCTGCCTCTTCCACAGAATCACAGTATAAAATCCATGCAAGAACTCGATTTCCTGGCTCGGTGACCTCGTCGCTAATTGTCCAGTCACAGTGCCATTGGCGAAACCCTTCACCAGGGGCGTAACGCTGTATATTAAATATTGGCATCACAAATAGCTCTTGCTCAGGGCAAACTTGTTTAAACATTGGGCGCTTCTGTAGGTAGTGATCTAGCGCAGCTGTTACACCACGTACAATTATATCTGACAGTGCAAATGCTTCAGGGTCAGATTTACTTATTGCCACGAGACTGATGTCTGTCGATACTTTGGCAGGCTCTGCATTATTACCGTCTGGACCGAAAGCAATTCCCGGTCTTTGGAGATCTTGACGACGATTAAAGAAGTCCATAACACCATCAGCAACGGTTTCGTATCCAGGATTTTGGTATTGGCCAATCAGCTGCATGTCAGAATTATCCTTTCTAAATATTATGAGTTATTGGTGGTAGTTAGGCGCTTCTTTAGTAATTGAAACATCATGTACGTGTGACTCAACCATACCTGCTGAAGTTACCTGGACAAACTCTGCAGTTGTGCGCATTTTTTCTAATGTTTCACAGCCAGTGTAGCCCATTGAAGATCTTACGCCACCAACCATTTGGTGAATGATAGGGCGTATAGAACCTTTAAATGCAACGCGACCCTCAATACCTTCTGGTACTAATTTATCTGCTTTTGAATCAGACTGGAAGTAGCGATCTGAAGATCCATGAGCTTGATTCATTGCGCCAATAGAGCCCATGCCACGATAAGACTTATAAGCTCGACCTTGGTAAAGCTCGATCTCACCTGGAGATTCCTCTGTACCCGCTAACATTGAGCCAAGCATGACAGAATAAGCACCTGCAGCAAATGCTTTGGCAATATCACCTGAATAGCGAATACCACCATCAGCAATTAATGGAACGCCACTGTCTTTAAGTGCATCAGCAACATCTGAAATAGCTGTAATTTGTGGAACACCAACACCTGAAACGATACGAGTGGTACAGATACTACCAGGACCAATACCTACCTTTACACAGTCTGCACCAGCCTTAACAAGATCTAATGCAGCGGCGCCAGTGGCAATATTGCCAGCAATAATGTCTAAATTTGGATGTTTAATTTTTGTCTTTTTAACTCGATCTAAAACGCCTTGAGAGTGGCCGTGAGCTGTATCGATAACAATAACATCAACACCAGCTTCAACTAATGCATCAATTCTTGCACCTGTTCCTGTTGCAACACCTACAGCTGCACCAACACGAAGTTGCTCTTGTGAATCTTTACAAGCGTTAGGGTAGTCACTCGATTTTTGAATATCACGAACGGTGATCATGCCTTGTAGGTTAAATTTTTCGTCAGTAATAACAACACGCTCAATACGGTGCTGCTGTAGAAGTGCACGCACCTCTGACATGTTAATTCCTTCCTTAACTGTGATTAACTTTTCTTGAGGTGTCATTAAATTAGCTACTGTTTCGTTCAGGTTTGTTTCAAAACGAACATCGCGACTGGTAATCATGCCAACAATAATATTGCCATCAACCACAGGAAGGGCAGAAATTTTATGTTGCTTTTGCAAGTCAAAAACATCTTGAACCGTTGCTTTAGATCCAATTGTAATAGGATCACGGATAATGCCTGATTCGTAGCGCTTAACCTTTCTTACTTCGTTAGCCTGCTCATCAATAGACATATTTTTATGAATAATACCAATGCCACCTTCTTGGGCCATAGTAATGGCTAATTTAGCTTCGGTTACCGTATCCATCGCTGCAGAAAGAATAGGAGTATTCAGGCTGATATTTTTAGTCAGCTGAGTATTCATGCTAACTTCTTTTGGCATTGTGGTTGAGTGTGCCGGTACTAATAAAACATCGTCAAATGTTAGTGCGGTTTTTAGTAATTTCATTTAATATCTCCTACGGTTGACAAAGTTTGGAAAAATAAAACCAATTAAGATTCCAAAGAATAAGACAATACTGCCCGTGAAAAACCAGTTTCTAGAGCTGGATTCTTCGGTAGCGGTATTGTTGTTTTTAAGTAATTGAATTTCAGTTTTTAACTGTAAATTTTCGGTGATGAATTTCTCGTTAGCGTGTTCTAATTTCAAAGCATCTTTATAAACCTGTTCAATGTGTTCTTTTTCAGCTTTTGATTTACTGGTTTGAATTGACAGCTTAGTGTTTTTAACTTTTAACGCCTGAACTTCAGACTCAAGCTCAGTTTTTCTTTTGGCCAGTTTAGCAATTAAAAGCTTGTTGGCGTTGTACGTTTGCCTAAGTTTTTCTAATCGCACTCTAGCAGGTGGATTGTTAGATAAGTAACGAGAAATGATCCAACCTGTTGAGCTTTCAAATTTAACTTGAGTCCAGCCATCTTCTGTGGCTTGCAAAATAGCCAACTTAGAGCCCGATGGAAGAGAGCGCACAATATTATCATCAAAAGTTTTTTCAGCACGCATTGGAATATCTACTTGATCAGTAATATAAACAAATGATTGGGCGCTAGCCAATGAGCTTAGCATTAGTAAAGAGATTGTCAGGTGTTTAAGCTTCATCATTACAGGCTTGAAATTTTCTCCAGTTGCTCGTTAAGGTCTTTAATAGCACCCAACGTTGCAGATAGTCTTTCACGCTCTACATTGACAATGGCTTCTGGCGCACCAGAGGTGAATTTTTCATTATTCAGCTTACCCTCAAATTGCATTTTTTGCTTTTCAAGTTTTTCAATTTCCTTGTTAAGACGTGCAATTTCTTGGTCTTTGTCGATTAACCCCGCTAATGGAATTAAAATCTTCATTTCACCCACTAGCGCCATAGCTGATTCTGGCGCTTCGTCAGTAGTGCTAAGTTTTTCAATGGTATCCATTTTGGCCAATACATTCAAGATATTTGCATTTTTTTGCAAGTAAGCTTCATCAGTGGCGTTAAAGTTTTGCACAAAGCAAGGTAGCGGCTTAGAAGGTGGAATGTTCATTTCTCCGCGAATTTTCCTAATGCCTAGAATAAAAGTTTGTAGCCAGTTGATTTCACTTTCAGATTCTGTAGAGCATAGATCTTGATCAACCTCTGGATAAGATTGTGTCATTAGGCTAATGCTATCTTTGCCAGTAATTGTATTACACTGTTCAAAAATCTCTTCAGTGATGAATGGAATAATCGGGTGCAGTAGAGTGATCATTTCATCAAGAACTTTAATTAATGTTGCTTGTGTGCCAGCCTTGGTGTTGTCGTCTTGTAATAGTGGCTTAGATAGCTCTAGGTACCAATCACAATAGTCATGCCAAACAAACTCATACAATTCTTGACTCATTAAATCAAGACGGTAGTCTTTTAGGTGTTTTTCAACATTCTTTTTAGTGTCTTGCAAGCGTGACAAAATCCACTTATCTGCAGTGGATAGTGGCGCCGCTGTATTGATGGTCTCGCCTTCAAGATTCATCAGTACGAAGCGTGATGCATTCCAAAGTTTATTACAGAAATTACGATAACCTTCAACACGCTTTAAATCAAATTTGATATCACGACCAAATGAAGCTAAAGCGGCAAACGTAAATCTAAGTGCGTCAGTACCAAAAGCAGGAATACCATCAGTAAACTCTTGTTCAGTCTGCTTCTTGATTTTTTTAGCCATTTTTGGCTGCATCATGCCTTGCGTTCTTTTTTCAAGTAGATCTTCTAGAGAAATACCGTCAATAAGATCAATAGGGTCAAGTACATTACCTTTGGATTTGGACATTTTTTGTCCTTGTCCATCTTTAATAAGGCCAGTGATGTAAATATCTTTAAAAGGCACTTCACCAGTAAATTTCAAGCCAAACATAATCATTCTGGCCACCCAGAAGAAAATGATATCAAAGCCAGTAACCAATACATCGGTTGGATAGAAGCGAGCTAAATCTGGTGTTTTTTCAGGCCAACCTAGTGTTGAAAAAGGCCAAAGCGCTGAAGAAAACCAAGTATCTAGTACGTCAGTATCTTGTGTTAATTTAACACCTTTACCAGCTTGCGCTTGCGCCTCTTCTTCAGTATTAGCAACAAATATATTGCCCTGGTCGTCATACCAAGCAGGGATACGATGACCCCACCAGATTTGTCTAGAAATACACCAATCTTGAATGTTGTCCATCCAGTTGAAATAAGTTTTGTTCCAATTCTCAGGAATAAAGCGAATGTCGCCGTTTTTTACCGCGTCAATAGCAGGTCCTGCCAATGGTGCAATCTTCACAAACCATTGGTCCGTCATGTATGGCTCAATCACCGCGTCAGTTCTATCGCCACGAGGCACCATTAATTTATGCGGTTCAATTTTTTCTAATAAGCCTTGCTCATCTAAATCTTTAATGATTTGTTTTCTAGCGACAAATCGATCCATGCCTGTGTAAGCGCTTGGAACGGTATCATTAATTTTGGCATCATCCGTTAGAATATTGATCACTTCTAGATCATGACGCTGACCCATTTCATAGTCGTTAAAGTCGTGAGCAGGGGTGATTTTTACACAACCTGTACCAAACTTCATGTCAACGTAATCATCGGCAATAATAGTGATTTTTCTTGTTGTTAGTGGTAGGTTAATCGTCTTGCCAATAAGATGACTATAACGAGCATCATCAGGATGAACGGCGACAGCACTGTCACCAAGCATTGTTTCAGGGCGTGTTGTAGCAACTACCATTACTTCATCAGTGCCAGTAATTGGGTAGCGCATATGCCATAAAGAGCCTTGCTCTTCAACACTAATCACTTCTAGATCAGATACGGCCGTGTGTAATACTGGATCCCAGTTAACAAGGCGCTTTCCGCGATAAATCAAGCCTTCTTGATGTAGCTGTACAAACACCTTTTTAACGGCATTAGACATGTCTTCATCCATGGTGAAGCGTTCTTTTTCCCAATCAACCGATGAGCCAAGTCTGCGCATTTGAGAGGTGATTGTGCCACCAGATTGCTCTTTCCAATCCCAGATTTTATCAATAAATTTTTCACGACCAACGTCATGGCGGGTAATATCTTGGGCAGCTAATTGGCGCTCAACCACCATTTGTGTGGCGATGCCCGCATGATCTGTGCCAGGTTGCCAAAGAGTTTGGTCACCCTTGCCACGATGATAACGCGTAAGCACATCCATAATAGTATGCTGAAAGGCATGCCCCATGTGCAATGAGCCAGTAACATTTGGCGGTGGAAGCATGATTGAGTAGGCGTTCTCGCTGGTAGAATTTGCATCAGACGAGAATAAATTTTTATCTTCCCAAAGGGAGCGGTATTTCGCTTCAATTTGTTCAGGATTGTAGGTTTTTTCCATTAACTTATAATGATGGATTAAACTTCGCAATTATACTATAAAGGGATGGAAAAATTGGATAATAAAACCTGGGTAGTGTATTTGTTAAAATGCGCTAATAACTCACTCTATTGCGGAATTACCAATGATATGGTTAGGCGTTTACGCCAGCATAATGGTGAGATCCAGGGTGGGGCAAAATATACGCGTGCAAATTCACCGTGTGAATTGGTTTATCAAGAAAAATCTGAAGATAGAGCTAGCGCATCTAAGCGTGAATACGAGATTAAAAAAATGGATAAAAATACCAAATTATTATTAATTAAATCAGTATGAGTGATTATCAAAAAATTTCGTGCGAGGATCATAGTATCTATGAGTTGGTTATTATGCGTGGCTATTCTATGCGGGTTGAAATTGACGGTAGGGTGGTTAGGATCAAGCCTACTGATATCTCAACCAAAAATGCCGCTGAGTTTCTAACTTTTACAGGTGAAGATGGCAAAACTCAAGAAATTAGAGCTGATCTAGTTAGTATTCAAAAATAAACACTAGATCATTTGAATAATGTTACAATATTCAAATGAAACTAAAAACCCAACAACACGGCGGCGCAAGAACGGGTGCTGGCCGCAAGGTAAATTCTGGAAAATTCAAAGAAGACACCAAGGTGATGCGTATACCTAGTAGCCTGGTTGATCGTGTCAAGTCAACGTTAGAGCTTTATAAATCCCAGTTAAAAGCTGATGTTCAGGTGCAAATTCCAGCTTACGATGCTTCTAGTGTATTACTGCCAATTTTTACCTCACGCGTACAAGCAGGCTTTCCTTCGCCAGCAGACGATCATTTAGAGGATACATTAGATCTTAATAAGCAGCTTATCCAACATCAAGAAGCGACATTTTTTGTCAGAGCTCAAGGCGACTCAATGTTAGGTGCGGGGATTCATCAAGGAGATATATTGATTGTTGATAAGGCGCTTGTTGCCAAAAGCGGACGTATTGTGATTGCCGTTATTGATGGAGAGTTTACGGTTAAACGACTTCATAAATACAAGGGGGTGATTACCCTAAAAGCTGAAAATCCAGAGTTTAAAGATATCTTGATTAAAGAGGGTAGCGAGTTGATTATCTGGGGTGTGGTAACTTCTGTTATCCATCAGTACCTTTAACCAATGGCTAAATTTGCACTGGTTGATTGTAATAATTTTTACGCTTCTTGTGAGCGTGTTTTTGAGCCAAAATTAGAGCATAAGGCCATCGTTGTATTGAGTAATAATGATGGATGTATTATTGCTAGATCAAATGAAGCTAAAGCTTTTGGTATAAAAATGGGTGAGCCGTATTTCAAAGTTAAAGAGCTGCTTAATGACAAATCAATAGTGGTTAAATCGTCAAACTACCCGTTGTACGGAGACATGTCATCCAGGGTTATGAAGATAATTTCTCAGTATTCTCCTGTGCAAGAGGTGTATTCAATTGATGAGAGTTTTATTGATTTGTCTGGATTTTCAATGAACTTAAACAGCTACATGCAAACACTCAAACAACAAGTCAAAACATGGACTGGAATTCCTGTTTGCGTTGGTTTGGGTAGCACCAAATTAAGGGCAAAGTTGGCCAATCATATTGCAAAAATTTACCCTAGATTTGACGGTGTATTTGATATTGATAAATTATCAGAACACAGATTTGAAAAGCTACTGCACTCTCTTGAAGTGAAAGAACTTTGGGGTATTGGAAAGAAGAGTGCCGATAGGTTAAATAGGGTCAATATCAATACGGCGCTAGATTTCTATCAGGCAGATATTGGAATTATTGAAACCCTGTTGGGTGTTAATGGTAAGCGTCTATATAGAGAATTGTATGGCCACTCTTGCTTGCAAATAGAACAAATATCACCTCCAAGAAGGCAGATTGTATCTTCTCGTTCGTTTGGTTCTGAGCTTAGTGATTATCAGGATGTTAATCAAGCATTAAGCACTTTAGCAAGGCAAGCTGTTATTAAGATGAAGAGACAATCTCTTGCAACTACCTCGGTTAGTGTTTTTATACAAACCAACCCCTTTAGTCGATACTCTTCTTGTATTAGCTTATCAAAAACAATTGGCATGAGTGTGCCTGTTAGTGATGAGTCGATTTTAATTCCACTGGTGTCAAAAACTCTTGAGCAGATGTATGAATCTGGCTATCAGTTTTATAAGGGGGGTGTTATGTTGAGTAATTTAACACCTGATAAATCACAACAAGATTTATTCACTCAGGAAAGTAAAACATCTAAATTTTATTCCCAACATCCCTATGGAAATTTAATACAATACGCAAGTGAATTGGGTAATAATAAATGGCGCTCAAAAGCAGATTTCATCTCTGATAGATATACGACAAATTGGAATGAGCTGCTTAGCATCTAACACTATAGAGTAACAATGAAAACACAGAAAAATTTAGACAAAAGTTTAGCGCTAATACAACAATATATTGAAACCGATCAAACTCAAGAGTTGCTGCTTTTGGAGCTGCTTAAGAGTGCAGATAAGTTGGATGAAGTCGAAAAACAATCTTGTATTGAAATGGTTCATAAGTTGGGCGGACCATGTAACCACTATTTTGATTTAACCGATGCTATTAATGGGGATGACTAAACTACACTTTTTTAAATAAGAAGTGATTAAAGTGTTGAGTCATGCCAT